>LSPZ01000031.1_pt1 | contig 38488 bp, 47 predicted proteins | sample 651281 | NCBI WGS metagenome assembly LSPZ01 (sample SAMN04438313, study PRJNA306036) | termite gut metagenome | isolation source: viral DNA filtered from gut of termites from termite colony 2 | host: Coptotermes formosanus | place: USA: New Orleans, Hayne Blvd. | collected 2013-06-18
AAACCCCTGAAACTGTTCGCCAGCGTCAGATGGGTATAAAAGACAGCACCCTCACATCACATGTAATTCTCTTATCCGTAACCAAAGTGCCATAAGGAACATTTGCCCCTATTGGCACCCTGTACTCACCTGTTTCTAGCTTCTCATAATACTTCAAGTATGGCTCAACATTCGTATAACCATACTTGCTAAACTTCTTAACACTTGCATACGCAGGATTATCAAATGTTAAACTATCCTTTAACTCACTCTCTTGCTTTGCATTTAAGTTTCCTACTACCATGCCACCCAAGTCCATTACTACATACGGTCTGCCACTCAACTACCCCACCCTCTTTCATCTACTATTATATCAAATACTGCATAGCCAGTCAAATGGAAACGGGGCGCAAGCCATCTTCGCCCCGCCCCGTTTCCTCATTTAAATGTTCCCCGTAACCGTTTAGCAGTCTGCCACGCCCCACCCACCAAGGAATCGGTGGGAACGTTGGGGCTGGCGCACACTTTCATAGCCCACAGGGGAACCACACTCTACACCCGCGCCTATTCACGCGAGTAGTCCGCAATCCAGACATTAAGCATACCCTAGGTGATAATGCACATATGCGGCTGTCTTGTGGACTGACTTTATAATAACACTGCTCAAAGTGGTTTGTCAAATTCCTATTTTACGCCGCCAACACTGTGCTTATAACACCTAAAATTATGGCAAGTGTTTTCTCAATTTTTTCCCGCCTTATCTGGTTGTCCTTCGCTTTTAACTCTTTCGCGAAACTTGCCAAGTTCTGATTTACCTTCTCTAATTTGTCGTTCGATTTCGTCAAGTCCTCTCTCAAAGACATTGCTTCGTTCTTGTAGGTCTGCAATTCTTCCTGCACTCTCTCCAACTCTATTTGCCGCCGCTCCAATGCCTGTTGATACCTCACCAATTCCGTCTTTAATTCCGCCAAGTTTTGATATGTTGGTGTCAAGTCCTCTTTCCAAAGCGCCAACTCTATCCGCATAGCCGCGATAGTCGCTAGTGAGCTGTCCAAGGTCGCTTCTAACTTGGTCAATGCCTGCTCGTACTCCTGTGAGGTCGCCGCTGACACGGAACAACAAGTAAGCAAACACGACAACAACAATAAACAGACAAAGAGTTTTCTTATCAACTTGCACAATTCGTTCCTCTCCATTCTTCAATTAATCTTATCAATTTCTCCGCCGCCTTTATCTTCATCACCGCAACAGTACAGCACTTTTCTTGCGCTTTACTATCTCGGTGCTTGTCCAGAAGAATACACCCACCACCACACACAGGAAACACAGAACAATCCTTGCAACCACTGTTGTGCAACAACGTGTCCGCAATCAATCTGTAACCACCCTCTATGTCCTCATACGGTGTATAAATTGTGCCAAGCAAATGTTGCTTTGGGTGTCCATGACACGAATGTATATTGCCCTCTAAATCTACATTCAAGTTGTTAAACACTGCTCCACACTTAGGCACCTTCACTTCTGCGCCCTCTTGCGCTTTCAGCACTTGCATAACTGTCTGGTGTAACAATAGATAGGAGCGGCTTACAGCTTCGTCTTTCACTTCTTGGAACGCTACATTGACAACTTGGTCAAGCACTTGCTTATAAGCAACAAAGTCAAAGTTATACAATTCTTCGTCCATTGCCCAGTTTACCATTAGCGGCTCAAATGTGCCATGACATTCTCTGCCCATCTTTTCGTCCCAATAATCCCATGTGCGAAAATAGTCCATATTGTAAGCGTGTTCTACGCTGTCAAACTGCACAGGGTTCTTTAACTGTTTGTACAGGTCTATCAGCTTCTTACTCTTTAATATGTCTTTCCGCACCTTCTCCGTATGTACTCCATCATTGCTCAGTGTAACTCCAACATCATTGTCATTGCACCACTCAACAATCTCCTTTGTAAACAATGTGCCGTTAGACACAAAGCCCTTTTGAATGTCATGGTACAACCCCTTTGTAAGACATTTCATCAGGTCAAAATATGCTAACGGCTCACCACCCCAGAATAACACAGTCAAAGGTTTGTCTTTTTCGCGCTTCTCTTGCAGGGCGTTTATGTAGTTTGTTACTTCCACCGCCCTGCTTGCGCTCATCGGTATGCTCTTTGCTGTGCTTCCAGTTTCCACGCAATGGCGGCATTTCAAGTTACAGTCATACCCAAGCATAAGATAAACTTTATTTACCGCCATATCGCTCTTTCCATTCCTTCTTGAAATTCGCCATAACTGACTTGTCTAGCGGCTCTGGCTCATACGCCCTTTCACAATGCCCCACCCCAAAACAAGGTATGCTGTCTATCAGCTTATAAGGAAAATCCACACCACGCAAATGCCAACCCCATGCCCTACTGCTGATAGTTACATCAGGGCTTCCACCAAGCAAGGCGCAAGCTGTCTGGTCAAAAGCAACAAGGACGTTCCACAAATAACACTTTAAGAAAAGTGGAACAACCATCAAATACTTAACCATTTTCCTCATCTCCCCACGTCAACGGTGGCAACTCTGCAAGCAATTCTTCTTGTGTGGGTATATCTCTTTGCCCCGCCAACACTGCGGTCATTATCTCATAGCACTTTGCCCAAATCTGCGACTTCATTATAACACCTTGTCTGCCCTCTCTGCGCCACTTCTCATTGGGTTCACTCGGAAGGTCGTACTGCACAAGTGTACCAATACCGTCATACCCCCTTGACTGCGCCCAAGCGTCAAGGTAGCTATTGATGAACAGGTCAAATTCGTCCCGCGCCCTTTTTATAATCTGCTCTTGCGTGGGCGGCGGTGGCAATATCAAAGGCTTGTCTTGTATTTGGTTCTGCGCCTTTTCTTGCCTATATCTCTCTTGCTTCATGCGGAACTCCTTTTTAAGACCAAATACTTTGCTCATAGTCTTATCACTGCTATCTACTTGCAAAGTGCTGTTGCTGTCTGCTTCTTCCAGTATTGGGTACAATGGGTGTCCCGCAGGAAGTAAAAACATAACGGCTTTTGTAAGCGTGTCTACTTGCGCTTCCAGATAGGCAAGTGAATTGTGTACATCAACGTTAGCCACAAACTTGCCCTTCACTCTGTGCTTGCTGTACAGCTCTTTATAAAGGGGCAACAACTCTGACACCAAATCAGGATAGCTGTGAGAGCCTTCTGGCACAGGGTAATCTTCTCTATCAAAATCCGCCGCATACTCACCCTCAATGTGATACTCGTATTTGTCCTCGGACATAAAGTGTAGTGTTACGCTTCCATCTACTACAACAAGTGTAGCAAGAAAATCTCCCCTGCTTGCTTTTTTGCCTACATAGCTATCAATAGAATAGCTTGCAAACAACGGTTCTATTCTTAACTCCCGCTCACGCCAATACACCCACAACTGGTGTACAGGGTTGTCAAAGTCGCGGCAATCAATATCAATGTATATGCTTTCCTCTGTGTCCTCACCTGTTTTTCGCGCAACCTTTATACCCACACCCAAAACATCTGTCTTGGTTAAAGTTACTATCTGTTTTGGTGCTGGCGGCTGTTCTGGCACAGGTGGCAACTCTGCGGGGAGAATAGGAATACCATCCTCATCATACTGTTGTTCTGTTTCAACCTCTGGTATTTCCTTCTTTGACTTAACTGGGAACTTCGGCAGATAAACTTTGATTATAGGATTGAACAATTAAATCCCCTTCTTCCTCAATAACTCTTTTTACTATCTTGTAGCGTCTTTTTCTAAAATTACACAACATAGCTTGTTCTTTTGGGTCGTGTTTATTGCTTATAGCGCAAGCACCAAAGCACACATCATATATTTCACAGTCTTTGCACTTGTACAACCCACGGTAATCAAGAAATGCTTTTAGCCGCTTCTCCCACTCCATAGGGTGTTCTTCTATTCTGCCGATTTTCGTATCGGCATGACCTTGGCACACATACACCGTACCATTCAAATCTACTGACATTGTTGTTTCTGTGTTACCACAATCAAATTTATATCTATTTGGCGGCTTCGCGCTCATTCCCACTATCTTTGCTATCGCCGCCTGCATTAGTCGGTGAGTGTGCATACAAAAGCACATATCGGATGGGTACATCTGTTGCTTTAATGCTTCTTGCAAATACAATCTCACATCTATTTCAAACGACCTTTCAAAATCATCCCAATCAACACTCATCAATTCTTCTGGTGCTTGCGGCTTCCAAAATACTCCCCTATAAGTACAAGGCACATATCTGCCAAACACTTCTTTCCAACATTCGCGCATGTCTTGCAGGTCTGTACACTTTCCATGTAACACCGTAGAAATGTACAAGTTTGGTATTTGTTGCAGAAGGTTTACTATGAAGTTATTTTCTAACACATCAAAACCTTTGGCTTCTTTTGTTCTGCGCCCATCATGTGAAAACCCATACCCTATTTTATTCTCCACAATCCAATCTACAACATCTTGATTTAAAAGAGTAGCGTTACTTAACATGCTATACTCTATCGCAGAATTTTCGTGTTTTAACCAACTTACAACAGGCTTTATCCAATCCAAATATAGTAGTGGTTCACCACCCCACAGATTGACCACTAAGGGCGGCTGGTGGTTTCTTTCGCGCACTCTTTGCACCCATAAAATGAAGTCTATGACCTTCCCCAATTTTTCTTCATTCTCAAATGTACTCTTAAATTCTTTTGGTATCCCCTGCGTAAAACAATATGGGCAAGCCTTGTTACACTCATCACCGAATACCAGATATATCATCTCATACATTTTCTTTTACACCGCCCTGCAACATATAAAATGCTATCTCAAATTGTGTAGCTAGTGAGTGCATGAACAAACAATATATATCATCTTGTCTAAACTTCTTATTATATTTGTCCGCCAACACACACCCACCACGGCAAAACTCTAATATATCGCAATCTTTACAGGCATTTATATTCTTGTCCGCCAACTCACCCAGATTACTCATCAGCACTTGTTCTTCTGTATCTCTATACCCTATTTTATGCTGTATAGCGTGGCAAGCATACACATTGCCAGATAGGTCTAGGGTCAACACATCGTCTACTATTCCGCACCTTGTCTTACCCACATACACGTCATTCATACATGCTTCATCTTTAAATTTCAGCTTCGCATATACTTTAAGATACTGTTGCAAGAAGTTGTACGCCCTTACATCTTTTGTCCCCAACAACGCTTGCCATGACATTGTTCCCGACTGTGCGCTAAACTCTGCATACTCAAATGCGTTGCTTACTAGCACTTTCAAGTTGTCATACATTGCCCCGTGGTCAAAGTATTTATATAATTCTGGCGCGACCTTCTCTGTCTGTTTAAGCGGGTAAAAGTAATAGGGTACTTTTCTTTCCAGCTTGTCATCCCAGTAGTCTATCACCTGTAAAAAATGCTCACTACCACTACATATAACACAACTCATAGACAGCTTTTTTATATTCATAATAAGGTTACGTGTAGTAAAGTTTTCCAGCACGTTCTTGGGTCTAAATAGTGTAGTGTACATTCCTTCGTTGGACACCACCACATTAACACCATAGTCATTCAAACTTCTTACTATGCGCCTATTCAACCAATCCCCATTGGTGGTTATAGTAAAAGTAAAATTTGCTCTGTCTTTTAACTGGCGCATTAAGTCCTCTATAACTGTATAGTAGCATAATGGTTCACCACCACCAAAGTCTACTATGAATGGCTCATCTGTTCTTTCGTTATGCGCTTTCGCACACGCCACTATTTTATCAAGTGTCTTATTGCTTTCAACTTCGTTAAATGGGTGTATACCACCCTGCTCATTTGCGTTACTGTCAAAACAATACTTGCACTTGAAGTTACACTTATTACCTAGTATTATAAAACATTTCTTTATCATTTCTGCCGCCCCTTTGCTATTTGTCATATGGGTAAATATGTTCTAAATCGCTAACGTACTTACTCGCTTTTCTACATTCTACTTCATCATACAGCACCTTGCAAGTTTGCATAATATCAGGATTATAGTACACTTGGCGCAACGCTTCACACACTTTGTCTTTTTCGGGCGTGTCTGCGACCGCCGGACAATAACCCCTGCACATTGATTGCACACTACACAAACGACATGCTTTAAATCTGAACGGTGTTAAGTGGTAGTTACCAAGGTACTTGGTCATTACTTCTTCGTGGTCATCTTTTATATTCCCAAAACTCTCTCCCCAGTTGTGGCAAGGATAAACATTACCCTGTAAGTCCATTGGCAAGTTATCAAAGAAATGCCCACATGATGAACATTCTGGTTTTCTTAATATGGCTAAAGTCATCTGCGCGTTATACCAAGCCATTACCCCATAAGCGGCTCTCTGTCTGTAATTTGCTTTCTCCGCGCCTATCTCGCAATACTCATTTGATAATGCCACAACTTCTTCCCAGTTTTGGCGGAATAGTGGAATATCAAAATCAAGCAATTCAACAGGTGTGCCAACATGCGGCCTTATAACACTACTACGGCGGATAAACACGTTGTCTTTTCTGTCCAGCTTCTCACTTACATAGTCCACCACATCTACTAAATAGTTTTGTGATAGGGCGTGTATAACTGTCATTATTCTTTTCCCCGGATGTACCAAATTTAGAAACCCCTCAACCAGTCTGTGGTTTTCTAAGCTATTGAAATTCTTTACTTTTGCGGTGTGCCTACCGTCATTACTTAACCCCACCAGTATCTTATACTTGTTACACAAATCCACTATCTCTTTTTGCGCCAACCCTACCCCGTTGGTGGTTAGTGAAAATGACACAGGATAACCCCTTAGCTTCTCCGCCACTTCTTCTATGCGGTCTGGATACAATAAAGGCTCTCCACCCCAAAACGATACCTTCATTAACTGGTGCCGTGTCCTCATTATAAATAAAGAAGTGTCTTTTATATACTTCTCTGCTTCTTTTGTAAATTCTAACGCTTCTCCAACTTGCGCCCTGTCATTCTGTTGTGTGCAAAGTGAACAATTCAAATTACACTTCTTCCCTAAAATTAAAATGATTGACTGATATGCTGTTCTCATTACTATCTTAGTCCTTTCCACACAAGTTACTTTAACGGGAAGTACACAAGCCGCGATTACCCCTACTACGCAATATGCAATAATTAAGGGTAGATTATATGGTGAGAACGGTAGTAGAAGTGGTTACATTTACAACGTTCCTACTACTATTGCGGGTGTTTCTGCTGGCACTAGAAGTATACAAGAATTATTATTAGCACTTGTTCAAAAAAGCCATTCGCATTCTTCTGTTTCTTCTTTGGAAACTGCACGGGGAGATTATAACTGTGATTGCAGTACAGACGAATAGGCGTACTGCAATCATTCATCCGTAGAACAGTTACAATCACACTGCCAGTATGTGTACCTTGCTTTATATGTAGCATGGTGATGGCTTCTTTGCACTAGGTTAAGCAGAATATTTTTAATAGTATCGGTGGCAACAGCCATAGTCTTAACCTGTGAGTAGTACAGGTATCCTGATGTGTTTTGCCCACCAGCCCAGTCAACACTGGTCTGGTATGCGGGTGTATAAGGTACACCAAAGCTACTAGAAATGCTAGAGCTGATGCCTGCTTGTGCTGGCATGGGTGTGTTTTCGACGTTCAAAGATGAACCAGTTAATGTAACTTCTGTGTCTAAGACCCCTGCTGTGCCACTGCTATTACTGTCCATCACATATCTGCTGTATGCGTCTACCGTTCCAGCAATACTACCCGGAAAATAAGTTTTATTTGGGTCTGCGCTCAACCCACCCATCAACGTACCATTTCTGTAACACTCATATCTTTTGCCCGTAACCGTTCCATTGTTGGTTATAGTGGAAAAGCACTCAATGTAACCAAAGTCGCCACAGTAAGCAAAAATACCTGTACCCAATGTAATTGTTCCTGTTATAGTCATTACCCCAGTTATTATTAAGTGTCCTTCTCTGTACGCTCTTAATATCGCGCCTTTCCCCGTCAGCGTAACATTAGCTATTTCCACAGTTACAAGCTGTAACCACCCCATGTCAGACGACCAAGCCACTGCACCAGTAACACTGTTCATATTGGCGACTTTCAACGTTCCAGAGCAAACCATTTTTGCTTGCACACAGTACAGAACCTGTTGAACAGGTTCTGTACCTATAAAATTACATACACCCGAAATAATAACATAAGCACCCGTGGACGCTCCCACAGCATACCCCACCGACTTGCTTGCTATGTTATAAATTTCTAACTGTGTGCCGTTTCCATACCCCAGCACATTTCCCGTAAACACAGCAAAGTCAGCTTCTACGGTTGCTTGGCTTCTCAACATAATTCTGGTGCCTTGGAACACACCTTTGTCTATTGTTATTGCGCCATACTCACCCTTCGCAAAATACACGTTAAGCAGAGTATTGCCAAACTCATAGAGCTTTAAAAATGCAAGTAGACCACCCGTTGTTTTCAATGGTTTGTCAGCAGTGAAACCCGTATTGGTGTCTACGCCGTTTACACTGTCCATGTATATAGTCCACACAGTGGCTTTTTTTCTTATTGACGCGCTTTCCACTTTTTCTACATAAATAGAATTAAATTTTTTCTGCTCGCTTCCTAGGCTATCAGTATTGTTTGCGTTTGGGTTTATAACGTTTACCGTGCTTCTTAGTTGTATAGCGTCCGTGTGGCTAGGGTCTTTTTCAAAACCCGGCACATTGTCTTGCACCCACTCCGTACTAGCCACTTTGTTTGAAACATCACCATCAGGCGGCTTTATTACTCTTACTTCTTTTAAAGGTTTATTTTGTTCTCCAGCCACCTCATTGTCATCTAACGGATTAAACCCTCTTGTCATAACTAACACCTACCCTTTTTATTCGCGCTTTACACACCACAGTTACAGTCATCTACTTCTACCTGTTTATTTGCGTTTCTTCTCTCATCCAACAACTCTTTTAGCAACTTCTCAATTCTTTTTATATCTCCCGACTTTTCAGTAACAGCGGGGCTTTGGCACACAACAGGTTTACCCAATGTTTCAACCAGAGGGGAAATAAAGTTTTTTTCCATCATGACACCACCCCCATTCCAAAGGCTCTCCATGACAGGCTAGTAGACATCGCCGAAAAGACGAAAGTGGTAGTTGTTTTACTCCGTACCAAAGGCGGTGCTACATCACCGGCTGTATTAATATTGGATGTACGTTGCAACAACACAGAATAATCCGTATTTGCATAAGGAACAAACAAAGTAAAAGTAGTATTAAGGTTACTACTATTACTGCTTATAGTGATATTTCCGCCCTGCTCTACCCAGCCACCTCTATATTTCCTAAACCATCCACCAGTCCAAACACCCGCTTCAATAACTGTTTCCATCTGTTGGATGTAATTAACAACATAAGTCAAATCTATGACACCCAAGCTGTTTACCACGCTGAACGCTTGTATGTAATACTGCCAAGCTACTGATTTAGGCCTATTTTCATTCGCCGTTGGCACCACTCTTGAAGCGTCGAACCTAGCTTTTTCAGAATTTGTTGACACGCTACTAAGTATAGCCACCGAACTACCGCCAGTAAAACCATAGAATACACCTGAATTGGCATTGTTAGTACCAGCCGAGGAAGCGTTCAGTTCCCTGTTATGTTTCTTATTGCGTCATTCTGAAACTCTCCAAGAGCCTGTGTTGGGCTTTTTCCACGCACAAAACAATTTACAACTGGTGTGCGGAATGTAGTAGAGCCATCACCCCGGCTAAAATGGCCACAACTGCCATAAGTATTATACTCTTGCAACCACACACTATCATCTACTATATTTTCGCTCCAATCCGCAAACGTCCATAAATCAGGGTACATAGCACGTTGATAAGGCTCAACCTGCAACGGTATACCACCAGCGGGCGGATTGTGGCTTGCCCAAGGATAAATATCACCTATCGGTTTTGCAGTCTGCAACCCACCCAAACCAGCATACACACTACCATCAGTATAATGACATTGGCCATAACTACTCCCCGGCCACATATCCCCAGCAGGGTCATTAATTTCACCAGATATTATACCATTCCACCGGCAATAATATCTTATACCCGTTGACGTTCCACTCACCCACGCATATTCCCCATTGTCCGGGTCTGGGTGTTCTATTATTATTTGTCCGCCATATATAGCACTAGCAAAATACTTATCTGCTTGGAAATTGTCTACCCACATACCACAACAAAATTTTATTATTCCGCCCCAACTTGCTTGTAACCCGTTCTTTGCATGACCACTTATTGTACAAGCACCCCACAACTCCAACATAGCAAAATAACTTGCCACATAGGCCGCATGTTCAGTTCCAGTACATACTACTGTAATTCCACCACCAACCAACAACTGTTTATTACCATACACTTGCAAAGTAGAAAAAACAACACTACCACTAGTATCTGACCTTTTAAGTTCTATGTATCTAAACACATCAGCATTTAGGTTTTCATGCAAAATAAATCTTCCATACGAAGTACCCGGTAAAAATGACAAAATGACCCTATACCCATTAGGGTCTATGCCACGCAAATAATTAAAACAGCCAGTTACTGTTTTTAGCGCTTTTGCGGCTGTGTTTGCGCTTCCATCGTTATTGTCATTGCCATCTTGTCTTATATAGAAAGTGGTATCGCCAGTAAGTTTTTTCTTACTGCCGCCACCCAAGTCAAGCGCGTTTAACTTGTTCATCACCCATTCCGTAGTTGCGACTTTCTTGCTGTTATCAGTAGTCGTAGGTGTAACAGCATACAACTCTTTGAATGGGTTTGCGCTTGTTCCAACTGTTTCAGTATCATCCTTCGGGTTAAAACCTCTGCCCACATTTCTCACCCACTTTGTTATTGTCTGCGCGTTACCATCAACCGCAGACTTTTATACACTAACCCCACTACGCACACACTCACTATAACTAGGCTTAAACCAAAAACACGTTCTATCACTTTTGCCGCCCCTTTTCTTCTATTTGCGCTCTTTCGTCCACCACTTGTAACACCACAGTATCAGCATATAGAAACAAGTAAAGAATACTGCAACCCAAAACGCTTGTTCCTTAACGCTCACTTACTCACTTCACCCGCCCTAATATCAACTAGTGGCACCCTTACTGGGTTTTTGGTTATACCCGCGTCCTCTCTCAATGGAAACAACCACTGTATACAATCATCTGGCAAGGCAACTATCTTTCGTATAAACTCCATATATTCGCGCCTTGCCGCACACCACTTAGCATATTTCACTTTGTCTATTGGTGTGTACGGGCATATACCGTGGCACATATCGCCACATTCCTCACAATGGCAATCTCCTAAGTCTTTGTGTGTATCAAAAAACGCTTGCTTCAAATCGTGGTAAGGTGTCCACAAATGCCCAATCGGATACCCCTTATTATGGCACCCATACACAGTACCTTCCACGTCCGTAGTCAACAAAGTTTGCATTTGTGAGCAACACCATTTTCTTTTGCCCACCGCTCTACGCATTTCCTTCTTGACCACACCGTTTATCAACGTCCTATATTTTTGGTTTTTGCGCTTTACATCTTCAACCATTCGGTCAAATGTGGCTCGCAGGGCGGGAATATCAAAGTCATACAACTCTGGTGGGGTATCTTCCGAAATGTATAAAAACTGGAAGAAGTACCAAGGTATATACCCCAACTTATCAAGAATGAAGTCAAACATGCTGTACAAATCTTGCGTGTACTTGGTCAGTACACTTGATATATACCAATGCTTACACGTTTTCAGCAACTTAACTAACTCTTTATCTTCAAGCGCGTTAAAGCCCCTTGTTATGTTTGACGCGCCCCCATCATTACTAATTGCTATCGTGAACGGCTGTAAAATAGTGTTTATCTTATGCACCCGCTCCGCTGTAAACTGTGTACCATTGGTTATAGTTACTGCTCTGAAATTTCTCCCCACCATTGACCTAAGTTCCATCAATATGTTGACCATCTCATCAAAGTACAAAAACGGCTCACCAGCCCAAAAGCGCACTTCCAACCCATGATTTTTCTTTAGCATGTTTGCCAACGTAACCATCACAGAACGGCTTATTGGCTTGTCTTGAATTTCTGGCGCAAACATTGCCCCATCTCTTTTGCAGTATATGCAACTTAGATTGCACTTCTCACCCAGCTTTAACACTATTTGAGAAAAATTATGGTTGTGTAACTCTACTGTCATAATTTCTACCCCTTTTCTTCTGCTCGTGCTTAAACACACCTGCTTCTTTGCTCTTAAAATATTCTTTTTGCCGCGCCCTAAACTCTTTTTTATGCTGAAACTCTTGTTTCAAGTCTTTACTTACACTAAACACACTGTATGCGTCCGCTTCTTTAAGTGTAGCAATACACATATCAGTAACACTACTTTCAGGTGTGTTCTGTGCTATCTTCAATTCGTCTGCCATCTGTAAAACTAACCTAGTTAGTGTATCTACTTGTGCTTCCAAGTACGCTAAAGTATCATACTTATCATATTCTTGCACTAAAACTTGCTTCCTTGCTTGCTTATCGCGCAAACCTCTGTATGCTGGGCTTACTTCCCCCAAGTAGTAAAATGTAGCATTGCCGTTTGGATTAAAAGCAAGGTCATTTATAACTATATCTTCGTCCGCCATCTGTATCTTTGGCGTAGCTGGGTATGTGAGTATAGTTATATCTCCGTTCATCTCAATACATATAGTTGCCAAACGTCTTGCTTTTTGCACACTACTGCTATCTATGTCGCTTGCTCGGTCAATTATTCTCGCCGTCTTGTATGTATAGACAACGCGGGAATAAGCTATGTTTGTGCTTGTCAAAAACACCTCAATAACTTTTCCCAAGTTTGCCTCTATCTCAAAGTCTAGCAACTTCTTAAAATTCATCTGTTCTTCGTGTAACCGCGCCTGATAGTACCTGCCAAACACATTAAACAGCAAAAACCCATCTTGCACACTTACGTTGTAATTACATTCAAGTGCTTCTGTTCCCGCCGCATACTCAGGCGCAAATCTTATATGCCTTATCATTGTATTCAACCCCCACCATCACAATCACAACTATTACAGCTATCGCAAGAGTAATCACAATCGCAATCGCACACCCAAGTATAAGACCACCCACTCACCGCAACAGTAGTATTATCGTCGACTGTTATTCTGCACTTGCTGTTGTTGTTTAGTGTCGTGCTACCGCTTACCAAAGTATAAGAACCACTTATTGATAGTGTCGCCCTATATATTATCACACTTGTTGCGTAACCGCTATTTCCTAGTATGAACTCAACTTGACTGCCTTTTGTTAAAGTACCCGTTTTACTTGCGCCGCCCGTTACACCCGTAAACTCACCAGCTTGCTCAATCAACGTTCCACTTATCAGCGTTGCTTTCAACTCACCCCAATTACTGCCACTATACACATACCTTGCGCCCGTAACAGTAACCACAGCGTCATTGTCTATATATGTCGCGCTCACTGTCCAGTTTGCGCGTATGTTGTTTACAGTAACATCTGCTGTCGTGTACGTTGTTCCATTGACCACCAAAGAGCCAAACAATGTTTTCGCGCTTTTCTGTGTTACTTGCACACGCACGTTTGAACCTTGGTCTACTTGCACACTTCCCACAATCAAGGTGCCGTTTATGTAGAAGTTATTGAAGCTGTTTGCTGTGATGGTAACTGTCTGTTTGTTTTTTGTTACTAAGCCGCTTATCGCTATGTTATTTTTTATCACCAGCGGGTAGCTGTTTGTATTCTGCACAACACCACCCACTATTATTCCCGCGCCGCTGTATGTGTCTGCTGGTGTCAATGTTATTGTTACTTGCGCGTCATATGGGTATTGCTGGCTACTTGACGTGTTACCATTTATTGATAGCGTACCACCCGCGCTTGGCTGTGTCAAAGTTACTGTTCTTTGCTGTGCGCTTGTAGTGTACGTTATCACTATATCTGCGCCAGCCGCCATAGTGAACGGCACAGTTTTCGCAACTCCATCAACCTTCAACTGTGTTAAAGCATAACCCTCATCAGGCACAAAACTTACAGTCATATTACTACCCTTCACAAACGTGTAAAAGGTGCTTTGCAAGCCATTAATGCTAACCTTACCACCCACCGACTGGGTAACGCTCACAAAAGTAAATTCTTGTGGCGGTGGCGGTGTGCCGCCACTACCATCTTCATCACCTATGTACATGAAGTATAGGTAATCTCTGAATTGCGTTGTTGGGTTTGCGCCCAAAAAGCTGTCGCTCAATAACCCGTCATATCTGTTCTGCAAATTCGGCGTTCCATTTAACCCATTGCAAAGTATCCATTTTTCATGCAAAATTCCATACTTGTCTACGCACCTTATACCATCTATGCCGCCCACTTGCGAATACTGCACTCTAAGCACACGACCATATATAAACTCGTCTGCTTTCAAGTCGGTTATCAGTGCTTCCAAATTGCTCTGCACATTGTATATCAACTCATTGACGTATGTTATAGACGCAAGCCCCGCAGGGTTGACAGTTACTATTAAACTGGTCATTCTGCTGTGCAAAATATTCAGCGCGTATTTAACCGATATAGGTATCACCGAAGGCAAATACATTTCATCTGGCGGCTCATCACTCTGCGCCACCATATACAGTATTTCTGTGCTGTCTGCCGCTCCCTCTATCTTTGCATACACACCTATCTGGTTGATGAAAAATGCTCTTGTAACGCCAATGTTAGTAAGCTGGACATTAAGGACGCTACCAGTTTCGCTTGCGTCTTTGCCAACTATCTCACATTCTCTTACAGGCATTACCACATCTTCTAACGCGCTTATGGCGGCAGGGTCATTCTGCACCCGCCCTTCACCTATCATAACCCTTGTTATTTCAAGGTTATCCATGTCCACTTGCACACGCGCCAGTAACTCATACCCTTTTTTAGTTAAAGTAAAATTGTTTTGCGCCCATACAGCCATTTTACACTACCTCATTTTCTAGCATGGCAATCAAATCTTCTTTTTCATTGTGCCACCTATTTTTCAACCCATTTATCACTTGCAACCCCACATTGTACCCACTGCCATTGTTCCAATCATCAGGGCTGTGCCATTTATTCTTGTCGGGCAACCACTCTGCTTTGTTTGCATCGTCCCACAAGAATTTATATACGCCCTCAATCAATTCTCTGTCGAATTTCTTGTCGTCAATCCAAGACAGATTTTCATACTCTGGGTGCAAAAATTGCATACCCTTTGTTAATAGCTCTGGCACATAGTATGCGCCATACTGTACCGCTCTGCTAAATACCATTTCTTTCACAGCATTGCTATGCTTATTTACATTATACCCCGCATTTAGCAATTTTACCACTGCGGGGTCATAATACATTTTTGCGGTATATTGGTGCTGTAAGTTTAAGAAGCCCTCTGGGTCTTTTTGCGCTATGTCCACCCACGCCATATCAAACTGTGTGCTTCCCACAGGAAACACCACCAACTCATTTTTGTACTCATAGTTTGTGTACTCGCTTACCCACTCAACAAAAGCATTGCACACGCTTTTTATGAATTGGTGCGCCCCATAACTCTTACCACCCAAATCCCCACTACCACTGCTAATTGCTTCTGGTCTGTTTCCACTTTCGTACTTGCCACTGGTGGAACCTATTAACATGTTTATCACCCCTATTCGTCCTCTTTATCCGACCATTGGTGTAGGTTGCACTGGTCTTTGCATGTCGTACTCTGTACCTTTCGTATATACCACACTTCAAATTGTATCACTAGCTTTATCAATACAGCGGGTATTATTATTCTGCGCCAACCCAGCAAGCTGTTTATCCCATCATACAATTCTTTGTTGTGTTTTTTGCTTTCCGCCACATCCGCAAAAAAGTCTAAGTTGTACAAGATTGTTTCACGGATTAAGTTACCCACCTTGCCCCTATTGGTGCAAGCACCCGCTATGAAAAATAAATATATGGCTATATGGAACAACACCACCACAAGGGCGCAAGCCAAAAAGATATAAATTGATGGCAATGTGTCATACCAGTTAAAAAAGTTGTTTATATCTTCTCGCATTACTACTGCCCCTTCCACTAAAATGGTTATAGATTGTTACCGCTTCGGGCAAACTGGTTTGTGTACTTCTTGGAATAGCATGACCGCCTATTGCGATATAGCTATTAATGGACAATCTTTTGGACAACTTTCAGCAGGTTCCTCAAAAATGGCGCGGGGTGATGAAAATGACCACAACGCTGTCTATATGACAGGTGCCTACAATACGGCGTTAAGTGCTGGAACGCAAATTGATATGACCTACTGGACAACTGGCAGTATGTCCATTGGTGGAAATGTTACCTATTTCAAGGTGTTTTTGCTATAACAAAGTTACCTTTACCATTACCCTAGGTGCACGCCCATTCCACGAGTTTACGGATAAAACCGTGTTTACGTCTATCACAGTTCCCGCCGCAAAGTTCACGGTGTATGAACCATATTCGCGCATAAACACAGTGAAATTCCAGCCATGACCTGAACCACCAGTCTTGAACGCGTAAAGTCTATCTTGGATAGTGGCAAACTGTTGACCATTCTGCAAAACCGTTGCAGTTGCGTAGTTATCACCCTCGGATATGGTCAGGCAGGTAAAAGAATAATCTATAACCATTTTAGTGGAAGGGGCAGTAGTAACACACCTGAACGCTGTACCAGTACCCACAAATATCTGCACAGGTACAATTTGATTTATTGCGGCTGTTACATCACTTTTCCGCGCGAACCCATCCCACTCCGACCAACTTGTTCCACCATTCACTGATTGCCTGAATTTCGGGTATACACTAGCGTCAAATTGTGCTGGGAAAGCAAACTGCAATATGTTATTTCCATTCCGCACCACTGTTACACTGCAATACTGGTTTATAGCTGGGTTATTTACTGCTGGCGCGTTTCCCCACACCCATCTAGTATATTCGCCGCCATCCACCAACGTATTCCAATTAACATCAGTCGGGTAAGCGGTGGCAATGTTTTGGTAATGCTCACGCAAGTACTCTTTTGTAACCACGTAATCAGTGTTTTGCGCGGGTGTTTCTGTTGTCGGCGGTGTCAACGCTCTAGGCGTATTGCTCATTATCACATTGCCATGCTCGTCCAGTATAATGCCTTGGTTAGTTATCCCCTGTTGCACGTTATTGGACGTGCCAAACAGCAGTTTTGTACCAACTGCTGTCCTCTGTGTGCCTATCCCGCTTATTGCTTTGCCGTTCTCCTGATACCCCTGTGTAAGGAATTTACCTAACGCAACATTCGCCATAACATCTCACCTTTTTTCCCCAATTCTTTTAACCAAGTCCTTCACATCTTCTTGCTCCGCCTGCAATATATCTATCTGTAATTGTAGCGCGTTCTTTTGCTTCACCAAATCAAACACATAAACCGCCTGTAACAAGTTATTGAGCAAGTATGTCAGCAAAAACATCAAGACTACGACATAACACGCATTACCCTTTATCTTGTTTATCATTCTGTTCTCTCTCCCGTCCTCACCACCAAGTCAGAAGAACGTCTAAACTTTAACACTTCATCTTCACTGTATGGCAACAACGTCAACCTGTCCATCATTTTCTTAACCGCGCCATTCCCACCCAGTGTCCTATACTGGCTATACAATTCTTCCATTTCGTGACGTTCTTTTAAATCCGCAAACCCCTTAGTGAGTATCTGCTCATACAAGGACGCTAACCGCTCCCCAAGCACCAAATCCCGTGTAGTGAGTGTAAGCACAGCGTTTTTCGCGTTCCAATCCCTTATGCTCTGTTTCACATTTCGGTACAACCAAATACCAAAACCTATTAACCCAGACTGTACAAGAATATTGAGTATAAACACCCAATCAAAAGCCATGATATTAAACAACATTTATCCTCTCACCACACTTTCACTATTAAGGGGTAACTACCTCTTGGTAGTATATTATTACGCGCAAATACCAGTTTGCGGCTAGGTTAGCGGCTGTGATTGGCACAGCGGCATATGTTGTCTTGTTAAACACCAGAATACCACTATTGCTACTGCCCCTTGGTATAATAACACTTCCCGCTGTCAATACGCCAAGCGGTGGCGGCGTAGCGTAGTCGTTGGTGTCCATCGTGATTAAGTCAGTGGCTTCACCCACTGCCCAACCACTGTTTGCCACTTTGCACACTAGGAGCGTTCTTGTAAACGCAGTGGTCAGGTCAATGTTTGAAATGTTGTGTGTCAAAACTATTGCCCTGTTAGTGGTCGTATTGGTGTTAGGCAACGTTGTGTCTGGCAATATCTTTGTTAACCAAGGTCTTGCTTGTCCGCCGATACCCACCAAGTCAGAAGTGTATGCCACTGTATCTACTTTTGCCGCGCCACTTTCATCTGTGTAATTTACAAGAATGTTTTTGCCCACCACTTTTCCATCTGCGCTCTTTGCACTATGGTTAAGGCATAAAGGCTCACTTTCCGCGCCCAGTCCTATCTGCTCATAAGTACCACCCGCACCATCATCATAATCACCAATGAAAGCCAACGGTACTTGCTGGTTGTTTGCTTTTACTGCGAGTATCTTTTTCCCCTTCTGCATTGCCACATTAGACTGCAATATCTGTGTAACAGTAGACAGCAATTTCATATAGTTGCTATCATCTATTGCGCCGCCCCCACCACCAGAACCACTGCCACCACTCACCCATGCGCCCCAAGTTGTAAACGGGGTATTATCATAGTCTGTCAGACCCACACGGGTGTACCTTGTCCCACTGCTATCCCAAACAATCTGTGTGCTTAATATTTGGTCGCCCACATCACCCCGCAACAACTCAAACCAAAACGGCAAAGTGATTGAGGACGGCAATGTGCCTACGATATTCGTTCCTGCGGGTACGACGATTTTATAAAAATCGTCGTAGCTATCATCAATGTAAAACTCGCTTTTCTGTACCCCAAAATTACCTAATGCCTGTGGCACCTGCCATGCAAAATCTTCTTCCACTGTTTTTATAACATCTTCTATGTTTTTCTCTGCGGGGAACTTATACCCCATAAACGTCTTTACAAAGATTTTACTACTCATTATTTCTTGCGCCCCGCCCGTGCCACTCAACGACAACGTTCCCGCCATCTTAGGCATACGGAAATACGTCCCCATCACTGGCGGCGTAACACTCAAATCACTGTCGCCAAAGCTGAAATAAGGAACGTTTGCATGGGTCTGGCTGTAAGACTGCCATTGTTCTTCTGTTTTTATATTCGCCGCATTGAACGGGTTGGTCAGGTAGCTGTAATAGAAATCTTCATACTGCGCTATTTGTCTTGTCTGCCCCGCCGCTTCATCATACCCCGCCAACGTATCACCCAACGCCTGTGCAAAGGTGCCAAGCGGCACATACTCTGCTTGGCTCACAGTATTCACGATTTTTGCGCTTGGGTACAATATGCTGAAATACAATCTCCACTTGGAATTGGTAAGATTAAACTCCATACCAGTGTTACAAGTCAACCCTACCAAATTCGGCTGGTTGTTTGCTATGACAACATAAAATTCCGTATCTGATATAACAGGTGTTAGAGGAAATCTACCACCCGTAATCTGATACTGGCAAACTTGCTCTATCTTATTACCGACTGTATATTCTCCATCGTCCTCCACGCATTGCAGGAATACATGACCCACCATTTTTTCTACGCTTATACCCTCTAATGCGGTTGGTATTTGCTCTGATATTACACCGCCATTAGTGGGTATTTCTTTGGCTTCGCTCACATACACATCGTAGAATAATTCTGTTCCGCCGCCACCACCTGTACCCGTTCCACCACCGCCGCCAGAACCATCACCACTACCAACGGCATAGCAATTCCACGTTACACCACCATCTACAATGTTGGCAATGTTGCTTGGGTTTGGTGCTGGCTCATCTGTCGCGCTTGCGGCTGTTCTGCCACCTATGACGCACTTCAAATACCACGCTGAATTATCTTTGCTGGTGAAGTATCTTACTACACCCGCCGCCACTTCTTCATTTGGCTTCCAGTAGTTTTCAAGGTAGGTGTTCTTTATTTTCTTCTCTGCGTCTAATGTCGCAATGCCGCCAGCAGTGTCCAAAGTCTTTCCCTGTATGTTACTTACCATTGCGCCAAGGTTATTCCAATCATACACCACCCAACTAGCCGAACCATCCACCACTGTGCTTGTGTATGACGCGCTCAAAAAGTCTGGCTGTGTAGTTCCAGTAGTTCCAGCTTGCTTGCATACTAATATTCTGCGCCCTTCCACATCATTGTAAGGCTTGCGGATTGTGCCAACTGTAACAGCTTCTGCCTTCTTCCACTGGTGTATCAAAGGCTGGTGGGCGTTCATGTCATTTATGTGCTGTGAAATACCCGCCGTATTGTTTTGCAAATCATTTATCAAGGTCAAAAAGCGGTCATTGGTTACAAAGGCGTTTTGGTCTATGGTTATATTTATCTGCGCTCCGGGCAGGTTATTGTGCTGTACAATCAGCGCATAGCTAACAATGACTTCACTGTTAACGTAGCTAGGCATTACATCTCCTAGCCCTTCTTCACACTGCGCGATTGCATACAATATTTCGCTCCCAGAGCCATTTGTAGCGAATACACCAATCTGCTGTAAGAAATACCAATCTGATATTCCCTGATTGCTCGCTTGTATCTCCAACACACTTGAATTGTCTTTGACCACCACACCCACTATTGTGGCGGCTTGCTTAACAGTTGAAACGCTAGTCGCATAGAACAAATCAGCCGCTGGCACCCTACCAGCACCCAGCAACACCTTGGTAATCTCTAATGTATCACCACCAAGAATAACTTGGTTTAACAATCTTTGCCCCTCTTGCGTCAAAACTACGTTTTCGCTTCTCCATACGCCCATTTTTCTCTACCGCCCTTACTTGTTAGTGTCGTAGGTAAATTTGTACCCCTGCGGGAATATTCTCGTGCTTACAACGCTCACCATCATAGCCACATCATAGAAGGTCTTGACTAATTCGCGGTTCCCATTGAAGTCATACGTTACGCTGTTTATATTGTACTCTATTCCCATCGCCATTGCAAAGCCCAGATACTTATATCCATATATCTCAATCGGCACGGCGGTTGAAACAAGCAAGCATGTTATGTAATAGGGTACTTCCAGCAACTCAATGTAATCTTGTATTACTTTTCGCGCCAAAGCCAAGTACAAAAATTCATCTATGGTTGCCACTTGCAAATCCACCCAAAGGAACCTGCCTTGTAGCTCCAAAGCTGTACCGGGGTCTATTACTGTTCCGCGCTCATATCTTAACACCACAGGCATGGAAGTGATTAAGCTGATTAAATGTCTTACTCCCGCATACGTTCCTCTGCGCTTTATCACTTCACCTATATTGTTCAGCACCATTCTGTGGTACTTCGGCGCAATATCGTCCATCCACGGTATGCCATAAGAGCCAAGGAAGAACGGCAACCACTTTTCAGGCACCTTTTCAGGGTCTACCATCTGCAAAAATGTATTTATATCTTCAAGCGCACCCTTACCGCCACCCACAAAGTTAGCTTGCATGTAGCGGTATAGAGGACTATTAATCTTAGCGTCAACGCTTCTGTACACTCTAGGCAAAAGCCTACCATATACATGGTCAAGCAGTTCTTGTTCTTTCATATACGAAAGCATTATGCAAAACCACCTGTCGTAGTAAACGTAACAGTTCCCAAAGTAAAGATAACGGAAACATCACTAGGCACAAGTACATCTTGTGTCGGTGTCGTTATCCGCAATGACTTTATCCCTGCTATATTTCTTTTGCTATCATCAGCCAATATTTCTGCCGCCAATTCTGACTTAACTAGGTCGGTCGCAAATGGGTAGTTACCCACTTTAAAGTAGTTGGTCAAATAATCTCTTACATCTTGTTCTTTCGCGGCTCTGCTGTACCTATCTTCCACCACCATAGTAATTGCAAAGTTTACAGTGGTAAAGGTGGCGGCTCTAATGAATATCTGGTCTGCGCCCACCACTTTTCTGCCGCCCAAATTCTCATCAAAGAACCTGTTTATCTCATCGACAAACGCAGTCGGCAAGGTTGCCATGTCTTTACGTAGTATGTAGATATAAAGGTTGTCTACATTGTTTGGGTCGCGCTTGCTCTGCGCGAACCTGATTATAGGAAACTCTGCAAGCAGTATCTCTGAAAAATCATCAAGAGTTAAGGCACCCCAGAAATTTCTATACTGCACAGGCGCGTTCAGCTTTATGCTGTCTATCGTTTCAACGTCTAGTCCTATTTCATAAGCAAAATCAGGATTAAAGGTTGACTTCACTAACGCCAAACTTGTACCCATCACATTTATTTTATTGGGTTGCACATTTCCTTGCACACCCCCGCCCACTCTGTACATGGCATATATGTTGTTATCTATCGGCTCTGGTATCTTTCCAAACACACCATTACCAAAATTTACATTTATTCCGCCATCATCTCGTATGGTTATCGTGTATACTTTGCTCCCCGCAGTAGCGTCAATGAAGCTCTCCCTATACTGCCACGTTTCCAAAAAGCCATGCCCCTCATCAACAGTAACAACAAGGCTGTCCACCACCACATCTTTATAACCCAGCTGAAAACTCTGGTTAGGCTCACCATTACTGCCGCCCACCAACTCATTTCTTACTGTAGTTCCCTGCACAATATCAGCCAAATAAAGGTATTTTCCTTGCGCGTCCTTCTCATTCCCCAACATACCACTTGGAATAGTGTGGTCGGTCGCAACTTCAAATTTTACCTCATCTTCGCCCATCCCGCTGTTGGTCTTTACGACTGTGCCAGCAGGTATAACGGTGTTTGTGTTTTGGACGCTGGACAATACAAATACTTGCTTAAACTTTGCACTGCTGGCGTATTGTGGAGTATAAGCAAGCATTTTACACCACTTGTAAATACTGCTTCTTTGCTCCGCCGTAGTCAAATATGCTTCGTTGGCTATCTTGTCTTGGTACATGGAAAGTATATCTAAACCACGGGCAAACGCTTCGGCAATGACTATGCCAGCGTCTGACTGTCTTAAATCTGTGTATTCGGGCATAGTGGCTTTTAAGTAGTCAATAATTGACTGCCGAAAACCCTCATAGTCTTTATTTGTGTAATCTATTGTTCCTGTCGGCACTCTCATCTTTAATCACCCGCAGTCTTAAAATCAAACAGCTTGACACTAGCCGAATATGTTACACCCGTGGAAATCATGCTGAATGTAATCGTTACCACTATTTCCGCGCCTTCCCCTTTTACATCAATAGACTTTACTTCTATTCTATCTTCAAGCCTAGCTATGGACGTTTTGACTTCATACTTGAGCAAATCGCGCGTAGTCTGGTCATTCGCTTCAAACAAAGTAAAATCAGCGGGGCAATTAAAATGGTACTCCATTGTGCGCTCTGCTGGTGCTGTTTGTACAATCTGGCTCAACGCTTCGGCTATCTTGTCGGCAGTGTTTAGCGTTGTAAAACTCATGACCACACCACCAAGATTGCCTATTCTGAATGGGAACGAAATACCCAAGTTTTCTTTAATCACAGCCTAACCCCCAACAAAGCAATTCCCACTTCCCTGCGCCACACTTCCACCACAATCTATGCTATCTCCTATTCTACCACAAGGTATCCCATTAATAAATACCGTACTGCTACCACTTGCGATATGCGCTGTATGTGTGCCATGCACTATGCAACCATGCGGGGCATATGGGTCGCCCACTCTACCACACCCCTGTCCATTCACAATCACATTGGGGCTTCCACTCACTAACGCTGTCGGTGGGCAAGCGTCATGCCCAGTGTCATTGTCGCCCACTCTTGTACATGCTGGCATATATTTTCTCCTAGTTTATATTTACGTTCGCGCCCGTTTCTATTATCTGCGCCCCGCTACCATTTCTTATAGTCAAAACGCCACCATCAAGAATAATCTGGCATGTGCCATTGGTCATGAGCACTCTGTTTCGCTCCATCTCTATACGGCACCCATCATGCTCAAATATTCTTTGCTGTTGCGCTTTCGCATAGGTGGCAAGGCTTGTACTCGCCATGCTGTGCCAACTACCAACCCAAATAGGCAAATTGCTGTCGCCAGCTTCAAACTCAACCCACACGGTGTCATTCAACTTTGGCAAGTAAAAATCTCCGCCTTTTTCATATGCGTATGGGAAACATGGCTCACACCAGTTACTTGTATAGTCGCCCAACACTTTAGGACATCTTACTCTTATTCTGCCGCGCTGTTCCACATCTGCTATATCAACCACATAAGCCCTATACTTGCCAAAATACAAAGGCATTTACTTTCACTTCCTAACTTCCACATTGCTATCGCCCATAGACATTGCTTGACCACTGCTGACCTTCTTTATGTACTTTCCTACGCCCGTTCTTATGCCAGTTATGGTTAAAGCCAAACCACTTTGACCAAAGCTGTACTTCTTCTTGTCCACAAAGTATTTACCGCTCAAACTCTTTCCTATGCCGTTTACTTCTATTACATCACCCGTCTGCACATTCATACTGTCTGCTGTGATATTCATTCTTAAATCTGCTGTGATTATGTTTATTTCTTCTTTTGCCCGCGCTCCCGCTTCTTCCTTCTCTATCCCTGATACAGGTGGTTTGCCACCATCTTTGTCTGCTGTGTCGGTTACTGTCTTTAATACCCACCCTTTACTTGCTCCACCTGTTTGTGTGGGGTCAAACTCTCTGCCTATCTCTTTTGGTCTTTTTTCTCCGCTCTCTTGTGGTTTATAGGTGTCATTCTCTGCCATTACTTACCCACCCCTGCTTTTATCTTGCTGGTCTTGATATGCTTGGCGTAGGGCTTCTTGCTGTTCTGGCGTTTGTGCATTTGTCTTTACCCACTTACCACCAACGAATAACCTGCCATTCTTATCTAGCGTAACATCATCTTTACTAGACATATCGCTCTTATCACTTGAACCTATGTCGTCCAAACTACCACGCTTGCTTTTCTTCTCTTTCGTCAACTGTATGCCACAAGACACTATATCCCAAGGGTATTTCTTATAAGTGTAGCTCTGCACAGGCTCTTTCACAATGTCTTTTTTAATGTAGTAGAGTGTGCCATCTCTTATCTTGCACATAAATGGCACATACTCTTTTTTCGCCAGACTTTCAAGATACTCAATGTCCGTTTCTTCTGACTGCGACAAGGTTTTACTACTTCTGCCGCCTTTACTTCCCTCGTACCAATCTGTATACCCAGGTTGTAACACACACTTTAGCCCATACTCATTAGCTATTGACTGTGCCACCTGTGCGCTGTTCATACCCTCAAACGTGCGCTTCTTCTTGTTCAAGAACAACATTCTTGCCCCGTCTAAACAAAACAACCTCATGCTTGGTATTCCACTGTCTGGAAAGTCTACATCTATTGCAGAAATGTAACCCTTAAACACTTTCCTTGTCGTTTGGTGTTCAAACCCAAAACTTACTTCTATGCTCGTTTCTTCTTCAAAAATATCATCTTCAATAAACAGAAAATCAGGGTCAAGGATTGTTATACTGCATGTGTCTGACCCCTGTGAAACTTCTTCTACTTCTACGCTTTGTATGTTTTGCCGCCTTGCTAAATCAATTTCTTTATCTGCGACTTTTATGCTCCACACTAAAGCGTATAGTTTTGTTTCGTCTGCGTCCTTCTTACCAAGTGTGTCTTTTCTGCTCGGTGCTTCTTGCTTCTTGACTACAACTTTTGTAGTGTCCTCTGTTGTCGCCACCTACTACACCACCTTTAGCACCGCTTCTAAATCAGGTATTACCAACGTATCGCCCACCTGTATCTCCATCTCGCTCATATACTGTGGGTTTGCGTCCATAATCACCCACCACAACTGTGTATTTCCATAATAAGAGTACGCTATACCATCAATGGTATCACCCGCAATTACTGTGTAGTATTTCTGTCCACGGCTTGAAAATCTTGAGCGTTCTCTTATGTCAAATATCAGTGTGTTACCCACCACATTCCATAACTTACTCCTGCTATATCTGCTTCCTTCATAAATCATTATTCGCCCACCACCTTCAACGACACTTGGATAGTGGCTTGCACTGGGTTTCCTTGCTGGTCTATCCACTCAAAATTAGTGTGAAAACTCTCTATGACGCACCTGCACGTTCCAAAACTCGGATAGGTGAATAGCACTTCTGGCGGACGAATGAAAGTCTTGTCAACGCTCACAGGTGGCACACACTTTTCAAGAAAATCCAGTGTGTCGTCTATAACACCCGTATAGGGATTATCATAGTGAAATAACTCCAATGAAATATCCATTCCATCACCACTAACAAACTGTGTGTTTGGAAACCCCATACCGGGGGCAATGCTATCTTCAAACTTTGCTTTATACCCAAACTCAAAGTTAGTGGGGTTGTACTGGAATTTGATTGTTGCATTGGTAGTTAAGTTTTTAAACATACCTTTTATTTTCGCGCCGCTTTTCTTCTTTTGTCTTCCTGCGGCGATTGCTTTATACACATCAACAGCGGCAATTACTGTTTTAACTACACCCCTTGCCTGTCCGACTGTACTTATAATATCCATAGCATTTACCCCTTTTTACCCTACCGAGCAAAATTGGCATTTGCATACTGTTGCAAATCTGTAAGCTGACCATCGACTGTGTTTCTGCCGCCATACGTCTTTAACTGTTGTTCCCGCGCAAACTTCTCTAGCTCATCTCTTGTCATTTTTGCTATCTTGGCGGGGTCTACGTTGCCGTTTACAGTAATATTTACGCCACCCACATTCATTGTTCCGCCGCCCTTAGACTGCAATACACGAATACTACTCTCCCTATCCTGTATTTCTTTAAGATTACGTTCCCTAAATCTCGCAGTTACCTCGTCAGCCTGTGCAGTAAATATGCTCTTTCCTGCTTCTCCTGCCGCATTTGCCCTATCTGCTTCTTCTTGTGTCATAGTGCCATCAGCAACCATAGCGTCATTGCTCATCCTGTTCTGTGTGGCAACATCTTTTGTGCCTTGGTTGAGGGCGTTTACTGCCCAAACTACACCAACACCAACAAGCACAGCTAAAGCCGCAGGATAATTACCCACACTAGCTAACCATACCGCTATTTGTATACCCAAGTCCATAACCAACTTCATTCCTGGTGATATATCTAACGTGTCTACCAACATCATAGCCGCTATTGCCGCTCCCTGAATAGCAATACCTTTCATCTTCTTTATTAATTTGTCGGCTTGTGCACTAGACCCAACAATAACACTTAGTACCACCCTAAACGCGGCACCAAGCGCGGAAACAAATTTAACCGCTCCCCCACCTTTAAAAATGAGGAAAATAAACCTTAAACTGTCCCAAATAAGAGGCAACTTTACTGTAAGAAAAGTAGTAAGTTTTTGAAACCACAGAGCTTTTAATGCTAGTGCGTCAAACCAACCACATAGCCATATTAGCTTACCACCAACAAAGAAAAGTCCAGTAGATACTATAAACAGTAGACTAGATAGCCATACAAAATTTTTTACTAAATCAAGTACAACTTTTCCTGTATCACTGCGAATAAACAACATTATTTCATACAGCAATTCTCCGAAACCTCGTATAAGCGTTGCTATAACATCTGCTAAACTGTTCATTGGTTTTATACTTGTTCCAAACATTTCATTCATTGACTGCGCCAAACTATTTGCAACATCAATTATCGTCATTTTCAGCAACTGCAACCCCGACAGCAAAGCCACTATACCCATCTTCTCTGCAAGGTCATATTCTTCACTTGTCATATATCCATCAAGACTTGCAAACACCAAACGTAATGTATTCAATAAAAACTCAAATGTTTTTTCAGACGCTTCCCTGACCCCCAAGAAGTTTGTTTGCCACGCTATCAATGCTAACGTAATCCATCCCATTTTTCCGCGCAAACCACTTAACCCACCACTAAAGGCTTGCATAAGGGTCTTACCCTTTAACAGGTTTTCGTTTGCATATTTTATTGCTACCGCCGACTGTGCCAACATGCCTGTCCATGTAAGTGTCTTACCAATCAAAAATACTATTCCGCCGCCTATTGTTAGAACGCCTATTGCCATCTTAGTCAATGTGGGACTACTCTTTGCGAAGTCTTTTACTACTGTTGCCGCCTTTAATGCTACCTGCAAAAATGTGTCTGCCATCTGTATAGGTAAAGCAAACGCTTCATCAAGTGCTTGCTGTAATCTTGGTAAGTCTTTTCTCCACTCTCTCATAGTGTCGTATATTCTTCTGGTGCTTACTTGCATTTGTTCCCAAACTTTACCCTGCGCCAACCCCGACCACACATCTTTAACAAATGCAGATATACTGCTCAACATCATGGGCATTGAAGGGTTGTCAGCATTACGCCCATAAAACCCAGATATACCACTTTTATTCAAGTAGTCAATAACTTGTTTCTGTCTTTCGTCCGCCGTTTTACCTTTTTTGCCCAAAGCACCTGCGCTAATACCAAAAGGCATAAGTGCTAACGACCTGCCACCACCTACATACTCTGCTATTGCTCCTGCCGCCGCTTTCGTACCACTACCGTATCTATTAGTAACATCAGGCATGAAATCCCCAAGGTCTTTTGCATAGGTCATTAAGTCCTGCGCCATAGCTTTTCCACCAGATGAAACTTTGCTAAAAGCGTCTAAACCCATACGCTGAAACACCATAACAGCAGAAGCTATATCACTAACACTATCACCAAAGTAACCTGCTACGTCTTTTACTTGCGCCATTACCTCTTTTGCACGACTACTACTACCAAACACATTGTCCATTTGTCTGGTAAGCGTTTCAACAGCTTGTCCAGTTTGGAAAACGTGCTGATAGTAGCTGGTAACAAAGCCGACCAGCTTTCCACCAAGGTCAGTCAGCTTTGCTCCCATCTGCAATGCACCCATGCTAATAACCGTAGTAGAAGTATCCATAGCTTTTTCCACTACTTTACTTAGGTTATCAACACCCGTAAGGTTTAAATTTACACCGTATGTTTCGTTAGCCAATCACTCTCACCACACAATCAAAGCCCTTTTGTATACTTCATCATCTTACAACAAAGGTCATACCAAAATCTCCTTTCCCTGCGCGGCACCTGCCATACTTCTTCCCTAGACCACCCAAGGTTTTTTGAAATGAAAAACATCTCAATTAACCAATATCTTTGTTCACTTCCTACTGTAAGCACCCGCATACTTTCAAATAAGAAGGGAACGGTCATCCCAAAAAACTTTCAGCTTCTCCTACTTGCAACATTATAGTCCTGCCACACTCTGAACAATCAACATTTATATGGGGAACTATACCAAACCGCATAGACATCAATACTTCCTGTAATTTTTTGCGCTCTTTCATACTCAACTTTCGCAAAAAGTCCTCTGTCATGAAAGCACCATTGTCAAACTTACATACCCGTGATAGCAGTATAGTAGTTCCTTTAACTGGATTTATCTTTAATACGGAGTATATGGCTTCTATATCCGCTACCACGGGCATACGCACAGTACCCTTATTTATAATACCATCTTTGGTGGTCAACCCAAAACCCTTTGACAACTCAAAAGACTTGCTTGTTACCCCATCAAAAGGCATAATCTCCAAATTCGACGTTTCTTCCTCAACGTCCAACCTTGTACCACACACAGGACATTGAGCCTTAAACTGCAATGTACCACCCACTAAGTAAGTCCTTAAACTCATTAACATGAAGTCAAGGTCATATATGTACAATTTACGCAGTATCTTTACAAAGGCTTCATTACCTACCTCTTTTTTCACTATATCTCCAAGATATAGTAGACTGCGTTCAAGGGCTTTCAGACTGGTTTTCATGTCATTTCCGCTGTTCTTTGCTTTGGCTATTTCTTCTTCATCCATTCCGTTTATATCACGGAACCCAAACGTCTTATGCACATTTCCATTCTCATCTGTATACCCACAAAGCAACTCGCCCTCACCATCTGTAAAGCTAGGTGCGCTTTCAGCGGCAACCTCAAAGCTATCCTCGTCCTTTATTGCCACTATTGGTTTTTCTACTACTGGGTTTCTTTCATCTTCTGTCATTTTTATTCCGCTCCTTTTTGTATGATAATCTTCCTTACTCAATTATATACTAACACCACGCCAAAAGCAAACTATATTGCCAAGGCGTGGTGTTACTCATGCTGTCGTATTTTTACGGCTCACCCAGATAATATTCAAACTGTACTGTCAAGCTCTCCATAGCCACATCATTGCTTCCCGCGTCCATGTCCGAACCTTGCCAGTTGGACACCCACGCTTCTGCTAACTGCCATTCTCTTGCCACTGCACCATACCTGTCAAGGTGTAGCACTATGTAAGTCTGGCGCATAGAGCGGTTGGTCAAGGTCTGTTTCATCAGGCTATGAAATTCGTCTGTTCTGTATGCGCCCCTTGTGCAAGTTATTTCAGCGACTTCGGGCTTCCCAGGTAGTTTGTGGGCGTAATCCCACATTCCTTCACTGTACTGCGTAACAGGCGCGTTGTGCTGTAACCCGCTCACAGTCGTAAAGCCCATGTATGCGATAGTCGGCACAATCAAGCGGAACCTAAACTTTTGTAACGGGTCAACCTCTGTTGAACGCCCCATAGCGTATACATCCTTTATCAGCTTCATTCAATATTTACCCCCTTTCCTAGCTTTCCTTCTTTAGTTCATGGAAGAACGTAAATATTACAAACTCGGCAGGTTTCAAAGACGCATACCCAACTTGGCAATACAACCTACCAGCGTTACGGGCTTCCTCTGGATTTGTTTCTTCATCACACTTCACAAAGTATGCTTCTTGCGGCGTTTCACCAAACAACGAACCATCAAGCCACAACAACTGCAAGAACGCAGACACAGCCACCCTAACTTTACGCCAAGTATCATGACCATTAGGCTCAAACACAAACTGTTTAGTACCGTTATAGATACTCTTTTTGATGTTCATGTCAAGGATAATGTCAGACACATACCTCATACTGCTGTCGGGGTGTAAACTTCTTGCGCCCCACACCACATTGCCATAGTTGGTCAAGGTGCGGATAAGGTTGATACTGGATGGATTGAAAATCTCACTGTCGCCATCATTCAAGTTCTGCAACAGGTCAACAGCACCACGCACATTGCACTCTACACCAGCAGGGGCTTTGTGTATTCCGCGCTCCACTATCGTCCTCGCAATGATACCCGCCAAATGACCAGCGGCGGGGCAATCACGCAGTCTGCTCGTAGAGGAAAGTGGGTCAGCTATCTTTATCCAAGGATAGTACAAAGCACCTGTTTTGCAATTCAACGACTGGCGAATTGCTTTTATATTCTGCTTTGTAGTGGTCTTAGGTGCTTCCAGCACCGCAAACACATACTTCCTGTTGTCGGTGTAACCCGTCAACGCATTTAACACACTCGCACTGTACTGTCCGGGTATCGCAAGAATGTTAAGGTCGTCAACATCATCAAATCCCGCCAACCCCATAATATAGGTGTTATCGGATATGTCGGAAAGCCCGTCAGCACCACCAGTGAAAGTCAAGTCTGCTGTGGTTACTTCAAGATTGCCCGACACCGCCACCAAGTCGCCGCTTAAAAAGTTTATCTGGTCTTTCCAGTAGTTACTGTTATCCACGTCATTGCTTAACCGCGAAAACACATCAACAACAGAACCGTCAACCTTGACTATCACATCAAACGTTCCAACAACATCATCATTCGCAATGACAGCCACAGACAACCCGTTGCCCCATGTACCTTCATCTTTCGGCTCAAACAGCATTGATACAGTAGTATCAACTTGTTCCGCCTTTGCCACACTTGTACCAGCTACACGGTTTACAAAACATCTTTTCCCACCGTTCTGATAGAACCCATACACAGCATAGGCTAAATCACTGTTGGCTAGGAATGGCGTTGCTTTTCCCCGCGCAAACTCATTTACAAAGGCTTGCCAACTGTTACAGAAAAAAGGTTTTCCAACCTTCCCGCGCTCCGTATACCCAATGAACCCCGCTGTACTGGCTGATAGTCTTTCAATCACAGGCGCGGCGGGTCTATCTTCAATGTATACGTCAGGACGTAAATACTCTGGCATGTTTATTCACCCACCTTTTTCTTGTCCTTCGCCACAGGCGCGTCAGCCACCTTTTTCAGGCGTACTATGCCGCGTGTGCCAGCTTCCACCAAATCAGGACTTATATCGTTCTCATCAAGTTCAACGCTTGTGTTTGCTAACAGCCTTAAAGTTCTACCACCAAAAAGGGGTATAACTTGCAACTGTCCTTGACACTCAAACACCTTTATCTTAGCCACTTCTGCACCCCCTACCTAACTTTTTTATACGTTTCGGGTATGACTTCCAAGACAACCTTCTCTGTTCTCTGCACCCTCTCGTCCAACTCCGTGTATGCCATGTATCTTATTAAAGAGTGGAATATTCTATTTTCCGCACCCATCAAGTCAGACTTTATGACACCACGGGTATCAGGCTTGAAGTACACAAAACGGTCAATACCCGCCATATCTTTAGCTGGCACGTTGAAGTCATTAAAGTTTTCCCCCAACCACCAGCGTAGCATGTTATCCATGTCCACCTGATATATAGACCAGAAATCAAACTGGTATTGCAAGTTAAACGGTATCGCTACCTTTTCATATATTCCATCAACGCCCACTCTGCCTATGAATATATCCTCATTGCGCCTATCTCTTACTGGGTCGTACTCACTAAACAGGTTGTAAATACTTACAACAGGGTATTGTTCCACTTTAAAGTCCTCGTCTGGTTTTCTTATTATGCAAGGTACACTTACCAAAGCCCCTTTTCGCTCCACCTTGACTATGCCACTTACATAGGGGATTAATGCTTTCGCAATCTCCTCAAACCATAAACTTTCACTTGGCGGCACGTCATTCACTCTCCCTGTATGCACGTCTTTTTCGTTGTGGTCTTGCATTGGCGGCTTTGGACAGCTCAATAAGTTTGTGCAAACCCTCTCTTAAACCAGGCATAAACTTTGGTTTTTCTTCTTCAAACGTTCTTGTTACTATTGGTCTTGGTGGTATTCTATCTGTGCCATACTCTAGCCAGTTTAGTATCTCACCATAATGGGCACCTGTTCTTTTACTCCTCGCCCAATCTCTTGCACCAATCTTCATTGACACTTTACCTTCCCTATTGTCAACTATTTCCTCTACCACACCAAGAGAACCTATTAAACCAGCGGTGTCTACAAAAATTAAATCTCTGCCACCTTTACCAGCAATAGTCCTTGGTGCAAGGGGTGGGAAATCGAAATGTCGTGTCATAATGTTGTACTGTATCTTTTTTATCAACTTAATTCCAATGCTAAACAGTATTACCCCAAACTCCATTGTAACGTAGTTTCTGTCTAGCTTTAACATACGCTTTGTAAATTTGTCCAAGCCCTCAACTTCTACGCCAACACTTTTCCCTCTACCAGTCCTGCCTGACCTTCCAGAACCACCGCCACCACTCATATTGCCCATACGGCGGACACTGAAACGCCCTCGCCTAATTCCCATTACACAGAACCATGTTTAGGCTTACTTAGAATAAAATCACAGAACTGATACATGTCCAAAAAGAACGTCTTGGGCTTTACTTGAATGACATCGAAATCCTCACCATTGAATACCACCTTAGACTTCATCAGCACCTGTATATCTTCCTCGGTTTGATACTCTAACTCTGCCCTTATCATCTCTTTTGCCGGAACTGTCATGTACGCAGAACACTGTATCTGATTGATTGGGTCTGTTCCATATACATTATTCGGCTTCCAACTGGCAATCAGTATCTTTGGCGGCTCCAAGTACCCCTTTTCAGGGTTTTCACCATAAGTAGAATTGTACCCCACGGCGTTCATATCCATCAGGTGTAACTCTACTCGGTCGGTAAACAACGTATCGAACAGTAATAGCATACCGTCCTTCATTGCGTTTTGTAAGCCCTTATCTCCTGCCACACCACCACCACCCTAAACTTCTGGTATTACCTTCCTACGGCACAACAGCTTCGGTAGTTACAACTTTTTCGATATATCCCCGCAACCCACTCATTGAAACCACCACCACAGCAACATGGTATTCTTGTTCTGGCAAAAGACCACCAACAGTATAATTTGTCTGCTTGAAATCTTTTATTTTCACTAACAATGTTGCCGTGTCAGCTATCTTTTGTTTAACCTGATTCAGGTCAACTATCTGCACATCTGAAACATACACCTCATACCTAAAGAATGGACTAGCATTTTTCGCTTTCCAGCTTATATTTACATAGTCCGCCCCTACCTCTGCTATGGATAGGGAAAGGGCAGGAGTAGCGGCTTTTTCCCTATACCGCCGTGTATAGTACCTATCAGGCAACAACACATCATAAGCGGTCAATCCTGCGCTATCTCCTGCACCTATTCCATCACAGTAATCGGTATAGTCTTTGTCCGCAAGCTGGAACAAGGTTTTAAAGCTGTCGAATATCTGGTGCAGACGTAAATATGCCCCGTCTGCACCCATATCAATATACCTTGCCACCTTAACCATCATTGCGGCAAGAAGGTCTTTCCTTGCCACCAGAAGAACGGGATAGACGTTTTCAGTTTCTAAATCAGCAAGTGATGTATCAGGAAAATCCCTAGTCATAACAATGTTCAAATACAACAATATTTCATCATCTGTCATTGTCAAATAGTAGGGGTCTAAATCACCGCTTATCGTGTCTGGGTCTACAATATTTACATTTAATCGCAAATACTGTATTAACTGTTCAACGTCCATAACCGCACCCCTTAAACTGGGATAAGCAACCCCGTGTCCTTAGTCAGAACCTGTTTAACATTCTCTGAAACAGTGTACACACTGCCTTTTTCAAAGACGTACCATGTTCCAGCAATGCAACAAGTATGTTTTCTGCTTATCCGCACTTTCACCTTGCGCTCCGCCTCGTCTGCTGTTTTAGCAGTGGCAGTAACCGTAGTAGGTGTTACCACCACAACATCTTCAACTTTCGGCGGCTCTTGGTCAGTATCAACGGCTTCCTTGTTTTCCCCACCGTCCAACACAACATCGTCTTTTTCGTCTTTCCTACCTTTGTTTGCTATAACTGCCATTTCTTAAATACCCCCCTAAATTTTACTTTACTGCTGTTTAAGCAGTTTCAATGACAACGCCGTAAGCGTCATGCAACTTGCCAGCACCAAAGATGGCGTACCAAGCAAGCGACCGAACACGACCAAAGTCCTTCACACCATCATCGCGCAACTCAACAGGCAAGGACACCGCAAGACCAAAGTAAGCGTCGCCGAAAAGAACAGCCTGATACACAGCAGGACGCGCACCAGCACCAGTAGTGGCGGCAAGAGCGGCTTTATAAGCAGGGTCAGTAGTAGCGGCGGCACCATTGCACATGAGGGTGGTTTCAATAAAGCGTACATCATCTATGCGTCCTATCTCACCCGTGAACAGCATGGACGGGTCGCCGTAGTTACTGGCGTTTATCCACGCTTTGTCATCCCTTAACGCGCGGCTCTGGTGCGGGTGCAGGAAGCAAATCCAGTATGACCCACCGGCGGCTTTAGGTGCGTTCTGTGTAGACAGAATTTCCACAGCGTCTTTCACGGTAGACACCTTAAAGGTGCAATCGGCGGCAAGAGTGTCGCGGGTCGTAATTTTTGTACCATCCGCCTTAGACGCATACACGACATTGGTGCCGGACAAAGCAACATCACGCAAAAGAGTATCTACCACCAGAGCATAATCGCGGCCAAGAAGGGTAGTAGCACTTGCAAGGATAGTATCAAAAGACGAACGCACCAGCATTTCAGTTACACTAACGGCGTTACCATATTCAGAAACCGTCAACTGTTTAGTGCTGGCCGACAAGGCTTGTGTCTGCAAGTTGGTCAACTCAACCAAACTACCGCCCATAACAAGATTGTCATAGGTAAGCATTGTAATAGTCATACCCGGAGTTACACCCAGTTCCTCTTGAATTGTGGCGAACTGGTAAAAGCGCATGTTCGGAAGCAATTTTTTTGTTACTCCGCACATCTTGTGCGTGGGTGTACTGTTTCCATACACCTCTCTACGTTACCATAGAGGTCAGAATACGTTTTTACCCTTCGTTGAGCGCGAATAGGGTACGGGGTATATACTCGTTACACATTTATTCACTAGGGTAACTTATACTGCATACAACTACAAACCATATACGGACACACAATATCCCTAAATTTTTTATTATCATACTGCGACAAATACAGGTAGTAATATGTTTTGTTATATTTTTTATCACGTTTTCTCTGCACACTAAATTCTAAACCAAACCTCATCTTTAATGCGCGTACTAACCTGTAATTTTCTTGCTCTGTAAAAGAACAAGTGTACAAAAAATGTGTGTCATCCTTGGCGTTGTAGTAACCATCATCACAGTACCAAACCGCTAATATTAAAGCATTTAACCTTAAAATCTTTGGAAGTTTTATCTTTCCTGAACCATCATAGAATTGTTTTCTCAACTTAACCAAGTAATTGTTTGTTTTTGTTGAAAACAAAGCCCTACCATCTGACAATTCCCGAAAAGACTTCCCCACTATTGAGGACAACACTTCTTTTTTCCAAAGCAAATAGCCTATTTGGTCTTTTCCATGCGTTTCAGTATAGTAACAGGTTTCCTTTGTCTTTGCTATACACCCATCACCCAACATACTTCCAAATAGCACATCTTTTTGGAAAACGCTTAACTCTGTATTTCTTGCGCTTCCCATTCGTGGGTTTACTATTTTAAACTCTTTTACCCACTCTTGCACCAACCATTGTGAAGTATGTAAGACTTTTGCCGTATTGTATATACTGTTCTTTGCAAAAATCTCTCTAAATTCGCACTCTGGTACTGGACACGGTTTGTAAGTATAAGCCATTTTGCACACCCCTACATTACTATAACATTTATTCGGAGTATGTGCAAACTCAATCCCTAGGAAATTTAGCTCGGCGTTTTCCCATGCTACATGCTTTACACAGGACGTTCACCGAATTAGCCCCTGCCGTATTTTTCAACGGCTTGCCCACAAAATTACTTTTGTGGCGACCCTTCATTTAAGCCTTAAATTCGATTTCACGACTGTACACCATGCGGATAGCGTCAGACAAAATAACCCCGCCATTAGTACCAACCAAGGCAGTACCCACAGCGGCGTACACGTTTTTAAACATGAACATCACAAAATACAGTAGCACAAAATCCACAATGGACAAAATCTTTTTCATATTTTTACACCCCACTATTTTATTGTCGGCTTTACTTTAATCCGACTTTCTTCCTGAACTCCTTATATTCTTCTTGTGTCATCTTCCGCACATCTTCCGGCTTCACACCCCCAACCGTATTCAAAACAGGGTTTATAACAGGTGGTGTTTCTGCTGGCGGGTCTTTTTCTTTTTTCTTTTTGGTCTTCTTTTCCGCGCCTTCCTTGGCCTCATCAACGTCCTTGTTACTGTCTTCGTCTTCTTCAATACCCAAGTCTTTTTTAACTTGCGCCGTCTTTGCCTTTACCGCTTCTACCGCCTTGTCAACTTCTTCCTTAGTGGAACCAGTAACCTCATCGGCAAAGGTGGAAAGAATATCATCTTTGTTAGCTGTAAGCACTTCCTTGATATACAGTTTGACTGCATACTCCGCTTCCAGCTTCTTCCTGATTTCTTCCTCTTTCGGCAAAGACTTCTCCAAGTCCTCTTTGGCTTTTTTCAACTCTGCAAGCTGTGTCTTAACCTTCTCCAACTCTTTGCCCTTCTCGTCCGCTTCAAGGGCTTGTTCAAGTTTCTCCGCTACATCTGCGTTTTCAGCATAGAGTTTGTTATTCGCTTGTTTCAAAGAAGCGACTTCCTTCTTTAATACCTCTATCTGTCCACGCAACTGCTTTTTCAAATCTTCCGTGTTCTTTTGCAGAATCTTGGCAATGTTTAAAGGTTGGTCATCGTCTTTTCCGCCAACCTCTTTTTCCCCCTCACCTTCTTCTGCGTACACGTCCAACATGAAAAGCCGCTTAAACACCTTTTCTACTACATCAAATTTCGTCAACTTCAACAATTTTACCACTTCTTTTTCTTTGTTTTCATTCTTAACCATACCATGAATATTAAAACGTGTAAATAGTTTGCTCTTTATTCCCCGCCATTCTTACCTGTTACTTCCTTCCTAACCTGCTCCAATGCGGACTGTCCATTAAGCATACCACTATTTACCCGTGTATTTTCTCCACCTTCCCCGCCCTCACCTTCTGCCACTTTTATACCATACACTTCTGGGTGTGTGGCTCTATCTTCATCTATCTGCTTCAACAGTGCTTCCACGTTCT
>LSPZ01000032.1_pt1 | contig 37563 bp, 37 predicted proteins | sample 651281 | NCBI WGS metagenome assembly LSPZ01 (sample SAMN04438313, study PRJNA306036) | termite gut metagenome | isolation source: viral DNA filtered from gut of termites from termite colony 2 | host: Coptotermes formosanus | place: USA: New Orleans, Hayne Blvd. | collected 2013-06-18
CTATTGATGTATGTGTTCAGATGACAAGGGTAAGGAAATAATCAAACAATTATTTAGCCAAGTAAACGTACCTGTAATCTTAACCGATTACAGGTATGAATATTACGATTGCAGTTGGTATTGGAATAATAAATTAAACTTTGGTGAAATAAAATATCGGAATTTCAATTCAAACAAATACGATACAATTCTATTAGAGAAAAAAAAGTATGACAACCTGATGAAATTTGAAGATGACAATAATATAGGTATATACTACATCTCTATATATGAAGACAATATCTATTTTTTCAATCTAAGGAAAATTATACCAAATATCACAACAATCAAATGCCCTGAAACCACTGATTTCAACAATAACGAAAAAATAAAAAAAGAAGTAATACTACTCCCGAAATGTCAAGCAAGCAAAATAATACCCAACAATTTTCAGATTATCTGAAAGATAACTATAATAAAATAAAATCAGCTTTCAACAAATCAAACCTGTGGGATGAAGACGTGTATCACAACACGATAATAAAGGTTTATGACCAAATAGACAAGGGGTTGGAAGTTAATTCAATAAAAGATTATTTTTTCATTTATGTGAAATTTGAATTAATGAAAAGAACTTCAACAGGTGAAACAAAATATACTGCAAGAAAATTTAATGAATTACCCGACAATTTCAATATAATGGATGAAGATGAAAACAGGGAAGAATATTATAAAAAAATAGACCGCCTGTTTGAAATCATATCCGAAGAAGTGAATAATAATTTTGATGATGGAGATGCTGATATATACTTGATTTACAAGAGATTGAAGTCAAATAACAAGGGATTCACCACTAAATATATGGCAGAACTGTTGAATGAAAATCACAACAAGATAAGATTGATAATTTCAAAGATAAATAAATTCGTTACTAGTAATCAAAGAATACAATATGAATACAACAAACTTAATTCCTGATTATCTTCAATTTATATCAGTGATATTCTTTTCATTTTTGACACTGTTCACCACGTATATAAGTACACATTCATTTAAGTTGAACATTATGCAGTTGGGAGAATTTTTCAATAGAAAACCCTTCTCCTGCTGGTTATGTTCAAATATATGGTTAAGTACCTTTATTTATGTAACATTATCCTACATAAGTACACCAATGTATCTTATATGGGGTACATTTGGAACAATAATAACGACAATAATAATAAAAAAAGGTTAAATATGGCAATATCATTCGCAACAAGTGCAATCTACGAGATTGAGAAATATAAGGCAGGAGTTGAATTAATCAAAGAATGGAGCAAAAATCAAAGGAATTTCCCCTTATCCAAAGTAGTTCAAGTATATAATTTCATCAAGGGAACAAATGAGAAACCAAGCGGTTGCGGAAGCTGCAATTCAAAGTTTCTTGTTGGAATTAAAAATTATGTGAAATATGCCGAATTGTATTTCCAACGCAAAGGAATTGATTATGATACTGTTGAAACAGAAGAAGTTATTCCAAATCCGACAGAAGAATTAATAGAAGAAGGCAGATATATTGACAATATAGAAGTTGTACATATCGAAACGATAAAAATTGAGAAGGATGGGGAAACAAAAGAAATAACTGCAAATAAATTGGATTGGTATCTGAAAAGGGAATGGAAAGTTTTATCTTAAATAATATGGAGTTTGATATTCCTTCATCATTTGCAGAAATAACGATGAAGCAATACTGTGATATATTTTATGATTTATTACCCACAGACAGTGAGGATGAGGGATTGAACATAAATAATATGTTGAAGAACAATATATCCATTATATCCAAATTAACCAATCTAAGTGAAGAAGATATATACAACCTTCCGATAGGGTTATACAATAAACTTCAAGACAGTATCAAATGGATATACACCATTCAACCTGAATTAATTAAAAATCAGGTAATATTAAATGGCAGGGAATATATGGTAACTCCCCCATCCGAATTTAATCTAAGACAGTATATAGATATGGACAAGACTATTACCGACAAGGGAAATAAATTGATGTATCTTGAATTGCTGGCAATTATATTAAATGAGAAGGGAAAAAAATATGATGGGAAATATGAAGAAAGGTTATTACAACTTGAAAATATATCCGCACAGGAAGGATTGGGTATGATTTTTTTTTTATTAAAAAGAGGGATGATTTTGAAAAATCTTTCAAAACATTATTCAATTCTTCAATCAATAAAAAACCCGTTAGCTCCGATTACAGGAAATTCATAGATTCATACTATTGGTACACAATCATTTGGACATTCTGTAATGAAAATTATTTGAATATAAACACGGTACTTGATTTGGATATAATAGATGTTTTTTTCCATTTGGAATTTTTGATTAACAAGCAGGATGCGGAAGAAAGTCAAATGGAATTTCAACGAAAAAATAATGAAATAAAAAATAAAGTAAATGGCAAACGTTAAATACGACCACGATATGATAATCAACATTATATGGCAACACATCATCAACGGAAAATCAAGATATGAAATATTAAATCAGTTGAAGAATGGTTCATTGGAAGGAGTGCCTGAAAATGTAAAGACTGGCAACATTAAAAGATACTATGAATGGATTTCCCAAGCCTATAATTTATGTAAAACAGAACTTCAAGAAAAGAGAGAGGAAGAAAGGGCATTGCTGTTCAATAGATTCCTTTCAGTTTATGAAGATGCAACAGCACAGAATGATAATATGGCAAGAATAAATGCTTTGAAAGAACTGGGTAAAATAACAGGAAGTTACGACCCTGTGGAAATGAAACATAACATAACAATTGATTTCAAATTGGAAGATGAAAGTTCAGACGAAGAATCTTAAATTATCAAAAACACAAAAAGAATTGTATAAGGCAGCTAAGGATGATAGTTGCCTTTTTGTTGTTGGTAATATTTCAAGACAACAGGGTAAATCCGTATTATGTAAACTATTGAGTATAGAATGGTTATGTCAAAATGGCAACTTCATATCCTACATCACTCCCACTTTCAAATTAGCTAATAAATTCTATCAGGATATAATTAAGATATTGCCGAAGAATTTAATAAAAAATAAAAACGGAACCAAACTTATGATAGAATCAATTAGCGGTTCCATATTGCAATTCCATTCGATAGAAGCCATTGAGACATTAAGAGGATATACGAATACACATATAATCGGTGATGAGGTTGGAAGTTGGAGGGAATATACATCTGACGGACAGGATGTGTGGAATGATATTATATTACCGACAATGAAAGTAAAGGGAAAAAAATATATTTTCATTTCAACCCCAAAGGGAAAGACAGGTTTGTTTTGGAACTTATATCAAAATTCATTAACGAATGAAAAATATAAATACATCCACAAGACCGTATATGATGATGCTTTTATTACACCCGAACAAATTGAAGAATTAAAGACATCAATGCCACAAATGTCTTTCAAGCAGGAGTTTATGTGTGAGTTCCTTGATTCGGCACTTACTTATTTTATAGGTTTTGAAGAATGTAAAAAAGATTATGATTTTAATTTCAATACCAAACTGTGGTGTTCCATAGACTTTTCGGGAAGTGGAACTGATGCTACCGTATTAACATTAATCAATGAATTGAATCAAATTAAACAATATACGCTAAAAGGCAACTATGATGTAAGATACGATGAAATTGCAAAAATATTAAATAACAATAAAACCAATATCACAGGTGGATATATGGAAAACAACGGTGTGGGTGATCCGATGATAAATGAAATAAGGAAAAAATTGTACCAAAATCTTTCAACTAAAATAAAAGATTTCACCACCACCAATGAAACAAAGAATGATTATATTCAATCACTTGCCCTGGCAATACAAAAAAAAGAATTTTGGTTTAATACAAAAGAGTTGGAAGAACAATTCGGTTATTTCATTTATAAATTAACGAAAACAAGAAAATTAACTTATGGGGCAAAGGAAGGTAAACACGATGACCTTGTCATAGGTGCTGCACTGGCTCATTATGCCAAAGAAAACATTAAATCAAATACTACCAATCCAATAGCGTTCATCAGTAGATAACTACCTTTATAGTAAAATATAAAGTATGTTAAAATCACTCATTGAATTACTATATAATTTATCAAAATCGCACAAACTGATAAAAAGTTTCAAATATGCTTTACCTGACAAGGAAGCGGGAATACCTTATGATAAATATCCTTTGGTATTTGTTGAACAACCCATAATCACAAATTATATGATGACACAATCAGGCATCATACATTATAAGGTTAATATAGATTTCACGGCAACCAAACAAAACCTTGAAAATTATAATGTTAAACAACCTACTGTTATAGACATACAATCACTTATGGAGAATGTGGCATATAATTTCTTATCCAAGATTCAAAATATGTACAAAGACGACAATGATGAATCCGAATGGAATGTGGTTGATTATTCAATACTTACATTAACGAAATGGTTTGATGACAATGCGGACGGTGTTAGACTTTCTTTAACATTATCCAATAAGAATCCAATCAATTTCTGCGACACGGACAATCATTTTGACCCTGATAAAGAATTTAATACCGATAATATATTACCTGATATAGATTTAAATAATCCTGAAAGTTGTACCAATACTTTTGAATATAAATTACCTGATTTTAGATTATGAATATAAAAGAAGAATTGGACTTGTTATTATTGCAAATCAAAAGATGTGTGCAGTTCATTATGGAATCCGACAAGGGAATTAATGATAAAACAGGAACTAACACATTGGTTGACTCTGATATATATAATCAATTGGAAGTAAGTGAAGAGAATGGTGAAATAATTACTTTGCTGATAAACGATTACATTGATTATATTGAATCGGGAACTCCACCTGGTGTGTGGGTTTCATCTGATGTTATCGTAAGATGGGCAGCAAGAAAAGGAATACCTACGGATAATGATACGATATGGAAAATCCTTAATTCAATTTATGTCTATGGTATATCGGCAAGACCGATAATGGATGAGGCGTTAAATAAAATTGATGAAAGTATATTTGATTATTTCGATTCAATGTTTGAAACTCTTACAGCGGATTTGGATGATTTTTTTAATAATTAAAATTAGATAATAATAAAATGAAAATATTGGCTGCAACAGGTGATTGCAATTTGGAGAAAAAAATAAATCCATTTTTCAAAATAAGCAATACGGAGATTCTTACCATTAATAATACAGGGGCTGTAACGATTAAAATAACCGATTACGATGACACCTTATGGGTTGGTTTACAATTGGTTGGAACAAATGATGGTATCATAGGAAAATCAACTTTCAACACGTCAGGAACTGTTACGAACGTACTTATTTCTTTACTTGAATGTTTGAGGTTGAATAATATATTTTACGATTTTTCAATCGACACACAATCAAATAAAATATCATTCCTGATTGACAATTCAAGGAATTATAATATATCTTCTTCCAATTCAAACATAACTGTTTCAATATCAAACCCAAGTAACAACAGTAACAGCAGTAACAGCAAGATAACATTGGTGAAGGAGTGGTGGAATGATAATAAATGGGAGACAATAATTGAAGATAAATTCGTTAATTCACTAAATTACAATTTTGATATATCAAGCGGATTTTCTTTTAATGTAAATCCGATTCACGTAAGAATAAAAACAAGTTATACGATTGTGAATAATATGATTACACCTGTTATTTATAATGAAACGGATTATTACATTTTACCGACAAGTTTATCATACAGGGAAACAGGAATATTCACAGAAAGATACGATTATTCTAATGATAATACGATTGAACAAGTCTATTTATACGATTATAATATCCCAAATTCAAAGGTAAGGTATTTGACATTTGATTATTTAACGCCGAAGAGATATAATTATAACGAAACAAATATATTATCAATATTGAAAACACCTGATACTCAAATTAAAACGATGAGTACAAAGTATTATACCGAATCAGGGGTTTATATAACCACCATTACTTCTTCACCAATATATTTTAGTTTTAGTTCTGATATAATAGTTAATTTAACTTTCAAACTGAATATAAATGATGTTGAAACAAATTATAACAAGCAGGTGGGATATTCATTGGTGAATGTGTTGGATATAAACAATAATGAAATCTTGATTGAACCTGTAAGATATAATATCAATCCGAGTTGCAATAAAAATTTTGAGGTCTTTTATTTAAATTCAATGGGGGGAATGGAATCATTCAACTTCTTATACAACATAGAACAGATAAACAAAGTTGGTGAAACACTAACTCATACAACCAACAACATTTTAATGCAAATAAACAGGCATAACCCAAATGTTGAAATAATTAAAACAAAACAACACTCAAATACGTATAGGGCTACAACAGAATACGTTACAAAAGAAGAGGCAAAGAAAATAATGGAAATTACTGACAGTAAATATGTATATGTGTTAGACGGATATAACCATAATAATATTATACCTGAAAAAATGGATATGACATTGGATGAGAAGACAAATAAATACAGGGTATCTATGGAGTTCAGGTATGCTGACCAAATATTAAGTTATTGAAATATGAAAATAGAATTATACATAAGGAAGGACATTGATTATCAGGTTGAATTGGATGAGAAGACAAATATAATCTTGACAAAGGAGTTAAGGTCTATTAAAGATTTGTCGTTGAATAAAACAAGTTTCAGTTATAACATAAATATTCCCACGACCAATAACAACAACTCTATTTTTTCATTTCAAAACGACATTGATGTTATTTCAAAGTTCAAGAATAGTTATGATTGTATATTATATGTGGATGAAATTATTATCTTTCAAGGTAAATTGCTTGTTAATGAAATAGATAATAATTACTATAAATGCAACCTGTATGAACCCAACAAGAAAGAATTGAATGATTTCTTCGGTGACAAGACTATGAATAATATTCTTCCTTTTCCTCCACTTGCACCAGGTGGGGTTAAACAGGGTAGAATGGCTATGATGAACACATTGGATGATTATGCGAATATCAATAAATCAATATTCGACATTTCAGGTTTAATCGTAAACAATACCTGTTTGGATAATTCTGCGGATGTTATTCAAACAAATGCTTTACCATTGCTTCCGTTTGATATTGATAAATATTATATGATATTTCCGTATATGATATACGGAACCACAAAAAATAAAACAGGATATGGTGATTTTGATACGCAATATATGTCAATTGACAAGACAGAATTAACGGCTGACAACCTGTATCCCGCATTTAATGTGCTTGGAATAATCAAAGATTGTTTTGCTGATGCAGGCTTCACCGTTAAAGGAAATATATTCAACGATGAAAAGTTTCAATTACTCTATCAGTCTTATTCACAATCGGATGACACATTATTTAATCAAGTGAGATTTTCTCCCCAAGTTCTTAAATTGAAAGGAAGCTATAAATTACGTATAAATGGTAATAATGGCAATACTTCATTGCTTGCACAGGATTTCGGTATATCACAATTTGATGATATGAAATCGGTTACGGTGGCAAAAGACAATTTAATATTAGTCGGGGAAGAATCGGAAAAAACAAAAAATAAAGTTATTTCATTCAAAGATGACAAATACAAAATGATTACTACCAACGAAAATAATCAGGAGGTAATAACCATCAATAAATCAGGTTGGTACAAGGTAAGGATGAAAGCAACTTTAACTTATCCGAATACAGGAAACAACAGATGGACACAGACAGGTAGAATTGATGTAACAGGAACAAATTCAAGTGCCGACAGAAGTGATTTATTTAATTCACCTTTTGAATTACAACTACTTAGGGGATTACCATTACAGGATGCAAGATATTATTCAATTAACGGATTTCTTCCTTCCACAGGTAAAATATTTAACAATCAGAACACAGGTTCATATATCAAACCTAAAATGAATATTGGTTGGTATTCTGTAAACACTACCTATTTAATGTTGAATTATCAGGATGGCAATGAATTTTCAGCAAACGGTGATTCTATGGGAATAAGGAACACATCGTTAGGTTATAATGATTTAATTACCTGTATTAGATGGGGTTATGCTGATTTTAACACATCATTGACTTATCAACACGGTACCAAGGAGAATAATTCTTTAATATGTTTGAACAAACCAAGATTCACCTATACGAATGTAAGCAATTATGACAGTGATAATAATGACAGGATTTATTTCCCGATAAACAGGGTGACAAATAACGACAGGGGTTGTGGTTTATGTGGCGACAGGTATGTAAGGAATTGCGATAATAATTATTCAAATACGGTGGGATATTCATTGGAACAGGCGGAAGTTGTTCACGGTGCAGGAAGTTTATATAATTACAACAATCATTACATCTTCAAAATTCCTGATAATATCGGTACTACCAAACAATGTCAGTGGGTTAACAGTCCACAACCTGCAACCAATAAAATAAGCGGATTAAATACTTCATCTGCAAGAGTATTAAATCAAAATGTAGCCACAGGTGAATCTTATTCTTTGTGTTGGTTGGAGAAGGGTGAATCCGTTCAATTGGAATGTGTTATACCACAATTAAAAATAGCTGACAAGGCAAATTGCTGTTCGGGAGGTGATGATTGGAAGAGTGTATCCACAGGATTTGTGAATACAAATTTGGATTGGGAATTGGATTTGACTTTGGTGACAAGTGATAAGGAATATAATTTCATCAAGAACGGTATTCCAAGCCAACAGGATTTGGAAGAAGTTAAACCTACCAACATCAGTGCCTTGTTGCCTGATAACATTACGGTTGCAGATTATGTAAACAATTTCATCAAGACATTTAACCTGACATTATCAAGTGAGGGAAATAATGTATTCAATATTGATTATATTCCCAAGCAGGAAACTCAAATTAATAAAGTATTTGACTTGAATAATAAAGTACACAGACAGGAAGCATCATTCAAACGTATTGATTTTCCAGGTGGTTTTTCATTTGAATTTGATTACGATAAAAATGAATACGGATATAACAATCCTGAAATTATATTTGAACTTCCAGGTGATAACGTAACGATGTATAACGGTAGATATGATATAGTTAATGATTTGAGTATTGACGGTAAAATAACCAATCAGAAGTCATTATGGTCTTATTGCTGGTATAAGGAGACAGGGTTTGGAGGATATAACGGAGTTACGAGAATGTATCCTGTTCCAATCATAGCAAATAACAGTATTTATGCGAAATCGTATGAAAGTGCAAGATTGGAAAAACTTCCAATTAAAAGTAAACCGAGATTATTTTATTTGAAAACCGCTATATATCAAGACCAGACAGGTTATAAACCCGCATTGGCTTTTTTAAGTCTTGAATATAAATTAATGGAAAGTGTGTTGAATTTTCCTCTGTTAATTCCCAATGCTTTCTTTTACAGGGATAAATCTTCAAGTAATATAATATCACCTGATGCTTCCAAAAATGTTAATTCATTGACTTATGATGCAAAACTGTTAAGGAATTATCATTTGGGAGGTATGATTTCAGGGAATATATTTACACTTGTCAATCCGAATGACCTGATAGACAACTTCTTTGATATTAATATAGAAAGTGGTTATCAACTTACATTACCTGTTTATTTAACGAATCAAGAGTATTCTGATATAGAAACAAGCACTATCATATCTTTCAATAATTCGACTTACAAACCTTTATCCATACAGGGGCATAACATAAACGGCAAACAAAAAGCTAAAATAAACTTATTATCAAATGGCTAATAACAAGAAGACATACATATTTGAACTGAAAGGAGTTAATGAAGCAAAGCAGTCAATCGTAACTCTTAATGACGTACTGAATGAATTAAATAATACGTTAACGAATAAAGAACGTCCTGAACTGATAACACAGGATGTGATAGATACGTTAAGGGAATCCGTTAAGGCAATTCAGGAAAATAATACAGTACAAAGTGAATCCAATGAACAGATTCAAAGGAATATTGTATTGACAACCGATTTGACCGATGAACAAAAGAAAACGATTGAAACTCAATTTGCATTAAACAACGCAAAGAAAGAATACAGAAACCAATTAAAGGATGAATTGGCTGCACAGAATGATTGGAGGGAAACTACACAAAAATCAAACGTTACTTTAAGTGAATTGCGTAATGCACTTTCACTCGCCAAAAAAGAATTGGCAGGTATTGATATGTCATCCGATTCATTCAAGGCAGTTACCAAAGAAGTTGCTGATTTGAACGAAAAAGTGTTGCAGGCTGAAAAAGATTTCGGACAATTCAACAGGCAGGTTGGTAATTATGAACTTGTCGGCAAATCTATGAAAGGTGAATTGAAAGAAATGCAGGCTCAAATGGCTGCAATGCTTTCACAAGGTGTTAATCCTTCTGATGAGGCTTTTCAGGAACTTGCCAGAAGAGCAGGTGAATTAGTGGATTCAATATCAGATGCAAGGGCTGAAATAAAAAGATTTGCCGATGATTCAAGACAAATTAAAAATGTAACCGATATTGCAAAAACTGCCACAAGTGCATTTGGTCTATATACAGGAACAATGCAGATGTTTGGTATTGAGAATGAGAAAGTGGAAGAATCATTAAGTCAATTAATGGCAGTTCAAACCACATTAAATTCATTGCAGGAATTATCACAAGGTTTGACCGACAATTCAACAATGTCTTATAAACTATATCACAAGGCATTGGAGTTATTGGGATTGGAGAAGAAAAAAAATATTTCATTAACAGGGGCAGAAACTGCTGCAACTGTTGCCAATACTACTGCTACTGTCAGTTCCACTGCTGCAACAACCACTGCAACAGGTGCGACAAAATTATTGTCTGCTGCAATGAAGACCATTCCAATACTCTTGCTTATATCGGGCATTGGACTGTTGATTGGTTATTGGGAAGATATTGTCGGTTGGTTTAAAAAAACGATAATGCCGTTAAATGATGTGGGAGGTGCATTTGACAAGATAATTGCAGTTGTAAAGACAGTGGGGCAAACCATAACTGATTATTTCCTCTTACCGTTTAAGACTGCTATTGCAGGAGTTAAGGGAATGATTGACGGATTCAAGGCAGATGGAATAATAGGTGCTGTTAAAGGAGCATTTAACGGTGCCAAGGATGAGGCAATTAAAGGTGGTAAGGAATTGTTGAATGTGTCGGATAAATATAATTCCAATTATCAAGACCAAACCGCAAAACATCTTAAAGAAGTTCAAAAGATTGAAGAAAAGGCAAATACGGAAAGATTGAAGACTGAAATTGAGTTTCAAACCAAAGTGAATGGAAACGCATACAAGAACAGTGAGAAATATAAGGAAGACAGGCAAAATATGTTTGATTCAATTCTGAAATCACTTGGATTGTACGGTAAAGATTATGTGAAAGAACTTGAAAATATATATCTTCAACAAAAGAAATTGGGGGACAAGGCTGACAAGGATTTAATGAATCAGGTTGAATCAGCCCTTTCCATTATTTCAGAACAAAACAGTGAAAAGGAAAAAAAAGAGGAAGAAGCAAAGAAAGCAGCGGAAAAAAGAGCGGAAGAAGCAAAAAAATTAAATGAAAAAAGAAAGGATGACATTAAGAAGTTGAATGAACAAATCGTCAAGATTGAACAGGATACAAATAAATTAATTGATTCCAATGACCGTGAACGGTTGAAAGTACAAATGGATTCACTATCCAAATTAAATACTTATACCAATGAACAGTTGAATCTTAAATTAGGTAAGATAAAAGAAATCAACAACCTTGAACAGCAATTGATTCAAAAGCAATTGGATAGTGAATTAAAGAAAATCAAGGAAGAATATGATAAAATAATCAAGGAAGCTGAACGTCTTGGACAATCAACACTTTCACTTAAAGAGGATTATGCAAAAAGGATAGATGAAGTAACCGAAGAATACAATATCAAGTTGGAACAGAAGCAGAAGGAATATTCCGATTATGCTTTGGAAGAACAATCCAAATTGAATGAGTTGTTGTTGAAAAATCAAAAGGAATATCTCAAATCCACAGAGGAAGGAATAAAGAATCAAATTGATACATTGAAGAATTTGAAAATAGAACCTCCCAAAATGGATATTGGTATGAATATGGATGTCATTGACAAGGACTTATGGTCAAAACAAATTGAAGAAGGATTAAAAGTATCAAGGGATTTGGTTAATTCATTGAAACCTGATTCAAGTGAAAGACAAGAAGTTATAGCTGAATGGGATGCAATGATTTCCGACATCGGCAGAATATACGGTCAGGATTCAGACAATTATAAACAGGCGGTTAAGGACAAGGAAAATTCAATCAAGGCAATGGATGCACAATATGTTGTGGCATTGGAAAGTGAAAAGAAATGGGCTGATAAATCAAAATCCCAATTTCAGGATTATTGGAAATCTGTATCGGAAGTTACACAAAAATACGGTGAAGTAGCCAATAAAGGTGTGGAAGCAATATTTGGTTCAATTTCAGATATTATGCAATTATCCATTGATTCATTGAATGAACAGTTGGACGGAGTTACCGAAAGATATGATGAAACAGTGGCAAAGGTGGAAGAATCTTATGCTGCAATTGATAATATCAAATCTGAAATGCAAAATGCAGACGGTGCAAGATTTGAAGAATTGAAGCAACAAATGGCTGATGAACAGGGTATTTTGGTTGAAAGACAAAAGGCTGAAAAACAGGCTGCAAAGGAAAAGGAAAAACTGGAAGAGGATATTGCAAAGAAAGAAAAACAGCAAAAGAAAGTTCAATTTGCACAACAGATGATTACGGGATTAATCAATACGGCTGTTGGTATCACACAGGCATTAAGTTCTTCACCTCCACCTTTATCATTCGTTATGGCTGCATTGGTTGGAGCTATGGGTGCAATTCAAACAGGTATCATCGCCTCTCAAATGAGCAAGTTGGAAGAAGGTGGTGTGTTGGAAGGCAAATCCCATTCACAAGGAGGAATTAAAGGAACAGGAAGATTCAACAACATTGAAGTTGAAGGGGGTGAATTTGTGGTGAATAAAAAATCAACAAAGAAGTATTTACCTCTCATTCAAGCAATTAATGCTGACAGTATTCCTGTTGTAAATAATATGAAGAACAAGTTGGCGAATGGTGGAATATTGAATACAGATATGATAAATTCTGCAATTCAAACACAAAGCATACAGGCGCAAATAGACAGTTCTTTGAGTAATATAAATTTCAATCCTGTTGTTGCAGTAACGGATATATTAACGGTTCAACAACAAATGACAAGGGTGAATGACTATGCTGGAAGCAACACAATATAATAAAATAAATACCTTTATAACGATATGGCACAAGATTATACAAAGCTGACAAATACGATAATAATTAATGAAACCCTCTTGAAATTATATTCCGATATTTCAAGGGGTGTAGGTATAGATAAAGTATTTCCTTATGTGGTACTTGCACAACAATTTCATTTGAAACCAATACTCGGTTCTGTTCTATTGGAATATCTTCAAAATGCAATAAACAATAATGAACTCACCGATGAAGATAAAGCATTGTTAATTAAAATAGCTCCCTATCTTGCATTATCGGCACAATACTTGGGATTACGTGGAGGATTAACTTATTCAATTCAGGATAAGGGAGTTACCAAAGAATCATCTGATAATTCGGTATCATTGACACAAAAGGAGTTGGGTGATTACATTAAGAATACGGAGGATTTGGCTGATTTAGCAAAGCAGGATTTGTTGAAATATTTATGTACTTGCGGACATCCCTTGTGGTATCCTGTTAATGACTGTGTGTGTAATCAATTTAACGATGAGGTTATAGACACTTCATCCAAAGTTGATTATCAGATTTATTTTCCGAGATTTAATAATAATACAAAATGTAGCAAATGTTGAAAAGGTTATTATTTTATGTTTTTATTTTTTTGGATTTGACATTCAATCTGTTGTTGATAAGATATAATAATGAATATATTGTCCTGATTAAACATATATTCAGTCTAATAGGAATTGTTATGTTAATTTGGTTTACCAAGTACCATTTGGTTGATAATAATAATTATAATAATAATAGGGATAAGATATGTTAAATAGATACAGGGAATTGATTGATATAATGATATTATTTGCTACGGCAGGTATTTTTGCCACATTCATACGTTTTTTCAACGATTCAAAAGAAAATACGTGGAAACAATTTTTTGTTGAAACGATAATATCCATATCAACATCAATACTTTGCGGTTCAATCGCATCACAGTTCATACACAATGATATTGTATTGTTTGGTATTGCAGGATTTTCTTCCTTGATAGGATACAAGATATTGACCGAATTATTCGAGAAATGGATAAATAAAAAAATAGATAAAGAGTGATGAAACTGTTACTGAATAGAATAGCAAGGAAATCAATCTATACGATTTCAAGATTGTATTGTGATATTGATTCCTATCCTTCTTCAAGATTACACATAAATGAATCAAAAGATATAAAAGGATATGTATATTTGTGCGATGTGTTGGAAGATACTTCACGAGGATTGAAACAGGGAATGAAATTATCTGAAATACAAAGGATTAAACAACCTAAATATACCGCAATACCGACAGGTACTTATACGGTTACATTGAAGATACAATCACCCAAATTCAGTGCATACAGTTATTATATGTCCTATTGCAAGGCATATCTTCCAAGATTGTTGAATGTGGACGGATATGAAGGAATATTGATTCACGGATGTTTTTTCGTCCCACTCTATCAGAAATTCATAATCATCCTTTATTCTGTATATCTTCTGATTTGGAATCAATACAGGACTTACGACAATCCTCTTTTCATTATCGGATGCAAATTTCAATACCTGCTTTTCATTATTGAAATAAATAAAATTCTTTTCAATCGCAGGAACATCAACAAAGGATATGGCTGCCAAACCAAAATCATCTTCATCGTATATTACTTTATATAAGGGTAATTTCTTCTTCATATAGCACAAATAAAGGTATGTTATTCGGTTATTGTTATTTTTATCTCATCTTTTGCAGTTAAAAGTACCTCATATACGTTTTCAAATGCTTTTTTGGAATCAGTTAATTTTCCTGTTATCGTATTGAATCAAAGACAAAATAATGTGACCGTTATGCACCCTACATTTACGAATGATGAATTGGATTATTCGGATGTGTTGGAACAAGATATATATTGCAACCGTGTGTGGTTGGTGGATGATGAAGAAGAAGACGACATTAATAAAATATACGGATTTGATGTACCAAAGGGGACGATGTGCATTGAATATAAGGTACATAATGATGAGGTTTGGAATAAAATAAAATCAGGTGAATTAAAAGGCTTGTCCATCGAAGCATTTATGACGATAATGGATGAGAAGATAGAAGTGGAAATGAATAAAATAAATAATAACAATAATAATATGGCAAAAGTAGATTTCAATAAAGAAGAATTGAGTTGGTTAAAGAAAATGGTATTGGCATTTAAATCCATTCAGGAAGGCATTGATGTTGCCGAAGAAGTGAAAGAAGATGACAAGACGGATTCGGGAGTTACGGAAACGATATTCAAAGTAAAAAATGATTTAACGGATTCGGGATTCGATGAAGTTAAAGTAACGCAAGATGGTAAAACATTCAATAAATTAACGAATGAAGTATTGGTTAAAGGTGAATATGTATTGGAAGACGGTAATATTTTAGTGATTGGGGATGATGGTTTGTTTGTTGAAACAAAACCTGCCGACCCTGAAAATAAACCTGCTGAAAATATAGAAGCTGATATTGCACAGGAGAAAGAAGAAAAAGAAGAAGAAGAAGTTATTCAATTGGAAAAAATAACTGTGGGAGAAACCGAATATGAGGTTGACCCTGCTATTAAAGCCTATATTGATGAATTAACCGCTAAATTGGATAAAAATATCAAGATAGCGGAAGAGTTAAGAAGTAAATTACCAAGTGCAAATCCTGTGGGTAAAAATAAGGTGGAACAAACAGCAGTAAAGAAAACCGCTTTTGATTTCATTAAGTAACAACAAAACAAAACAAAAATGTTATACCTTTATCGGTAAGCAAAATAAAAACTAAATAATATAAAAATATGGCAAATGTAATAGATGCAAGTGCAATTGGTTATACTCCGAAAATATTCAGAGATTGGTTTGTGGCTTCATTCAAGAAAGCTAACCTGTTCAATGAGAATTATTTGAGAATATTTCCAAATGTAACAAAAGATTTGAAATTAAACAAATTAAGTCAAGCCGATACTGTAACCAAACAAGACAACAGAGATTGTTCGTGGAATCCGCAAGCTGTGGCAACTGCAACAGACAAGTTGGTTAGTGTTAGAAATTGGGAGGTACAAACCGAAAAATGTTTGAAAGAACTTGATAATTTATGGTCTGAAATGGCTTTATCTGGCGGTGCTAATACCCTTGATTTCCCTGACAGATTGGAAGCTGCTTTGATGCAGATTTTAAGAGACTTAATGGCTGCCGATGTTGACAGAATCATATTGGGTGGTGATGGTAATGCGGTTGACGGTGTTCAAGAAGGTATAATCGACCAATTATTGGTTGATCCTGATATGCCTGCTGCAAATAAAATCACTGCGGTAACGATTGACAGTTCAAATGTAAGAGGAGAAATTGCAAAAGTATATCAGGCAATTCCTAAATCCGTATTGGGTCTTGGCAGATATAATCCTGAAAGATACAGAGTTAATATCTTCGTCGATATGTACACCTTTGATTATTTGTTAATCGCTTTAAGTGAAGTGGCAAATGCTCAAAATGTAATATTACCTAATTTCAGAATTGCAGCTGATGGTGATTCTTACCGTATTTGGTATATGAATATCGAAATCGTTGCTTTGAATTATATGCCTTTGAATACGATTCTTGCTTTTTCAAGAGAAAATGTAGGTGTGTTAACCGATGTGATGGCTGAAACTTCTACATTGAGAGTAGCTAAGGGTGCTGATTTGAAGACAGAAAATATATGGTATGCGAAAGGAGAATATCGTTTATATGCTACTTATATTTTCTCCGATGAGATTGTACTTTACAGTCCTAACGTATAATTAATAACAAAATTAAAAAAGAAAAAAGATATGGCTTTATCGTTCAAGTTTCAAACAAGCGTAAACCCTATATGTGACACTTCTTTATCAGGCATAAAGAAAATGGCATTTGTCAATTACGATATAAATCACACATTCACTGCTTCGGGTACTGATTGTATGATTGATACGATTGACTTGGGTACTGATTACGCATACGAGATAAATGTAGCTGATTTAACGGGATATTTCTCCTTTGACGGGTTCATTGGAGCAAGTCCTGATCAGAAAGCATTTAACCACATTGTAGGTGGATTGATACCAAACCTTAACTGTGAATTTTTAGCTGATTACAAGAATTTCTTCTTGGGAACTGCTACCATTTTCGTAATGGATAAAAACAATCAGGTATGGGTGTTGGGTGTGGATAACGGATTAAAGAGCGGTGCTGATTTCTCTTATTCAAGCGGAACAGCAGAAGCTGATGCAAAAGGATTAACCTTTGTGTATCAAGGTACTCAACCTAATCCCGCATTATTGGTGAAAGACTGGGCTACTGTAACAGCATTGTATAATCCTGCTCCTTGATGTTTCAGTTGAAAATATTAAATCGAGAAACGCATAGATGTTAAATTCTATGCGTTTTTTGTTGTTTCCACACATATTTATATCTACCACTGTCATACACCCTGAATACCTTGTTTTCATTGTATAAAGTCATCATTTCCTTATAAATGGCAGGTTGTCTTTTCTTAAATTCAAGCGTATATTTATACACCCAATCGTATCTTGCTTCACATATTTTTTCTAATTCAAACCCCATTATTTGATAAGATTTTCCTGTGAATTTGCTTCTATCAACATAACTTAACACCTTATCAGGATTATTTTCTTTTACAAATAAAGAAAACACTTTTGATTTTCCACCAACAATACTGTAGCCCTCTTTACATATTTCTCTTTTAATTGTCCAGGCATCACTATCCTTTTCATTTTTAAATCTGTTTAATTTATTCCCCTCTGGTTTTTGAAATATCATTGCAAGAATTATTTCGTTGTTGTGTTCAATTCCGTAATATTTACTTCCTGTTGTTTTTCCTTGTTGGTGATATTCCAATAAATGTTTGATTTCTTGGTAGTTACATTCTCTTACGATACAGTTTCTTGCATAAATTCTATGTTCGCATAAACCTAATTGAGCTTTGATGTAAGATTTGATTTGCCTGTTACTGTTTATCCATTCATATTCCCAAATCATTATTAATCTTATACCTTCTTCTTGTGCAGCAGTTACCTTATCATAATGATAGTTTTTATCTTTTTGTAAATCACTGTGCCAATAGCAACCATTGTATTCAAACCCAATGTTTAGGGATGGAATGAAGCAATCAATTTCGCCCCAATTGAATTTCTTTTTTTCGACTTGGAAACCTAATGATTGAATAAATTCTGTTAATTCGGTTTCTCCTGATGATGTTCTTCTGTTTCCACATTTAGTACAATTTATATAATCACCTTTTAAGAAATTACCGCTTAATGGTTCGTTAATTGTACCACATTTGTTACATTTCAATAGTATTTTTTTGCCTATGGTATTAATATATGTTTCCCTGTCAAATGTAAAGTTTAATGTGTTGGACAAGTTATTGATTTGTTCAATATATTTGGTTTTCCTTATTATTGAATTTATTTTTGTCCTACATTCCTTTGAACAGGTTCTTCTTGAATTATAATTATTAATTTCAAATTCCTTACCGCACACTTCACATATTTTTTTATCCTTTACTTTTCTTAGGTTGTTTTTCATTGAGGTTAAGGTACATTCCTTTGAACAGGTTCTTACATTCTTTCTTGAATAATGATTAATTTCAAATTCCTTACCGCATATTTCACATATTTTAACAAATGGATATTTTTGGTATTTCAAAGTAATATTTTTCAATTTTATTCCACATCCCCTGCTACAAGTTTTTATTCTTGATTTTGATGCTTGAAATTCCTTTCCGCATACTTCACATATTTTTTTCATCTTTCGTTATTTTTATATACATATTTATATCTACCACTGTCATACACCCTGAATACCTTGTTTTCAATATATAAAGCCATCATTTCCTTATAAATGGCAGGCTGTCTCTTTTTGAATATGAATGAATCTTTATACACCCAATCGTATCTTGCTTCACATATTTTTTCAAGTTCAAATCCCATTATTTGATAACTCTTTCCTGTGAATTTTGAACGGTCAACAAAAGAAAGCACGGATTGTGGATTATAAGTTTTCACAAAATAATTGAATACTTTTGATTTTCCACCGACAATTGAATAACCTTCCTTGCATACTTCCCTGTATATTTCCCATTCGATATTTTTTGTATTTCTTGGCTTACCAAATAACATTGCCAAAACCAATTCTTCTTTATGATACAATCCAATGTATTTTGTTGCAGTTATTGTTCCCTGTTGATGATATTGAAGTAAATGTTTAACTTCTTGGTAGTTACATTCTTTAACGATACAGTTTCTTGCATAAATTCTATGTTCACACAATCCGAGTTGTGCCTTTATATATGATTTTATTTGCCTGTTACTGTTTATCCATTCATATTCCCATATCATTATTAATCTTATACCTTCTTCCCCTGCAGCAGTAACCTTGTCATAATGATAATTTTTATCTTTTTGTTTATCGCAATGCCAGTAACATCCATTGTATTCAAATCCAATGTTCAATTCAGGTATAAATATATCAATTTCCTGTTTATTTTTCAGTTGATGTTTTTTTGTTGTAAAACCAAGTGATTGAATAAACAGGTTCAATTCGTTTTCATTGGTTGATATTTTTTTATTACAATCAGGTGAACTGTTTGCACATATTGTCGAACAGTATGTTTGTTTTGCCCTGATTTGTACATTTGTTAATTCTTTATTGCAATTAAGGCAATATTGTGTCCTGTTTTTTTGATTGATACAACTTAATGAACAATATTTTTGGTTTTTATTGCTGTTCTTATATTCAAATTCCTTTCCACAACATTCACATATCCTTTTCCTGTCTTTTTTTCTTTTTTCGGATAAATTTGTTATTTTGGAGGAACAGGATTTGGAACAAAATCTTCTGTTTCCATAGCCACTAAATAACTTACCGCATACTTCACACTTAAATTCTTTCATCTTTCGTTATTTATTTAATATATATAAATATCTCAAAGATACGTTTTTTTATTGAAATAACCAAATTATTTTTTGATAATGTTCAACTACCTTTATAGATAAAGAAAAAAGATATGCCATTAGCGTGCAAATTAAATAGAAATATAACGATAAACGATACAGGTTCAAGTACGGATATTGGTTGCGGTAACACACAGTTATTGACAGGTGGTATTCGTCCTGTACTCTACATATATAACATAGATGATGTACAGAATTTGATATTTGAAAATGACAGCAGGTGGGACGATAATTTAATCGTTGAAACCATCGTATCATCCAATCAATTCTTCTATGTGGAAGGTACTTCCATTACCTATAATGAGAATTATGATGATGAAGCCTATACACACACCTTGACACTTAATTTATCAAACATATATCCTGTCGTTGAAGATATTCTAAATGAAGCGGTTAATTCAAAATTCCTTGTGGCATTTCTACCGAATGGAGCTGAACATTACAGATTAATGGGTTGGGAATCAGGAGCATCCTTAACTTATCAATTGGATATAACCGAAACAGATGGTTCATACAAACTTGTATTTGAATATAATGATGAAATACCTTTACTTGCTTGCTACAAGGATAATTTTGATTTGAAATCAAAGGTATTTATCCCGATATTCAATCCATTATATGAGATAAGTTATTGCCAGCAAACAAGTACAGGATATAATAATGGTTATGTAATTGCAAGTTATGTAGTTAAACAAAATACGGCAGGACAACCATTGGATATGAATAATATGTTGTGTGAGTATTCGGGAAATAAACAGGATGCTTATTACTATAATGGAATTACTCCTTCAACCGCATATAATTTATTGGGCAGTTATTCTTCATTAGCTTCATTTGACGGTAAAGCTGTAATGATATATGATGCAACTCTCTGTCCTCCCAATGTTACAGGTACTATAACGGTAAGTCCAAATGTAATAAATCTTTACAGTGCAAATACATCTTCATCGTTTACGGTAACTTTAACTGATAATACCAATTCCTGGAAGATAAAAAATACTTTATCTTATGTAATATTAAATCCGACAAATGGGCAGGGAACAACGGGTGGAACTGTGATTGCAGGAAGTGCAGGTGGAACGGATATTATTCAATTTCAAAACAGGAATACGTATGAACAGCAACAAATGACCGTGAACGTATATTATGTTAAATGTCCTTCATCACTTTCATTTCCAAATTCCACCACTCAATTCTTTATTAATGTAAGTGCAGAGGGTGGAAGTACACAGGATTATTCTTATACAACTCCGTCAGGATTGACAATTATAAAGGAAACAAACGGTTTGAATGTAACGGTTAATACACAACAGGCTTCTATACAGACATTTAGTATAACTGTTACACATAATGATTTTCCATTGGAAACAAAGACAATTGAAATAATAATAAATGGTGTTGACACAAGTGCATTGTGGATGGCAACAGGTAATCAATACTGTGAAGACTTATGAGCAGATTTTGTTGTAAAATAGATAAAAATATAGAACAGAAATGTGATACTTCCATTGGAGGTATAAGACAGGTATATTTAATTAATGACTGTGACTTCCTCTTTGCCAATGAATTGACCATTGCGCTTGCTAATGGCACATCAGCATATCTGCTTGACGGAATGAGGAATATGACCAATTTAACTCAAACCGCAATTAATGGAACAGGAGACAGTATTTTCATTGAAAGTATTTTAACTTTCACGATGAATTTCAATTCGGTCAATTTGGAAGAACAGTTATTGCCTTTGACGACAGGTAATTTCAAAGTCTTGATTGAATATATGAACGGTAAATGGAGATTCATTGATAATGAAGAATATAACTTCTTCAAGATGAATCAAATAATACACAATTCAGGTACTTTGGATACGGATGCAAATTCTTATACATTCATATATAGAAATGCAGGACACAATTATGGTATTTTATATAATCAAATGCCTGAAATAAATACGGATAATTCAACTGAACCTGTATGGGTGGAAGAAGATGAGTATTGTGAACAAATATAATGGGAAGATATGGCATTAACAGGAAGACTTTGTTCGGAATACAGGGATGAAAATCCAAATTCACCTACATATAACCAAACCAAATGGGTATGTGTTACTGATATGAATACCTGTGCCTCAACTGATCCAAATTGGGTATTAACCAATCAAATGTGTGAATTGGATGGCAATGGAAATCCGACAGGAAACAGGATAGACACCTATACGGATGAAAATCCGAAATCACCTACTTATATGACTGACCAACAACAGATTGTGGCTGATTTAACTACTTGTCCGTTGGTTGATACAACTCCCGATTGGCAAATATTTAACTCTATATGTGAAACGATTGTTTATATGCCAGGTAATGTGGAAGGATTTTCAGGTAATTTTATTGTTTGGAGTGAAGATATGAATCAATATTCACCTACTTATGGTGATACACAACAAACGATAACTTATGACCCTGTCAATTGTCCACCCGAAGATACAAACCCTGATTGGGTTGATATATCTGTTTTTTGTATAACTGAAAATCAGGGAGGTACAATGGTTAACACAGGTGAAGCGAAAGTAACACAGGAAGACAGGAATGTATATTCACCAACTTATGGAAGTATTCAGGAAATAACAAGGACAGATTTGACTAATTGCCCTGTAATTGATTCATACACAGTTACTTTTATTACGAATAACTCATTAATAGATTCATCATTGACAGGTGGTGGAACCTATAACAGCGGTTCAAGTTGTACATTGACTTGTCCTTCCACTTGGACTGACGGGACAAATAATTATACGTTTGGTTGGATGCAAAATAATATGGGAACCACGGTATCAACTAATAACATTTACACATTTACGGTAAATTCAAATATAACAATAACAGCATATTACAGTTAATTAATATATGGCAAACACGGGATATAAGATAATACAATCAAGGGATGTAAACCCTTACAGTTCAACTTGGAATAATACAAAACAGGAAAGAGTATTGGATTTGGTAACTTGTCCATCGGGTCTTTCTTATTTTGAATTTGACATTGAAGCATTATTAAATAATAATAATATAGTTTATTATTCGGCTGCGACATTGATTCAGGGAACTAAATCGACAGTAACAATAGATTGGGGTGATGGAACTACTTCAACAATTCAGACAAGTGCAAATACAATAAATAATTGGACAAATACTTCCGCAAAACAATATGCTCAACCTGGTATTTATTCGATAACGGTTGAAGGAGCAGATGCTCCCTGCAATTTAAGATTAAGCAATTCAAGCACTTCATTCTTATACGGAAATGATGCAATAGTTAAAATAAAAAACATAAATTTGAACATAAATTCGGAAAATACGATTTCAATATTACAAAATTTGATTAACTTGCGGGAAATTGATGATAATTTCACGTTAAACATAACAACAAATCAAAGTTACAATAAGGGTATTGCCAATTTTTTCCAATTATCGGGTTATAATTACAATTTGAATTGGACTTCCGACATTGTTGTTCCCGCTACAATATTCAACGGAGTTCAAAATAATATATCTTGGGATGTCAGAGGCATATTCCAAATTAATTTTTTAGACAATATACCTTATTCTTGGATTTTCAATGTAAATGATATGTTCGATGTAATCAAATTAAAAATAAAGGAACATCCTACTTATGGAGTGTATGTTTCAAATATGTTTTATGGGTGTTATAAGATAACAGGTGAAGCATTACCTGTTATAAATTATCTTAATTCAACTTACAGTAATTTAACTTATTCGGGTATGTTCCATAACTGTACTTCATTATCTGATTATGATTCAATACCTTCAGATTGGAAATAAAAATTATATAATATAAAAAAAATATGGCAAACACAGGAAACAAAATAACGATTTTCAAGGATATAAATCCTTATTCTGCAACGTATAATCAAACAAAACAAACGGTTACACAGGATTTAACGGATTGTCCGAATCAAATTCCAAATTGGGTGGAAACTTCAAGGGTATGTAATCAAATTCCTTATCCAGGTGCTAATGGAAACAATGGTCAAGCTACTGTTACTGAAACGGATAATAATCCAAATTCCGCAACATATAATCAAACAAGAGATATAATCGTAAGTGATTTAACGAATTGTCCATTACCTAATACAACTGCTAATTGGCAGGTTGAATCAACAAGTTGTGAACAGTCTTAAATCTTTATACCTTTATGTGAAGTTAGACGAAATAAACAAAAATAAAAGATAACTAATATGAACATTATCAACACAACAGCAGGTTACGTTCAATTAATCGAAGAACGCAACCCCAATGTTACACACGAAATTCCTTATGGTAAATTATGGGTTAGCTATAAAGAACCTGAAACAGTTACCATTCTGTGGAACTCAACCAATACAATATCAAGAATGTCAACATTAGCTTCAAATTTGGAAGTTAATGGAACCGTTTATTCCTATGCTGCATTGCAGGGGATGTTAATTAATTTAATATCTGTCGGAAGCGGTGGAGGTGCAGGCGGATTTGAAGTGAGGGTTGTTTCCACTTTACCTGCAATCGGTGAAAACGGTGTTATATATTTGGTTGGTTCTTCTGCTCCTTATGATGAATATCTTTGGATTGAATCAAGTCGGACATTTGAGAAAATAGGTTCATCCGCCATTGATTTAACTGATTATTATACAAAGGATGAAGTGGATGATTTACTTGAAGATATAGAAGATGAATTGTCGGATGTTGTTAAATTTAATGATGAAGATAATATTGAATTAAGGGAAGGAACAAAAATATTGGGTGTTGCATCCGATACCACTGAACACGAAATTATAGGATTGAATGAATATGATATTTCAGGAACAACTTATAATCAAGTTGAAGTAGGTTCTGAAACCATACATTTAAATTTGAATACCAATAACGACCCTAACTATGATATTCACATAACGGTTGATACTCCACAAGGCAAGAAGATAATTGCTTATACAGATGACAGTAACTCCTCTTCCCCTTTTAAAAATCTTCCAATGGAAGAAGCAGATAAAATAGATATTAAAGCAGGTGATGCGTTTTACCATTATGAAAGTGGACAAAAAATAATATTAGTCTCAATGACTGACCAAACTGATTTTTGGGTTGGGAATCTTGATTATAATAAGTTCTACATTGCACAGGAAGAATCAGCTTCAAGTAATAATTATGCACACAAGATACGAGCTTCAACGTTTGTAGATTTCAAAGATTTGGTTGATTTAAACATCTACAACTTTACTACATCTGTTGTAACCGTATCTATGCCAACAAACCTGTATACTGCTCAACCATCCGAAAATACATATTTATTAACAAACTATGAAAATACACAAAACTTTGGTTATATATATACAACCGAAGACAGTAATGGCGGACAGATGTGGTTTGAAGATAATATGAATGTTCAACACAGGATTATTACGGATGGTGTTTATCAACCTGCTTTCACATTTACGTTAATGGACAGTAATAACCAGCCAATTGAAGAAAGCGGAGATATATTGGAATTTAGTTGGTCTGATAGCACTAACAGTATAATGATTGAAAATCAGACACAAGGTTATACTGAAACTTATATGGTGCATCTTGCAAACAATCAAAGTTCTATCAATCCAGGACTAAGCGCTTATGCTTCATTCTATACTGACTTTGGAGATGCTTATCAAAATGATGATCAATATAGGGGCATTAAGAATGGTCAATGGGCTGTAATTCCTGCTGCTCAAAATATGATAGACGACAGTAATTTTGATGCCACTGACAAGGCATTGAGTGCAAAGAGAGTTGGTGATATAGAAGTTAAACAGGCTGTTGACAAGAATGAATATGTTGTTGTTGAAGTTCAAGCCTCAACTAATGGTGAAGGTTATGTGACAGGAGACCAAATCAATATCAATGGTGTGGATGTAACGGTTAAGGAGGAAGATTTATCACTTGTTTGGACTACATTTGATTTTCCGATAAGTACAAGCAGACGTGGTATTGCAACTGATGGGAATGGTACTTGGATTGCTGTAAGGAGTAGTGGTAATATTGCTGATATTTCAACTGATAACGGTGCAACTTGGAGTGAATTTACATTTCCAACAAGTGCAAACAGATATGGTATTGCAACAGATGGTAACGGTAAGTGGATTGGTATAAGGGTTAATAATGAAATTCTTGCAGATGTATCAACCAATATCATAAAAGCAAATACATATCTGACACCTGACAATATTCTTGAAAAATATAACACAGACCCCGCAGGAACTAATTTACCTGCAACAGGGGGCAGTGGAACAGGATTAAATGCAAATATATCAACATCTTATTCAGCAAATCCAAACGGTCAATTGATTGATTCAACCATAAAGTATGTATCAGCATCCGATGAATTGATAACAGAGAGTGCATTGGATTATTATTTGAATAATTTACCTTCGCCTCCAATTCCTGTCATATCACTTTATGCACATCAGATAAGTCTTACTACAATGGGTAATAGAGAGGTTATTACTGTTGTTGATAGTGACAGTACTCCGTTTGCATCTGTAAGTGATATTATAGGCAGACTGATTCCAAATTCAGGAAATAGATTTCCCTGTACAGGAGAATCATCGGTGCAAGGTATATTAATGTCCCTTGTCAATGACAGTAGGGGTGCAAGATTGCAAGGTTTCAATGGTGTTGTAATGAGTGATATACTCAACACTATTGACGGTGATGATGTAAGATTGATTGGTTAATGTTTAATAATTGAAAAGGGGGATGTCTTGTCCCCCTTTTATTTTCACTGTTCAGCTTTCCTTAAATCTGTAAATGGAAATGAAAATTGATAATAACCATAAATATCATCCATTACATAAAAGCCTATAAATTTTTCTTCATAATAAATTTGATATACTTCTGATGTATATCTTACTCTTTCCCATAATACTCTATTTGGGTAAATAGACGTAAAAACACATTCGGCAATTAATTTATCATTTATTAATTTAATATTAACAGTATCAACCAAACAAGTATCAATTGTTTGTTTACCATATATATGTTCAGGATTTTTTTCTCTATCAAATACATTTGTAAGTTTAACATCTTGGATCCAAATACCAATTAAATATTCGGTTGAATCTTTTTTAACTTCTTCTTCTTTTGGAATTATTTCTTTTTTAGTTCTTCTATATGTTGATTCATCATATAGAAATTCTGTTTCACTTATTTTTTCTACTCCACTAATGAAATCAGGAATATATATATAAGCCTTAGAATCATATTTTTCTTCACCATTTTCATTGGTATAATGTATTACTATCTCATCATCATTGAAACTTATATTTACATTGTTATAATATTCATTACCATAATAATCTTCATAGTAAGTAAACCATTCGCCCATAAAATATTTCTTATCAATGATATTATCCATATCATCTGCACAACTTGTGGCAACCATAACTGTTACCGCCATAAGTAAAAATAATTTAATCTTTTTCATTTTCTTCCTCTCTTTTAATTCCGTTATATTCACATTTCAACTCCATTATCACGTCCTTGAATATTTCTTTCAATTCCTCCAATGGTACAGTGGTAAGCCACTTCTTCATTTCTTCACCTAATTTCACGTCTTTCATTTCTTTATTAATATTATAAATTTATATGGTCTGCCAAGCAAATTACTTGGTTTCACTTCTACAACCTTGTCCATCATACTATACCCATATTAATTAATTTATTTTCCATTTCCCTGCTCACTTTGAAGTTTAATTTTATTTTTTCCATCGAAGGAATGTTGCCTTCTTCCACCCTTTTTTTAATTGCATTGAACTCTTTATCATTTAACCATTTTTCAGGCTGTTTGCTTGGATTTGAAGCCATATTAGCATCATCGTCAATAGCTTGTAAACTCAATAAAGAAACAAGCGTATAACGTCTTAAATACGTTATGGAAGAACCTAATTTTTGAGGGTCATTTGTTGTTGGTATTTCACATTCCGAATATACCTTGTCATTGGTTTCAATATCAATTAATTCGGTTCTTACTTTATTTCCTTCTATTGGTTGAAGCAAGAGAATATCGTATTCAATTAATACTTCTTCTACTGCTGTTAACAAGTCATTCAAATCAAGGTATTTGGACTTGAAGAATGGATTTGTTGCGTTCTTTGACAGCTTACCTATCTGCTGTTTAACTTTGAATAATTTTTTGTACATCTTTCTTTCGTTTTTATTTTTATTAAATGAAAAATCCCATTAACGAGGACAGGTCAGTGTACACTCATTAACAGGATTTTTTTTTTCACTTGAACCATTCTGACCAATGGTTTATATTATGTTTCCTTCTTTCATTATTTTACCACCATCCCACCCTTACATACTAACAGTATAAACAAAATTGGTAACTTGTTCTTCTTGGTTCAATGAGTGTTCTGATGAACTGCTCTCCCCAAGCGTAAATTCGGCTGTACTTCAACCTATTGTTTACTTACATAAACATATAACGAAAGAATTTCTGAATTACATTGCAAATATACATATAAATATTCAATTGCACAAATATTTTAGTAACTTTTTTTACTTTTCATAGCTAATGTATTGATATGCAGTTGAATATTTTTTTTAATCTAGACAGATTCTAAATTACAAATCTCTTGAAACTCTTCAAAACTTCTGCAAATATAATATTTGAAACCCAATCTCTCCACGTTGGATTGGAATATTTTTTGGGTATTGCGTTGTGTACCTGTTTTTGTTTTCATTTCAACAAATATTACTTTATCGTTGAATAATATTATCAGGTCTGATACACCTGCCAACATTCCCGAATTTATATATTTTGAATTGGTTCTTGTTGATTCATTCGGACAAGAAAATATCAGGTAATTTTTATATTTCAGTCTGAACCACTTGACACAGGAACATTGAATATTATATTCTGATTGTGTTGTTGGTAATTTACCTTTCATTTGTTATTCCAATAATTATTTATTTCTTCAAAGAGTTCAATGTTCTCTTCATTGCTCAAACTTAACATATAAGGACATAGTTTTTCATAATGATAATCGTATTTGAATTTCGTTTTTCCATCAATTCTATAATAATCCCTCATATATATCCAAAACCTGTCATATTGAGACAACGATGTCTGTCTTGGATAGATTACAGGAGTTATATATTTTTGGTATAATTCCTTTAATGCTTCTTTCCTTTTGTCTTTTTTATCATAATTGTATTCTATTTTTTTTTTTGTCATCATCATTATATAGATTTATTCGGATATTGTCATATGCTTCCCTCCCGAATTTTTCAACGAATTTATCACCTGTTTCAATGATAATATCTTTGAATTTTTCACTATCTTCTTGGTATATGCTAAATGATTTAGGGTATTCATTTATGAAATCGTTTATTTTCTGTACTACAATTCTACCTACTCTTTTTTCTTCTTCAGTATCATCATCTGTGTCTTGATATGCCTTATAGTATTTTCTTAACACTGCCGAATCATATAACTTCCTATGGGTTTCATTATATTTGTCATATTTTTCAAATTCTTCTTTCTCTTCTTTGAAGTCTTCTTTCATCTCTTGTGTTGTTTCCACTTCTTGAATAATTTCTTCACACTTTGAGTTAACTTTTTCTTCCATATTTTTATTTTTTTTAGTTGAACTTTGTTCTTCCTGTTTTCTCATTTCTATTTTCATTTTTTGCTTCTCTTCAACAATAGGCAATTCAACTTCTTTCAGTTTATCCATCAAAAATTGAATATTCATATAAATGTATGTCGTCCTGTATATACATCTTTCTTTATTGGTTGAAAAGTATTTGATATATCCTTCATATTGAAGAAAATCCAATATCTTTCTTATACCACGGTCTGTCATTCCCAATTCTTCCGCCAATTTCACTTGTTGGTAGTGGAAATGATATTCATTTTCTTTCCTTGTGGGAATTTTCTTTTCTTGATCATAGAAGTTATTATATTTTTCAATCAGATTACACAAGATTAATTTCTTGTCGGTGGTGAATTTCGGCTTTGTTGTCTTTCCTGTCTTCTCATTATATACAGGTTTGGTATCTTTCAATCTTTTGATTGAATGATTCATCATCGTGAAGTTTCCTGTGAGTTCTATTTTATTTCCCATAATATTTTCAAAAAATATTCCCCAATCAGGTGGGGCAAGCACCCGAAAGAGGAATTAATATCTTATTAACTTCTTGCCCAAGTTTCGTACTGCAAATATACAAATAAATATCCGAATATCCAAATAATTTTCAAGTTTTTTTCACTTTTTTTCCTAACTTGCTTATGCTGAATTGAATATTTTTCTAATTTAGATTCAATTCTAAATAACTTTCCTTGTGTTCCTGTGGTAAATTTCTTAACTTTGAAGAGTACTGATATTTTTTCAAGTTGAATATATATTTTCCTTGTGTTCCTGTCGGGATATATTATCATACGCATTGATAATGTGCAAATATACCTTGTGTTCCTGTGGTAAATTTCTTAACTTTGAAGAGTACTGATATAACTGTTCAAATTGAAATATTTTTTCCTTGTGTTCCTGTTCGTAAATGAAGAGTGTTCCTGTGGTAATTTTTTTCAGTTGAATATATTCTTTCCTTGTGTTCCTCTTCCAATAGGTACAGTGTTCCTCTTCCAACAGGAACAGTGTTCCTCTATAACTATTAGATTACTCTATTAGATTACTGGTATACAAAAAAGAAAAGAAATAAAATAAAAGTAATAAAATACCAGTATGATACTAGGTTCCTAGATACTTTAATGGGCCTAGGGAATTTTTGCTTAAATTGAATATATTATTTTCTCTTCTTTCTTTCTTTGATTCGGTAATCTATCCACAGTACTGAATAATGTACTTTCTTTTCCTATTTTTAATTTTTATATATCTTTCTTTCTTGGGTACTGAATCAAGATTACATATCCAAGTGTATAATCAAATTTAAGGGCATTTTCAGCCTCATAGAGAGATTTTAATATTGAAATGGATAGTTGGTATCACTTTACCCAAGAAAGTGTCTTATAATTGAAATATGGAAGTCATTGATATGTGCTGCTTGAATTGAAAGAAAATATATCCAACTTGAAAATATATTCTGGCTTGGATTGAAATACAGTACCAAAGAAAGCTGAATATATTAAAAAAATACCAGTATGTTATCAGGTTCCTTGTACTTTAATGGGTATAGGGAATATTTTGAATAAAAACATACCAGTATAGAAAAACAGAATAACATATATCCAACCACAATCAAATTTAAGGGCATTTTCAGGCTCACTGTTGAATTATAATATCAAAGTAATAGAAAGTATCCACTCGGATGAAGATAATGCAACAGAGAGAAGATATGGAAGTCATTGAAATATATATCCAACTTGAATAGAAATACAGAACCAAAGAAAGCTAGATATATAAAAATTAAAAAAAGGAAAAGAGAGTACACTATTCCTGCTGTGGATTGAAAAAGAGAAATCAAAGAAATATATTCAAGGCTTGAAATTATGTGATATGTGCTGCTTGAAGAGAAAGAAGAGAAGAAAAAAAAAATTCCAAATAAAATAAAAATTCCCTGGAACTTTAAAAGTACTGGGAACCTGGTATCATTATAGTATTTTATTTATTTTTTAAATTATTCTTTCTTTTTTTTATACTAGTATACCCAGTAGAGTAATATAATAGTTGCACAGGAACACTGTTCCTATTCAGACAGGAACACAAGGAAAAAATATATTCAATCTTCAAGTTGAAATATACCACAGGAACACAAGGAAGAAAGAAAGAAAAAACTCTTTTTTTTCAAGTAAATACCTTTATTTTCAAAGATAAAGTAAAAAAATATGAAAAACATTTCAACAGGTTCAGGTTACATACTGTTCAGAGATAATCAGACCAATAACGAAAAATACTTGGGAATCAACAAGGAACTGGTATATTATTTATTCAATGGAAAGAACATAACATTCTATCGCAAGGACAATGATGAACCGTTCAAGAATCCTTTATTCACGATAGACATTCCATTTGATTTGGATGGACAAACAATAGATGATACCAACTACGAGGAAATTCTTGCTTCATTATTCAACACAGGAGGAATAACAGGAGAATACGTCAAGACAATCAATAATCTGTCAGGTGTTGTATATTTAACCGCAAATGACCTTAACGCATATACGAAGAATCAGGTGGATGTATTGATTTCAACGATAACAGGAAATATAACCAATATAGACAGTACCATAACTTCAATTGAAAACAGTATAACCAACATCGGCAATGAACTGGTAGACATTCACAATGAAATAACTTCAATTGAGAATGATATAACCGATATTGAAACGAAAGTGGAAGATAATACCAATGCAATAACAAATATCAACCAGGAGCTTGCAAATAAACTTGAAGCGGATGATATTCTTGCAGGAGATAATATTTCAATTGATAAAAACGGAAATGAAGTTACAATCAATTCGGAATTGGAATGGGGAAATATAACAGGTGACATAGACAATCAAAATGACCTTACCGAATTAATTGAAAATATAACTTCAACTTCAATTGATAAATTAGTGGTTACTTCATTACCAAGTACTGATGGACAAGGAAATATAAATATAACCAAGACAAATTTAAGTTCAGGCGTATCTTCCGATTCCAAACTTAATTTGGATATTGTGAGTTCAACAAATAACGGGTTGATGACGAAAGAAAGTTATACATTATTGGAAACACTTCAATCGACCGTAAATAATTTACAGATAGCAGGCGGGAAGTACATAGGACAATCCTTTGATACCAAAGCAGATTTGAATAATTATGTTGTTCCTGATACTGTAAATCAAGGTGATTTTACATTTGTTCAGACAGATGAAACCAAAAACAATTCAACCACGCAATATGCCTGGTCTGGTACACAATGGGAATTTGTAATTATTATTAATGAGGAATTAATTGGAATAGCTACCACCACTTCACTTGGTGTCGTTAAATCATTGAATACGAATGGAAAGGTATTTGTTGAAACAGATGGTACGATGTCATTGGTAGGATATGATTCAATTAATTCCAATATAACATCAATCGGGAATGATTTGGATGACCACGTGCAGGATTTCAATAATCCTCATCAAGTAACCAAATCACAAATAGGATTAGGTAATGTAGATAATACTTCGGATGCAAACAAACCAATATCAAGTGCAACAAATACAGCATTAAATGCAAAAGCAAATACAGCGGATGTATATACCAAGACTGATATTGACAATAAATTAACGGTTGGTGGAGACTTGACAGGTTCGATTCCAAATCTTCAAATTGCAGCTAATACGGTAGGGAATACGGAACTTCAAGATGGAATAAATCATTCAAAGATAGCTGCTGCCGTAACTCCTTATATATTAGGTAGAAATGGAACGGGAACAACCGAAACTCCTATTGCGATGAGTGTAAGTCAGGTACAGTCTATGTTAGGTTTGCCTGATGATTCAAATATAAAGAAAACAAATGAAATTCTTGCCGTTGCTTATGTGGATACATTACCAACTTCACCTGTTGCAGGAACAATATATTTCACTCCAATAGTATAACAATTATGCCTATAACATTAGATAACACACAATTAGCTCCATATTTCAACAATGCTGAACAGGAAGTATGGTATTATGATGGACTTGAAATGATTAAGATTCATCCCGATAATGAATTACCCAAACCTGGTGAAATAATAGATGTAAGCATATTAACCAATAACAGATATTATTTGGATTGTTATGATTTGAACGAAACTTACTATCTTGTAACTTGCGTTAACACATCAAGCAGTGATACATTGTTTCAATTGGTTAACAAGTCAACAGGAGCTGTAACCAACGGAGACAAACAACCTAACGGATATTCCCTGATAGTTTATTCCCAAGAAACTGATAGAATACTCTTATGTAGCGGAAAGAGTACATTAAGTCCTGCAACCAATACAAGATACATAGATAATTTTTTAAATCCGACAACATCCGCACAGTTATCTTCAACAACAATAACCCATATGGTTACTATTGGCGGTAAAGAATTATTTATCAATAAGTCTAACAGCAGGTTAGATTGGTGGAATGGAGGAACAACATTAGTGAATACAGGTATGCCGACAGGAAATACATATTTCCTCGATTATATTCAAGGAACTCTGATAAGAGTATATGCAGCAACACAAAATCAACTGATTATAAGTAGAATAGAATTTAACGGCACAAGTTGGGTTCATACGATAATTCAATCGGGTATAACGGGAATACCCACTGCCAATCTAAATACCTATATATACGATTATATTGAAAGTCAAGACTATGTGTATTTACTGTTATATTCTTCACAGTTCTATTGGTTGCAAATAAATAAGACTACATTCAATGCGACAGTAATGAATAAAAGCACATATAATCCGCAAAACATTTGGTATTCAAAGACGAAGAATAAAGTGTATGTTAACGATACTTCAACCACTGCTGCCAATAACGGTTTATTTGAGTTGAACGAAACAAGTTTGACTTATTCAACCAAATTAGGTGTAAATTTAGGAAGTAACGGATTATTAAACTTAAATTTTTCAAGGGTGTTGGAAAATTCAAATGATGTATATCTATATATGGTAGGCAAATTAAATTCAAAATTATATAAGATAAATGACAACAATACCTATTCGGTATATAATATACCAAATTCCAACAATATAATATTCTTGCAATGTGATAGTATGAACAATGACAGTATCATATACGGAATAGATTCAAGTGATTCAGTTTATACTGATTTTTATTCAATTTTCATTGAAGATGATGGAACAATTTCAACAAAAATTAAGAGGTTCAATAATAATAGTAATTTCCCGTATACTATATGGAAGTTCAACGATGATGAAATACTTATATTGAATGGTAAGGATATGGGTATAGGATATTCAAGAGCTCATCAGAATTCAAGCATAATATTAAAATTAAAAATACAAGAATAATGGAAGATAAACTGAAATTAGCAATATCAATGAAGGATTGGTCTTACAAGTTGCCGAAATTCAATCAATGGATGGCACTAAGAAGCGATTGGATTCCATTCGGAGATGATAATATGTTCCCCGATGAACTTCTATATATGGTAAATAACTCATCAATCCAAAAAAGTATAATAGAGAATAAATTAGCCTATATGCTTGGAGCGGGATTGGAAGGGATAAATGATAACATATACAGACCCAACCTGTTGATGACTTGGGACGAGATGATAACAAGATGTATGACAGATTATGCTTATATGTCAGCATTTGCGATTCAAATAATTCTCAATGAGGATGGTAAACATTATTCATTTTTCCATCAACCAGTTACTGAAATAAGATTTGGTCAATATAACAAAAATAATTTCATTGACACTGCGTATCTTAACACGGATTGGATAACTTCACCAAATAATTATGTAAAAATAAAAATGTACGGAAGTGAAGAAATACAAAAAGGTGAACCTTATCTAATTTATTATAAAAAATATCAAAGCGGAAACTATTATTATGCAATTCCAAATTATGCGAGTGCAGCCAATTGGATGTTGTCCGACAAGGCGTTATCCGAATATTATGTAAATTTCATCAATAACAATTTCAGTTCAAACTTTGCGATTTCCTATCCTTACACTCCCAATGACGAACAAAGGAAGTTGATATATGACGGAATATCCCAATCATTTGGCGGTAAATTAAATGCAGGTGAAATAATGTTGTTGTTCGGTGAACAGGGGAACACACCTAAATTGGAAACTATTTCTTCAACCAATGCAGACTTATATGATAACTTCTGCGACCAGGTGATGAAATATCTTGTATCAAGTAACAGACTAACTTCTCCTATGTTAGCAGGACTTACGACCAAATCGGGATTTTCAAATAAAAAAGATGAATTGATTGCTGCTTATACATTATACAAGTTGACGGTTATTGAACCTGAAAGAAATTTTGTAATAAAAAATTTGAATAACTTGTTGATAATGAATGGAAAGAAAAAATCATTGACCATTGCAGACTATAATGTTATCGCTGAACTTGAAGGACAGGTTGAATCAAATGACAAGAAGACTGAAGAAGTCTTAAACATTGACAAAAATTCGGAAACAGAAGAATCAAAAGAAAACAATCAGGATTTGATAAAAGAATGAAAAACACTTTATTATTCATATTATGTTTGATATTGTCGGTATTTATATATTCAACTTTTATCATAAAAAAACCGCAAACCAATACTGAATATATAACGATAACTGATACGATAACAGTATCATACAGGGATACGTTATACATTGAAAAATATAAGTATGTACATCACACACAAGTAGATACATTATATCGGGCAGATTCGGTCAAAGTACCTGTATATATACCAATAAGCGCTTATAAATGGAATATTCCGATTGATACATTAGGTGGTGAAATAGATTTGTATCTGAAAGGTTATCAAGTTAAATTAGACAGTTTTTCTTTGAATTTGAATATACCTTATCATAAGGAAATAGAAATCCCAACCCCGAAAGATAAGATAAGATATGGAATGAAATATCAATTTGACTGGGATAATGTTCAAAATACTACGCATTTCATTGGATTTGGTGTAAAATATAAGACATTATCACTGACACCAGGTATTAAATATTATCCAATATCAAATAAAATCACACCTGCTGTTTCTGTTTCCCTTAATATTTACAAATAAATAATAATTTTATATTATATGAATTTTAGATTATACACAAAAAGTAAATGCAAACCCTGCAATGATTTAAAGGCTGAAATATTGCCTAAGTTAGTGGAAAAATACAATATCCAAATCGAAGAAATAAATATGGATACTGTGGTAACAAATTTGAAATTGAAAGGAGTTCCAACATTGATGTTACCCAACGGGGAAGAAATTGTCGGATATATGAAATTTGAAAATTATGAAAAAAATTTATTGGCAAAATGTGATATTTCTCAACCAACGTGATATTTATATTTAAATAAATAAAATAAATATGAAAAATTTAATTAAAAATTATCACACCTGGTTGAATAAACAATTCAGCATCACCTCATTGCTAATAATACTTTATATTCTATTGATGTATGTG
>LSPZ01000033.1_pt1 | contig 36316 bp, 33 predicted proteins | sample 651281 | NCBI WGS metagenome assembly LSPZ01 (sample SAMN04438313, study PRJNA306036) | termite gut metagenome | isolation source: viral DNA filtered from gut of termites from termite colony 2 | host: Coptotermes formosanus | place: USA: New Orleans, Hayne Blvd. | collected 2013-06-18
CCGTTGAGTTTGCCCCGATGTGGCATTGTTAATGATGAGCTGCTGGACTTCGTCGCTGATTTCCATGACTTCATAGAGTCCGAGACGGCTTTTATAGCCACCTGGTGCCTGAGGCGAATCTTTGCCTTTGGTCAATGTTTACGATGTAGCGTTAGCTAATGGCAGGCTGGCATAGCCCAAATCTTCAGCTATGCTGGCAACTTCGGCCTCAGTTTTTGGCAACAGATAGCCAGCGATTTCCTTAATTGACTCAGTCTCGGACTCTATGAAGTCATGGATATCAGCGAAGAAGTCCAGCAGCCCATCATTAAACATGCCACATCGGGTCAAATTCAACGTCTGGCGGTCGCACAGGGGATGGTTCCTATGCACGTCGACGGCTATTTGAAAGCTCTGAATGGCCAGACGACGCTCGAAGAAGTTAATAGGGTGGCAGCCAATATGGCATAGGTTGCATTGGAGTTATGCTTATGATAAAATTTTACCTAAGAAGAGGGAGGGATAATGGATAATATACGCATCGAGGTACTGCTACAAGAAGTTATCAATCAGCGCGCTAGCGACTTGCACCTTCAGGTCGGTCTGCCGCCGATGCTTAGAGTAGACGGATCTCTTGGCCCAATTGCTAATACCGCGGTTTTAAATTCTGAAATGGTTGAAAAACTAATCTTTTCCATTCTCGACCAGGACCAGCAACAGATTTTAATCAAGGACAAAGAATTCGACTTCTCATTCGCTTTCGGTGACCTGGGCCGATTCCGTGTTAATGCCTTCCACGAACGGGGTAACTTAGCGGCGGCGCTACGTCTGATTCCGAATGAAATGCCGTCGATTGCAGAACTCGGATTACCGGCCATAGTCGACAAATTTGCTGACTATCCACGTGGCTTAGTCCTAGTTACGGGTCCGACTGGTTCAGGTAAGTCAACCACTTTGGCGGCCTTGGTTGATAAAATTAACTCCGAAAAGTCCGTTCACATTATTACTATTGAGGATCCAATCGAATTTACGCACAAATCACGTAAATCTGTTATCGTCCAGCGTGAAGTTCACTATGACACATATTCGTTCAATGCTGCTCTACGTAGCGCGCTACGCGAGGACCCAGACGTGGTTTTGATTGGCGAGATGCGTGACCTGGAAACAATTTCAGCGGCTATCACGATTGCGGAAACAGGGCACTTGGTGTTTGCAACGCTGCACACCAACTCAGCATCGCAATCAATTGACCGCATGGTGAACGTTTTCCCGCCACACCAACAGCCTCAGATTAAGGCCCAGCTAGCCAACATTTTGATGGCAATTTGTTCGCAACGTTTGGTCCCGGCAATCGGCGGTGGACGTCTGGCGGCATCGGAAATTCTAATTGCTAATGCAGCTGTGCGTAATATTATCCGCGAAGGTAAATCACATCAGCTAGATTCGACAATCCAGACTAGCGCCCAAGAAGGCATGCAGTCCATGGACCGCACTCTAGTTCAACTCGTACAATCTGGACAAATTACATACGACGAGGCCAAGAATTTTGCGGTTGACCTGACTGACTTTGAAAGGATGATGAGAGGATAATCAATGCTGACTTTTAACTATACAGCGCGCGATACTGCTACGAATAAGATTATCAAAAGCACTATTAACGCTGATTCCGAAGGTGCAGCAGCTAAACTATTGATGGCACAAAAAATCGTGCCAATCAAAATCGACGTTGCTGGTGCGGGTGGTGGTGGCCATAAGGGTCGGGTCTCGGCAAAAGACCGTGTTATCTTTTCGCGCCAACTGGCTACTATGATTAACGCCGGTCTACCATTAGCACAATCGCTTAATACAGTCGAAGAACAAACGGCCAACAAATCCTTGAAAACGATAATCGGTGGTGTAGCGGGCGATGTCAATGGTGGCGCTTCGCTGTCCGACAGCTTTGCTAAATATCCTAAGATTTTCAACCAAGTGTTTATCGCTTTGGTACGTGCCGGTGAAACGTCTGGTACGCTAGATAAATCACTAGAGCGTCTAGCCAATCAGCAGGAACATGACGCTGATATGCTCAGCAAAATCAAGGGCGCTATGGTATATCCGGCAATTGTTTTGGCGGTTATTATCGCTGTGGTCGGGTTCATGCTAGTAGCCTTGGTGCCACAGGTTAAAAGTCTTTATGCAGACATGAGCAAAGAGCTGCCTGCTACGACCAAAGTTTTGGTTGCTATAACTGATTTTGCTCTTGCGTACTGGTATGTTGTTGTCGCCGTTATAATAGGTGCGATTATTCTGCTTAGGCGCTGGTTTGCCACTGAAGGTGGTCGTAAAGTTTGGGATTCAATCAAACTTAATATGCCTCTGTTTTCGCCTCTGTTTAGAAAACTTTACATGGCACGATTGTCGCGTACAGCTGAGACGTTGATTGCGTCTGGCGTACCCTTGCTTGAATCGCTGAAAATCTGTGCCGACGCTGTTAATAAATCTATTGTGAAAGAAGAAATTCTACGCTCAATTCAAAAGGTCAAAAATGGCAAGCCCCTTTCAGAGGCATTATCTGGCGAGGAGTACATTCTGCCTTTCGTATCGCAGATGGTTAAAATCGGCGAGCAATCCGGTGGCATTGATGCCATGCTTGGCAAAGTCGCTGATTACTATGAAAAAGAGGTTGATAATGCTATTAAGGCCATATCTACGACCATTGAGCCTATCCTGATGGTTGTCATGGCCGGTATGATTGGTTTTATCGTAGTTGCTGTCCTAATGCCTATCTACGGTCTCTCTGGTGGCTAAAGCTATTTAGTCTGTGGAAAAAAGGCGCAAAGTACTTGCGCTTTTTTACTTATTGCGCTAAAATGGCACAGTCAACAACATAACTAAGTAAGAAAGGGTTGGGCAAAAATTATGACAAAGAATAAGCAAAAGGGCTTTACGATTATCGAGTTTGCATTAGTGCTAGCAGTTGCAGCATTAATCTTCTTGGTAGTCTTCTTAGCAGTTCCTGCATTACAAAGGAACCAAAGAGATGGCGCTAGAAAACGAGATGTTTCTAACGTAGTACAGGCTGTGGTTAACTCGGTTGCTAACCGGAATGATCAGCTCAAAGTTGGCGTAGCATACGATGGCGCCAAGAAAACTGGTGCTGCCGATGTGTCTAAGCTAGGTGAATATCTGGATCAGATGTCAGGTAACGTGGATTATGTTAAGGTCAACGTCGATGGTACGGCTAAGACTTTCACATCTACACAGCCGATAACTCCTACAGCAACATCAGCATTCCTTACAACCGGTTCTAATCCTTACATCAACGCAATAATTGTTTATACAGGCGTTAAATGTGCAAACGGTGGTAACGGTGGTGTCGAAGTCGCTGCTAAGCGATCAGCTGCTATTGCTATCCAGGTCGAAAATGGTGGCGATGGTAAATACTATTGCCAGAACGCTAACTAATTAGCAACTGAATTAGTTGACAAAAGCCCGCTCTTGAGCGGGTTTTTTGATGGTATCAATTATGTTATACTGGTGGACATTATGGATAGACTAGATAATAAGTACTCCACTTCCTCTGCAAACGGCAACGTATTTGTAAACGAAAGTGATATGGTGGAGATGCGGTCACGGGTCGAGGCAGCACGTGATACGACTATGCATGGTACGGGCGAGGGCGCTGAGTATGGGCTGGGCTGGCGTGATCTACCAGAAAACTATGATAAACAAGAATTCGATCGGATTAAATCCACTGCTGAGAAAATTCGCGGGGACAGCGATATTCTGGTTAGTATCGGCATCGGTGGTTCGTACCTAGGGTCACAAGCAGTCATCGACCTTCTAGGGAACGATAGTTCTACCAAAGTACTATTTACCGGTAATTCTCTTAGCTCAACCGAGCTGAACAAGATTATGGGCGAGCTAGAGGGCAAAAATTGGTCAATAAATGTGATTTCCAAGAGTGGCACCACGACCGAACCGGCGATAGCTTTTCGCATATTACGCGAAAAACTAATTGAGCAGTACGGCGAAACAGCTAGCGGACGAATTTACGCCACGACTGATGCGAATAAGGGCACGCTGCACGATTTGGCCGTGAGAGAGAACTACGAAAGGTTTGTAGTACCAGATGATATTGGTGGACGTTATTCGGTGTTAACCGCAGTTGGACTATTACCAATCGCTGTAGCTGGTATCAATATTGATGAATTAATGGATGGCGCCAAAGAAGCCAAGAGCCAGTCTATAACTGATGCTATGACGTATGCGGCTATTCGAAATGCTTTATACGAAAAAGGTTATAGTGTAGAAGTTATGTCTAGTTTTGAACCAAGTTTTCGACAGATGGCCGAATGGTGGAAACAGTTGTTCGGCGAGAGCGAAGGCAAGGATATGAAGGGCATCTTGCCAGACTCTATGGGTTTTACGACTGACTTGCACTCCCTGGGACAATACGTACAAGACGGTAAACGCCAAGTTTTTGAAACGGTTATAAACATCGAGAAATCACCTGAGAAAATTATTATCCCGCATAACGACGACAATGGTGATGAACTGGAATATCTGGCTGGTAAGACTCTGTCGTTCGTTAATCAAAAGGCACTTGAGGCCACCGTCTTGGCTCATAGCGAGGGTGGCGTGCCTGTGACATCAATTAATATCGCAGAGCTGAATCCTCATGAGATTGGCTACTTCATATACTTCATGGAAATGTCTGCTGCGATATCGGCGTACACTCTGGGCGTCAATCCTTTCAACCAACCCGGTGTCGAAGAATATAAACGACACATGTTTGAAGGTCTAGGCAAACCAGGGTATTAGATGGTGATTACTCTAATAATCTTTTTATTTATAATTGGCGCGACCTGCGGGTCGTTTGTTGGGGCGATGACTTGGCGTATGCGCAAGAAATTGGACTGGGTCAAGGGTCGAAGCATCTGTGAGCGCTGCAAGCACCAATTGAGCACTCTCGATTTGATACCAATTGTCTCGTGGCTGGCTCTCAGGGGAAAATGTCGCTATTGTCATAAACCAATTGGTCGGTTGGCGTTCGGCCTAGAGGTCGGCACAGCGCTAGCCTTTGTGGCGTCCTATCTGTTTTGGCCGCTAGGAGAGATTATTATTGGCAGTAGCCTAAATCTGCCACAGTTTGCGTTGTTTGCAATCTGGCTGGTCATCGTGGTGCTGATGGTGGCGCTTCTTATTTATGACGCACGTTGGCGATTACTGCCGAATAGATTACTGTGGCCGCTGGTTGGCGTAGCGGCAGCCTTTGCTATCTTGAATAATATTATTGTTCAACACTTGGATGTCGGTGATTTCTTGCTCCAAATTGGTTTTGCCATGCTGCCGGTGGCAGGCATTTACCTTGTGTTGTATCTGATATCGCGAGGCAAATGGATCGGTTTTGGCGATGTCAAATTTGGTATAGTAGTGGGGCTACTGGTTAACTGGGTGGGCGCTGTCCTAGTGTTAGCAGGGGCGAATCTTATTGGGACACTAATGATGCTACCTATGCTGATCACGCGAAAAATGAATATGAACAGCAAAATTCCATTTGGTCCGTTCTTGATTATTGCAACTTTCTGGGTGTTTTTGTTTTTGGCTAATTTGACCGATTTGGTGGAAAACTATCTCTTGTAATTGACGTAACGCTTATGGTACAATATGGGCATGAAAGAGCGTGGGTTCACAATTATTGAGGTAGCGTTGTTCTTAGCTATATCAGGTGCTTTGATATTGTTGACTATTGGACTATGGAGCATGGTCGCACGACAGCGATTCAATGACACCATGACGACGTTGCGTAGCACTTTCCAATCTGAATACGAAGAAGTCCGAACCAGCATTAACGAGCGATTAGGCAGCGTTGAGGTCACGGGTTGTAAAAATGATATCACTGGACTTCCAAGTTCAAATAACACTGGGAACTCAGAGTGCCTAGTGATTGGCAAACTAGTTCAATTCGTGCCTGGCGATTCGGACGTAAAAATCAGTTATGTAGTGGCCAAGGGGGCAAATGTTGCGCTGCAGGACAAAGGTGATGTAGATGCTCTGCGTGAAATTAGCAAGGCTGGAAATTTGCTGGTAATAGGCGATGCGAGATCAGATAGCACGACGAATGGCTATGGCGTTAAATCGGAGGATGTTGCTGTATTACCGAAAACCATTCGTCTAGAATGGGGCGGTGAATTTATGACTAGTTGGACAGTAGTCCGAGAAAAATCTACATCTGCCACGGTTAACTTGATAAAATCCAATGCCCTAGCTATCCTACATAGCCCAACCAGTGGTGCGGTTCTGGTGTTTTCCTTTAAAACCACCAATCCAGTTAACTCAGTCGGGGCTCTCTCCTTAACGGAGGCTAATGCTGAGATTAATCGTCCGGTAGCTGTTTTAGTCAAGAACAACCAGCCTGGCTATGCGGGCGGAGCAATTTGCATAGATGGTGGAACTAGTTCTGTAGCGGTACGGCAGATCATAGTGCCAGACGGGCAAACTAATGGTTTTGACGCAGTCGACCCACTCAAACCAAAGGCGGATCTTATATGCGAGTTCTAAAAAACAACCAACGTGGCGACACGCTGATCGAGGTACTAATTGCCATAACTGTGCTAGGCGCTATTGTGGCCGGATGCTTGGCGGTTATGAACCGTTCACTGGTGTCAATTCTGAACTCGGCGGAGCGTACTGCATCGCGATCAGATATAAATACCGAAACAGATCTCCTAAACTATGTTTATCGTAACGACAAAGCAACCTGGAGCAAGATTATGAATGTGGCTTATGTGAATAATGCTAATAGTACTGCACCGGATAATGTGAAACAGGTCTGTACACTCAACGAGAATAGCAATGCTGATCCTACCTCAAAAAAGCAGGGGAGTTTTTATCTTAAACCAACTTATGATGCGGCAGGCAAAGTTTCGGGGGTAGAGTTCAAGGATAAACTGACACTAGCCAATAATAATGGTATCAGCGAGCTGCGACGTGCTTCCATAGGCGAAGGTCTGTGGGTAGATGCCGTGTATTATCCGCAGAACGCTGTTAATCAACGATCATATGTCGATTTTTACATAAAAGCCTGTTGGGTGCCACTGGGTGGGTCTTCTGGTGCCGCATCCGAAACCAACAGCAGAAGTGTCACTGTTGCGCGAATTTACAATTATTCAGACGATGATAACGGGTCATATGTACCACCAACGACCACTTCGTATCTAAATGTTGGCCAGAGCTACAACGAAGCTTCTCATACAATTACCTTTAGTTGGGACAGCCCTACGCTTACGTCAACCTGTCCAGCGCATGCCCCTCCAGAGTATCAATACAAATTGTTTAAAGACGAAGCCGGAGAAGATAGTGTGTCATGGGTGCTCAGAACGACTGCGAGTGGCAAAACAGTTACACAGAATGTCTCAACAGAGCAGAATATCGAACAGAAATACACCATCCAAGTTCAGGCACGTTGCACATATGGTGATTGGGGGGGCATCAAGACGAGTTCCTACAGCACTCCAGTTGCGCCGGCTACGCCAACAATAACCAGTGCTATTAGCGGAAACACCATTACCTTCGGATGGAGTGCTACTACGACCTGTCCAACTGGCACAACTAAACAATATCAGTATAGACAAAATGGTGGTGCTTGGTCGGCAATTACTACTGGCACCTCATTCGCCTGGACGAATACTGCTCTGGGTAATGACTATCAATTCGAGGTACGGGCGCGATGCAGTAACGTCGGTGTGTGGAGTCCCATTGCTTCGAAAACTCACTCTCGTCCATCAGCAAATACCGGCGGAACGCTGGCGATTGCATGGCAATCCGCTGATGCTAGTTATACGTATGCAAAAGCTAGCGGTGCTACCTGTACAAAAGGTACTTTGGAGTACAGATATAAACTAACTTCTGATGGCGGCAATGCAGTTGGTAGTAGTGATTGGTCTCCTGCGACTACAAGCAATACAGTTAGTCATTACACGGCTTATCAGGGATATTCATACACAGGTAATGTACAGGCCAGATGCGTCATAGGCTCTGACTATGGTAACTGGTCAGCAACGGCGAGTGGCTCGTATGGATCGAGGAGTATGAGTACACCGAGTCTAGGCAATATATCAACATCTAAGAGCGGAAGGACGGCGTCATTCTCTTGGGTAGAGCCAACTTGCGGAATTGGCACCTACAGTGAGTATAGATATAGTTGGTATGTAGCTGGAGGATATGTTTGGCTACATCCTGACGGAAGTTATGGAAGCGATGGTTGGTACTACTCGTATCCTACCGTACCAAGTTGGGGCCCATGGTTTGGCTCCTACGGTGGTACGAGTAGCTCTCTGGCTCTTGGAGGCACAAGCAGTACCGCTGGAGCCGTTCTCGGATATGCAAGGCAATATAGGTGCATAAATTACAATACTAACCTAGCAACATATAGTGCTGATAAATATGGATACGTGTATTTTTAGGAGGTTAAAAGCATGAATAAGAGAAGGAGAATGATCATTATAACGGCGATAGCAATCGTGATAATTGCGGTCGGAATAGGGTCTGCTGTGCTGTTCATGGGCGTAAAATCAGACAATAATTTGTCGACTAATGATCCACAAACTGAAGGAAGTAGCGAAGAAAGACCACAGTCAATGGAAGATGAGATAAGTACTATTACGAATGACGATAAATTGTCTAACGAGGAAAAACTGACTAAGACTATTGAAACAATGGAGGAAGCCAAGGAAAAGTATCAGAAAGAAGGAAATGCAGATAAAGTAGCTGAAATCAGCCAGAATATCGAGGCAATCAAAAGAGTGCTATCAGATATGAAAAATAATCCGCCGACCAGTCCACAGACGAACCCAGGTTCAAACGTTAATCTTGCCACGGGATCCAATCCAAACTCGACTTCAGATAAAGCACCAACTCCCTCACCTATACCTAATTCTATGCCAGACAAGGAGAATTGATTTGAAGCGCACTAGTGGTACAATGGTAAATATGAATAAGCGCAAAGAACAGGGCTTCACCCTGATTGAATTAAGCATGTCATTGGTATTTATTGCTTTCATTATGTTATTTTTGACGTCTACCATGCTTAATATAATGCAAACTTATAACAAGGGTATCTGGCTGAATCAGATTAATCAGGCTGGACGCCAGATAAATTCTGACATCGGTGATCAGATACGATTTTCGAAGAACAAGATCATAATTGATGATGGCGCGCAACGATTTTGTATAGGTGGGGTAGTATATCTGTGGAACACTGATAGCTCAGTTAAAAACTGGTATTCCGACGAGGAAACGACACCAGGCGTCAAGCCAGGAGAGACCAAGTTGCGTTTTGCCCGCGTTCTTGATGGTACTGGTAAATATTGCAAACCAAACAGTAGCAATAAATTTGATATGCCAGTTCGTAGCAATTCCAATACAACAGCCATGCTAGGACCCGGATCTATCGTACAACAGTTCAAAGTGACTGAAAGTAGTGAAACTGGCCTGTTGCGCGTTCGGGTCGTCTTTTCTACCGAAGGTGATGACCAGCCGAAACCTATTAAGACTGACGGCCAGGTTGATACTGCAAACCCGCCTGCTTCAACCAGTCGTTGGCAGTGTGGCGAGGTAGTTGGTGGCGTGTTCAAGGTTGGCAATAATAACTTTTGTGCATTCGCGGAATTTGATATAATAACGTATAGGAGGATAAAGGAATGAAAAATATGAGGGTGCGGGCGAATAAGGAATCGGGGCAGGTATCAATTATCACGGTGATAGTTTTTATCCTATTATTCTCAGTAATAGTTATAAGCTTTTCGCGCATTATGGTGACAGCTTCACGTCAGGCAGTCAATGATGAATTAGCCTCTTCGGCTAGAGCAGCTGCTGAATCTGGTGTAGAAGACGCCAAACGAATTTTGAGTTATTGTACATCCAGCGGTACAGAGTGCACTATGCTAGACAAACCGATAGATAAAAGTACCTGCACAACTATCTCTAGTAGCAGCACATTAATGAAAGCTATGCAGAGAAGTGTTACTACTGGAACTAGCTCGAGCGTAAAAGTTGGCGATGGCGCTAATCAAGAAGAATATTTATGCCTTAAAATGAGCATGTTGACTCCAGATTACCTAGGTTCTTTGGACAGTAATGGCAACACGGACGGTACAGGAGAGTCCGTGATTGTTCCACTCAAGTTTGTTAATAAAGATAATATTGCAACTCCACCAAAGACTATTAAAGTCCAATGGCATAATACTAGCGATGATAGCGATGGACCAGCTGATTTATTGGGTGGTAGCGATTTGCCTCCAACTAGTAAATGGGGTGGAACGATTCCGGCTGTCTTGCGTGTAGAGTTTGTAGCCGTTCCAAAAACAGGGTTTACAATTGATAAATTAATTCAAAATACGCGTGCAGTTACTCTTCGACCGAGTACGACCGAAAACACTTTCGGTGCTACGAAAGTTTCGACTGCATATAATCTTGATAGCTGGATTGCTAAAACTGCGCCCAATACCGTTAGTCCTACTACGGCATATCTGGTGCAAGTACAATGTACTGGCGGTAGTGGTCTTGATGGCTATGCATGTAATACCTCATTCACAATTCCTAGAGTCATAGGCAGTGGGAATAGTGATTATCTGTTTGATACTACCGGCCAATACGATTACTATATGCGCTTGCAGTCGATCTACCAAAATACGCATTTCCGCCTGAGTGCCAAAGATGGTTCTGATAACAATCTGTTCTTTGATCACATCCAAGCTAACGTCGATGTGACTGGTCGTGCCCTAGAATCACAGAAGCGTTTGGACATTCGACTTAATCCGAATAACGGTGACGAAGACTACCAATGGTGGCCAGATTATGCAGTCGATACCGCGGGCAAAGTTTGCAAGAACATGACCATTGAGGCCTGGACCGGCAAAGACAACTGTACGGATTAATTGAACTAAACTAATCAGAAACTTTTGGGTCGCTATGGAATTGTTCGTGCACTTTGCGTAACTGTGGATTAGCCATATGCGTATAGATCTGGGTCGTGGAGATATCTTCATGGCCCAGCATTGCTTGAATCGACCGGAGGTCAGCACCGTTTTCCAATAGGTTAGTGGCAAATGAATGCCGTAAGGTATGCGGCGATACATGTTTGATGATACCGGCTTTGCTGGCGTAGCGTGAAACAATACGTTGAATTGATCGTGGTGTTAGACGACGATTTTCACCTTTTTGATTACTGTTTTTTTCTTCATCGCTATTATTGGCGATGTTACGAGATTCATTTAGAAACAGGGGGGTGAACGCATCGGTACGACTGTACAGATAATTATGGAGAGATTCGGCAGCCGATGGGCTAATGAATACCAAACGGTTCTTGTTACCTTTACCAAGGACTTGGAACTCACGACGTTTTAGATTTATATTATTTCGATTCAACTGACATAGCTCGCTCACGCGCATGCCGCTGGAAAACAGCAGATCTAAAATTGCTCGGTCGCGTAAGTAGCTACCTTCTTTGACATCAACGGCCGCCATTAATCTGGACATCTCCTCTAGTGTCAGATATGAGGCACTGGTCCGTTTTTCTTTGGCTGCTAACTCCACCTTAACAGAGTCGTATGTGGAAATTTCGCGCTTGCTGCAATATTTTAAGAAACCGCGTAGGGTAATCAAATGGTAATTTTGAGTGACGGGTTTTAGTCGATGTCCTTGGCTGTCGGTAAAACGATTTAGCCATAATTTATATTTTCTAATTAATTCGCCGTCGATTTTCTCGACCAAGATATTATCCGTGAATTCCATAAATCGATCCATATATAAATTATAATTACGCGCAGTATTAGGGGAGTTGGGATGTTTCAGCTCTATGTCCTCGATGAAATCCATGATTAAATCTGATAAAAAATGTTGATTTGAGGTAGCCATAATCATATTGTATCATATCAATCAACGTCGCACAATATCGCAGTAACGGTGTTTTACGACGTCGTTAATAGAGGTTGGAGATGTCTGGGCTTTTTGATATAATAGTCGTACTAACGAAAGGATTTGAAGTGGCAAAGAACACCGCTAAGGATTACGACGCAAAGCTAAACAAAACGATTTTTGAAATCAAACACCAGCGTACTTTTTGTATGATTAAACCGGATGGGGTAATGCGAGGCTTGATTGGTGAGATTATTCATCGAATTGAAAAAGCTGGACTCAAGGTTGTTGCTATGAAAATGCTGACGCCAACAGAAGAAATCATTAGGAAACACTATCCGACCAGTGATGAAAAGTGGATTGCACGGATGGGCATGAAAGCCAAAGGTAGCTTGGACAATTTGCCACTGACTGCCAAAGAGGTTTACGGTACAGACGATGATAAGGAACTTGGCGAGAATGCGCTCAGAGGATTGATAGAATTTATGCAATCTGGACCAGTTGTTGCTATGGTCGTAGAGGGCATTCAGGCCATTGATATGGTACGAAAGTTAGCCGGTCCGACCCTACCGTTTAAGGCCGAAATAGGCACTATTCGCGGTGATTTCAGCGTTGATACGCCACTTGTTGCCAATGTCGAAGGACGCAGCATTCATAATCTATTTCATGCATCTGAGAATATAAGCGAAGCAGAACACGAGATTAAACTCTGGTTTGGCGATGAAACAATTTGCGATTACTCGCTCGGTAATGACGATATTATGTACTGCAAACACTATTAAATCCATGAAAACTTTATTCATCTGCAAACACAATCTTGGGCGTAGTCAGGTCGCATGCGCACTGTATAATCACTTAACTGGGACTAACGATGCTATTTCGGCGGGCACGTCAATTGGTATGTATCCAGAAAAGACCCTCGGTGAATTTAGCGAAGAGACCAGGGCTATGAAAGTGATGCGCGAAATTGGATTGGACTTAACGGACGCACCACGCCAGCAGCTAACGCCAAAAATAGTGAAAGGTGTTGACCGGATTATCTGTTTTACTCTACCCGCAGAGCTACCAGAGTGGCTACGAGATGACAAGCGACTAGAAATCTGGCAAGTCAAGAATTACCCGGCACCCGATATTACAGCGGTGAGGCGTCAGCGTGATGAGATTGAAGCTCTCGTTCGCAAACTAATCGCTCGTAAATGATATAATAGATGACAGGCCCCGGTAGCTCAATGGATAGAGCAGCTCCGTCCTAAGGAGAAGGTTGTGCGTTCGACTCGCTCCCGGGGTACCACAGTAAAAATCTTCGTTAATATGGTACAATGTTCTTATGTCTAAGCTAGAATTTTCTGGTCAGCATGCAGGCGAAGAGGTGATTCTTGTCTTTCGCAGGCATCTTATTGCTATGCGCAAGGGCTTTTACAGTCTGCTGATCTCGTTTTGTGTCGGGTCAATACCGTTTTTGATATGGTCCAGTAATGTCGAGCTGTTATGGGGCTCGCTGGGCGGTCTGATTCTTGGTATTTTTCTATGCTTTTACCACTGGGTCGGATGGTACTTCTCAGTGTTCATCGTTACTAATGAACGTGTTCGTCAGACGTCACAAAAGGGCTTGTTCGGCAAGAGCGTTATTGATCTTAACCTATCCAAAGTGCAGAACATCAGCTATAATATACCTGGTTTTACTGGTGAATTTCTAGGTTTTGGAACAATTGTCCTGCAGACTATGGTGGGCGACATGATTATTAATAAGGTTGCACATTGTGAGCGTGTCTATAATGAACTGTCAGACGCTATTCACAGCGCTGGTGGTGGGGAAGAAGACGAACTAGATAACACTGAAATTGTCGATAGTAAGGAGGAAGATGAGTAAAATTAAGGATAAGATTACCACAGTTGGCGATAGAGTTACTGATAAATTACCAGACAAGCTGAAACGTGGCAAAAAAGAAGAGCAGCAACAGGCCACTCGTATTACTAATGATACCGTAGCCGAGCATCGTAAGAAGATTTTGGCAGACGGTCATAAGTTTAAATATCCGTTTCAATACGCCAAGCACAAAATTATTATTAATACTGTTATAGTTGTAGTAATTACAACGATTGCCTTCGGTAGTTGGATGTGGTTTATGCTATATAATAAACAGGCTACTGGCGACTTTTTCTATAATGCTGCCAAAATATTACCTTTACCAGTCGCTAATGTTGATGGCCAAAACGTGTCATACGCAGACTATTTGCGACGTACGCGATCGGTAATCTTCTATAAGGAAAACCAAGAAAAGGTCGATTTTAGCACTCAAGATGGTCTGCGGGAGCTAGATTATCTGAAACGTAAGGAGCTAGACAAAGCCGAAAGGGCAGCCTATGCGTCCAAAATCGCCAAAGCTAAGAATATCACAGTATCAGATAAGGAGCTTGACACTGCAATTGATAACAATCTCAAGACCGGTAATGGCGAAGTTATGACCCGCGATGACTATGAAAGTCACGTATTACAGAGATATTTCGGTTGGACAATGGGCGATTACAGGGCAGAGTTAAGGAATCAACTACTCGAGCGGAAAGTTGCTTTCGCGGTTGATAGCGTGGCAAAAGATAAGATAGCAAAGGCCGAAGAACGTCTGAAGGCCGGTGACGATTTTGCGACCGTGGTCAGTGAGATGAGCGACGACGAAGCGACACGCGAAATCGGTGGTGGTGTTATTGCCCAGACTGGCGACGCCGATCCTAACGGTTTGGTTGTGGCGGCGCGCGACTTGGGCGACAATGCGACCTCTGGTATAATTCAGGGTGTTGACGGCTATTATATCGTCAGGTTGATTTCCAAGACCGACGACGAGACCAAATATCTGGTAATCAAGGTGGCTCTGAAACAGTTTGATAGTGATTTCAGTAAGTTGCGCAAGAACGGCAAGATTAAAGAGTATATCAAGGTTCCAGAAGCCGACAATGCCGAGAACGCTGAGAAATTGTAACATTTGCTGCAAGCCTTGCACCCGCTGTAGATTTTTGATAGAATACTCGGGTGAGTCAAAGTGGTGATGGGCTCGTAGTGAAGCTGGTCTATCACGCCTCCCTGTCACGGAGGAGATCGCCGGTTCGAATCCGGTCGAGCCCGCCATTTGACCAATAATAGCACTCTCGAAAGGGAGTGTTTTTTTCATTAGCCTTAATAGTAGTATTTTATTGCGTAATTTGCTATAATTTTCTCACGCCACCTTAGCTCAGTTGGTAGAGCGACACACTCGTAACGTGTAGGTCCGCAGTTCGATCCTGCGAGGTGGCTCCACGTTGTAATATCAACAACACGAGCGGGCGTAGTACAACGGTAGTATGCGACCTTCCCAAGGTCGAGACCGGGGATCGTCCCCCCGCACCCGCACCAATAATATAAGTTATGAAGGCAAAAACCCTCTTTCTCGAAGCCATCAAGAGTCGCACTTTCGTCGCGCTCTGGGTCTTGGTGTTGATCCAAGTCATCATATTGATAACATTGGTATTAGTAAACGTGCACCCCAGACAGCTACAGATTCCAGTGCGTTTTGACGCTTTTGCTTCAGAACAATATTTCCGTGATCAGTGGTTCTACCTATTCAACTTCGTAGTATTTGGGATAGTGGTGTTCATCACGAACAGTCTGGTTAGCTTGAAGATATTAGACGTCAAAGGTCGCCATTTGGCACTCGGGTTCTTGTGGTCAACTGTAGTAGTTCTCTTAATCGCGACAGTTTTGATAGCGGCTATTCTCAGAGTCGCAGGAATTCAGTAATGACTGACATTGAAATACCTCTGTTCAAGGACCGTGGTGGCAAACGTACTCTTCAGTATCGATTTTTTGAAATTCTACCTGGTGTACTATCGATTGGCGCTATTGTTGCTCTGGTAGTTTTAAGTCTCTTTACACCGTTCTGGGCCTCAGTATATGTATTAGTCATCGTGTTATTCATGTTCGTGCGTGCTGGCGGGATTGCTTTTCGCACCGTTCAGGGCAGAATAATGCTTAAAAAGTCAGAAAAAGTTGATTGGTCAAAATGGCTATCCGAACTAGAAGATCCAGCGAAATTTGCCAAAAAAAGGCTCAAAGATCTGCACTCGCGCGAGTTTGACTTGCATCAACACGTGTTAAATTTACAACACTTATCCGAAATCGAAGGCGAGTTTCCGCGTCCCAGCCAAGTCTATCACGGTGTTATAATTGCGCTCTATAACGAGAGCTACGATGTGCTGGGTCCGACACTGAAAACGATCTACGAAAGTGATTATGACCCGAAACATTTGTTCGTTGTGATTGCCTATGAAGAGCGTGGTGGGGAAGCTGCCAAGCAGACCGTCGCCTCTGCTAGGAAGGCTTTTAAGGGCAAATTTGCTGACCTTTTAACGGTTGAACACCCCGTCGATTTACCTGATGAGGTTATCGGCAAAGGTCCGAACATAACTTTTGCTGGAAAGTACTTCGCGAAGTATATAAAAAAGAAGAACATCAGTCCTGATGATGTAATTATTACAACGCTAGATTGTGACAATCGACCCGATCCGAAATATTTTGCATACCTGACATACGAGTGGATTATGACACCAAATCGGCAGCGAGCAGCGTTCCAGCCAATAGCATTATTCACGAATAATATTTGGGATGCGCCGGCGCCGATGCGGGTAATTGCCGCCTCTAACTCGTTTTGGAACGTGATTAGCACCATGCGGCCACACATGTTGCGTAACTTTGCATCACACGCCCAGGGATTGTCCGTGCTGATTGGCATGAATTTTTGGTCAACGCGCACAATTGTAGAGGACGGCCACCAATATTGGCGCTCTTTTTTCTACCTAGACGGCGATTACGAGGTAATTCCACTGCGTATTGGTATCGGTCAGGACGCTGTGCTGTCTAGCACCTATCGCAAGACTTTAAAGGCGCAATTTATTCAGTTGCGACGCTGGGCATATGGGGCGAGCGATATTCCGTATGTAGCCCGAAACCTGCTGAAAAAAGACCGCACAGTTGGCTTTTTTGCGGGCTGGTCACGATTCCTCAGGTTATTCGAGGCTCACTTCACTCAGGCCTGTATTGCGCCGATTATAGCAATTGGTGCGTGGGTACCACTATATCTTAACTCAGAGGCTGCGCACAAGACAATTATCGCCAATGATTTACCACTAGTGGTAGCCCAGATACAGGCCATAGCCATCTTTGGCCTCATGATTACGGTTTGTGTCAGTATCACCATGTTACCACCGCGTCCGAAACATTATAAGAAGTCCAAAGGCATCATGATGGTCTTGCAATGGATTCTAATGCCAGTCAACGCCATTGTTTACAGTAGTGCCAGCGCCTATACTGCCCAGATGCGTCTGTTAACTGGCCGATACATGGAAAAGTTTGACGTTACTGAAAAAGCTATAAAACCCCTGAAGAACAAGAAATAACAAAAAAAACCACCTCTTTGATCCTTTCGAATCGGTAGGGTGGGGTAAACTTCTACTTTGAGTTTAGTTTTTTGTTTCGTTCCTTAGATACTTTCGAAGTAAATGTGGAACTGTGATAGCTTTGAGGTCTGTTGACCCCGTTTGCTTGAACTGTTGTCCATTGCGCTTAACATTATAGCAAACTTTATCAAATAAGTCAATAGCTAGGTTTGCAATGATTTATATCACTCATGATATAATTTCACGCGAAATCATCAAAAAAATCCGTGGAAAACTTTGGAAAAGTGTGGAATAACAGTGGTGAAAAGGTAAGGACAATTGGCGTCTTTGTCGTAGACAACCCCATCCAAATCTGTGGAAAATAAACATAAGTTTTATGAAAAACCATCAAATTCCAAAGAAAAATCACTGAAAGTACCTCTCGAAAAGTGCTTGGAAAGTTGGCGCATAAGCGGTATAATATTAACAGGGTATGAATGCCATAAATAACAGATATACCACCAGGCATTTTTCGGGTAGGAAAGTTGCTCGTTTGTTTGGTGTTGCCATTTTGCTGGGTCTTAGTCTGTTTATTTTTCACTTTGCCACCGCTGCCACCATCACGAGTATCGACCAAACCCAAGGTCCAACCACCGGCAACCAAACCGTCACAATAACCGGCACGGGCTTCCAAGACGGCTACACCCCCATCGACCACATCACCTTCAACGGCTCGCAATACCTCGACACAGGCATCGACCAGATTGGCAATACCAAAGTCGTAGCGGACTTTCAATATGACCATATTTATTCGACATCAACACCGGTTGGGGCATCGTCGTTGTTTGGCTCGAACAGCGGAGCTTGGAACACTAACGGCTATGATTTTATGATGCAGGGAACGAGCACGCAGATTGGTTTTCTGTTCGTAAAAGGTGCGACGGTGAATAATCTTAAAAATACACAAGACACAAATCGCCACACCATCAGCGTTGACGGGACTACGGCAACGCTCGATACGACGACTCGCACACTGTCCGGGACAGCGCCGACGGTTGCTTATAATATGTATCTTGGGACGCGCAATCACGGTGGTGCGCCGTATGCGACTAGCAACCTATTTACTGGTAATGTTTATTCCTTCCAAATCTATAAAAACGGCAATTTGGCCCAAAACCTGGTGCCTGCGGAACGGAATTTGGACGGGGCGGTCGGGTTTATCGACACCGTCAGCCACGATTTTTACCTGCAAAATGCCAGCGGGCTGTTTAGCCAGACGACCGGCGGGCAGTATTTCACGACGGTAAGTTTCGATGGGGCGGAATGCACCAATTTGACAGTAGTAAGTGATACAGAGATAACCTGCGAGACGCCTGCGCACGCCGCCGGGACGGTTGATGTGGCGGTCAATATTGGCGGGGCGACCGAGACGCTACCCAATGCCTATACTTTCACGCCACAAATCACCAGCGTCACGCCAAATGTCGGCACGACGGCGGGCGGGAATACGGTGACGGTTAATGGGGTGGGGTTTCAAAACCCAGATTGTCCGTTTTACAATCAGCCAGACTATTCTTGCGTGGACTATCTCAATTTCACAGGCACGCAGTATATAAATACTGGCATAAATCAAGTTGGCGATACAAAAGTTGTCGCTACTTATTCGTTTAATGCAAATTCGGCAAGTTATATTAATATCTTTGGCTCAAGACAGTCAAACAACACTCAAGCCCGGATGTTTTACTATGATGCTGTGGTGTCAAAATATCTTGTCCAATACGGTGTCTCCTCGGGAAACAATACTGTTAACCTGCCTTACGACTACAATAATCACTCCGTTGTCATGAGCAATACGAACATAGTCGTTGACGGCAACACGGTGTCTTTTTCTGGATCTGTTCCGACTGTTGCCTATAATATGTACTTAGGGACGGTAAATAGTGGCGGCACGCCAAGTTCGGCAGGTTTGATTGGCAAAGTTTACTCCTTCCAAATCTACAAATCGGGCGTTTTGACTCAAAATCTGATACCCGTTGTAAATAATACAACAGGCGTATATGGTATGTTTGACACGGTGACGAATGCTTTCTTTGGCAATAACGGCACGGGGAATTTCACCGGCGGGGCGATTACGCAAAGCCCTGCCAGCGTGACGGTGGAAATTGGCGGGCAGAGTTGTGGGAGTGTGACGGTGGTTTCGGACACGGAATTGACTTGCGTAGTGCCGGCCAGCAATTTGGCGACACCGCACAGCGAAGGCACGGTCGATGTTGATGTGAGCGTGAACGGTATTGCGGCGGACACTTTGACAGACGGCTATACTTACCGCGCGCCGATGGAAATCACCAGCGTCAGCCCCGCCAGCGGACCGGTAGCGGGTGGGACGAATGTGACTTTGACGGGGTATAACTTTTTGGGCTTACCATACTCTGATGGGACGAATTCTTATCGTCCGATGGACTATTTGAATTTTACTGGTGGCACGCAATATATCAACACAGGGACAGTCTTAACTAACAACACAATTCTCTGGATCGACCAAGAGTGGGCGAATAGAAACCCTGGTACTGAACGCCTATCTGGACAGGGTGGCAGCACGACACTTAGGTTCTTTATCACTTCTGGTAATACTACTGGCAACACCAACCCTCACGCAGGTCTATCGAATGTGCGTTCGGCCAACACGTTGCCGGTCGTCGGCCGGCACCAACACACGCTACACTCTAACACTGCCGAGTCTCAACTGGACGGGGTAACCAAACATACTTTTGCGACAGGTTCGTTTAGTAGCTACTACGCACTTTTTCTCGGTGCGAGTGCTCCGCTTGGGAATTATCAATATATCAGTGGTGATAAAATCTATGGTGCTAAGATTTGGCAAAACGGTGATTTAGCGCAGGACTTTGTGCCAGTCTGTTCATCATCAAACGTGGGCGGAATGTTTGACAGAGTAAATAACGTGTTCTACCCGTCGGCGTCGGGGACGGCGTTTGGTTGTGTGGGGGCGACTGCGACAGTGACTTTTGACTATGGCGGCGTGCCGGCTGTCTGCTCGAATGTAGTTGTTATAAATAATACAACAATAACTTGCACAACTGCGGCGCATACGTTGGGCAAGGTCAATGTGCGGGTTGACAATGGCGTGGAAAATGCAGAATTGGCGGTGGGTGCAGCAGAAGACGGCACGGCTGGGTATCGCTATCTGGGGCCGCCGAGCATGGCGGTCAGCACCACTGCACAGACGCACGAAATTGCCAACGGTAGGACTTTCCATCTGAACGGCACATTGACTGACCCGAACCCAGCAGGGCAACCGCTTTCGGTTTGCGCCACGATTAATAGTATTCAGAAATGTGCCAGTTACACTTCAACTGGCTCGACCATTAATTGGTCACTGTCGTGGACGGCGACAGAATTGGGCGACGGAGAATACGATTTTACTACTACACCTCTGAATATCGTTGTGAAGAACACAACATCTAACTACGGAGATTTGAATGGCAATGGTACGTGTGATACGGGCGAGTTATGTTCGGTGGCGACTTGGGCGGGAAAAGTGGTGGTTGATACCGTGCCACCTGCGCTGTCGGTGTCGCCGGCTGGGTCGAGTTCGTGGACGAATGTGCAGCCTTCGGTAACGGTGTCGGCGAGTGTGTCGTCTGGCACGGCTTTGGCGGAGGTACGGTATTCGTGGAACAATGACTTAAACGCAACCTGCACCAGTGGTGGGACGGAGATTTCGCATACTTCGACTACCGGCTCGACTGTGGTCGCACCCGCTCTTGGCACAACCACGCTCTATGCCTGCGCCCGTGACGTGGCAGGCAATGTGGCGACGGCGAGCGAGAGTTACAAGTGGGAAAACATCGCACCGTTGGAAAGTGGCGTGACCTGGGGCCCTACCGAAGCGCCGTGGAATAGTGGCACGACTGGTATAACTTTTACGCTGTCGGGCTATTCGGATACTGGTGGGTCAGGCTTAGCGAGTTCGAATACTTATACCTGTACGACAGGGACGGCGAATGGCGACACTTGCACGGTGACGGTTTATGATAACGCTGGGAATTATACGGTGTTTACGTCGCCGCCAAATCGAGTTTCCGCTGTTGGACCACAGATAGATATCACCAACCCTGCCGATACTTCGTGGTCTAATTCGCCGAGTTATTGGACGAACGTGTCGCCGTCGCCGCAGGTCGATGTGACCGATAGCGCTTCAGGCGTGACGAGAATTGCCTATTCGTGGGCGAACGATTTGGACGTGACCTGTTCCAACGGCACGGCGATTGCGACGGGTGACGTGTTGAGTGCGCCGCCACGAGGGGCGAATGTGTTGTATACCTGTGCGGTCGATGCCGCCGGCAATGTCACGACAACCTATGCCAACTTCAACTACGAAACCACCGCACCAACTTGCACGGGTTGGAGCCCAAGTATTGCGCCGTGGAATCAAGGCACAGGCGTGACCTTTATGCCAACCGGCTGTGGCGACACTGGTGGCTCGGGCTTGGTTAACCCCGGGACTTGCACCACCACCAGCGTTCACGGTGCGACCTGTTCCGTCACAGTGACAGATAATGCAGGTAACTCAGTCGTCTTAACTTCGCCACCTGACAATGTCGATGATGTCGGACCCGTCCTCGATTTCCCAGACGCAACCGGTTCGAACTTCGTCGAAACCGACACGCCTTTGACTGCAAAAATCAAATTAACACCAAACTTAGCACCGGTAATTCAGTGGCGCTATTCGCTGACCCCATTCCCAGTGGACGATGGCACTGGTCTGTCCGTCTGTACTGGTGGCACGGAAATTAATCTGGGGGGGGGGTTACAACTTTAATGATCCGTTTATCTTGCCAGATCCAGTCCCAGCTGGCGGCTTCACGGTCTATTCTTGCTCCGAAGATATGGCGGGGAATATCGTATTTTCCGCTGATCAATTTAACTGGCGAAAACCAATTCCACCAACGCCGTCTGTTCCAGACGTGCCAAACACAGGCTTTATTGCATTTATGCGCGACAACGCCAGTGTGGTTATGCTAGCTGTGCTAACCATAATCCTTGCGGTTGTATTCACTTCTCGCAGGGTGCTATCTGGTCGTAGATAAACTAAAAAGTCCACCATAAGGGTGAACATTCTAGTTTGGTGGGTCGACAGGGGCTCGAACCCCGGACCTCGTCCACGTCAAGGACGCGCTCTAGCCAACTGAGCTACCGACCCACACTACGTAAATATTGTAGCAAAACTGGCGCTCTACCGCAAGGTAAAAACTTGCACTTTTGATATGGGGGGGGGGTATAATGTTTATGTATGGCTGGTTACACAACTAGTTAGGTTAAAATTATGAGATTACACAAAACGACAGCAATGAAAATTCGTCAGAATAAGTTTCACCAACTCGTCGCCATTACGACCAGCGCTCTCTGTTGTTTGGCGATATTTATTTCACTAACTGCCGTTTTTATAAGCCAGAACTCCCAGACCGCCCACGCCGCCGATGCGACAGTAAATAGCTACGTCGACCTCACAAACGCCATCAACAACACCTGCACCACCTCCACGCCTTGCACCATCGCCATCTCCACAGGCTTTCCAATTACCGCCCAAATTATCATTCCCGCCAACAAAAACATCACGCTCACTAGCGACACCACCACGCAAACGCTGATTCGTGGCACGACGTTCAACGGCTTTTTATTCTCAGTCCCGAACGCAGGCTCAAGCCTAACTCTCACGAATATCACAATTGACGGCGGCAGTCGCAACGACGGAACGATTACTGGGTCGCTTATTAACAGCATTCAAACTACAACCATCGGCAGTGGTGCAACTTTGCAAAACAATTACAAAGTTAATGCGGGCGGTGCCATCCAGGCAAATGGTGGGACTCTTAACATTACTGATGGTGCGCTGATCACACGCAATACCGCCACAACTTACGCCGCAGGTATTTCCGTTGCGGGAGCAACATTAAACATTACCGGCGGCACAATTTCTAATAATACAGCCGGCACCTATGGCGGAGGTATTAGTGTTTCATCCGGCACCTTAAACTTCTCCGGTGATTTCCAAATTATCAACAACATCGCCGGCACAAGTGGTGGCGGTATCAATTCGGCAGTAAGTTTCAAACTGCCTAGTGGCACGATTTCTGGCAACCGTGCTGGCACGAACGGCGGAGGTATATACACCGGCAGCAACACAGCATTAAATCTATACGGTGCGACACTAAGTGACCCAACCACGGTAGTTATCAGCAATAATCACGCCGGGACAAAAGCCAATGGTAGCGGCGGTGGTATCGCAACCGCCACTGCCTCGAGCGTTACGATAAATGGCGCAACCATTACAGACAACGACACGGCAATCAGTCTTGATGCAGGAGCGACGACAACATCGGGAAACGGCGGCGGAATTTTCTTGAATGGCAGCGCAGCGTCTCCGTCGTCAATTAGCGTAACCAATGCGACAATTACCGGAAACTTGGCTCGTCAAAGTGGCGGTGGAATTTATGGCAACACTAGTGGCGCGGTGGCAGTATCTGGGGCAACAAACCGAAGCAATAATCACGCAGCGGTTCTGGCTAATGGCAATGGCGGCGGTCTTTCTGTCAATAGTGGCACAGACCCATCGCATAGTACCGTAACAATAAAAGACACTGTTCAGATAAAGAATAACACCGTTGGTACGCAGGCTGGCGACACCGGCACGGGCAACGGCGGTGGAGTTCAGGTCGGCGGCTATACCGACGCGACGGTCTCTGATGATGTAGCAATCAGTGGCAACTCGGCGACTGGAAACGGTGGCGGCATATACGTCCCAGCGAACTCAGCGCTGATAATACAAAATAGTGCCTCGATTAGTTATAATACGGCAAACGCCGGTGGTGGCGTGTATGCCGGCGGCACAGCGACGAAGGTCAATATGACTGGCGGGACAATTAGTTATAATACAGCAAACACTGGTGGCGGTGGCGGGTTAAGCTTTATGAATGCTATGGGTGCTAATAGTATTTCGGGCGGCAGTTTTATCGGTAATCGTGCGCTGGCGAGTTCCGGTGGCGGGATTTACCAAAATGGTGGATCCGTTCTGGTAAGTGGAACCACGCTAATACGGGGTAAGGTTTCTGGAGCCAGAGCAGGAGGGTATTACGTTTATAGTGCGTCGGCGGCTGATGTCCAATTTATTGACAAGGTGGAGATTTCGAAAAACAGTTCTCCGGCAGGTGGCGGAATACAGGTGAATAGCCATGCGGTCATGACGGCAAGTGATGAAGTCAAAATTATAGATAACTGGACTTTCTCAATACCAGATGTAAACTCTGGCGACGGCGGCGGAATATATTTGGTATTGGGTGGTTCTGCAACCCTGAACGATGACGTGGTAGTTTCTGGAAATACAGCTGATAAAAACGGTGGTGGAATTTGGGTTGATTATAACCACCTAGACAAATTAAATGTTGCAACCGATGTGGTCTTTTCCGACAATTCGGCGGGATCTTTGCACTATATTTTACCTCGCGACCAAGCGTTGTATGACGCCCACATTTTTGCAACTACGTGGACGACTCCGCTAACCAACGGCTACAATAATTATGACATTTCCTATACCGACACCGTAGTGGTTTCGTTTGACTCCGCTGGCGGCTCGTCCGTGCCAAGCGAGCGTGTTTTTGTCGCCGAACCAATTACCGAGCCAACCGCCCCAACCCGTGCCGGCTATGTGTTTGCTGGCTGGTGGAACGGCAATGCGCAGTGGAATTTCGGCGACGAACAGGGCAACGGGGCAGATTTAATTTACACTGACCTGACTTTGACGGCGCATTGGGACAAAATCCCGGATGCGCCAAACACTGGTGGTTCAGGCTTGACCAAGTTTCTACAAGAAAACAAAGGCGTGACAACGGTGGTGTTATTGCTTATCGTCTTTGTATCGCTCGGCGGGGCTGTCTTGGTTGGGCGGAAATTAATCCGTAAAACATTGTAGAATATCAAAAATACCAAGCATTATGGTAAACTATATAGTGTTATGAATGAAGAAAAAATTTATGCGATGCGGCACAGCTTGGCTCACATTATGGCGGATGCGGTAATGCACATCTGGCCAGAGGCGAAATTAGGTGTAGGCCCGGTGATTGAAAATGGTTTTTATTACGATATTGATTTGGGTGACACCAAAATTTCCGAGACAGATTTTTCGCTGATTGAAAAAGAAATGCGCCATATTATCAACCAAAAGCAGGATTTTGTTCGTTCGGAAAAGTCGATCGACGAGGCGATTGAATGGGCAGAGGATGCCAAACAACCGTATAAAATCGAATTATTGAACGACCTGAAGCGCGCTGGCACGACGGTTGCAAAGGACCTAGATTCAGCCACAATGGGCGTTGCAACAGATACAGATGATGCAAAAATTACAACAGTATCATTTTATACTAACGGCGATTTTACCGACCTATGTCGTGGCCCGCACGTAGCGAACACTAGCGATATTTCGGCTGACGCTTTCAAATTGATGCGTGTGGCTGGGGCATATTGGCGTGGCAACGAAAAGAATCCGATGATGCAACGACTTTATGGCGTGGCTTTCGCGTCTAAACAAGAACTAAGCGATTATTTGAGTATGCTGGAAGAGGCTAAGAAACGTGACCACCGCAAACTGGGGCGGGAACTTGATTTGTTTGTAATCTCGGACTTGGTGGGTGCTGGTTTGCCGTTGTGGACGCCACGAGGCACGATTCTGCGTGAAGAACTGGCGCGCTATTCCAACGAAATGCGTGAAAAGGTTGGTTATCAAAAGGTTGCTATTCCGCACATTACCAAGAAAGCCCTTTACGAGACTTCTGGTCATTGGGCGAAATTTGGTGATGAGTTATTCTTGGTTACTAGCCAAGAGACCGACGACGAATTCGTGATGAAGCCGATGAACTGCCCGCATCATACCCAAATTTATACTTCGCGACCGCGCAGTTACAAGGAGTTGCCGATTAAGTATCTCGAAACGACGATGGTGTATCGCGACGAGAAATCTGGCGAATTGAATGGTCTGAGCCGCGTCCGTTCGATTACCCAGGACGACAGTCACATTTTTTGTAGCGATGACCAAATCGAGCAGATTTTTGGTGAGTTGATAGAGATGGCAAAAGAAATGTACAGTGCCTTTGATATGAAACTTTCCCTACGTCTCAGTTTCCGCGACGACGAGGGTAAATATATTGGCGATGACGCTCTCTGGGACTCGGCACAGAATGCGATTCAGAAAATGGCGGACAAGTTTGAGATGGAATACGAAGTCGGCCTAGGTGAGGCGGCGATGTATGGACCGAAAATGGACTTTATGGCAGAGGACGCGATTGGGCGTAAATGGCAGTTGGCGACGGTGCAACTCGACTACGCGCTGCCTGAACGTTTTGAGTTGGAATATACCGCCGAGGGTGGCGAGATCAAGCGACCAGTTATGGTGCACTGTGCGCTACTGGGGTCGATTGAGCGATTCTTGAGCGTTTACATCGAGCATACGGCAGGTAAGTTCCCAATCTGGTGTGCGCCAGAACAATTAAGGGTGATTCTGGTCAACGACTCGGATGAAATCGTCAACTTTGCAAATAGTGTGATGGCGTTAGCAAAGGAACATGGTGTTCGTACTACGTTGGATGACAGTAATAACTCTGTTGGTAAGAAAATTCGCAATGCTGAGACCGCTAAAGTGCCATACTCGGTAGTTTTAGGCGAAAAAGAAGTCGCTAATGGTCGATTACCGTTGCGCGTACGTGGCGATTTGGCTGTTGGGGGGCGTACTGAACATGATTACGAGCCAGAGCAACTGATGAAATCTATCGCCAACGAGGCGCGGGGGCGAGTAAGTAAATCTTCACTATGATCCAGAAGCCGATAATTGCTATTGATATTGACGACGTATTGGCGCAGTTTGCACCAGCGTATTGTCGGTTTGCTCGTGATAGTTGGAACGCAGATGTCACGACAGAAAATTTTACCGAGGATTGGTCTAAGATTCTAAAAACTGATGACATTAAAATAATTAAACAACGTGCAGCAGAAACGTTTGGTAACCTCGATCTTTACGATGGTTTGAAAGTAATAACAGGTGCGCAAAAAATTCTACCCTCGTTAGCAGAAAAGTTTACGTTGGTTCCACTGACATCGCGCATTGCTGCGCAAAAAGATCTGACAATGAATTGGCTGAACCGTAATTTTGGCGATGTCTTCGACGAGGTAATTTTCTCTGGGGCATATGAAACAGACAAAGATTTTAGCGTAACTGTCCATTTGACCAAAGGCGATGTTTGTTCGCAGATTGGCGCAAGTTATCTGATTGATGATCAGCCAAAGCACGTCAATGGCGCAACAGAGTGTGGAGTAAAAGCGCTGTTATTTGGTGATTATGGTTGGAATCGCGATGCAGAGATTGTTGACGGCGTAACGCGCGTGGCTGACTGGGGGGGGGTAGCAGATTATTTTGGCGTCTGATATGAACGAACCTAATTTTCGCGAACGAGTTTATATGGTCGTGGCGCAGATTCCGCGTGGACGCGTGATGACTTATGGTGACATTGCTGCCATAGCGGGGCAGGCGTATGCGGCGCGCGTGGTCGGCGGCATTGCGCACTTTGGCGACCCAGATTTGCCTTGGCAGCGCGTGGTTAACCGATTCGGCGGTTTAGCGGGTGGTTATTACGGCGGGAAACAGGGTCATCAGAAAGATTTAGAAGCCGAAGGCGTGCAGATTAAAGATTTTAAGGTGGTGGATTTCGAGGAGCGACGATGGATACCAGACCTCTAATTGTAATTGTTGGTCCAACCGCCAGCGGCAAAACGGGTTTGGCGATTAAATTAGCGCGTAAATTCGATGGCGAAATCATCTCGGCGGACAGTCGTGCAATTTATAAGGGTATGGATATCGGCACTGCCAAACCAACCGCCGATGAGCAGAAGGCAGCCCGACATTGGGGCATTGATTTGGTCGATCCAGACGAACGCTTTACGGTGGCGGATTTTCAGAAATATGCGAATGAAAAAATTGCCGACATTAGAGCGCGCGACAAGACACCGTTTTTGGTCGGCGGGTCGGGATTGTATGTCGATAGTGTAATTTTTGACTATGAGTTTGATAGCGATGTGGATGAGAGATTGCGAACAAAATTGAACGAAATGACAGTCGAAGAATTGCAAAATTATTGTGAAAAACACAACATTTCATTACCAGAAAACTATAAGAATAAACGATATTTGGTTAGGGCAATAGAACGCGAAAACGTTGTAAAAAATAATCGTCAGAAAATTCGCAAAAACACTATTATCGTGGGGATTGAAACCGACAAAGACGAATTAAAGAAGCGTATCGCAAATCGTGCCGAACAAATGTTTAATGGAGCGATAGAGCAGGAAACGGAAGTCTTGGCGGCGAAATATTCATTTGAATTAGAAGCAATGAAATCCAACATTTATCCAATCGTTTGGCGTATGATAAACGGCGAAATAACGCGCGACGAGGCGGTGTTTTTTTTCCAAACTGATGATTGGCATCTGGCAAAGAAACAATTGACTTGGTTTCGACGCAATCCAAATATCCAGTGGCTACCACCCGACGAGATAGAAGATTACCTGAACAAAAAATTTGCTCGGGACTAACCAACTGTGGTATAATATTCAACAGAGGTAAATTATATGATTGACGCATTATTTGGTTCAAAGACGAGAGTAAAACTCCTTAACCTGTTTCTGAACAATCCAGGGAGGGCGTTTTACGTGCGCGAAATCACACGCGACATCGGTGAACAAATCAACAGTGTACGGCGTGAATTGGCTAATCTGGTCAGTGTTGGTGTGGTTCGGGCTGACTCGTCTGATAACAAACTCTATTACGAAGTTGACACAGCGCAGAAATTCTATGAGCCGCTACGCGCTATATTCGCTAACGAAGAGGCAGTCGCCAGTGACACCAAAGTTTCAACCAATGCTTGGGCTAAAAAATTCGCTGCTATCGGTGACGTAAAGGTGGTAATTTTCGCTGGTAAATTGCTCCATGGCTCTGATAGTGATGTCGATGTTCTGGTGGTCGGTAACGATTTGAGCCAGATCAAGGTGAAGAACGTTATCAAGGCACTAGAGCGTGATAATGGCGGTACGTTAGCCTATACAGCACTAGCTTATGATGATTTCTATTATCGCTTGAGCGTGCGTGATCAATTTATCAATAGTATTTTGAATACCAAACATACGACAGTTTTGGATGAGGATCATATATTGCCAAAAGAAAATAATACAACTGGAAAGGAATAATTATGGAAATTGAATATCGCGGAGCGAACTGTGTTGTAATTAAGGACAAAAAAATCTTAATCGTTGTAGACCCTACAACAAATGTATCTGTTAAAGAGGCCAAAAATCCTAGTGCCGTGATTTTGGCAACTCAAGAGGGTTTTGCTCAAAGCAAGCGCGATGCTGAGAACTTTGTCATCGACATGCCGGGCGAGTACGAGCATAACGATGTGTCAGTACGTGGCATTCCAGTCCGAGCACACATCGGTGCTGACGAACAAGCCAAGAGCTCCACTATGTATATTGTCGAGACGGATGGAGTGCGTATTGCAGTGATTGGTCACACAGTAGCGCCACTCAGCGATGATAATCTAGAAGATTTGGGCGTAGTAGATGTCGTAGTTATACCTGTTGGCGGTGGTGGCTATACACTAGATGCTCGGGATGCGGCAACTATCGTACGTCAAATTGCACCTAAAGCTGTAATTCCAACGCATTATGATGATGGTCATACCAAATATGAGGTACCGCAAGAGTCAGTCGAAGCTTTTATAAAAGAGCTCGGTAGCGCACATGAAAAGACGACGTCGCTCAAAGCGAAGGCCCTGCCAGTGGTGCTAACAATCTTTGAATTGGCTCGTACTTCGTAGAAACTTTGTAAAACTAAAAACACCCCTAATGAGGGGCGTTTTTGTTGCAATGATACTTTATTTAGCTTTTGCAGTTGTTGTGTTAACATCCGAAACGTTGGTCAACAGACCTTTCTTCTTCAAAGTACGAATGGTCGAGGCGGCGACAGTCAATCGAACCTTCTTGCCGTTGACGACCAGCGTTTTCTTCTGTAAATTTGGCTTGAACGTGCGCTTGGTGTGGCGCATCGAAAAGCTAACATTGTTGCCACTTATCGCTCGCTTGCCAGTAATATCATCTTTTGCCATAACTAAAAACTCCTAATTTATTAATTCTTAGATAGGATTATAGCAAAAAATTCGTTTATACGCAAGATGTGGCGTCAGGTTGGCTAAGGTGATAAAATGGTCGGCATGGATATTGATATTGTTTATATTGTCATCGTAGTCGGCGTGGTTTTCACTAGTATGGTGTTGCACGAGTTGATGCACGGTCTGACGGCGTATTGGCTGGGTGATAACACTGCGAAAGAGCATGGACGATTGACGCTAAACCCAATCAAGCATATTGACCCGTTTTTAACTATCCTATTGCCAGTGATGCTAGCTATCATTGGTGGGCCAGTGTTCGGCGGTGCTAAGCCTGTGCCGTTTCGACCAGATAAAGTAAAAGGTGGCGAGTGGGGTGCGGCGTTGGTCGTAATTGTTGGACCGCTGACTAATCTGGTACTGGCCTTTATCTGTTTCGCGATTGCTTGGTTCAGTGGCGTTTTTGCGGTTCAGGGGGGGCACGCTATACTATGCGGACGGCATAGTTGCGCAGATTCTGACGGCTGGCATAATGGTCAATCTCGGCTTTTTTGCGTTCAATATTCTGCCGATCCCTCCGTTGGATGGTTCGCGATTGCTCTATGCTGTAGCTCCAGCTGGTGTCCAGCGCGTCATGGCAACCATCGAGCATGCTGGTTTACTGGTGATTTTTGCAATAGTATTAGTCTTGAGTCAACCGCTCGGCTATGTCTTGGGTGCAATTATATCTGCGATACTAAAGTTCTTTGTGATGATTTTTGGTGCGTAATTTGATACAATGGTGATGTCCCGCGGACGTAAATGATTTCCAACGAATCATAGAATGGGAGTTCAACATGTGGTGCGGCCGTGGTCGTGCCTTGCGAACACCCCCTTGTTTATACGAGGAAATTCTATCTGCGGACGTGGGATAACCTTGATATTATACGAAAGGGTGGGCATTTTGAGGCAGAAAGTGGTAATTCGGGCAGTGGTCGAACGACATGGCCGTATTTTGTTATTGCGGCGACATGGAGGGCGACCCTCTATTGCTGGTCTGTACGAATTGCCAGGCGGCTCGTTGCACCGTGGTGAGCACCCGACTGATGCCCTTAAACGATCGCTACAAATTCATGCTGGTATTGAGCCTGAATCTATTCAATTGCGCGATGTGGCTAGTTTCGTTGATCCCGATAACAGCGAGTTGCAGTACATTTTTATCGTCTACGAAGTTGGTCTGTCTGAGGGCGCACCAAGGATTAGTTTAGACGATGAGTATAATCATTATGTATGGAAAACGTTGTCAGAAATACAGCAAAACATGATTACGAATTCGACTGCTACTCTGTTAAATATAAACACTGAACAAAATACTAGTTCAGACTTGGTGTTGGATGATTTAAGAAGTGATGTTAAAAATACAACATTTACGATTCACTCGGACGGTGGTTCACGGGGCAATCCAGGCCCAAGTGCGGCGGCATTTATTATCATGGATCGAGACAGCAACATCGTGGCGCAGGGCGGCAAGTTTCTTGGTCGGAATGATAGTGGTATGGCGGAATACGTCGGTGTTGAATTAGCGCTTCAAAAAGCCATAGAGCTGGGAATCAAAAACGTAGAGTTTCGTAGTGACAGCCTAATGGTAGTAAACCAGATTAACGGTCTGTTTTCGGTAAAAAATCGCGAATTTCGACAGATTCACGACCGCATTCTTCGTCTAATGATGCAGTTCCGCCGCATCAACTTTCGCCATGTTCATCGTGAGTATAATCGAACGGCAGACGGCTTGGTTAATAAAATATTAGATGAAAACGTGGTATAATTGTGTTGCCAGACCACTAGACGATCGCTGGTGTGACTACGGTCGCACGAGAGGAAAGTCCGGGCAGCGTAGGGTAATGACAGTCGCTAACGGCGACCGCGCGCGAGCGTAGGGAAAGTGCCACAGAAACGATACCGCCTAAGTCCGCGAGGAACGGTAAGGGTGAAAGGAGTGCGGTAAGAGCGCACAGCGATGTATGGTGACATACAGAGGAGGTAAACCCTGTCAGTTGCAAGGAGGTTGGATTACCGGCGGCCCGTCGGCTAACCGTTTTAACCCGCTGGATCATATCGGCAACGGTATGACTAGATAGATGGTCGTTCACGACAGAACCCGGCTTATCGGTGGTCTGGCACCTGAAATTATTTTATTGAACAGAGTAAACACTTGCATTTTATGACAAAATATGCTACAATGATGCTGGTAGATGTAGAAAATAAATATGACGCACAAAGACACCACAAAAACACCTGATAATATGGAGCATCCTGAAGTTCCTGAATTGGCGCCGGATGATTATGATGGAATGTACGCAGCATATCCGAGCCTTTCGGATGATAACCAACCGATGATTCAGCTGAAGATAATGAAAGGCAAATCGACACAAGATATCATAAAGTGGCATCTAAAACGAGAAGCACGTAAAAACAAAGCAACAGAAAGAGTCGTGGGAGTTGTTAAGCCGATAGACGAATCTATAGGGAAGTTCGCCGCCAAACTGGACAGCATGTTTAGTAGTGTGGGCGAGGATGCAGAACAGCCTGAAATACCGATTCCAGAGAACTTATTTGGACCCTCGCCGCCCTCTGTGCTAGACAGGGTAGCCAGCGGAGTTGTCGGCGTGATGCCCGAAAGCTTATTACACAAGTTAGCGGGCGAAGACCAGACTGAAACACTGCCATCACAGGATCTCTCTAAAAGAATTCCTGAACAAATGGCTGATACTAAGTCTTCTGCCGAAGTTCATTCAACAGATACGAATGGTGTGGACTCTCCACATTCAAAGCTATCACAATCGAATGCAGAGAGCCTGTCTTCGGAGGAACAAGAACGGATAGGGGACATCTCCGATCAATTGGCAGAGGTAGTAAAGCTGTATGGTCGGTGGGACAACCCAGCACAACCACTTCCTTATGCGATTAATTTACAATCTTACAGTATGGACCTAGGTGGCATTATTATACGTATGATTGAAGGGGCAGGGCGTAGGTTTACAATCTTAGACGAACGAGCAATTCAAGCAGTTAAATTGCGTGAATATTGCTACAATCAAGGTGCGACGGGAAGAATCAAAGATATTAAAACGACTCCATTTGTGCGCGATTCGGAAAATCTGGCACAATGGAGACAATCAGAAGTGGAGTCAACGGTGACAGATGGACAATTGGCGCAACTCAAGGAGTTGTTAAGTCAAATACAAGGTTTAATGAGCGATGAAAAATATAAAACTACGGGACCAAAAGCAGCCCTGCGTAAAATGCGAAGAGAAATGCGGATGATGAGTGGAAAACCGTTTTAGCAACAAAATAAGCTCTGTTGAGGGCTATTTTGTTACTTGCCAACCCTATTTTGTCGCGGTTTTCACAATTGCTGCAAATGCTTCTGGTTCGCGAACAGCCAAGTTAGCTAGGACCTTACGGTCTAGCGAAATATTCTTAGCCTTCAAGCCAGCAATTAGCTTTGAATAGGTCGTACCGTTCTCGCGGGCGGCGGCGTTGATGCGCGTTACCCATATAGAACGCAGGTCGCGTTTCTTGTTTCGTCGATCACGGTAAGCATATTGCAATGCTCGAATGACACCTTGCTTAGCTAGGCGAAAGCTGCGGGTGCGGCTATGGCTCATGCCCTTAGCTTGTTTCAAAATCTTGTTGTGACGCGCGCGCGCGGTCACTCCTCTTTTAACTCTCATTTATTAACTCCTGTTGTTAAATTTACAATAATTATATCTGGGAAAATCTAAAAATTAGATTCCCAATGCTTGGCGAATGTTCTTAGCGACCTTACCCTTGACACTGCTGTTGGCGGCTTTGGCGCGTTTACCACGTGCGGTCTGGGTGGACAGTTTGTGGTGCGTGGCTGCATTTTGGCGCAGCAACTTGCCCGATTTGGTGGCGCGGACACGTTTAGCGGTGCCTTTATGCGTCTTCATTTTTGGCATTAGGGTTACTCCTTATCATGATACTCAGGTTACGACCGGCCATAATAGGTTTTTGGTCTGTTATAGATACATCAGCCAAACTCTCCAGAACACGATCTAACAGCGCGCGACCAATCTCGGGATGAGCCATTTCGCGTCCGCGAAATACTACCTGGATTTTGACCTTATCACCGTCAGAAAGGAATTTACGAATTTTACGCAACTTAATATCGAGATCGCCCGAGCCGATCTTTAAACCGATACGCATTTGCTTAATCTCACTATGGCTCGCGCTCTTTTTATTACGCTGCTGTTCCTTCATCTTTTGATACTGGTATTTACCCCAGTCGACGATTTTCACAACAGGTGGCGTCGCAGCCGGTGAAATTTCAACCAGATCGAGTCCTGCGTTACGTGCTGCACCGAGGGCGTCCATTTTCGACATAATGCCGAGCTGTTCACCACTTGCACCGATGACACGAAGTTCGTGCGCGCGGATTTCGCTGTTGATTCGCACCGAATTGTTGGCTATTGTAGCTCCTTCTAACCTGCAATTAAATTAATATTACGCTGATAAGTGTAGCAAATTTTTTAGAGTAGCGCAAGAGGAGTTCAAGATTGACGATATTGCAATGCCTCGGCGACATCTTCTGAGGTAATTTGGTCGTGACCGTTGAGGTCGGCGATAGTGCGGGCGACGCGTAGGGTTTTGAAATAACTGCGAGCCGATAGATTTAAACGCTCGGCTGCGGTGGTTAGCAGGTTTTTTGTCTCGGAATCTAATGCAGCGTATTTTTCTAACTGCTTATTGGTTAGGGTAGAATTCGGCTTTTTCTGGCGTTTAATCTGAGTGTCGCGGGAGGTTTCAATCTGTTTCCGCCACTCATCAGCGCGAGGCTTTTCATCTGTAGCTTCGGCGAACAACTTCTCACGAGGGACACGTGCGACAGGGACAACCATGTCGATACGGTCCAACAGGGGTCCAGAGAGGCGTTTCTGATAAACCAGAATCTGTTGTTGCGTACAAGTACATTCGCGCTTCTCGTCGCCGTAATAGCCACAGGGGCAGGGGTTCATCGTTGCAACCAGCATAAAATGCGCAGGGTAGGTCACACGACCAGCGGCACGGGCGATATGAACGACGCGGTCTTCGAGCGGTTGACGCAGGGCTTCAAGGCTGGAACGAGGAAACTCAGGGATTTCGTCGAGGAATAACACGCCGTGATGCGCCAAAGAAATCTCCCCAGGTTTTGCCTTGCTACCACCACCGATTAGGGCAACAAAGGACGCGGTGCTGTGCGGTGCGCGAAAAGGTCGTGTGTCGATAATATCGTCGGTTTCGCCAGCCAACGAATAAATTTTAGTGGTTTCGAAAATTTCATCGGGCGTGAGTGGCGGCAATAGCCCAGGCAGCGTCCGCGCGAGCATAGTTTTCCCGGCGCCGGGCGAGCCGGTAAACAATAAATTATGATGACCAGCTGCTGCAATTATTAGCGCACGTTTAGCGGATTCTTGACCACGAATGTCGTCAATCAAAGGAACATTTGAACAAGTATTTTTAACAACAGTACGAGCTGTTGGCTGAATAACTTCCTCGTCTAATAGATGAAATACAACATCGGTGAGCGTTGTAATACCAACAACATTTATATCATCTAATAATGCAGCCTGAGCAGCGTTTTCGGTCGGCAAAATAATTGTGTCGCAACCGTTCTTTCTAGCGCACTCGGCGCGTGACAGTGCTCCACGAATCGATCGCAACTTGCCGTCCAACGCAAGTTCTCCAGCAAATAAAATCTTCTTCAAATTACCGTTACCCAATTGACCACCAGCCGGCAAAATGTCATTTTGCGTCGGTAGTTCAACGTTCAACACTCA
>LSPZ01000034.1_pt1 | contig 35566 bp, 47 predicted proteins | sample 651281 | NCBI WGS metagenome assembly LSPZ01 (sample SAMN04438313, study PRJNA306036) | termite gut metagenome | isolation source: viral DNA filtered from gut of termites from termite colony 2 | host: Coptotermes formosanus | place: USA: New Orleans, Hayne Blvd. | collected 2013-06-18
AATATTTATGTTAAAATTGATGTATCTTGAGATGGTAATATTCAAAACTGACATTTACAAGTTGAAAGGGACCCTGATATTGACAATTCTACCTTAACTCTGATAAGGAATGATGTGGTTGAAAACGGAACATCTTTATCCGTTAATAATGTTCCAACTGATGTAAGTTGAATAGATAAATTGGGACAATATTTACATACAATTTCTTTTAGGACGGAATATTGTGAGTCTCCAGATGCTCATGTTAATTTTGATAATAATAAAATTACTTTTTCATTAGTAACAACAAATTCTATGTCCATTACTTATCAACAATTTCTCAATAGTTATGAAGAACCATCTTCACAACCCCCTTACCCATTTACATTTGTTTCAGGGATGGTCTCGGTTGATGGAACTCCTATAGACCTTTCAACAGATACTCCTTATAGTGATTGAATGATAAGATTTTGAAAAGAAGACTCTAACCATACAATTTTTAGGACTAAATTAGAAGATCCAGGATATGGATTGATAAATATAGATTGATATTGAAATTATAATGGAACTGGAGTTTATGATTGGAGTGATGTAGTAACACCAATTTAATTATGAAAAGTTTTAATAATCCACAAATCCTAATCCATACTTTAGAAGTGACTCCAAAAACACTTTCTTTAAAGGATAATACTATATGGACAAAAATAAATGGAATAAGAATTGTTAGAAAAGGAATTCCTTTAGATGGAGTTGGTGGTTTTAGAGCACTAATTCGTTATCTATGAGAAATTTATATTTTTCCTAACTTTGCTACTCCTTGAAATTGACAAGAAGGTGATTCTATTAGATTTGACTGAAAAGGAAGAGAAATAAAAGCAAGAGTAACAGATGTTTTAAAATTTGATGATGATACTGGATTACATCATTTGGAAGTGAGAGCATCATAATGGAAAATATTTTTAAAGACCCACATCTTTGTTGATGCTATAGTTCATTGTTGATTAAATACAGACATAATCCTAATGTTTTTAAACTAATGAAAGATATGGACATTCGTGAAAAAGTATTAAATACAGTTCAAGACAAAATTCTAAAACCAAAAAATGGTATTGTTGACTTAATGGATGTTGTTAATACCGTTTCTAAAAAAACTGAAGAGATTTATGAACAAAAATTAGACCAAGAAGATATTAATTTAATTAAATATTGTTTTCAAGATGTTTTGAGAAAACAAAAAAGGAAGTGAAAATAATGAAATGATATATTCTATCAAAAAAAGTAAATTCTGTTGGACCTTTATTTAAAAAATGATGGGGTGGTTTTGACTTATTTGATTGAGATGACTTTGAAACAAAACTTTTAGAAAAATTTCCTAATTATGAATTTATTGAATTGGAACCTACAAGAGTTTCTAATGCTACAATCAATCAAGTTTCTATAACTGTTCATAGAGATGAATTAGATGGTTCAGATTTATTTTTAAAAAGAGATGCTGAAGATAATTCAAAACCTTGATTCTATTATTGTAATGAAATTTCAGGGATGAGTTCACAAGTTCAAGGTGATGAAAAATTTACTTTAGACTTTAATTTAGATGTAGAAGCAACTGGACTTTCTTTAGTTCTTAATTCTTTAAAAGACAAAAATATTTATAGTCATTTCGCTCAAAAAATGATGAATAGAGCAAAAATAAAAAACAATGTTAGATATTTTGACTTTAATCAAGACAATCATTTAAACACTTGTTATATTGACAATCAAAATATTAAATTTGACTGAAATACTTATAATATTCCTTTAGCAAACTGATTAAGTTTTATCCAAACTGGAAGTGTAGATGGGGATTATGATAAAAACATCTATGCTCAAATATTAGGTGATAATGATAAACATGTTTTTATTGGTATTGATGAAAAGGGAAATAGTTTTGTTCAAACTTTAACACAACATACTTCTTCTGGTGCTTTATATACTTGTTTAATAAATGCTATTAATCTAAAACATATTACAGAGTTTTCACAACCACTAAAAATTCCTAAAAAAAAAGACCCTACACAATGAGCAATTGAAAATGCTTCAAAATTATTTGTTCCTATGGACTATAATGACCCTTCTCATTTTGGACAAGGTGGAAAATATAATTATTTACTTTTTGATGGAAATGTTTTACATGAAGACTTTCCAGATTCTGATAAGAAAGATAAAGATAGAGAAACTGCTGTAATGAAAATTGTAGGAGCAACTCCAGAATTAGATGGTGAGTGAACTGTTGAATTCTTTTCTGATATTGTTGTAGGTGATAATAAAATTAGTGCTGATGCTGGGATAGATGTTAACATGAGAATTGACCAAGAAGACATTGTTATACAACATAATAATCAATGAAGTATGACAAAAGGTTATACTTACTTTTCTATCAATGAAACAACCAACAATAAAAATTATTTTTTTGTTATCAATACTTATGCTCAAAATTGAAGTGATGATGGACAACAATATTATAGAATTGATTGAAAAGATGTTGATGGGAATTACTTTTTTGAAAAATATATAAGTGTTCCTGAAAATTTAGTTATCAATCAAAACCATAAAACTATAACTTTTGACATTACAGAAGATACTGATGGTTCTACAGAACCTTTTCATTTTGGTTGAGTTAATAGGGGTGATAATGTTGTTCAAAGTTTACCTTCTAATTATTCTTTAACTCAAAACTCTGGTGATAATTTTACAATTACTGTTGCTGATGGGACTGATGTTTTGGATGGATGTGTTGTAATTGCTAAAAAAATTATTCACACTAAAATACAAGAAAAAGTGTCTATAGACAATAATACTGGAAGGTCAACTGTTTATGATGGTTTTGATGACATGACTGTTTGAACAAGTATCTCTTCTTCTAATGATACTAATGATAATATTATTGGATATGTTCAAGATAATAATATTTTAGCAGACTATTATGACTCAAGACAAAGTGGTGTAGGTCAAAATTTATTGTTAAAAAATGCTTGAGTTTTAATTCCAGAACATCGTCCAAGAATAATTAATGTTAGTGATGAAACCAACAGTATTACTTGTCTTCAAGCAAATTTTAGAGACATGCTCGCTTATGATTATGTAAAAACTAATCCTATAACCTTTTGTTCTTCAAGAATTCATCCTTACATTTTATCATCAGCAAGACAAAAATATTTAACTTCAGGGAATGAACCTTATTCTGAAATGATTTATGCTACAAAAAAATGAAACAGTGAAGATTATGCCAATTATTGTTATCAATTAATCAATGAAGATTTTTATGTTGAACATTATAAAAAAGGAGACAAAGCAGTTCAAACAAACTGTATCACTTGTATGATTCCTTGTATGTTATTATTTGATAGTGATATTCCTATTATTTTAGGAAACAATCAAAATAATTTCTTTACCCCTATCAGTAATTTACATAAATTTATAAAAAAATGGAACCAATTTACAGATGATGAACAATATCTTCTTCCTAAAAATACTTTAGATAATGAACCTTCTTTGTTGAGTAAAAACTTTTTATCATTTGGAATAGACTTTACAAAAGATGGTTTCTGTAGATTAAATACTTCTCAAATTGACTTCTTTAAATTACAACATGAAAATTGAAGAATATGATTAAATACAAATGTAGGAGCATATTTTAATTATAGATTTAATATTAAAGACATTTATAATACTGGTTTTGAAGATGCTCCAACTTTCTCTTCAGGATTATTTGTTGATGATACACAATTAAGATATCAATCAAGTCAATATCAACAATGGTTAGAGAATAATCAAAGTCAAATGGCAGAAACAAAAAGAGAAATTCGTCAACAACAAATTATGAGTTGAGTAAGTTATGGAATTTCTTCTTTATCATCTGTAATTGGAATGGCTGGTGGTGCTGGTGCTATAGCAAAAGAAGGAATTTCAAGTCTTGCTGGACAAGTTGGATTGATGAATATGACAAAAGGTGGTGCTGGGATTATTTCAAGTGGTTTTAATACAGCAATGGAAAATAATAATAAAATGGCACAGGTAAATGCTCAAGAAGGAGATAGAAGAAACCAAGCAAATGTTGTTCATGGATTGAATTATACTTCTGACTTGTTTGAAGACTTTGATGACAGATGAATTTTTGAAAGAGTAGCAAATGATGTTTCAAAACAAATTCAATGACAAACTGTTGCTAAAAAAGGTTATATTGTAAATAGTTGGTTTGAATTCAACAAATATAATAACAGACAATTATTTAACTTTATAAAATTAACTGAACAATGTGATTGAACTTCTTTAACAAATGCTATTATTGATGGTTTGAGAGATTGTAAATTAAATTATTCTACACAAATTATCAATCACTTTATCTCTCTTTTTAAAACTGGAATTTGTTTACACAAAGAAGATTTAGACTATTCTAATGCTCATATTGAAGACAACACTGAAATCTCATTAGATACAGTTAATTAATTTCTTAATTTGAATATAGGTTCATTATTTTCAAGGACTATTTCTAATTTTCCTGAATATTTGTTTCTAATGTTGTCTTCAAATTGAGACTTTCTGACTTTAAATTCATCTTCATCACTACAAAATTCTTTATATTCTTTATAAAGTGCTTTGACTGAAACATTGTCAAAATGATTGATGTCAAAATTGTTTTTAAATATATAATAATAGACTGAGTTGTTTTCATTAATATATTCTTCTTTTTCTCTTTCAGATTGTTTACTGAAACTTCAAGGTTCATCTTGAGAAGTCTCTATTTTTTTAACTAATCTATCATAACCTTCACATGCTAATTGAAGTCAATAACTTCTTGCTTGTGGAGTGATTAATTTTTCAAAGTAGTTTCAATCAGAGACATTTATGTTCTTTCTTTCCATCCTTAAAAATAGGACTCTGTTAATTCATTCTTCACCATTTTGTTGTGTTCTCATTGTAAAGTTACTTGCTACTCATAATTTACAGTTAATAGGTGATGAAAATAAGTCTTTATGTTTCATATTTACTTCAATAGAGACATTGTCATCAACTAATCTTTTAATTTGTGCCATATTGGTATCTTTTAACATACCTTGTTTACCATCTATATCAAAGTTAGCAATGGACTTTCAAAGTTTTGCTAAATAAAAAGGCTCTTTTTCATCAATCATCCCCATATTTACATCACTTGTATTATCATTACCAATAAAGTTTTTAATTGCTCTTAATAAAGTAGACTTTCCATTTTTAGTTGTTCCAAGAATATATAACATTTTTCTCAATTTACATGTAGGGAAAAAGATAGTATAAGCAAGGTATTCTTCTAAAATTTGTCTTTGTTCTATATCACCTAATTCAACAAAACCTTGATTCAAAAAAGTATCTACATGTGGACAATAGGCTTTTTCTTTGTATTCAGTGTTTAAAACATGAGTAACTCAATACATTGGACTATGTGGAAACAACTTTTTTTCTTTATAATCAAACATACCGTTATTTAAACTTACAATGGTATGGTTTCTAACTGGTTCTTTTGGAGTTGTTTTTAATAACAATTCAATTCTTTTAATCACTTCTTCTACTTCATTTGCTTTTAAATCTGGTTTTGTATTGACAATTATTTCTCTAATAACATTAGAATCTACTGAATATTTTTTACCATCCCAAACATAAATTTTAGAATCATCTTTGTTAAACACAAGATTTAAAGTAGACATTATTCACTTTGCCATTTCATCATGATTGAATTTGTGTAAAGTGTCTTTGCTTTCAAAAGCAGTATTACCCTTATATTTTTCAAATGCTGTTAAAAGTCCCTTTATTTCTTGTTCTGGAAGAGACTCACTAAAAATTTGATGGTTAATTGTTTCAACAATGTTTTTAACCATATCTAAATTAAACTTTTTATCTCTTGCTAATAAAGAAATTAAGTCAAAAAGAGATTGGTGTCTACACTCATCTTTACTTGTTAAATCCATCATACTCATTATTTTTGCTTTGAATGGTAAAGGATATAATCAAAAAGGAACTTCATCCAAGTCATTTGTTTTAAAAATATATTGGTTATCCTTTTCAGATGGGGACACTAATCATTTTCTAAATTGTCCGTTCTTTAAAATTCTTGAAGTATGTTTTATGTCTACAAAATTAAATGAACAACAAAGTCCAACATTAGCACCTTCTTTAAATTTAAGGTTATTTGGTTCTTTAAAAAAGAAATGAATTCCTTTATCAGTTTTTAATTCATAATGTCTAACTTTTGTAAGTGCTAAAATTAATTGACATCGTTCTGATTCTTCTATATTGTCAAAAGCAAAATTGACTGTTCCAGAAGGAAGAATTACCAAAGCACTGTCTTTATCTTCTCAATCTTTAACAAATTCATAACTTACTATTTCTTTACCATCAATAGGTTTGTCATCCTTAAATCTTCGGTAAAAACAATTAGTAATTAATTTTTCCATTGTATCCATATTATTATACACCATAATTGATTATTTTGTTGTAGGAATTACATTTTCTAAAAACCTATTCAAAATTGTTTCAGTGTATTTTACATATCAGTCTAAATCTAAATTAATGTCTTTATAATCTAATTTTTCAATATCATCATTTCAAACAAAACAATGTTTTGGACAATTAGGAATTTTATGTTTAACTCCAAGTTTTTCTTTTGTAAATGAGTCAAGATTTGTATTTGTGCTCGCAAAACATCTATTTACTTTCTGAACTTCTTTATCACCATAAAATGTCTTTGTAAAATTAGCCCCTTTCCTATCAATAATAAACATAAATTTAGACAAGTCATTTTTGTTGTCATAAATTGTTTGAGTGATTGGGATGTTAAATAAAAGATAATTGACTATTGCTAAAGCAGATATTGTTACATCTCTATTGATTGACAAAGTTCCATTTGTATTAGTTACAAGTTGATTGTCATAGTATTTAACATCTCTACCTTTAACTTTAATTGATTTGTCTTTTTTATTAAATAAAACATAGTTATTGACATCTTTTTGTCAAATCTTTCCTTGAGTGATTAAGTCTTTTTTTAAAATTAAATGTAAGTGTTCAAACATCTTTTTAATAACTGAATCTACTTGTTCAAAGTCTTTTTTAGAACAAATAATATAAATACCATCCGTATTAAGTTGAATTACATTTAAATTTTTAAGTTGTTCAATCAAATCACAAAGAATAATCTGTCCACTAATACAAACATTTCTACAATTAACTCAATCTTCAAGTTTTGAACCAAAATTACTTCCCATAATTCCATACAGAGAGTTCAGAAGAATTTTTCACATAGACTTCAAATATTTTTCTTGTTCTGTTCTTTTATGTCCTAATCAAATTGGTATGATATTTTCTTTTAATCCTTTTGAATAAAAACCAAATTCATTCATCATTGAAGGATAAAATGAGTCAAAGTCTAAACTTACAAAGATATTGTTTTCAGAATTAAAATCACAATTAAATTTTTGTTTAGCACCATGTCCACCACCAATTCCCAAAGTAACTTCCATTCCATTTGAAATAAAGTTTTTTTGTTCAGAATCTACTTCATTTCCTTTTGATGGTTTATGTAGTAGTAAGTTTGTATAAAAGTCTAAAATTTGTTTGTTTGTATTTTTAAGTTTTTCAGGAACAATATATTTATAGGTTTTTGGTGATTCTGAAACATTATTTTTTGAAAAAGCAAACTCAATAATTTGGTTAGTTGTATTTTTTAACATTGAATAAGGAAGTTTATAATAATCAATTAATGTCTTTCTTACTTGAAATAATGATGACTTTTTTTCAATTTCTTCAAATAATTTTTTAGTGAACAAAACATCATAGAAACAATATTCTGTAACTTCTTTTAATTGTTCTGGATTTAACTTCTTATCATATTCAAATGAGATAGGTGATTCAAAGATTCTTGCTCCAAAATGGGCTTCTATATTTTTCAAAGATTGTCTTGTTCTCAAAGTGTTCATTAAATCATAAGAGTAAAGTCCAAGTTGTTCATTGAACTTTTTAATTTGTTTATATTCTGGTGAAAAATGAAAGTTGTCTTTCATAGTTATTAGTTTTTTAGAAAGTTCATATACATCAAGTCCTAAAAATATCATTGCTAAAATTAATTCATCATAGAATTTATTATTAAATCCAATAAAACAATGGTTCTTTTGATGTCTAACTATAAAGTCAAATAGTTTTAAACTATCATTATGAATTGTAATTTTTTCATTTGTTGGTTCAATATAGAAACAAAACAATCAGTCATGTTTAAATACTTCACAATCAAAAAAGATTTTTTTAAGTTCCACTATTCTAAATCCCCATTTAAATAAAATGGGACAGTAATGGTAATCATAACTTTACTACAACCTATATTTTTTGCTATGTCAACTAATTCGTTTGTATGAGCAAGGTTATTTGTGTCTAAATCTGCTCTTGAATAAAAACAAAACATAGTTTTATTAAAAATTTGAATTGTAGCAAGTCCTTCATAGTCAATCATCACATAATTTTTATGATTAATTACTGGATGTTCTGGAACTACAATTTTTGAAAGTTTCTTTAAGACTTTATTTTTAAAAGTCAATTGTTTTTTGTCCATTGGAGTAATGATAAATTTATCTACATCAATACAACTTACAAATGGTTCAAAAACATAATAAAGTCCTTCTGGATTTACAATGTCTACAAAACTTGCTCCTTCTAAATCATATTTTTTTGTTATTTCTTCTCTTGTCATTATATTAACCCCTTTGAAAATAATATTCCACATGTTCCTGCTTGTAAAATACTTCTTGATAACACAACATCACCTATAAAAAATAAACTTCTCAAAGATGATTCCATATTTTTACTCACTTGTGGAATATCATTATATATCAACTTTATTTCTGGTGAGTAAATTTTACAATGTGGTGATGTTTTTAATTTAAAGTTTACATCTAATAAGTCTATCATTTGAGCAAACATTGTTTGATAAATTTGTGGATAAAGTTTTAAAGTATTGTTTTGAAATTCTTCTAAAGTTTGTGGTTCAGTATTATTACTTTCATTTATTTGTTTACAGAAATTTATTTGTTCTTGTTTTGTTCATCCTAAATTAGATTCTAAAATGATTCCAAAATTAATTCTATTGTTATTTTGTCCATTACCAAGAGCATGTCCATTGAAACTTATAAATTTTCCATCATTAAGTTCTTTTGTTACTTCAGCACTCCCTGAATTACAACAAAAAGTTCTTATTCTATCACTACCATTTTCAATATGAAATTTAAAGTCATAATTTTTGTCTATAATATTTTTATATCTTTCAAAACCTATGTCTTCAAGTCTTACTCCTATTTGATTAGGTTTTTTCATTGTCTTTAAATTAAATTCTTCAATTAATTGAGAAGTTATTATGTCGTTAGGTCCAGTCCCAATAATAAGGTTTTTTGTTTCAATGTCTTTTACTTCCCAATAAGAACCTTTTGGACTTTGAATATATTTAATATCATCAAAAGAAACTGATTCATTGAATCTGAATTTAATTCCTGCTTTTTTAAGTCTTTTTTCCATTCCAAATAAAACTTCTCGTCCATTTTTTGTCCCAATATGAACACAATTATTAGATATCCAATTTTTGTCTTTATCTTTTTTGACTGTATTTGTTAATTGATTAACATTATAATGAAATCCATTTGGTAAAAATTCGTTAATAAATGTGAGAATTCGGTTAGAATATGTTTTATATTCCTGTAGGTTGATTATTTTGTTTTTAACGAGAATCCCACCGATATTCGCTCCATAAGTCAATTTAAAATCAGAGAAAGTTCCAGAACCACCAAAACCATTTTGGGGAATGTTTGGACTTCTTTTAGACATTTCTTCACCTTTTTCAAAAATAATAGTCTTTTTTAATCTATTACATTTGATTAAGTCTAAACAAGCAAAAATGGTAGAAGGTCCACAACCGATAAAACAATATTCATATTGATTCTGTCTGTCAAATCCCATAAGTTATTCTATACTACCTTTCTTTAAATTTGTAGTATTAACTAATCTAACAACTATATTTGCTCTTAAATACAATAGACTAATGAAAATAGGATAATGTTGGTTTAAAAAATGAATAAACCCCCAATCACCATTTATTTCTTCAAATCTATTTCTTTTAACAATTCTGTCATGAACAACATCTCAATCAGCAGAAAATAATAACACTGAAATATCTTTTGTTTTTTGTAGTTCAGTTAATAATTTAAGTGCTTTTTTAATTAATCCTAAACAAGTTTTCTTCATATTTTTCTTGTTATAATAAATTGCTCATAACATTCCAAAAGTAGCAATGTCCAAAGGTCCCCTATCCATATATAATTTTTTATAATTAAGAATATTTTTAACTTTGAAATCATAAAGACTTGATTCTTCTCTTGGTGTCAAAGAAGCAGTCATGTAGACTTTTTTCATTATATCTTTAATATTAGGTTTTGATTGGTAAAGGTCTTTGTTTGGTTGATGTTTTTCAATAAATGAAGATTTACCTACCCCAATTGAACCTGATAAAATTATTAATTTGTCTTTCTTCATATTTATACTCCTATTTGTCTTCAAGATATTCCAATTCTCCTTTTAATGAGTTCAAATAATATTTTAATTCTTGACAAGTTCCACTACTATGATATTCTTTCATATAATGATAAAGGACAAAAGCTAATCTCTTATTTCCATTAATCAAAATATGTTCGTTAAAAATGTGAAATCAAATTGCTATTGGTAGTTGTTTTTTTGTAATGAATCCACTTTCTACATTTGAAAGTTGTCGTTGAATTAATTTATAAACTTTTAAAATATCCATATTCCAATTTCTAACTGAAAAATTTAAAGTGTTTTTTGCTAATCATTCAAACATTTTTTCAAGTATATATAATTTCATAATTACTCCTTTATAAAAAATCTTGCTTTTGAGACTTTATCTGGTGTTTCAATTATTTTAGAATTAATAAATTGTTTTAAATTGTTCAGAAATCATTGTTCTTTTTCAATTCTATCTTTTGACAATTCTATAAGACTGATTGTTTTTTCTTCAATAACCTTTTTCATTCCATCTAAAGTCTTTTCTACTAATTGTTTGTAATATAATGGATGATTATTTTTAAGAGCAAATTCAACAACTTTATCCCAATCAATTTCATTTACTGTTTCTTTATTACCATATTTTATAGATGAAGGAAACACAACTAATCTTTTTTCTTTACCATTAAAGTCTTTAAATTTAATTTCTCTTTTAGCAAGACATTGTTTTTCAATAGATGTTCTTAACTTTTCATAGAAAGTATTTTTGATAAAATCTTGAGCATCATATCAAGAAGCCTTTGTTTCCAAATCAACAGAATCAATGTTAGTCATCAAATTTTTTATTGTGCTTATTTCAAAACTCATATATACCATTATAACCTATTTAAAAGATTCACATGTAATTTTTACAAAATATATTCTTTCTTTAATTGAGTTAAAATCTTATTTACAATTTTATTGTATTCATAATTAGTAATATTATGTTCTGAACAATAATCTTTTTTATTTTCATTGTCTACATAGGATTGAAATACATTTCTTTCTTCAGCAGAATAATTTTGAGATAAATATTCTTTTATATTTTTGATAAGAACATTTTTGTCTAAATCTACTGATAAATCTATTTTGTCAACATTATTGTTTAATGGAATAAAATGTTTTTGACAATCGTTTTTTGTCTTGTGAATTAATGAAATTGGATTTCTTATGATGTCATGATTATTGTTAAAATAGACTTGTAATTTTCCATAAATAGTTTTTCATCAATAAACAGAATAATTGTTTGCTATTTTTAAATCAGTCTTTGGGATTATTTCTCACAAATAGAGTAAACCTTGTGATATCAAATCTTCTTTTCAATCTGAAAAATTATTGAAATGTCTATGATATATCTTATATACCATTTCTTTGTTCATGTTAAAAATTTCAAACTGAATTGATTGTTTGTAATCAAAGTCTTTACTGTTATTTAATTCAAAGATTAGTTCCTTTGTCTTTATTGTTTTATTCATTATTAATTAGATTGTTGTTTAGATTCAAATTCTTTTAAAGAGTTTGCGAGATTGTTTTTAATACTTTCACATTCTTTTACCATCATTTGAAAAAAATTAAGTTTATAATCATTAATCTTAATCAACTGTTCTAATTGTTCTTTTGTATATTCTACAGTCATTATTGTTCACCTACCTTTCTAATGTCTTCAATTAAAATGTCAAATGTTTCTCATGAAGGTAATTTATCTTTTCTTCATGTCTTTTTAGAATATCCTTTTAGAATTTCTTTTATCAGTGATAATTTTTGTTTTAATACTTTAATTTCATCTTTCTTTTTAGACACTTGAGCAACTCTAATTTCTTTTGCTTTGGACATGATTGACTTTCTTCGTTCTGACTTTTCTTCTCGTTTATTTTCTTTAATTGTTTGATTATTCATTGAAGGATTTACAACATGAGCAATACAACGACAGTCAAATTCATCTTCTGTTGGTGATGAAAGTGATATTTTGTCAGAAGTTAATTTTTTTTCAAGACAATAAACCATAGGGAGTATTTTAGAAGTTCTGAATCCTTTTGTAAATCAATATTCAGGTAAATAATATTCGTTATTTACTATATAAGTTATATAAGTATCTTCTTTCATTTTATATCTCATTCTGGACATAAAGTCTTTATCACTTTCATAACCTAATCTTCTTGCTGCTTCATTTCTTCAAACTCCAACATCAATTCTATAAATATTTTTGAATCCTAATTGTTGTAATAAAGATTCTACTTTTCCATAAAATATACTTCATTCTTTAGTGTTAGCAAAGAGTGGAAGTTCAATATAACATTCTGTATTAATAAAATTTTCCCTAATACTACGACAATAGTCAACCATTATTCTTTTAATAGAATCTAAAACTTCATTTTCAGGAATAATAACTTCTGTTGTTTTCCCATCAAAATCAATAGTTTTACCATTTTCTTTATATGGAAATTGATATAAAACCCTACTGATAGAAAAAAATCTATCCCCAATTAATAATCCAATGTCACTTTTTAGTGCTAAATCAAGAACTATTTTCATTATCCCCACCTTCCAAAAAATTTATTTTTATTATTAGGACAATTTTTACATGGACTTGCTTCTGGAAGAACATTTTGAACAAAATTTGGACAGTCACCACAACTACAAACTATAATTTCATCATTTGTAGTATCTTTGATATTTATTTTTACTCTTTCTAATGTAATTTCAATTTCATCATTTGTAGCAATTTCTTGACTTACATTAACATAAGTAGTTTGTCCATCAATTTCATTTAAAATGTCTTCTTCATCAAATAATTTTGCTCCACATTTGTCTATATTTACACAACTATTTTCAGCAGAACACTCATCACATAATCCCATTTTTTTACATTTTCCATTACAATTAAATTTTAAACCATCTTGTAGTGTAATAGAAAATAAATTATTATCATGTATCATTTCTAAAAAGTCGGTTTGTTGTTTTTTATCAACACTTATTTTAATTCATTTATCGTAAAATTGTTGTGGTGTCATTATTTAATTCCATCCTTTCAATCTTTAAGAGTTATTCTGTCACAAACACATTCTGGATAATAAGAATCAATATCGTCATGTCAAAATTCTAAATCTTCCTTATGTTCTTTACTCCATTTGTTTCTAAATTGTCTTGCTTCTTTTGAAGTCTCAAATTCTTTTAATAATTCAGAACCATAACAACCATCTAAATATCAAACTCTATAAATGTATTTCATTATCTTGAACCCCTTTTGTATTGTTTAGACAATTCGTTTACTCTTTCCATAAAGTCATATTTACTGATAGAGAATTCATAATTATCTTTGATTGAATCATAACAATCATTAAGTGCCCCTATAATATCATTTCTTTGTTCAAAATTTAACATATTATTTTCCCCTATATCCATTTGAATAAATTGCTCTCATTTGTCTGATAGCATCTTTCTTTCGTTTATAGACTTTTCCAGACTTTCCCCATTTTCATCCACCTTTTACTTTATGAATTGGCATCTTAAAAACTCCTTTCTTCAATTCAAGCATTATTCATATCATCATAGAGGAATAAAATTCCACCATTATTTTCTTCACTACATACTTGATATTTGTTTCCACCTTGTGTTCAAGAAACATCACAATTAGGAATTCCTAAAGAATCAATATACATATCTACTTTTAAATTTGGAAATTCAGGATTGTAAGGAATGTTCTTGTCATTTATTTTATCAATAAAATTCATGACTCTTCTAATAACTTGTCCATCATATCAGTCAAACTTTATTTTATTATAACATTTAAAACAATCGTTATGATAATAAGTTCTTTTATAGTCTTTAGTTTTGATTCGTTTTTTCATATTTATTTGTTTTTGTGAATTTTTTATGATTAATGACTGGTTTTGTTTTGTCAAACTTAACATCTTTTATTTCTTCAACAAAATTTTCAGTCATATACACAATTATATTGAGATTTAAAGATATTTATGTAATTTTTACTCAATAATCAACTTTAATTGAGTTGTTGTTACTGAATTATTATTAACTTCTAATTTCAGAATAGAAGGATTTAATTTGAATCCGTAGTTAGTCTCATATTGACTTATAAAACTTTTCACAGCCGGACAAGTAATCATATATTTATTAATTCCAAATTCATTTATTTTCATATTGTGAAAGTGTCCTAAAATGATAAAATCTGGATTATAATTATTACTATTACATCAATCAACTAATTTGATTCTTGAAATAGCAAATTTTTGATGTCCATGAAGAAGTAAGAAGTTTTTTCCATCAATTTGAATATAATTGATTGGATTTGAACGATATGTTATTTTTATATTTTGTAATTTTGTTTTGAACAATTCATCAATAACTAATCCCAAATCTTCTTTTGCTAATTCATCTCTTTCAGTGTTTAAAGTTCTTGTTTGAGAATGGTTTGACATTGTTGTATAGACAAAGTTAATATAAACAATTTTACTTAATTTAATTATTCAATTTGAAACAATATTAGCATAGGTAATTGCTGAAATAATTGCTCCATCGTTCATATTAATACTTCCTTTATGAAGAAGTCCTTCTATATTATCACCTAAATTAAAGATGTTAATTATAGTATATTTATTTTTTATAATGTCTTGTTCAATAATTTCAAAAACTCTATTTAAAGTAGAAATGTCACAATTTCCCCTGAAATGTTCATCACTGATTATGTAAATAGGATTGTGTTTTTTGAAAACAATTGTTATAGGTTTGTTTGGAAGTTTATAGTTAGGTTTATAATCTTTCAACAATTCAAGAACTCTTTCTCTAAAAGCAAGTCCATTAATTTCTTTATGGACATTTTTAGAAACTTGTGTATTAATTTTTCTATCAACCAATAGTTTTTTTCTTGCTGTTGCTATTCTTTTATATTCTTGTTTTTCATCCAGTTGATATTTTTTACATGATTTCATTGAATCAATTATTCCTTTTAAATCGTAATATCTTGAACAAGTAGGTTTGTCTGCTCTTTGTGTTTTGTGAAATTCAATACCGAATTTTTCTCTACATTCTTCAACAATTTCATTGTAAGACAATCCACTTTCATAAAGATTGTAGATATATTCTTTTTGTTCTAATGTATATTTATTCATTATCTCATAAACTCCTTTAAAGATTCTTTTAATTCATCATATTTTTGTGCTTTTCACATAACTTCTAATAATTCTTCTTTAGTTCATTCTGAAAAACAACCATCGTTATAATCAATCATTAGTTTTTGATAACCTATATTTCAATTTTCAATTTCTAACTTTTTACCTTCTTCAGTTAGAAATCCATGTTTCAATTTCATTATTTTAATTTCCTTTCTAATTCATCATTTAATTTTTTTAGATTTGATTGTAATTTGGACTTTTTTATCACATCATAAGTTCAATCTATTGTTAAGAAATAGAAGAAATAGAATCATCTATTGTTAGTTCCAAGTCCATTTCAGTTATAATGAACTCCTAATTCACATAATAAAGGAACTAATCCAAAAGCAATAAATCCAAGAAATAAACATAATATAGTTACAAGTATGATTATTCAACAAACATTTTTTCTACTTAAATAAACTTCCATAATTATCCCCAAGTAAAATATAATTCAACATTATCGTAATATCATTGAATGTCTACATTTACCATAATTTTATTTTCAATAATCATTTTCATGACTAAACTTATTTGTTTTTGAAGAATTGACTTTGTTTTTTTATCAAAGAAATAACATTGATATTTACCAAATTTGTTATCAACAATGGTATCATACATTTTCTTTGCTTGTTTTTCAGTAATTGACTTTGTTTTTCTTTTCATTATCTTAAATTCCCTTTTACTAATTGAAATCTATATAAATAATTGTTTTTACAAGTCTTATATTGTGTTAAAAATTGAGTTTCTGAAAGTTGTCCTTCTACTTCATCTATATAATCATAAAATAAGTTTGCCGAGTAATTTTTATAATTTTTCATATTTGCTAAAATTGAACTGTTATCATATAAATAACACATTTTTATAAATGAAGGACGACTTCTTGTTCCAGAACATCCATAATCAGAACTATTGTGTTCTAATTGATATTTTGGACAATTTCTTCTAAAGAATGACATAATTTCTTTTTCTTTCTTTTCAGTAAGTCCAAATATAAAGGCTGCTTTTGGATAATTTTTATTTTTTAGATATTGGTTTTTTAGAGTGTAAATTAGATAACTTGTTTTTTTCATAATAATATTATATATTGTCCTTTATTCTATTGTGTAAATTTTACCTAAAGGATGTAATTTTTTGAAAGTTTCAATCATGTGTTTTGTTCCAATTCTCCCAGGAAGAGCAATTAATTCATCAGCAACTTTTCCCATTTCATAATTTCTTATAAAACCTGCTCTTTTACCATATTTATCTCAATTTGCTGGGAATTTCATTAATTCAAAACCTTCATCAAGTGCTTTTACAATTACCATTGTGTCAACTCCTTTAGCACATCCTGAAATAAGAATATGTCTTTCTGGTTCTAAATGGTTTGTAGTTTTATAGAATAAATCTCAATCTTTGAAATTTCTTCCACCACAAATAAGGACTTTTGTTTTTAATAATTGGTTTTTCATCTTTTAATATTTGTTTCTGACTTTTTAAAATAAGAGTTGTAAATGTCTTTGTCTGTAATATGAAGAACATTTTTCATAGATTCAATCATTGACATTAAAAGAACATTTAATGAATTTATTACTTTTTTTGGATTTGTTTTTTTCTTGACTTTTCAGGTTTTTCAGGTTTCATCTATTACAAATATTTCTCTGAATTCTACTAATATCATTTCCATTCAAGATAAGAAATGGAAGTCATTATGAATAACTTTGTTATATATATCTTTATATTTTGGTAATTTTTTTAATATAAATTTACCATCAAATCCATAATAAGAATATAATGACAAATAAAAATGTAAACAATCAATAAATTCTTCAAGAGCATCTTCTTTATTTGATAATAAAAGAGACTGTCTCAATTCTAATCATTCTTGACAAAATCCCATATAATAAATAGATAAAGGTTTATTTTCAAACTGTCTATCTTTTTCCAAATTTGATTTATAAATTTTGTTCAATCAGTCTATATTTCTTCTCATGGTTTACAGTAAATTGTTTTTTTGTTCTTTGCTACAATTCAATTATAAGGTAAAATATCAAAAATTGTGTAAGTTTTACTGTTAGTATGGTTTTCAGAACGATGAATAAACAATATTTTACAAGTTCTTGGAAGGTTAATTTCTGAAAGAAACTTTAAAACATCTACATTTGAAGAATGTCCTAAATTTGAGACAACATAGTCTTTATGAAAGAATTGAGAACCTTTAATTTGAAAAGAATCATAATTAACTTCTATGATTAAATAAGTCAATTTACAAGTAATATTTTTTAAAGTGTCAATTAAAGATAAAATGTCCCCACAATCAGTAATATAAAGTATATTTTCATTTTCAAAGTTAATATGAAATCCAACATTAGGGACTATATGGGGAACATTAAACATTGAAATAAAACAATTTTCTAATTTCTTGTTTTCATAAATATTTTGGAATTTTTCAATAGAAGGAAAAAAAGTCTTTAAATAATGTCCTTTATATTTTTTATAAGAAACCATAGGAAAATGGTCTTCATGTAAATGACTAATTAATAAATAATTAACATCTTTTAAATTTTCATTTTTAAGTCCAGATTCTAATTGAATTTGTCCATTGTCAAAATGAAGAATATAACAATTCCCTTTACTTCCAGTTCCTAAAATATGAATTTTATTTAACATTAGATTTTTGTTCTTTTACAAAGAAGTTACCCCAGAAATTTGTTTTTACAAATTAGGAGCACCATAATTGTTATAGAATGACTTTTTAGTCCATTTTTTTGTTGATGGAACTACGAAACTTTTATTTTGGTAAGTTTTACCATCTTTTCCTACTGTATGTTTTACTTTGAATTTACCTTTTGTTCCAATTGATAATGATTTAACTTTGTTAAAGTTTTTAAGTCCAAATTCATTGTTCAAATTGTAGAATATAATTTCAGTGTAAGGTTTTGTAGTCAAAATATCAACAACAATATAATTACTACCTACTTTTTTTAGACTTGATGGAATTTCACAATCATAATCATAAGTTTTTACATTTTCAGGATTAAACAATTGGTATTGTGGATAAGTTTTTCCATCTTTACCAGTTATATGTTTTACTTTAACATTGACTTTTTTACCTTTTAAATCTGTTAAAAAATTGACTTTAAAGTTTTCACAAATTTGTTTAATAATACTTTCAATCACAGATTCATTTGTTGGAACTGATGTAAAATTTACATAGATTGGTTCAACTTGATTATCAATTATAATTTCAATAATTTCTTTATTACCTTTTTTGTATGATTGTCTTATAGTTCCTTTATAATTTCCTTCATCCAACAACTTAAAATTATTTTCATCTTCAAAGACTATTTTTTGAGTCTTGATATTACTGTCATAATAATAAGGTATGTCGTTTAAATGTCCAATATAGTCAATATTTGTTGTAAAATTTGGAATCTTTTTAAATTCTGAAGTAATTACAGTATTAAGTGGTAGTTTTATTAGTTTTATTTTTTTCATTAGTTTTTTTCCTTTTTTAGATAATATTAATTTAAGCACCAGTATTATACTGATATAATTTTTATTTTATGTAATTTTTACATATTTCTTTCCATCATTTAATTTCTTCATGAATTGATGAATTCATGGATTTTGTTCTCAATTGTTTTTCTTCTCTTAACAGTTTTAATTTTGGACTTATGAATTTTCATAAACTATATTTTAAATTTGTTCCTTTAATTCCATAATTACTGTTTATATGTTTGACTTTTTTAATGAATTCATCTCTTGTCAAATAAATGTTATCAATTTGAGTCAATAATTTCACTCAATCAGAAGTTGAAAAATATTTTCTAATTTCATTATCAATGTTTTCATCAAAATATGTCCATAATGGAAAATTAATTCCACCTTTTTGAAAGGAAATGTCCATAAGTAACTTATTTTCTCTAATTTTTTTATTTAACATCACTAAACGGAATTCAATGGATTCTTTATTGAACTTGGAACAGGTTATTATCCTTCTAAAATTGTTGTTTATATTTTCATTACATACCACTAAATACCATTTTGTGATATCATTTGTTTTATTATAGATATTTTCTAAAAATTCTAATTTCCTTAATTGTTTTGGACTTAAGAATTGTGTTTGGATTTGTTGAAATGATTTCATTAATTTTTTATTTCCTTTTTTTGACTTAAATATTATAAATGTTAAAAAGTTATATCATGTAAATTTTACGCAAGATGTCTTTTTTATCAAGAATTTGAATTTGTGTAAATCTTACATAACGTGAAAATGGACATTTCAGATTTTTGGACTACAAGATATGTAAAATTTGATAATAAGATTTGTTTTGAATTTATGTAATTTGGTAGTCCAAGAATCAAAAGAGTCCAAGAATCGTGATTTTTTGAAAGATTACCCGTGAAAATGTCAAGAAAAAAACAGGTTTTAAAAAACTTCACCCCACATCCTATAAGTGAATATTTTTGGAAGGAATGGTGTGTTATAAGATAGGAACTCCCTGAAAAGAAAAGTGATTTTTTTCGTGAATTTGGACATTCTTCTTTTTCCAAAAAGTGAAAAAATTTTTTGATAATCTTTACCGAATTTCCGTGATTTGGACTTTTCAGAATTGGTAAGGATAATTTACAATTTTAAAAAAATAAACAAAGAGAAAAATGTCTACAAATACTTTTATAGACTCACTTCTTTGACTTCTTTCCTTTAGACTTCCTTTTCTTCTTCTTTTCCTTTTTCTCATGAAGTTTTCTTTTAGTAAACTCTTTGTAAAACTTACACTTGTTTACCAAAAAGTCCTTTATAATTAACTAAAATTAGGAGTAAAAACAAAAAATGAAATCATACGAAGAATTGAACCAATCAATCCAAATGGAAAAAGAAAGAACTGGACAAAAAGAAATTTTATCTTCAGGAAAAAGAAGTTATGTAAAACAAAATTCTAAAGAAGATATTAGAAACAAAAAGTCTGAATTTAAAAAAGTTAAATCTGAACAACCAAGTCTAAAAAATAGAGAAATTTTCAAAATTATAGGTGTAACTTCAAAAAGTCTACAATCTTCAATTTTAAAATCAATTTCAAGAGAAGTTGTTGTAAGTCAACAAGTGTAGTATTACAAATTTGTATACAATTTTGTATTACACTTTGTAATATTGTTACCAGAAAAAGTCTAAAAATGAGTGTAACAAATGTCCAAAGGTGTGGTATAATGTGGTGGGGTTCTACTATTAAAAATCACAACTACCCACGAAAAGTCACCAAAAAAGAAGTTTAAAAACAGATGTAACAAAAGTCCAAAAATGTGTTATAATGGTGATGTCCAAAAGGACAAAGGAGTAAAATAACATGAACTTTACAAAAAATTCTGAAATATTAAAACGAATGGTTAAGGATGTTCTTGAAGAACATTGTGAGTGTGAAGTCTTTGATGTCAAAGTTATAAGTATGGATAACTATGAAATCTTTGGAGACTTTAAAAATGGACAGAGAAGTGAAAGTCATTGTGATTACTTCTTTAATATTTGGTTAGATTTAAACAATAAATTACAAGTAGAAATAGGAGAAAATTAATATGACAAGAAAACAAATAAAAGATATGATAAGTGATTCAGTTTACAACATTTATAATTCTAATGATAATGAATTAACTAATGATGAACTGGTTGAAGTTTTAGAAGAAATAAAAAAGGAGTATCAAGATTAATCATGATGATGTCAGAATTAATACAAAATTTAGTAGATAAATTACAAAAGAATGAAGGTGGTTTGTCATATAAACAGATAGACATTATCAACAAATGGGGATTAGAGTTAATTGATGAAGTCTATAAAAAAATAGATGAATTTAGAGACATGACTTATTCTGTAATTGAAAGGACAAGATAATGTTAATAATTCCTAAAAATTCAATTATTATTAGTAATAAATCTGAAGAACCAAACAAATACTTTGATAAGTTAAGAAAATATGATTCTTCAAAATCTGAAACTAATAGACTTGTTCTAAAATGTCCACAAATTAAGACAAAACAAACTGAATTTTTTACAGATTTAGGAACATATTTTTATTATGAAAGAATAAACAAAAAAGACAAAACAAAAGAATATATGAGAAAATATAGAAAGGAAGAGTTTAATTATGATGTTCAATAAGAAAAGCTACTCTAGAGATGAAGTAGAAAAAATATATTTTAGTTGTCACTCATGTAATTATTGAGTTCAAAACTTAATTAATAAATGGATTGATGAACAATTTATAGAATTAGACCCAAATAGTTATATTGTAAAGAAGGAGTGTTTTTAAAATGTTGTTCTGAACTTTAAAACAAAAGGTATTTGAATTATATAATTTAGGAAATTCAATTTTAAATATATTAAATTACTTCCATGAAGAAGATAAAATAATGTTTCACTTTATAAAAATGGAAAGTAAGGAACATAAATTGAGTCCAGAAGAATATTTACAAAGAGTAATTTGTAGTTTTTAAGACATATATAAAGGAAGAAGAGAGAAGGACGAAAGTTTTTCTTTAATTTTTTCATAATCCCCCATTTTTGAAAGGATTTTGAAAATTATACTAAAAAAAATATGTGAGTCCCAAATGTCCACAAACTGTATTCACTAACAAATTTATTTGTGAATGTCTTATGGAAGGTATATATTAGATGTGGTATATGACTGAACGAATAACTGCTTTTTTAAAATGAATGAAAGACAATGGATTCAAGATTCCTTTTGTTGAAGTTTGATTACATTATTGTGCTGTTGAAAAGATAGATTCTACTTTAGAAGTCCAAGAAAAGAACTTTTTAGAAAACTATAGAAAAGCACTTATTTTGAACTATAAATTTTCTACTAACTCTAAAGATTTGGACAGAATGTTATTATCAAAAGAATTTAACTTTAATGGTAGAGACTTTATTAGTGATGAAGATAAGAGTAGAAGAATTGTATTTAATATTGATGGTTTAGGACAAAGTGTTTGTGAAAAGGTAATCAAAAATTAACTTAACATGAGTCTAACTGAAGAAATTGTTCTAAAAAATCAAATTTTTCATCTGTTTTGAAAATACTTTGAAAAAATTCCAACATTTGAAGAATTAATTTTATATGGTGGAAGGGGAAATACCAAGTCCAAATTTGTTGCTCTTCTATTGTTATATAGACTTTTAGAAAACGAACATTTTGATGTTAGAGATATCTCTTTTGAAGCAAAGACAATTAGAGAAAAGGCTGCTTTAGACTATCAGTTTTGAATTGATAAATTTAAAATTCCAAAAGATATTGTTGAATTACATATTCCTGAAAATCAAGTTCAACTCCCTTATTTAAGAGTCTACAAAAAAGGTTATTATAATGAAGTAAATTTTTGTCATGCTAAAGGACAAGCAGAATTGATTAAAGGAACCAATCCAAGAAGTGGACAAAAGTGGGGAGCAGTAAGATATTTTGAGTTAACTAACTTTAAAGGTTGAACTCCTGAAATGATTGAAAATAACAATTCAACTTATACAAGAGAAGCACATGACAATTTTCAAATAATCTATGAATTTAATACTCCATTACCAGGTTCTTCTCAATGGTGAGTTTATAGGGATTTTATTCCTTGAAAACAAAAAGACCCACATTGTAGTATTGTAAAAGTTTGTTATGAAGACATGACTGAAGAAGAAAAAAAGGTTTTTTTGAATGAAAGATTTATTAGAAGAGCAGAACAAACAAAACTGATAAGTCCAAAATCTTATGACTTTATTTATAGGGGTGAAGTTCCATTTAATAATAAAAGTTGTTATCCTTATTTGGACAAAACAATTCACTTTGGGGATTTTGGAAGTGACTTTAAACCAAACTATCTTTTAGTTGGTGTAGATTTAGGTTTACAAGCAGCAACTTGTTTTTGTTTGACAGAATTAGAATTACAACCTGGACAAAAACCTAAAATTTTGATTGGTAGAGAGTTTTATTATCACACTAATGATTATGGAACTTGAGAAATTAATAATGAAGAAAAACCTTATAGAATAAAAACTTTGACTGACTATGCTCAAGACTTATTGGACTTTTTAAAACGAATTCACAAACAATACCCACATCAAAAAATTCAATTACAAATGGACTATGCTAATCAAGGTTCTCTTTTATATGAAATTATGTTAGGTAAACACAGATTTTCTCAAATTGACTGAAATTCATTTATGTTGATTCAAAGAAGAAACCAACAACAAGAAGAACTTCCAGATTGATTAATTTGTGAAGAGTCATGAAAAAAGAATTTAAGAGATGAAAGAATTGAGTTTACAAACCAATGTTTAATGATTCCTGGGATTTTAAAAACTCCTAATACAAGATTTTTAGAAGCCCTTTACACTTGTGTTTATGATGAAAGGGGCAAACGAAAAGATGTTCACCAAAAAGACAGTCCAATAGATTGTATTGATGCTTTTGAATATTGTTGGACTGAATCTCAACAAAATGACATTTTAGGTTGATTGTCTCAAATAATTTAGTATATATTAGTGGTGATATGAAAACTTTTATAAATATTGGTGGAAATACAAGTCCAAACTATAAAAACAACACTGACAAATATGTTAACTTTAACCAATTAAATAAAGTTGCTAAAGAATTAGGTGTTGAAACTTCTGAAAAAGGATTTATTAAACAAGGTGACAGTATTTGGGATAGTAATAAAGAAAATTCTTATTCTGCTGAAGTTAGTTCTGATTCAATAAGTAAAGAAAATATTGAAAATATGGCAACTGGATTAAAACAAGATGGTATTGGTATTACTTTAAGAGACTTTGAAGGTAATGAAGAAAGTGAATTTAATAAACTTTCTAACAATACTGGTATTAACACATGAACTAACAAAACTTTATATGAATTAACTCCATCAAAAGGAACTTTTAGTGATGATGAAATAAACCAAACAAATAAATTTGTTAGTCAAACTGAAGATTCTTGAACTGTAAGTTCACCTTCAAAAATTGAAATTTATACTACTGACAAATTTCCTTCTCATGACTTAACAGAAATGACTGACAATTTTAAAAATGATGTTAACATTAATCAATCACAAGTTATAACTGGTTATGTGAGTGGAAATCCAGATTCTGAATTTGAACTTAAAACAGTAAATGCTACGACTAATATTCCCCCAAAAGTTAATTATGGACAAGTAAATAGTTCTTCTGGATTAGGTAAAGGTTGATGAGCAAGTTCAGAAAATCCACATGTTGCTGGTTCTGTTCAAAAATAACATTTAATATATATTACCGGTATGAAAACTAAAAAACGAGATGTTAGTGAAGTCAATATGAATTTTGTAAATAAAATTAGACTTCTTAACAACGAATATAAGTCTTCAAAAAACATTGAAAGAGTAAAAGAATTATTAAAATAAAATGGCACTTGATATAAACGAAATTGATGAAGATGAAGTTGAACAAGTCCGTAAAATGGCACAACTTGGTGAAAACATCACTGATGTTGAAGTTAGTGATGAAGGTGAATACTCTGTCTTTGTAGATTCAACAAATGTTTTGTCTGTTTCTTATGATAAAACAACACAACAATTAATGGTATCTTTTCATAGTGGATACGATTATGTTTATTTTGATGTTCCTTATCAAACTTACTATGCTATGATTTATTCAGGTTCAGTAGGTTCTTTTGTTTGAACGACTCTTCATGGTAGATATGATTATGTTAGAATGTAAAGGTATATATATTATAAGTGATATATTATGGAACAAAATCAAATATTAGAACTAATTAAAGAATTAAATTTAGAAGATATTGAAAGTCTTGGTGATTATTCAAGACAATACTCAAGAATTAGAGAATGAGAAAACCTTTTGGACTCTTCTAATTCTAAACTTAATATTCCTTTAAGAACAGTAAACAAAATTACTGACATTATTTTTGCTAAAACAGAAGAATATAGAGTTCCAGATGTCTATACTTCAAATAGCGACTTGAATAAGAAAATTGAAGAAGTTTTATATGAAAAATTAATGTTGGAAGAAATATGTCCAAAAGTTTGTAAAAACTATCTTTCAACTGGTAATGTTTTAATTTCTTATTATGATGATGAAGACGGAAATCCAAAATTTACTTTTGTTTCACCTTCAAATGTTTATCCATTAAAAAGTGAAATTTATGGACTTTATGATTGTATTTGGTGAGTTCCAATTGTTAAAAATGGTGAAAATTATTTGATTGTAACTATTGAAAGACAACAAGAAAGACAAATTCATATCTTTAAAGTAATTCAAGTAATGTCTTCTTCTGGTTTAATTTCAGACCAATATGTTGAAATAGAAGAACTTGATAATTATAAAAAACAAGTTTTCACATGAAAAGATAAATTACCAAGATTCTATTGATTAGGAACTGGAATTAAAGATTCTATAGTTTTGAATCTTCCTTTTGACTTATCAATTTATTATCAAACAGAAGCAATTAATGACATTGAATATGCTTGAGATAAATATTTGGCAAACATAGAAAACTCTCAAAAACAAATGATTGTTTCAAAAAATGCTCTTAAAGGTGGTTTTGACTTTACAAAAGATACAACTTATGTTGCTGTGAATGGAACTCAAAGAGCATATAAAAAAGAAGGTTTTTGAACAGTTATAAATGATAATAATGGTAAACTTACAGAACCAGTTAAATTTATAAGTCCAGAAGTAGCAGAATCTCAATTTAAATCAGCAGTGGATTGTGCTTGAAGTAATTATTCACAAGCACTTAATTTAGGTGATTCTTTCTTTGGTGGTAAAGGACCTTCAAATGAAATTGAAAAAACAACTACTGAAGTTTTATTGTCAAATAGAGATGCTTCTAACACAATAAGAAGATTCAGAGATGCTTGAGAAAGAGTTCTTCGTTGAATGGTTAAACTTTTAGCAGTTAGAGAAAACATTGAAATTAATGATGTTGAAATTCATGTAGACTTTAATGATGGTGTGTTTGTAGACCCTCAAAAAATTAGACAAGAAGGTGTTGGATTATATAATTTAAAAGATGCTGATGGACAACCTTTAATTTCAAGAGAATTTTTATTGAAACATTATTATAATTTTGATGATTCAATGATAGAAAAATCTAAATCAGTACCAGTTACTCCAACACAACCAACTTCTCAAACTCCAAATTCAAATCCAGAATCAAATATAAGTGATGAAGAATTAACTAATTCATTACCAGATGCTAAATTACCAACTCAAAAAAGAAAAACATTTAAGGACATTTAGTTATGGCAACTCTTCGTTCTTTAAAACCAAACGAATTACAAAATGCTTTTAAAGATTTAAATGCTTTTTCTAAATTCAAACAAGAGAATCCAAATCAAACAATTAGATTATATAGAAATCTTTCTGAAGATAAAGATGGAAAATTACAATTAAGAAATTATGACTTTGTAACTCCAGACCCTAATTATGCTTTACAAGTAGAAACTGAAAGTACAAATTATGAAACTAACCTTGTTTGTTTTGAAACAAAATTATCAAATCTTTCTATGACTTTTGACCATGACTTCCACAATTATTATGTTGAAGAAGGACTAAATGCTTCTTTAAGAGTTATAAATTCTAATGATGTAAAAGTTATAAGTGCTTATTCAAGTGATGATATTACTAAAGAACTTAATGGAAATTTGATTAACAAAGATTATTCTGGTGATATAAAAGATTTTTTAACTGGAAAATACCTTAAAAATGATAATTTAAACAAAGGTTCTAAATTTAATTCAGTCAAAACAGGTAGTGATAGGAAAAGTTATGATTATTCTTTAACCAAACCATTTTATGAAAAAGGAACTTCTATTGAAAAAGATTATGATAATATAGTTAAAGCGATTGAAAAGTCACCAAATGCTCATTTTGTTCTTCCACCTTCTCATCCTTTAAAAAAACAATATCAGTCCACAGGAAGACCTGTTGGAAGACCCCTTGGTGTAAAAAATGGTGAAGGACAAACTTCTAACCAAAACAAATAAACTTTAACTTTATTTGACAAATGTATATATTAACAATGTAAGTGAGAAATTTAATATAATGGATGACATTGTAACAAAAACCGAACAAGAAGTTAAAACTACTGAACAACCGGTAAAAGTTGAACAAAAAGTTGATGGTGAAAAAGCGGAAGTGAAGACACCTGAATTAAAATATTCACAACTTGATTTGGACAATATTACGAATAAGTGTAAACAAACTCGTGATAAAGAGTGAGAGTCTAAATTGACAGAAATCACAAAGTCTAAAGACGAAGAACTTCAAAAGTTAAATTCTGAAATTCAACGACTTAAAGATGAAAAAGTAGCAATAAGAGTCCTTCCTGATTCAATTTTGAAAAATTTTGATGAAGATGACTTAAATGTATTACTTGACAGAGCAAAAAAATTGGTTAACGATAAAATTACCCTTTCAGATGCTATGAAAACTGTTTCTGAAAAATTCTTTAGTTCATTTAATAAAAAAATTGGTGGAGTTAACTTTCAAAATAAAGAACCTTCTACTAAAAAAGCAAATGGACTTTTAGAATCAATCACTCAAAAATATTAATAAGAAAAGGAAAAATATAATAATATGGCATTTACAGGATTTGAAACTTGAGTAGCGGATGGTAAACAAAAATCTCCACTTGAATTTGGAATGGATGTTTCTGACCCACTCTATGTAAAAGCAATTGTTAAACCTTCTCGTGTAATAGAATCAAAAAGAACCCCAGTAACTAACTATAAAATTGGACACGGTGCGAATGTTCAAAAGAACACTCCAGTTGATTGTTCACAAATTACTTTTGAAAGAGTTGCTCTTGACTTTGTATCAACTTCATTAGATGAACAATTAGCATTAGCAAGATGCTTTTCTCAAGTAGAACTTAACTCTCAACAAGGAATGTTAGATGGATATTTAACAACTATGATTCAAGACATGACTGATGTTTTAGATGAAGAATTTGAATTATTAAATATTAGAGACTTGACTGTTGGTAAAAACCCAACTGATGAATCAACCGGTGGAACTGAATTAACTTCAGCAACATTGGATGCGAAAAATGTTTATTCAGAATTATTAAACATGATTCAACATCAATTAGCACAAGGTTCTAAAAAAGAAAATTTAAAAATTTATGTAGCAAGTTATGTTTATGGATTGTTAGCAAACAACACAGACAACTTTATGATTTCAAGCGACATTTCTGCTGAAGAAATGAGAAGTGGAATTAGTTTAAAAGTTGATGGTGTACCTTTAGTTATCGCTTATGCTATTGAAAAATTCAATACTGGTACTGAATCAGCACCTGCTTATGACTTACAAGCAATAATTGTAGACATGAGTCGTTGAATTCAATACAAAAATACTACTGATGGTGAACTAAAAGCAGTTAAAATGGGATTAGAAAGTGGCAGATGAAACTCTGTTGCTATTGCTGGTAGAACTTGGTTTGGAAATTACATTAAGAGAACTTGAAGTTTAGATTTATCTACTTCAAACAAAAACGCTTCTGCTTACTTAAAAAAAGTAACGGTTTAAGGTTTAATTAATTAGTTTAAAAGGTAATCTTATCATAAGATAAGGTTATTTTTTTATTTCCCTTTTACTTCTATATATATTATAAGTAAGCCCAGGTTTTAGATAATTACCTTACAATTACGAGAATTCAGTTTTTGTAAAAAGATTATCTGCCAAAGTCCTGATTAAGACAAAAAACTAATTTCACTGTCCTTCCAAGACAAGATATAAACTGGTGAAGTCCGTAAAGACTATAAACTAAAGATACAAAAAATTATTTTTGTGAATCAGATTATAAACAACATAGTTGTCCCTTTAACTGATTCTTTTTTTTGTATATATTATTGGTGTATATAATAAAATAAAGGATTAAATATGACTATATATAAATTAGATAATGACTCTGCTTTTGGATTAGTTCAAGAAGATGGAAGTATAAACTACCTAAAAATTGTTAACTCTTCAACTATTGAAAACCAATCTTCAAATGATATTCAATGTAATAATACACAAGAAAAAAGTATCACTAACTTTTCAATAAGAGTTAAATTAAACTTAAATGAAGTAGACACTCAAGTTTTGTCTCAAATTAAACCAAATACTGTTCAAAATTTATTTTTTCAAGCAAATGGATTTCCTTATGTAGGAAGTTGTAATATTGTTTCATGTGTAAATAAAAAAGAAGACAATACTTTAGCAATAGTTTTTGTTCCTAAAGAAAATGTTGTTCCAGTTATAAATGGTGGTAGTGGTGGACTTACAACTGTTTCTCATGATTCAACTTTAAAAGGAAATGGAACTTCAACTGCTCCATTAGGTGTAGTTAATCCAGCAAATGATTCTACAATTACTTTGAAAGGTTCTGATGGTTCTGCTATTGATAGTTTTACAACAAATCAATCTACAAACAAAACAATAACAATTCCTGTTAGTTCCGGTGGATTAAAAGTTGTTGAACACGATTCAACTTTAAGTGGGGATGGAACATCTACAAATCCATTAGAAGTTACTAATCCAGCAAACAATCCAACTATTACTTTAAAAAAAACTGATGGTACAACAATAGACTCATTTACTTTAAATCAATCTACAAATAAAGATATAACTATTCCAACAGACAGTGGTAGTTCATATACTTCAAATTCATTAGACATTTCAAATGACACAATAGAAATTAAATCTCAAGAACAAAATTCAGCAATAACTCAAACAGAAGGAAAATTTGATGTTAAAATTGATGGAACAACAATTACTAAAAGTTCTGATGGAACATTAAGTGCTATTAGTGGTTCTGGTGGAACAACTGACTATAATCAATTAACTAATCGTCCATTAAACCAAACAGGAAGTGAATTAGGTGCTACAATAAATGGTAAAGTTAAATTAGTTTCCCCTACAACTCAAGTTATTGATTCTACTTTAGCATTAGCAAATGGACAAAAACTATTAGGAACAAATCCAACTAATCAAGAATATAATTTAGTAAGTCTTGGTGAATATTCAAATTATGAACAAGTTGAAATTGGAACAGAAGAAATTCAATTATGTTTAAATCATAAAGTTAATCCAGCAAATAATGTTGATAAACATATTATCGTTAATTATAGAAACGAACAAGGTGTACTTAATACGGAAAAAGTTGCTTATTTAAGTGATATTTCTTCTGGTGGATTAACTACTGTTTCTCATGACAATAGTTTACAAGGTGATGGGACTCCTACTGACAAATTAAAAGTTTTTGTTGATAATTATACAATACAATACAGTGATAATCTTAATCCAAATGGATTGACTGTAAATGCTCTTAATTTACTTTCCCAAAACCCATTAGACAATAATTTATTACAAGAAGGAGTTGAACAACTAAATTCTATCATGTTACAAGCATGAAATTGTATTAGTCAAGATGATAATAATAGTATTATAGAAGGTTCAGACCATAGATTATTTGTTCCTGAATTTGATAGATATATTGGTTATGAGATAGATATAGATTCTGGAATTACACTTGTTTATATTAAAGGTGATGCTAACCATGTTTCACCAACAAGAACTTACCATGTTGCTTATGGAAAAACAACTTATGTGACTGGAACTTATGACACAACAACAAATAGAACAGTTTATAGTTTACCAATCACTACTGGAATGTTTTATATAACAACTCAAAATTCTGGTTCTGCTTTAAATCAATCATTAGTTGTAAAAACAGTTTATTTGGGAAATGGTGGTAGTAGTGGTGGTTTAAGTGTAAGAGATTTTATAAATACAACTACTGGATGACAAGTTAGTGATGGAACAAATGCTTTTACTCATACAGATAGAACTGGTGTTACTCACTTAAATGGTTTATTAAACGATGTTGATGTATATTGTCCAGATGGTTCTGTTACTATTGGAAGAGATACAACTTATAATAGAATAACTTTACAAACAAAACCTTTTTCAGAAACTGACTTTAACACTTTATTTGACAAACAAAGAGTAGACTTTTATCTTCCAAAATTAATTCAAACTTTTGATTCAACAACTAACAGAGCAACTTTAGAATTAGGAAGTGACTATATTCCTTTTGGAAGAGTTGTTAGACAAGGTGCTATTGGTATTTTACCTTATGATGCTACTCCAAGTCATAAAAAACAACTTGTTTATTGTACTAATGTTATTGATGACAGACATATTGAAGTAGAAGATTACACCTTTAATGGTGGTTCTGGAACAGACACAAAACCAACATCTGTCACAAACAAAGTAGATGAAAACAATGATTGAATAACAACTATTGGATTAAGTGATGGAACAAGTGTTGTTTCTCCAGCATTAGCAATGAATTTTGTGACACAGTCAGAATTATTAGGCAACATATCATCTGAGATTTATAACACAGGAGATGGATTTAGATGTGAAGTTCATGATAAAGATACTGGTTTTAATTCATCTTTTAATTTTAGTGAAACAGATTGTCAAATTGCTTTTTCAGTAGCAAGAAACTTACAAGCAGCATCAGTAATGACAAAGAAAGATGTTGATAGTGCTATTGCTAACATTCCAACTCCAACTGATGTTTATCCTACTGATATCATTAATGAATATGATGAAAAAACTGGTGAATTCACAACTACTATTTATCAAACAGATGGAACCAAAAATATTTCTTCAAAAATGATTACATTACCAACTATCATTTATAGAAAAACACTTTATGCCATTGAAAGACAAGGAGCAAACAGAATTGCTTTTAGTTGAAACTCAATAAATAATTCAACCGATATTCATGCTTGTTTTAATGAATTAAGAGAAATAACTACAAATGATAGCAAACAAGGATTCCCATGTAGTGGTGGTGGTTTTGAAGGTGAAATTATCATTTATCAATTTGCTAATAACTTTAGAGAAGGAAAGAATGATGGATTATTAATGACTCTTGCTGGAATCAATACAGGTTCCCCAGACTCTACTAACATGTGAATAGATGGTGAAGAAGAAATTAATGAAACAGATTGGACTATAAATATATTTGTAGAAAGATAAGGAAAGGTTTAACATGGAAAATATAATTACAGAAGTTTTATTTGGTTCAGTTGGACTTTTAGCCCTTGTTTGAATAGTTGTTAAATCTTTATTAGAACAAAGAGCAAAACAAATTGAATTAAAAGACCAAAAGGAAAAAAGAGAATTAGATTCTAAAAAAGAATTACTTCAAGTAGTCCAAAATATAAATTTAATAAATTCCTTTGTTTTTGATAAATATTCAACTTTTAAAGATAAAGAAGACATGTTAAAGATAATTAGAGAATATATTGTTAATAACAACATGAACAGTATAAATGCTGTTTATTATTGTATTTTTGCTGAAGAAACTTATGACAAAATTAAATATAAAATAGGGGGAAGTATATGTTAATAAAAGATATAATTTCAAAAAATAATAAAAGAGTTGTTTGAGACAAAGACACTGAAAGTCAAAAGACAATCTATTGTTCTTATGACATTGTAGACAATTCTATTTGATATGGTGATAAAATTGAAAATGATTATTACATTGTATTAAAAAATAATGTAACATTGACTGTATCAAAAGAAGATTATGAAAAAATTATGACTGTTTTAGACACACAGTCAACACATTAGAAAGGAGCAAAAATTATGTTTAAAAAAATATGAATAAAAATAGTTGAATTCATTAAAAATGTATTCACAAATATAGTTAACCATAAAATTTCCATTGCTGAAATTCAAAAATTAGGTGATGAAGGTTTCAATAAAATTGACACTAATAAAGATGGTTATATCTCATTAGCAGAAATATACAAAGCACTTAAAAAATAAAGGATAAATATGTTTAATCTTGTAAAATGAACTGATTATAAAAAATATTTTAATGATGTTGAACTTCCAGACATTGAACCAAAATGGTTTCAAAGAAGACAAAGTTTAGCAATTAGAATAATTTACAATTGGATGATTATAAAAAACTTTTGACCAAAATTAGAGAGTCAATATATTTATTATATTGCTAATTATCCAGATGTCGCAGAAGCAATTTTAAGTGCTGTCTGTGAAGAAATCAACTTTTTACAAAATAGTTTTTCATCAGGAACATCAACAACAAATCCTTCTTCAGGTTATAGTGTTGGTGGTTATAGTGAATCTGGAAATTCAAAAGACATTTCTGATGCTCAAAAACAAATCTATGAAGAACCTTGTTTAGAATCACAAGCTTGACTACATGCTCTTGATAATTGAGTTCCAGTTGCTGTTTGAGATTTAGAAGACCAAAATGTAATTGATTGAAGTCATGCTATTGTTTCTTATCTTGATATTGATAAAATATGAATGGAATATCCTGAAAATACTACTCTTTTAACTAACTTTATCAAATTAAATGATGGAAGGATTTTTTCTTCAAATTCAATAGACATTGCTCCTAATCTTTTACCAATTTATTTACCAAGAAATTATTTAAATGGTGCTCCAATAGTTCAAAGTCTTAAAGTTACAGGTGAAAGTCCAACAAGTGTTAAAATGGAAAAAACCATTGTTAATTCTAATGATGGACAAAACCCAGTTACTTCTAATGTTTATTTGAATGTTGTTGGTGGATTGACTTATTCTTTTCTTGAAAATGGTAACAATTTATTCATTACTCTTGATGGACACCAAATGAATGGTGATAAATATGCTATAAAAGAAACTGACTTTGTTACCCCAATTACTCTTAATAATAAGGGGATTACTCAAGCAGATATTACAAATATTTCTTTCCCTTGTGATGTATTGGAAAGAATTTGAAACATTACTCATGATTCAGAATTAGGTAATTGAAGTGATTATTTACCTACCAATGACACTGAACATTATTTAAAAGTTTATTTTGATTTTGGTTGTGTAACCAGAATAAGTTATCCTTTCTCGGGTTCAAATTCTTTATTTATGGAAGATGGTATTTATGTTGGACAAACCCAAAATAATAATATAGTGCCTCAGTTTACATACGGAATTTATAAAGATGCTGATAATAAATTATGAAACAATGGTTTTGTACAAAACCAAAAACTTACACTATATACAAATGTTCAAGGGGAAATTGCAGATATTGGAAGAATAGAAAAGTGAAAAAGAGCAAGTTTACCTGTAAACACAGGAGTTACTTTAAATTCTTCTTGAAAAATTACTGATATTGTTGGTAATAGTTTACAATTTATAAATGATGGAACTACTTCATCCCCAACATTTATATTTGCTAACCCACAAACCAATGAAAGTGTTGACCTTCTCTTGTCAACAGAACAAGTAAATTCAATGTTTACTTTTGAAAACATCAATATGACTGATATAACCCAATTTTTATTAGAATGGGATGATGAAACTGAAATGTATAATCACCACATAGAAGTTTCTCACTATATATTTGAAAGTGGACAAATTGTAAGAATGTCGTTTGACATTATAAACAATAACCAAAACCCATTTACTTTTGCTACTCTAACAATGGATATTTTAAATACTGCTACAAACATTGTTATTGATTGACAAGGATATTCAAATGCTACATTTGTTTCATTTAAGAGTGTTTCTTCAAATAGTCTTACAATCAATGTTTTTTCACCTAATGACCCAGATTTTACTTCATTTACATTTGATGCGTTTGATAATGATACAGTAATTTCCAAGGAAAGCAATATTTATGTTAAAATTGATGTATCTTGAGATGGTAATATTCAAAACTGACATTTACAAGTTGAAAGGGACCCTGATATTGACAATTCTACCTTAACTCTGATAAGGAATGATGTGGTTGAAAACG
>LSPZ01000036.1_pt1 | contig 35380 bp, 44 predicted proteins | sample 651281 | NCBI WGS metagenome assembly LSPZ01 (sample SAMN04438313, study PRJNA306036) | termite gut metagenome | isolation source: viral DNA filtered from gut of termites from termite colony 2 | host: Coptotermes formosanus | place: USA: New Orleans, Hayne Blvd. | collected 2013-06-18
TGGAACTTATGCACCGGCTGGTGGACATCTGTAACGGTTTCGAGCCGATACGCGAGGAGCCGACCGAGGCTAAAATGGCGGACGGCGAGTACGCCGGGGCCGGTAAGGTTAGTTTCAAGCCGTTGGCGGAACCAGCCGCTCATATAACCCGTTTTTCGGGATAGACCGGCTTATGAAACGGGTAGAGGATATAACGATTACGGTTAACCGGGACGACCTGTTTGACGTGTCGTTTGATAAATACGTGTATCACCCGATAGCCCGACCGGTACGGCTGGGTAAGAAGGCGACCGCGCTGGCCAACGAGCTGATTAAGGTGGGGTTCACCGATAATCTGACCCTGGGCGTGGCCCCGGCGTTGGAACTTATGCACCGGCTGGTGGACATCTGTAACGGTTTCGAGCCGATACGCGAGGAGCCGACCGAGGCTAAAATGGCGGACGGCGAGTACGCCGGGGCCGGTAAGGTTAGTTTCAAGCCGTTGGCCGAGAACCCGAAACTTGAAGCGCTATTAGAGTTGATAGAGGAGATTGGAAATGAGCAGCTTATTATCTGGTGCGCCCGACGTAACGCTATCGAGTCGATTGAAGAAGCGCTACGCAAGGCTGAAATATCTTTTGTTACATACACGGGTTCGCAGACGGCGGCGGATAAGTCCGAAGCAGAGAAAAAAATTAGCGCTGGAGACGCGCAAGTTTTTCTCGCTAATCCAGCGTCGGCCGGGTTTGGACTCAACTGCCTCGCACAGGTTAACTATGCCGTGTGGTATTGTGTGGACGCTTCGGTGGAACGGTATCAGCAGGCGCTTCACCGCATACTACGCGGGCAGAGTAAGGTGCCGAAATATGCCTACAAAATATTTGTCAAAGGCAGCATTGAGGAACGAAATTATACTTGCCTTGAGGCTGGCAAAGAATTACTCACAGCGGCAAATAGGAAAGGAACCTTCTTATTTACAGGTAATTGACAATCGCTAAAAAGGAGTATAGGATAAAAGCATGTATAACGGTTTTGCTAACGGCGTGTCTTTCTTTCCTGCCGACCACCGGTACGTGTACCAGGGCAGGGAGCTTTCAGGTGTCACTAAGGTAATACAGAAGCGCATGGGCAAAAAGCCCTTCGGCGACTACGTCGGGGAGGCCCAGCGAGAGGGATTGCACATACATCATGCCGTAGAAAGTTGGCTTGATGGAAATACGTTTGAATCCGTCCACCCCGGCGCGATATGGTGCCGGGACACTATCGCGGACCACGCGAAGCGCATGGGGCTGCGGGTGCGCTCCGAGGTGCTGGTATCCGATTTTAACAAGTACGCCAGCGCTATCGATGTGGTCGGTATGACTGACGAAAGCGAGATTATACTGTATGACATCAAGCGCAGTTTTTCGCGGGTATATGTTACCTGGCAGATTAGCATATACAAGTATTTCATTGAAAATTATGCCCCGGAGCCGTATAAGGTGACAAAGTGTTACTGCCTGGCCGTCAGGGACGCCAAAGCATACGAGCTTTTTCCGTACCCTGCAAAGGACGTGAAGGAGCTGCTGTACCCGGATATGTCTTTTTCTGCCCCCGCCAAAAAGAATGTTAATGGAGGTAGTCATGGAAAATCCGTGTGATAGGTGCCCTATGGACGATGATGCATGCCAAAGTAATCCGGCATTGCGGATAGTATGCCCGCGTTATGCGGAGTTTTTGCGGAGACTGGCGTGCGTATTACGGAAGTAACGTTTGGCCGCACGTTCAACGACGGCGACTTTAACAGCACTAAGATAATACTGACCGCTACCGTTGACCCAAACGAGACGGCGAGCGAGGTTATTGCGGAGCTGTCGAAGTACACCGTCAAGTGTCGCAAGCGGGCAATAGAGGTGGTTAAGAATGGCAAATAAGACGAGAAGGAACAACGGACGGCGGGCGTTTCAGCTGCGGAAGGCTGAAAAGCTGCGCAAAAAGCTGGCAAAGTACGGTGTACTGGAGTGTATGGACAAACTGGAGGCGGAGGGGAAAATTAACTTCGTTAACGGCGGTGACGAGCGGCTGCGAGCGGCGTTGAAGGACGTGCAAATGCAGCAGATAAAATCCCCGGAAGAGACCGAGGCATTTATGAAAAAGGTAAAGGAGATGATGGGTAATGGCGAAGGAAAAAGAGACGATACAAAATGTACCGGCGCTGATAGTTGACGCGCCGGTGCCGACCGTGGTCGGTAACTTTGATGATATTGAGCGGTATCTGACCAACGTGCGGGACAGCTATAAAAGTGTTAAGTTGTCCACCGCGAACATGGCGGACGTGCTGCGCATTAAGGCGGAACTGCGGACGTATCGGGTTAGCGTGGAAAAGATTGAAAGCGACATGAAGGCCACGCGGTTTAACAACCCGAAAAAGGTGTTCGAGGGCCAGATGTCAAAGCTATACGCGATAATACACGAAGTCGAAAGCCGCTGTGACGAGGTTATTGAGGCCGAGAATCAAAAACGGCTGGACGGCATAAACCAGGCCATTGACGGATATATGCGGGAGCTGTGCGCCGAGTACAAACTGGCAGACGATTACCTGGCCAGGGTAGAGCGCCGAAAGGCGTACTACAACAAGACACAGGACGAGGCGGACACGCTGAACGACCTGCGCACGCAGTTTGCGCAGCTGGCCAGGGAGCAGAGGGAAGAGGCAGGGAATATCCGGCTGATAAAGAACGCCTGCGCAAAAGACAGCCGTATCCCGGATAGGATTTTTCTCTCTGCTTTGAAACGCGGCGAGCCGGTCGCGGAAATATTGGAGCAGATAGAAGAGGAGCTGGAGCGGCTGCGCGGCCTTGACGAGGAAAAGAAGGAAACGGCGGACGATGTTGAGGAACTGGAAAATCCTGACCCGGTGTACGCCGTGGATGCGGAGGCGGTGGTGGAGCTGACGGACGACGCGGAGGATATTAACTTCAAAAGCGACCTGCCAAAGCGTACAAAGACGGTGATGGTGGAAATAACCTACCCCGCCGACTGCGGTGACGCGATGACCGAATTGTTTGCCTTGTTACACAAGCGGGGCATAAAATCAAAGATTGTAAAGTAGGAGGCTGGGTATGGGCGATTTAGGTTGGCTTGTTAACCTGTTTTTTGTCGGTTCGGTAATTTACATTATTGGTTCCGTGTTTATAAACATGGCGAAGTTTCACCATGACACGGGCGGCGGCGACCGGGATACGCAGGAGGCTATCTACGAGACGGCGTATTACGAAATGCTGGAGCGCGAGCTTGCCAAGGCGGACGCGATAGCACGCGAGGAGGCTCGCGAGGCCCGCGAAGCCCGTAGGCGCAGGAAAGTTACGCTGATAGACAACCGGGAGCAACATGTGCATTTACACGGCGCGGGTGCGCACGTGGAGGAGAAATAAATGACGAGTACGAGAACAAGCGGCGTGAAAAGTACACCCGCGAAGGCAGCAAAATCGGTTCAAGTGGTAGAGGGACTTAATGACCTTCTGGAGGTAGTTAAAGAACTAAAATTACTTGAGGTACAAAATCAGGAGGCCAGCGGACGGAAGTATAACTATATCAAGATATGCTCCGGTACCGAGTCATGGGCACAAAAAAAGAACCCGGACTACATCAAGGGCGCGGAGCGCGGTGCGTATGTTATACCGTCGCTGGGTCTGTGCCTCGGAGACACCGTTTCCGTAACGGTGTACGGTTCGTTCCTGCTCTATGCGGACACAGTGGCTGGCGAGCAGACCGAAGCACAGAAGAAGAGCGGTGTGAAGCCTATGCCGCGCACGGTAGGCTTCTGGATGCCCGGCGACGCGGAGCAGATTGAAGTCGAAGGCCGGTTCAGTCGTCCGTATGTTTCGGGCAACGGCGAGGAACACGTTCTGGAACCGCAGCACTGGTGTTTTCTGCGCCTGGACGATTACCCGGACGTGGACGACGTGCTGTTGGTGTTCCGGTCGAAGGGTAATTCCATTCACCGGGAAATGCGCAAGCTCATTAACACGGCGGCCAGTACGACGTCCGAGGTACGGCTGGCTATGACGGTCCAGACTATACGGGACAAAACGTATAATCAGGATTATCTGTACCCGGAGTTCCAGGTCGAAGGTAAAAACTTTGAACTTACCGATGACGGCATTACGCCTGTTAAAGGCGGCTATTCGGCTGACGATATTCGCACGGTGGTATTACGGTCCAGGGAACTGAACAAAGAGTATGCCGAGTGTAAGATGGTCGCGAAGCAGCAAAACCTCAAGTCCATAGTCGGCGTAACGCAGAAGCAGATTACGGAAAAAACGGCTTACGACGTGGACGAGGAAGACGCGGCGGAACGACCGCCGAAGTTCTAAAATAACCCGGTAGCGGCATACCGGGCGGCAAATAACTCTGGGGGAGCGGACTACCTCCCGCTCCCCCTTCTTTTGGAGAAAACATGGCTCACTACATTGTTAATTTCGAGGGTAAATTATACGCCTCGGAGGACCTGTATTGTCGGACAAAGCATACCAGCCCCGACAAGGTTGTGGAGGCGGGAACCTTTATAAGAATAGGACATACCCGGTTATTCGGGCCGCTGTCCGAAGATGAACACGGGCAAATGGCGTTGATTACGCACGAGTATAACGACGTGGACGAACAGCTTGCCAGGATGAAGGACCCGCTTATTGACACACCGTGCATTTCGGCGGAGCCGTATGACCTAAAGCGTTACGAATACCGCTCGCGGCTGCTCAAGCGTTCTTTTCTGCTTATCCCGACTTCGGACCTGCGCAATAGCGGTAAGTACTATTTGAAGCAGAAAATGGCCATACTGCGTGTAGCTGGTAAGAAGAACCAGTATATCGTGGCCGATAAAATAGACCCGAACATTGAAAATCCATTAGCTATAATGCTGGGGTGATTAGCACATGGACGCTAACGAGGTACTGAAACGATTCGCGCAGATATTTCGCGGGGATGAATCACAGTTCGTGATACACCAGCCGCCGTTCCACCAGAAGCCGGACAGCATGAAACTGACGGCTGAATGGGCTGGACATGCGAAATATGGCAAAAAGAGCTTTCCGAAGGTGCCGGACGGTTATGAACTCGGTGACAGTGTACCGGTGACGATGGACCAGTATAAGGCGCACCTCAACGGCGACTATGGTGTAGCGCTGTCTCCGCTTATACCGCAGGATTCGAAGGGCAAACAAAAAAACTTCTGTTGGTACGGTATAATTGACATAGACGTATACGACCAGAACTATATGTGGCTGGTGTCCAGGCTGTACTCTGACGGGTATCAGTTTGCGGCGTTTCCGTCGAAGTCGGGCGGGCTGCACCTGTACTTTATTTTCCAGGCCCCGGAGCCGGCGAAGGCCGTACGCGAGGCGCTGTACCGCATTGTATACGCATACGGTATGGATAAACTGTTTGTGGACGGGAAAGTATCGAAGGTGGAGGTATTCCCGGATAAGGACGAAAGCAAGCCGGGCGTACACGCGCACTGCGTGTTTTTGCCGTTCTTTAACTCGGTAGGTGAATCGCCGAATCGTATGCTGTCGATGGACGGTAAGCTAATCAGCATTTTTAAGGCAATTAACCTGATAACCGGGCAGTTTACCACTGTGGAAGGCATGAACAAAGTAACCGACGCACTTCCGTATTCCGACGCGCCGTACTGCCTCCGTACTATACTGCTGCACGGCCAGCTGTACGAAGGTATGCATAGAAACGACCTGCTGTTCACCGTGGCGGTGTATCTCAAGGCAAAGTACGGGTTTGACGGCTTTGCGAGGGAACTGCTTGATGAAGCGAACAGCCGGCTTATTGACCCGTTGGACGACGCGAGCGTAACCAGCTGTTTTAACTCCGCGAAATCAAAAGATTTCCCTCTGCTCGGCCAGTGCAAGAAAAATCCGATGGTTGAGTTTTGTGTCAAAAAACGGTGTGAACCTGCCGAGTATTCGCCGTTGTCGAAGGGTGACGGCAAGGTTAATAATGCTAAGATAAATGTTGAGTTCGGCAAAATTGTACGCATGAATAGCGAAGCGCCATACTATCTTATCGAGGCAAGGCCCGCCGAAAACACGGACGCGCCGTTTGTGCAGTTACGGGTGGACAGCACGGACGACCTGTTGTCGCAGCGCGGTATACAAGCGGAATGTATCAATAAGTTGGGACTTACCTTTCTGACTATGAAACAGCAGTCGTGGGAGCGGCAGCTGAACGAGGTATTGAGCCGGCAAGTGGTTGTAGAGGTGCCGAAAGAAACCGACACTACCGAAACGTCTGAAATGCGGTCGCTGTTGTATCGGTTTTTGGCACATAAGGCATTGCAGAGTACAATGCCTTTTAGGGTGATACTCAAACAGGTATATAAGGAGGGGGATAATTATTATTTTTCTACCGAAGGATTGAGAGAGTAACTGCGAAACGCACGGTATGTCGTAGGCAGAAAAAATATGCGGGAACATTTGATGGACTACGGGTGTACGGAAGGACAGCTCAAGTATATGCGCGGTACTGACGAGCGTGTTATTAAATGCTGGGTAAAGAAAAGTGATATTGAATTGAAAGAGTTGGAAGGGTTTTTTGACGAGGTGGTCGAAGAGAACTTTAAGGCTATCGAGAATAACCCGATTAGTAAAGACGATGATTCAGAGGAGGAGCGATACTGATGTTACATAAAATGACGGTGAGTTTATTGAACGCCTACCGGTGGTGCGTGGACTGCCCGCCGAGTTGGAAGTCGAGGGCTATGGACGGACTGCGCAATACGTTGACTCAAGGGTTTACCGGTTCGCCGGCGACCGAGCGGGGCGACCAGTATGAGTCGCGGGTTAATATTATGTTGAACGACGGGGTGAAGTTCGGCGGTGTAGAAAAGCCGCTGGCGAATCTGCGCGGAATGAAGCAGCAGCAGTGGATTCACCCGCTGACGGTCGAGGCCCGCGTGAAGGACAAGCTGTACGCTTTTGTCTTTCGCGGCAAGATGGACTATTACGGCATGATGGAAAATGGTTTTTGGCCTAAGTTCTCCGGGGAGGTGATAGCCGACCTGAAAACCACCGGAAGGGAAATTGTCCCGGAAAAGTACACGCAAGGCTTGCAGCACAACGTGTACTGCCTTGCCGAGATGGTGAGCCGGTTCGTGTACCTGGTGGCCCGGTTTGACGATGATACGTCTCTTGAGCCGGTAGAACTGCAAGTAATACCGATAAAGCTCGACCCGAAAAAGTACGAGGCGGATTCGCTTGAACTGTTGACTACGCAGATAACCGCGTGTGCTTCGTTCATACATGACCAGGGCCTGTGGGACGACTACGTTAACGTATTTTGCGGAGGCAGAAAATGAGCGGATATTGCAGCGTAAGCAAGAGTTTACGAATACCGGCGGGAGAGGCGCGGCCCCACGCACTGGTACACGGCATGGTAACGGAGTTTCTTGACGCCAACGCCGATGTGTTCGAGCAGAACGGGCTGTTCACCATAACATATACACCTGCGGTGTACCGGAGAGCAGGCAAGAAAATGTTGAAGGACACGCTCGATAAGTTTCTGACGCTGCCCGACGCGAAGCCGGTTTATAAAGCCGAGGGTATACATTTTGATTTTGCTCGTCGGGAGTACCGATATAACGACGCACCGTTATTCCTTACCGCCGGCGAGCAGCTTGCGCTATACATGCTCACTACAAACAGGGCGACCACTCCGGCGCGGGTCATGGTGAGTAAGCTGCAAAAGCGGGTAGGAACAAAGTTCTTAAAGGGGCTGCTCGGTGGCGGACGTAACATTTAACACGGACAACGTAAAGATATACCTGGCCGGCGCAGGGTCCGGCAAAACGCACGCGCTGATGAACGAGCTGACCGGTATGCTTGACACGTATCGACCTGACGAGATTATGTTCACTACGTTCACCCGGCGCGGCGTAGAGACGGGTATCGAGCTGGCGCTAATGACGCATAACACGCTGTCAAAAAACGACCTGCCGTTTTTTGCTACGCTGCACAGCCTTTGTTTTAAGAACGCCAACCTTAAAATGAAAGACGTAGTGGATGTAAAGCACGTGGCGAAGTTTAATGAGCTGTGCGGGTTCAAGTTACAGGCGCAGCACGCCTTTAACAATATGAGCACGGACACAAAGCTGCTACAGCGGTACGACGCGATACGCAGCGGCGCTACCGAGGGCGTATTTATTCACTCTATGTACGACGAGGAACGTTATTTCCTGCTTATAAAAGCGTATGAAAAGTTTAAGCAGCAGAATAATCTGGTGGACTATTACGATTGCCTTGAGCGATACCTGGAAGTAGGTAAGCCGCTGCCGATAAGTGCTTCTATAATCGACGAATGTCAGGACTTAACGCCGTTGCAATGGCAGTGCGTTATGCGTATGGCAGAGCGGGCGCAGGTTATTCGCGCCGCCGGCGACTGGGCGCAGTGTCTGTACAAGTACAACGCCGCTACCCCGGAGGCGCTTATCGCGCTGTCCGAAAAATACGAGACGGTAGACCTTAACCTAACCTACCGGCTGCCGAAATCAGTTTGTGCCGTAGCAAATAAAATCATTGAGGTTATGGACGCGAAGCTGCCCCGGCTGCACGAGACGGTAAAGGAAGAGGACGGCGCGGTGACGGAGCTCGATAGCGCGGAGCTACTGGCCCGCATAGTACAGCGTGACTACACAAAATCATCCGGTAAAGCAAATCGGTGGTTTATGCTGTTCCGGTGTAACTATCATATAGAGCGCATAACATCCGAGCTTGAGCGGCTTATTATACCGTATCACACGTCAAGCGGGTTTTGCCTGGACACCAGGCTGCTACATAAGATAGAGCGGTATAATAATTTTCGCCTGACCGGGTTCAGTACGCCGAAAGTACGGGCCGAGTTTATGGAGGAACATCATCTCACAAACTTTGACGCGGACTTTGTAGATACCGACTTGATTACCAGTGACCGCAAATACGTGTACCATGACTACGTTACTAAGTTCGGTACCGAGCGGCTGCTGGAAATGGCCGCCGAGCCGCCGTGGTGCCTGTGTGCCACCGTGTATAAGGTAAAGGGCGGAGAGGCCGATAACGTTGCGTTTTTTCTTGACGCTACTAAGCTGGTTAACAATAACTTACTGGTTGACCTGGACGGCGAGCTGCGGGTAATGTACGTGGCGTGCACGAGGGCCAAAGAAAAGCTGTACATCGTACAGCCGGCGACACACTATAATTTAGCGGGATTATGGGACTTCGTGTACCATGATACGCCGATGGTATCTGACACGGACGAAGAACCGCGTAAGCCCAGAGGCAGAAAAAAGAAAGCAGTGGAGGATACGTGTGAATAGGGTAAAAGTGTACGTGCCGGTAGACAAATGCCGGAAGTGTATCGCGGCGTCGCGCCGGAAGGACAGCGGCGGCAATATTAAACTGTGGTGCGGCAAATACAAAGAGTACTGCGTGGCCGTTACGCGCAAATGCGCGGGGCTTGAGCCATGACCATCGGCATTGATATTGAGACGCTCGACCCGCAGCTCACCGACCGGGGTCCCAGCTGGATATGGGACGAGGGTGAGATACTTGTTACCGGGGTGTACTATTCTGACACGCAGCGTAAAGAGGCGCTGCAAAGCGGCGGCGGTAAGAAGGTACACGACTGGCTGCTCGATCCAAAAGTCACGATGATAGGTGCAAATCTGGCGTATGACATCGGGTGGCTGTTGGAACACCACAGCATTAGTGCAAAGTTTCTACAGTGTGAGCTAATAGACGTGCAGCTGGCGGAGTCGTTCATAGACGAACATCAGCCGTTCAGCCTTGACGACCTGGCGCGAAAGTACCTGCGAGAGAGTAAGGGGTATGGCGACCTACCTTCCTTCTGCCTTTCCAGGGGTCTTCGGGGTGACTTTAGAAAGCATCTCGGAACGTTATGGCATGAGGCTGATTCAAAGCAGCGGAAAATAAATCGCGAAAAGATAACGAGCTATGTGCTGTCAGACGCCGACCAACCGTGCCGTATATGGGAGCAGCAGAAAGCGATACTGCTACAGCAGGGCCTTATGCCCGCGTTTGAAATGAACACGAAGGTACTGCGCACCTGTATCGAATTACGCCAGCGCGGGGTGCGTATTAACCATGAGCAGTGGAAAAAGAATTGCGATATGGTTAAGCCGATACATGAGCGGCTGGAAAAACAATTTTTTGAGAAGTGGGGCGAGGTTAACATCAACAGTCCGAAGCAGCTCGGCGAGTTTATGGATAGGAACAATGTGGTTTATAAATGCAGGGTGACTATTCGTGGATGGGAGCCCGACGATGGTAAATATGTAAAGGCGGAACATGAGTTTTCCGGGGAGGAAGCTCGCAAGCAGATGAAGCGTTTGCACGAGGAGTTCCCCGGCGTAGCCGTGGTAAAGGGTAAACTAGTATATGAGACGCAGAAAAAATACGCCGCGCGGGTGGTACAGCAGCTGGAAACGATGGGCTATAATGTCATCTGCGGGCCTATGCTTGATAAGTTTTTTATTAAGGAAAACAAGGCGCTGTACCCGGTAGTAGCGGACCTTGAGCAGTACAAGACGGCTACCGCTATCATATCGAAGTTTTTGGGACCGAAGTTTGCGCGGTTCTTGACATGGCACGACGGGGAATGTACGCTGCACCCGTCGTTCAATCCGGTTGGTGCCAGAACTACCTCACGTATGAGTAGTAACGCGCCAAACTGTCAGAATATTCCGTCAAAGTGCGTGCTGTTCGCCGGTACGGAACACGAGGTAGACCTGACGGTACTGTGCCGCGAGGTATTCATACCGCGCCAGGGGCAGATATGGCTCAAGCTGGACCTTTCCGGCCAGGAGCTGCGCTGGATAGCGCACTTTGCGCCGGGCAAGTCCGGTGTAAAGGCGCGACAATTATATAACGACAACCCACGCTTTGATGAGCACGGGTACGTTGCGGAAGTCAGCGGCCTCGCGGCAAAACACGGCCCGTCTATCGGTAGAAAGTTCGCGAAGGGTACGAAGTTCGGTAGGGCTTACGGCGCAGGTAAAAAAACCATTGCACGGAACAACGGGTGGACCGAGGAATTCGCGGAAGAGATGATAGAGACCATAGACGCGGCTTCGCCGTGGCTCCCGGACCTTATGCACGGCGTACAGGACACGGCAAAAAAGCGCGGATATATAAAAAGTGTACTTGGCAGACGGATGCACCTAAAGCCGACCGGCGAGACCTATTCCATGCTGAACAGCCTGATACAGGGCAGTTCCGCCGACCAGACAAAAGCGGCTATATCGCAAATGGCCGAGACCAGCACTGTAGAGACGCTGGAGCTGACGGTACACGACGAAGTTGACTTCTCTCTGCCTATGAACGCGCAAGGGTATGAGCGTATGCTACAGCTCAAGGAAATATTTGAAAACGCGGTACCGGCCGATGTGCCGTTCATATCCGACCCGGAGCTGGGTTCCGACTTTGCCCACCTGGAGGGGCAGAAGGAAGGAGAGTCCATGAGGCAGTTTTGGAACCGGATGTGCAAGGCGGTGCGGGAGGGCGAAAAGATACGCGAGCGGACGTTTGACCTTGATGTACTGGACGAGCCGGAGGACGATGATGAGTAAATGTCTTTTTCTGCCTTCGGCAAAAGGTTTATTGGTATGCCCGTGGGCGGTGTACGCGTTGCGCAGGGCTGGCATATTGAGTAACGGCGTAATGTTAAGGAGGATGGGATGTGGGCTTTCGCGCTAGGAGCGTTAGGTGTTGTAGTATTCGCTTTTATTGTTGGGTATGTTATCGGGTTTCAGAGGGGGTTTAACAAATGATAAAGCAGCTGATAAACTATTTTCATACGGCGAGTCAATATTATCGGGAGGGTAAGAATGACATTAACAGACGCGGCCATAAAGATAGGCTGTCCGATAGAGACCTTGAAAGCGGCGGTACAGATGCTGTATCCTCACGCCTCTGCATTGACTTACGTGGAGTTACAGGCAGTTCGAGATTACTTACAGCGGGTGAAGACGAGCCCGAAGGCCCTGTCTTATTTTGAGCAGTATCAGCGGTTGGCGGCGTATAAGGTAGCGCTGCTCGACCGTATGCGGCTGGTGGACCGTAAGCAGGAGGAGATTGTGCGGCTAATAGACGCCCGCAATCTGACCGCTGCCGTACCGGTCGCGCGTAAAGAACTTTTTCCGAAGGCGAGGGCAGCGCTTAATGCGCACAGCTTTTTGCAGCGGAGATAGATATACCAGGAGGAGTTATTATGACAGGTTTGATTTTAGCGTTACTGTTGTTTATGTCGGCGGACATCACGTTGACAGCGTTGTCCTTGTTAAAGAAGGGACGCAAGGGAAAACGGGGCGAGCGAGGACCGGCGGGGCCTCCGGGACTGCGTGGTGAGAGTAACAAATGCTGCGCCAACTGCGCCGAGGGCAAGGCCGGAGAGTGCTACGTGTGGAAACCGAGGGAGATATTTCCTACCGTGCCGGCCGCACCGCTCGCACCGGAAGCACCGGAGGCGAGTGGCAGCACTATACCAATGGAGGCACTTGACGCGATACCAGGCCATTCCATGCCTGTACATACTGGCAACGTGCCGTTTCAGGTTGTAGATGTGGCGAAGGAGCAGGCAAATGCCGAAGATAGCGTACCGACAAGTTAACATCCGGGCTGCCGGCCAGTCGATGATTCGCACCGTGAACAAGATATGTGCGGAGTATGCGGCTGCCGGTTACTCGTTAACGCTTCGGCAGGTATATTATCAAATGGTTGCACGGGATTATATCCCGAACAACCAGCGGTCCTATGCTAACCTCGGCGAGTTAATAAACTCCGCCCGGCTATGCGGACTTACCGACTGGTATGCTATCGAGGACCGCACCCGGTACGCTCGTTCAAGGCCGCACTGGGACAGCCCGGATGAGCTGCTCGCAAGTACTGCTCTCGGCTATCATATAGACTTACGCGTCGGGCAGCCGGAGTATATTGAGTGCTGGGTAGAAAAAGACGCGCTCATTGATATTGTGGAGCAGGTGGCCAATAAGCATGACGTTACCTGCTTTTCATGTCGCGGGTACACGTCGCAGACGATACCAATGGAGGCACTTGACGCGATACCAGGCCATTCCATGCCTGTACATACTGGCAACGTGCCGTTTCAGGTTGTAGATGTGGCGAAGGAGCAGGCAAATGCCGAAGATAGCGTACCGACAAGTTAACATCCGGGCTGCCGGCCAGTCGATGATTCGCACCGTGAACAAGATATGTGCGGAGTATGCGGCTGCCGGTTACTCGTTAACGCTTCGGCAGGTATATTATCAAATGGTTGCACGGGATTATATCCCGAACAACCAGCGGTCCTATGCTAACCTCGGCGAGTTAATAAACTCCGCCCGGCTATGCGGACTTACCGACTGGTATGCTATCGAGGACCGCACCCGGTACGCTCGTTCAAGGCCGCACTGGGACAGCCCGGATGAGCTGCTCGCAAGTACTGCTCTCGGCTATCATATAGACTTACGCGTCGGGCAGCCGGAGTATATTGAGTGCTGGGTAGAAAAAGACGCGCTCATTGATATTGTGGAGCAGGTGGCCAATAAGCATGACGTTACCTGCTTTTCATGTCGCGGGTACACGTCGCAGACGGCTATGTGGAACGCGGCCAGGCGCTTACAACGCCATTCAATGGACGGCGAGATACCGTTACGCATTATCCATGTCGGCGACCACGACCCGTCCGGTATTGATATGTCGCGTGATATATTCGACCGAATATCCATGTTTTTGGAGGGCGGCGATTTTGACGGGGAACACTCGTACGACTTTGATGTCGAGCGGGTAGCGCTGAACATGGACCAGATTAAGCAGTACAACCCGCCGCCTAACCCGGCTAAGACTACTGACAGCCGGTACGAAGCGTACATTGAAAAGTACGGTACCGAGTCATGGGAGCTTGACGCGCTTGAGCCGAAGCTGTTGAGCGGTATTATTGAGGAGGCGATTCTCAAGCATACTGACGAGGTTGCTTTTGCGGATATGCTAAGAAAGCAGGAGGAAGAACGCGCCGTACTCGGTGAGGCGGCAGACTTCGCCAAAAATAGGGATAAATGGAGCCGGGCCTTCTCTCTGCCGTACTATTTTCTGGAGGAAACATGCAAAGGGTAATTCAGGACATGGTGAAAGGCCCGTTCAAAAACGAGCAGGACTTCAAAAAGGCGGTAATAAAGCGATGGGAACAGGTAAATAAAACCGCGTACCACCTGTGTATTGAGTCGCCGGAAACCGAGGCGGGTATGCCCGACGTAATATCGGTGTCCGCCAACGGTCCTGCGGTGCTTACCGAGTTTAAGTATGCCGATAATAACCACGGCATAAAGTTTCAGCCGACGCAGCCGCTGTGGTACCGAAGGCATGGAGGGCTGCGCATACAGATACTGGCGTGGGACCCTGTGCTGTCTGTTGTGTTCGCCGTATCACCTGATGAGGCTACCAAAAAAAGGTCATTGACTGTAAAGTTAAACCCGACAGCGGCGTCCGTTGACTTCGAGGAGCTGGATAATGGCGAAGAATAAAATGATGACGTCACCGCCAAAACCGTACGACGAATTACGATGTAACGCGGTTGACTGCCGGCTGCTTGACATCGACGCGAAATGCCCATACTTAGATGAGCCGTGCATAGCGATATGGCTGGAGCCGTGTTCGTTGCGGCATCCGTTCCCGGAAATGACGGTGCGCAAGCACTACCCGGAGTGTCTAAAAATGATAGCAAAAGACGGAATGTATCACTTTACCCCGGTGTGCGACCATTGCGGCGAGATGCTACCACCAGAGGACTCGTGGGACGACGCGGTGCAATTAAAGAAAATTAACGGGTGGCGGTCGGTCTGTCGCAAAGGCACTCACGAATGGGTAGACCTCTGTGAGGATTGCCAGGACCCGGTAATAATACATGACTATCGTGAGGCTAACTGATGGACATTAAGGAATACGGCGGTACCGGTTTCAAGTACATCAAGGGCAAAGAGCAGGTACTGTTTTCTAACGGTATCGCCTTATCGGTCGGTGAGTTCGCTTCGCTTAATGCCACGGGCGGCGTAGTAAAGGAACTACTACGTCGCCAGAAACTTAACGTTCAGCGGTATGATTTCAACCATGCCGTCGCGACCGGCGAGCTGAAACCGGTCGCGGAACCGGAGCCGGCCCCTAAGCCGGCCCCTAAGCCGCCTGTTATCGCCGACCATAAGCAGTACCGGGTGAGTACCTTTAAGCTGCGTGATACAGCGGAGAAAGCAGAGAAGAAGGAGCCGGCGTCGGCCTTGACTCCGACCGTAAAAGAGACGATTCACCATCTACCTTCCGAACCCATCGTCAAAGCGCCGGCTCCCTCTCCTCTGCTTCCTCCGTACTGGAAAACAGTACCGTTTATGGTCGAGGTTGTCATGGCCGTAATCGCGATTGGCGCAGTGATTATCTCGGCGCGAAACACCATGCTGTTCATGCTGCTGGGTACGGTAGAACCGTTCATAGCGTTGACAACCGGCGTTATTATGATTATGTTTTCATCGACCGCGTTCACGGCGGGCCGCTACTTCTTAAAAGAGAACAAAGGGACGAGGCTGTTAGGCGTAATGTTCATCATACTGGGCGTGCTGGTGGTGAGCTACTCGATGTTCTCTACGGTTGCGGTAAACTTTGAAAACTATAACTGGGCCGCAAAGGAAAAGGCGGTAAAGGATAATAGCGATGAACGGCAGCGATTGGATGAGCAGCTTCGTCAGCAGACAGCAGAGTTGGCGCAGATTAATGATAACATTAGCGCAATCGTTGAGGGAGCGTACTTTACTAGAGGAGGCGCTACGGAGCTGTACGCCGACCGCAGACGAATACAAGAGGCCATTGCGGAAACAAACCGGGCTATTGCACAAAGCGGCGCTGTCGCGCCTGAACGAACAGTCTACGGGTTTCTTGCTGGACTGCTTAAAATAAGCGAGGAGTGGGCGAGGTTCATCGTACTGGTGATACCCTCGGTGTTTTATGATATTATAGCGCCGCTGTCAGTGACGGTGGTATTATTTCTTGACGAGCTAAGGAGAAAAAGACATGAAGAAACTGTTAAATAAGCTGGTTGCCGGCTTAATCGTGGCGCTGGTAGCGCTGGCCATTTGCGCGGTGCTGTCCGTGATTATTACCCTGTCCGGTATGCTGGTCGTCGGCGGTATTGATTACCTGTTCAAATGCGAACTGCCGCTCAAAAAAATAACCGTCATAACCGGCATAGCGGTCATGGCGGTTTTATACATCCCCGTACTTATTCGTACTGTGCGTTCTACGGTGCGGGCGCGAAGCGTGCCTCAATCCGTCGCGTCTGGCCGGGTGCCGGCTGGTAAACCGGAATAACGGCGGTAGCGTCGGTAGACACCGGTACGGTCGGGTCAAACGGATTCAGCGGGTCATCCACGCTGGGGTCGATTGGCGCGTCCAGATACCAGCCGTCAAATACGAAGCCGGCCTCCGGGCTGGCCTGAAATATGACGTGCGTGCCGCTCTCCACCGTGTAGTTACTCGGTGCGGCGCGGCAGTATGCCTGGGCAGCGGCGTCCGGTGTTACCGATACCTCGAAGTATACCGGTTGTGGCGCGGACGGAAGCGCCACGTCAAGGTTTCCCTTTAAGAACTGAATCTGCCTGATAGGGTCAGTCTCGCTCTCCGATGCCTGGGCCGCAGCCACCGCGTCAACGCGCACCACGCGCTTCTCCGTGCCGCTTGCCAGCGTAATTCGATACTCATTGAGTATTGCCATAGTCAAGCTCCTTTGTTCGGCAGTACTCCGCCGACGATTGATTTAGCTCGCCGTTCCTGGTAGCCGAAGAACCACAGCACCGCGACCGCGATGATGTTAACCTCCGGCATGATTTGATAGAGTACGTCGGCTACGCCGGAGAACCCCACCGCTTTCAGAATGATAGCCGCAATATTAAATACCGCGCTGATGATTGCTACAATAGCTTCTTTCATCTTACGCCTCCTATAACAATACTGCCAACCAATACGGCAGTTTAATTCCCTTCGCCCGTAGTATGAATACTACTACTTTTGCCAGAGTCAGCACTGCCAGTACCGCCGCCAGAATCAGCGTGTTTTGCAAGTAAGTCCTCGATTTCTCTTTGTAGCTGTTTATTTTCTCGTAGGAGGTCGCTAACAATGTACGTGTAGTCACCAAAGAGGATAATAGCTCGCTGCGTATCGTCTCGGACTGCGTTAACCGTGTCTCTTGCCTGCTTAACTCGTTCTGTAGCTCGGTCATTTGAGTCTCTAAGAGAGACCCCGATTCCTTCAAGTTCTGTAATAAGCTCTGTATTTCGGTTTGTAAGCTCCATAACTCGGTTTCCCGCGCCTCGCTCGGTTGCGCAAGCAATAAGGATTGCGAGCAGCATAGCCAGAACAATACCGATACTGGTAACAATGCGCATTTCATGCTCCCTCCATTCCCTTTGTTATTTGTTCCGCAACGCAGCAGTTGAGGTGTTGTACACACCACAACAGGCTGCCCGCATGAGTCCGCTCGTCCGCCAGTATTTCGCGTAACCTGTAGGTGACTTCATTCTGCCCTGCTTTTTCAAAGTACTCCAGCAGTTCCATATACAGGTTAGCCGCCGATAACTCGTCCGCTATAGCACCCTGTAATGCTCGCACCATTTCAGAAACGCAGCTAAACTTCGAACCGCACGGCAAAACATCCGTTTTTACTAACGCCATAACTATACTATAAGCCCTGTGTCCGGGTTAGTCAACTCGACCTTAAAGGTAATGCCTTTAGGGGCGTATCCCGGCACGACGCGCACGCCGGGACCCAGGGCGTTAACGGCGTCGGTTATTTGTTTCACGACAAGGGCGGAGGGAACGTCGCCGATGAGCGCCTCGGCCCAGGACACTCCGTCCTCCAGCTCCAGCGGGTCCGCTCCCTTCTGCTTCACGACCGCGAATAATGCCTGGTCAAGCAGCTCGTCTTTCGGGTCGGTGATAACCTCGATGTCCGTTATCCGGTGCTGGTCGAGAGCGTTTTCGAATATCGGATAAAAGTCAAAGATGTTATCGACCAGTACCATAGCCGACGTGCCGTCCGGCTGCCACCGTTGTTCCTTTTTGGATACTTTCGCGTCCATTTAGTACCTCCACAGCAGGTGGCCGTAGGTCGGATTCGGCACAACCAGGCTTTGGCTGAACGTTGCACTTAGGTTCGGCTGGGCGGGGTTTACCTGGGCTAACGGAGGCATTATCAGATTGCTAATATCGGCACCTGGGCTTGGCAGATACGGGTCTGTAAGTACGGACTGGCCGCAACGACAATCTATCTGTACACTCCCGCCAGCCGGAACCACCAGCGGTGCGTCAATCGAGAAAGAATAGCCGAGGCCCATAACCACGTCGCGTAACCCGGTGGTAAGGGTTACGTCGGTAGTCAACGAGTTATGAATGGCTATCTGTGCAAACAGGGCCTCGTTAGCGAAGTCAACCTCAAACGCCGGGGTCGGGTTACTTTGTTCATAGAACATATACAGGTGGCCGTACAGGTTACGTCCGGTAGTATCGTTGGGGTCGGTGCCGATACGAAACGCCCATGCGTTAGGTACGCCGACGATTTCAAGGCCGTACGGGGCTTTTGTTTTATACCAATCCCAGACTACTGCCGTGCCGCGCAATGTCCGGGTAAACTCTATGCCCGGCTCAATAAATAGGAACGACTGTTCGGTTACATCGGAGCCATTTATATCGGCCTTTACGGTTAACACGCCGGAAGCGTTGGTCGTGCCGGGAGGTATCGGCGGAAAGTGCTGAATGGCCGACGCCGCACCGGTGGTTATAAATGAATACACTCCGGTACGCACCACGTTGTTAAGGTCGGTGTACGCCGAGTCAGCCAGCTCGCGGGCAAGTGGCGTTATCTCGTCCATCCTCTGCCAATATTGCGTATTGGTAGGCGGAATATTAACGGTACCCGCCGCTCCGTTGCTGTTGCGCTCGTACGTTGCATAAACCGGAACGAGAGGTGTAGACATGGTTAACATGGCCCTATCGCCTGGCATGTACGTCGCCTGGGTGTCGTATATATGCGGCGTAGAAGGCAGAAAAGAAACGAACCAATCGAACAACACGGCCAGCAGGTCAACGACCAGGTTAAGGTTAAATGACACACGTCCAGTGAAGTGATTCTGAAAGTTACGCGCTATCGACGCGCCCTGCGCCCGGATACCTTTGTCCAGTATGATGGGGTTGGTATCAGTATGGTCCAGGTCAGGGATGTTCTGCGCCTGGGCGAAGTCGTATGTAGATACGCCTTCGATTTCCCTGTTGGCGTAAGCGTCCTCGGTGTAACTGAATCGCGCTATTTTTCCTGCCGGCGTGTTCATCCGGTCTATCAGGTCCTTTATGGACTTTAATAACGAAGCGTAAGCCATTACGCGCCTCCTATTGTGCCTTCTTGTATGAAGGTGTACTCTTTGAACTTCATCCGCACGGTATTAATCCACGCGGCAAACCGTCGTTCCCGGTTATACACCTGCGCGGTCTCATTCAAAGTGTACATAAACTTATACCAGTACTGCTCGTGTTCGATGTGCACGTTGCAAACATAGTTTTCGCAGAGCAGCTGGGTCAATATGCACAGCTGCTCGATAGACGGCCCGTGTCGTCTAATGCGCTGGCAGCACTCGAACATCAACTTAAAGACGTCGAGGGTCAGTGGTAATTCCTTATCGAAGTTTTCCTCGTAGAACGTATACTTAAACCCGTACCATTCCACGTAAGCCTTGTTAATCGGCGGCTCCGGCAGCAGATGGTTGGCAATTACGTTTCCCTCCAGGTCGAATAACGGTGCGTCCTCCGCCGCATAGCCGAGCAGTAAGGCGTTGGCTGGCCGGTAGGTTATTCTTCTCTGCTCACTCGCCTCATGGACAATATCGGTCGGGTAGTTATCATGCTCCGTGCGTACGAATACAAAGTCCTCGTAATCTACACGCACGAGGCCGCGCTCGCTGCGTTCCGGCAAGGTCGGATATAATGTTTTGGTGGACGGTGCGAACCATATAGACCCGACCGAACTCTTACTGAACGAGCGGGGCTGAAATAAGCCGCCGATGTTAGCAATACCTATCAGGTCCTCGTCGCGTATCGGCTGCGTAATACCGGTCTGATTACCGTCGAGAATCCATTGGAAATGCTGCTGATATATCAGCTCGTCAAGCAAGCCATTTCTAAAAATATACTTGTTGAGAAACACGCATACCGCGTTGATAAAAAATCCGTTAAGCTCCCCACGGAAGAATCTGAAAATCTGTTTCACCACGGCCCCTTTATACCCTTAACGATAGTACCTACGCCGCCAGGCAGAGGAGGAAGTTTGGGAAGGCCGGGTATCGGTGGTATCGGCGGCAGCGGCGGCGGGGTCGGCATTGGCGGTACTCCCAACGGGGATAACAGAGCGTTAAATAGATTAACTACTAGTTCGCCGCTTTGCGCTCCGGTCGGATTGGACGGAAATATCCCTTGCAGTGAGTCTACCGCTCCCTGTAAGTCACCGAGTAGGCCCGACGCCGTAGGCGGCCTGGTTAATTCAGCCACGCAAACCTCCTAAAATACATCTACTGGTACCATCATAATCAGGCGCAACATAAACCATATCACCGCGTTAAGACGCATTTCCACGGTGCCGCCTTCCAATAGGTCGTTGATACGCACGGTACGTTTTACCGCGTCGTAGGTGATGGTTGCTACCTCGCAGTAGTTAACCGGCACCGGTTCTTCGTCAGTTGACGATGTTGAGTGCCATACGATGTCTCCAGGTTTATTTATTTGCCACCGTATTCTTCCTGCTAAGTATGCTGGCAGCCCTTTTACGTTGGCGGGGTTTATAAAGTCGAGATTAAGCCCTACACCGGAACCGACGTATGTCATAAGGTCCGGCGGCAGCCAGCGGTGAAAGAATCCTTTGTGGTCGAACACGGTGCTTGCCGCGTGAAACTCTATCGCCGTTATCGGGTACGAGCCACCGGCGAGCGTTACCGGGTCGGTACCATGCACCGGTGAATCGACACCGGTAAATGGGTAGGCACTGACAGTGCCGGGAACGACTAGTTCCGACCAGTCCAGCGCGGCCAGTACCGCGCCTACCAGGAAGTTTACACCGGGTAAACCCGGTAGGTCTATAGTAATTTCCCAGTCTGCCGGTATGCTCGGAATTGTCTCGACGGAGGCGGTAGTGTTACAAAACTGTAAACACGCGAGTCCGGCCTCGCCAGCCTCGCCAGCCTCCGCGCCGTCAGGCATAGGTTTGCCCGCATGTCCTGGTTCAGGACCCAGGTACCTTACCTCTAGCCAGGGATAATCCGGGCTAGACCCGAATGTAAGGGGTGCTTCAACTACCGGCAGCGCGGCCATTACTCCGGCCGGCACGTTATTTAGGGTAACGGCTCCTACGCCCCCCAGTAGTTTCATACTTGTAGGACTAATTGATGTAGGCGGGAACCCGTTGGTAACGGTTACGGTGCCGGTCAGTCTTCCCTTTGTAGCTGGTATAGCCGGTGTGTCAGGCGTAGCCGGTACCTCATCGGTGCCGTTAGTAAAGCTGGTTATTGTAATACTCGCGCCGGGGTAGCCGTCCAGCTCATAAGCGTAGCCGACCGCGCGGGGCTCCAGGTCAAACCCCGCGTCATTAGCCTCCATGTTAAGTATATACGGTGTGCCGGGTGATGTACTGCCGTCGGCGGCAGTAAACGCGCCATGGCCCATCGTAAATGTTTTACTCACCAGCAGCGTCTCTCCTACCGCCGCGCTGCGGCTTGTCTTAAATAAGGCATATACATTAAGCGTTCTGCCCATTACGGCTTCGGGCGGCGGTAACGTATCGCGTTTTTCGCCGTCATTAAGCTGGTATCTGAACTGTACCCACGAACCGCCCGCGACTACTCGTTTGGTGAACGGCGGCGGATGGTGCGTGATAAGCTCAATAACCTCATCGACCAGCATGTACAACCACTGGGACAAGTCCATTACCGGAATGTTATTAAGAAGCCACGTCGCGAGAGAAGGCAGAAGATAGGACGACATGTCTTTCAGATTACAAAGTACTACCTCGCACGACCCCTTCTTGCCCGGATAATAGTCAACGCCCGGATAACTGTCGAGGTCGCCGTTAACCACGGGGTCAGAGTAGAACTCGGCTGACAGCCAGTCCTCCGCGCCGGGGTTCATAGGGTCGAGGCCCAACAGCGGCGTAAAGGAATTCAGCCATACCGTTCCGCTATCACGCCATGAGTTATCTTTTCCTGCCGTTTCCCCGTACATCATCCACTGCCACGTGTCACCTGGTGCGATAGTATGCGGGGCCGGCACGTCCATTAAGTATCGCCACGGTCCTTCGTCGTAGACATAAGTACCGCTATCTATTACGACGTCGGCGGGGCCGTTGTTGGTAACGGCCATCCAGCGGATAGCTTTCGCCGCAATAATTTCGTCCTCGCCCATCACGGTATTACCGGGTATCGGCGGGATGTAGTCCGGGTCGCCGGGGTCTCCTACGGCCTCTACCGGTACGTTACTCGATATACGCGCCTCAAACTTATCGACGTCCCAGCCGATTACGCCGTCGTTGTCTATATTAAACGCCTTCCAGTCACAGCTAAAAGTACCGTTACCGGCAATACCCTCGTCAAAGCCGACCGTACTGGCTTCCACGACGAACTTATCGCTGCGCCCCTGCGGAAGCAATTCTATGTCGGCGGGTATGAAAAGTTCATATTCAAAGCCGTCGGTTTTAAGGATATACTTACCGGACGGGCCAACCTGCGGGTCCGACCCCTTACCGAGTACAATCATCTCGGCGGCGGTCTGTTTGGCCGGTTTAATACCGCCGCCGGGCGCTGCCGGAGCGTTAATGCCAATCCCGGCAAGTACTTTACGGGCTTTTTCATACACCCACACGCCTATATTGGCCATGTTAGGCAGGCCACCTCCCTGCTCGGCGCTGGCCGCGTCAACCTCATCAATCCACGACCACGGTATCATCGTAAGCGCCTGCATTATTAACGGCAAAACTACGCTTACCGGTATGCGCAGCTCCGTATCACCGGTGCCTCCCATTTTATTGGTAGCAATTATCACCCGTCGGTCAACCGCGTCGTATCCAACTTCGCCTAACGGCACCGCCACTAATCCGGCGCTGGCGTTCTTCCCTGCTTTCGGCTCGACCTGGCCATACACGGTAGCGCGAAACTCCGGGTAGTGGTGCGGTATCACCTGGATAATATCTTTACCTACGGTATGAGCCCAGTGAAAGGCGTCAATCAGTGGAATGAGCTGGCGTCCAAAGTTGGAAATCGCGTTAGACGGCCAACTATCCATATTAAGATATGAAAATAGGGCCGGAGGCCACGTGACATCCGCCATACTACACCGCCGTCTCGCGTTCCGCTACAAATGATACCCCTGCAAGCCGGGGGATGGATAGGCGTGGTATCGTGATAAGCTCTACCGTTTCCGGCTGCCCCGCAACGATGTCCTGTATGTAAATCTTTTTTATTACGACACCGGGTATGCCGTGGCTATCAGAATCCCGGTACAGCATAGGCTCACTTATCTCGTCTATATGCGTAACCATGCTCTTGTACTTATTGAACAGGGCTGACAACATAGACTCCGCGTCAGCTTGTTTGAGCTTATCCGGGTCAAACTTGTAGTGAATAAGTATATAAAACTCGCGATTGGCATGATAGGCATAATACACCGGATGCTTTCCGTTCACAAAAATAGGATTATGGTAGTACACGACGTCACTAGAGGAAAACATGAGCGTATTATATACCGTTTTGGCGCACACCAGCTCGGCTAACTCGGTGGTGGGCGCTCCGGTAATAAATATGGCCAGCATTTTAGGCGGCAGCTGCGTGCCGTCCTCAAGCACCTTGTACTCGTCTATCGACGGATTAAAGATAAGGTCAGCAGCGAAAAGAGACGGCAGCGCTCGCACGGCAGTCTGTAATTCGACAAGGCTGTCCTGCCGTTTGGTATCAGTCAGTAACCGCCGCCGTATTTCGTCTACCGATTCCGCGTCATGGCCGAGGCTGCCGCTATTTTCCAGCGACCGGAACGTCAGTTCCGAGGGCAGCGGAGCGCCTGATTGCAGCGTTACTAGCGCCTCTTCTTCTCCTGCTACCGGAAACGCTCCGGTACGCTCGGACGCGAACAGCAGCACACCGAAGTCGCCGGGACGCAGAGGAAAGGCGCGGTCAATTTGAAATGTAAACCGGGTTCCGTCAGGCGACCGGTACACGTAGACACCGTCCGGTATGACCACTGTATCTTCTTCGCTGGTGTTGTACATAACGACACGACATATCGTAGCCTTTGCCGGTATGCTTTGCTCGCCGGTAATAAGCATAGCGCTTTCGAGGTCGTCGGCTTCGCAGTATTTCGGGTTAAACCGGTATTTCGAGCCCACGATGAGGTCGCGTATTTTAGCGAACCCCGCTGCGATAGAACGTAGAATAAGGTATAATTTATTGGTATTTGCCCGGTGTACCGTGTACGGCGCGATGAATTGGTCAAACTCGTCCGTGATTTCAGCGGTTTCCTCGTCTATTGTTTTGACTTCTATCGCCATTACGTCCTCTTTATATAGTATAGCCTGTAAGCGGCTAAAAGTCTAGTTTGACTGTGCCTTTGTCTGCCCAGGGTCGTCTATCTCAAGTATTACCGCCGCTACGGCAGGTATCGGGGTGGTAGCCGGGGGCGGCGGCGGCTGCAATCCCTGCACCGTAGCACTGCCGTTATCCCCCTGGGTAAGGGCCAGGTCGCCTTCTATCTTTGTTTTGGTTATCCCCAGCGGGCTTATGGTGAACGTGGCCGGCGCGGTATTTACCATATTGGAGGCCGAGAACGCCGGGTGCTGTATACTTCCGGGCGGACAGAGTACGTCAATATTACCTTTGTAGCACGGCTTACCCTCCGCGCTGACTTTAAGAGACGGCGGGGTTATCACCTGCGCCGTGCCGACCAGCTGGCCGGGCGGCTGGCATTTGAACGTACACCCCTGTACGGCCAGCGCCTTCACGCGGATACCTCCAGATTGCCGAGAATGGTACACTTCGAACTGGTCAATTCTATCTTTTTGCCGTTTGCATCGAACACCCATCCGCTGCCGTCACTATCCGCTTTGGCGTTGTTGGCCTTAATATGCAGCTCCGTACCGTCAGTCTCGATGGACACCTTGTCCAGGGAGCAGGAGAAAGACTTCCCATCGCCGTCCAGTGACAGGGAAAAGTTCTTGCCGGTAATGTCTACGGTGCCTTTTTCACCGAGGGTGATTGTTACCGGGGCATCGTGCGTCGTTTTCTTTTCTGCCTTTTCGCTATAGGTATCTTCGACCGTAGTCTCTATCGGCTCGTCGTCCGCGTCGAAACCGAAATTGCGTGTAACGTTTGCGCCATACTTGCGCATAACGGGCGCTTTCTCACTGTAGGTTACGCTGTCCGCCGCGTCGGTCGGCTCGACCTCGCCGTCCTCGTTATGGTCGTATCCGCGCAAAATGGTACGGGCCGCGCCGGTACGCTCGGTGAGCGGGGATAGGTGGCTGTGCTTGACATCTATAGGGGCCTCTACCGGGGTACGAATGTACTTGTCGTCCTTTACTTCGTCCTTGTAACCTAGCTCTAGGTTAACCGGTGACTCCAGGTCTACGAAGGTGCTGTGCTTCGGCAGCACGATTAGCGCCAGCCGGTAGTCCTCTTCGTCAGCGCCGGAGCCGAATTGAACTGCAGCATTTTGTGCGACGCTAAGGCTGAACGTGTTGGACCCTACGGTTACGGCACACGCGGTGCTGTCCTCGTCCTCGGTACGGGTACCGCCGATATTTACTACCACGTCCGATAGCTGTTTTACCGTCGAGGCCAGTATTCCGACCATGGTGGACCACGTGTACCCCCGCCCTGTTGCCGGTAACTCCGGCGTAACCGGAGGGTCCGCTTCCTCGTCTCTTCTCTGCCATGGCGGATTGAACATCATCGAATTCATCCCATTCAGTGAGAATAGCAGCACGAGGTCGTCTACTCGCGGTGTTACGTTAATCTCTAAGGCAGAGGAGGTAGACGCGAGCAGCGGCACGTATATATCGTCTTTAGTTAGGCCGCCCTGTATAACCGGCGATACAATAACTAGTGAATCGGTAAGCACCTCGGTAATATACCCGTAGGATACAAACGGTATTTCCCGTACCCAGTCATTCGAGCCTATCATACCGTCGTCTTTATGCAGGTCAAAAAAGTTTTGATTCATTTATAGACCACCTTCGGCAGGACCCACTTATAAGCGATAGTCGGCCTTAGATTCAGTAGTGGTTCATCTGGAGGCCATTTTTCTAAACTTCCGGGCATATAGGGTGCTATAACCGGGAGTTTATCTTTAAGGTGCTTGCTATATATATCCTTATTATTAGCAGAATCGGTTTTTCCATTGTCCAAAAACCAGCGCAGCAGGTCACCGTCCTTCCAGCTGTTAAAATCAGGCGGCATTTCAGGCAGCGCCAGTAGTGGAAAATTATTTGCCAGCATTACACGAAGGGCCTTAGACCAATCTAATGTTTTAAGGTCTATCGTAGTCACTCCGTTATCTCTAATCCATTGACTTAATGATTGCTCTACCCATTCCAGCGACGGCTTGCCACCAGCGCCGCCGCCGAGCCTTGTGCTGGCTTTCGCCAGCTCCGCTTCCGCCGTCATTTTCGCCGCCTCCGCCGTAGCTATTTCTGCCGCCGTTTTAGCCGCTTCCATCTCTTCCCGATACACCGATATTTGTGCTTGTAATTTCTCCACTTTGTCCGTGAGCGCCTCTTTATCCACGTCCGCGTTTTCACCAACGTCCTCATTGGCCAGTACAGATAAAGCGGTATTCGACGGCGAGATGTCCACGCACGACAAGGTCATCATATTTTTATCGCCGGTAGTGTCAAACTCTACGTCGGACAAGATAACCAAAAACCACATATCGGTATTGTGCGGGTAATAAAATCCTACAAGGTCGCCGATAGTATACTTCGCGGAAAACCCGACCATCTGCCCCGGCGATATAAATGATACAAACGGGCAGCGTATAGTACGCAGCGCCGTCACACTCACGTCGTATACGGCGGGAAGCAGAAGAGGACGGGCAAAACGCGACGCTTTAATTACGTCCTCGCTGGACACCAGCGTCTCGACCGATTCCATACGATGATATATTAGAAAGTTACCATTCATATACCGGTAGAACCGCAGGTCCTGAAACGCGGAGATTATTTCCAGTATCTGCGAGTCCTCGTTCATCATCTGTTTTATCTTAGGCACCGAGGCCAGCGGGTCCGCCACACTGTCACCGTCCGGCACCGGTATCGGTACTGCTGTCGCGACCGAGGCATTTTTAGCCGCATTGGTAATAATGCATTTTACGCCGATATTAACCGCGTCAAGCATTGGAAAGATACCTTCCTCTGCCACCTCGTCGGTTATGTCCGTGTACCGGTCGGCAATACTTTTGTCAATTTGCTTTTCCGCCGGTATAAAGGCGTGGTTAACTTTATCATAGTCAAAAATTGCTATGCGCTTTTTCATGCCGTCACCAGGGTCGGACTGCTCGGCTTTAATCCCTGGCGCTAAGAACCGGCAGGTCATGTACAAGAAGCAGGCTTTTTCCAGGGGTGTCTTTACATCGGCAGGAAACTTTGCAGCGTCTGAAAAATACTTTTGCAGTGAGCCTTTACGCGCCCACTTCTGGCCATACTCCATCGTGCCTACAATACCCTCAAATACCGTTACCCGGTCGGGAGGTGTGGACTCATTGTATGTCGAGATTATTCGTACTGATAGCTGTAGCATGGTATCCATATCACTTGTCGAGTTGTTAATAGTGAACCGGCTCATCTCATTGAACATCTTTAGCCGATTAAACTTCGCCGCTTCGCCGGGCACGTCCTGCGCCAGCGGCGCTTGTGTCCAGTCGGGGAACATGCTGCGGTATCCCATTTGTATATCTATCGTAAGTACTGCATTGTTGTTATGCGTAAATATGGTAGCACCCTCGGTATCGGTGGGAAAATACATATTGGTTACTTTTATAAATACCTGTACCGACGTGCTGTTGCTTACTTGCTTGTATGACACCTCTATCTGGGGCTTGACGGCTATCTTTCTAAATCGGGGCTCCCCATTAGGTCCGAATATAACTTCGTAATCGGACCGCAAGGTAAACCAGCTGCCGTCCCTGCGATTAAAACGCAGGTTAATTATTTTGTCATACAAATCGAAATGGTCGAGGTCGATTGTCTCATAGCCGCGCTTTATATGCCCGGCCCGCTCGTGGTTAAGCGGTATAGTAGTCGGCATTACTCGTCCTCATATAACGTAATCTGACATCGGTCCATATTATCCTTGTTAAGTACCAGGCCCATCAACGTATCATCCGTAGTGCGAATACCCACCGTATTATCGCCCATCCCGATACGCCCTACGTCGCCAATGACGCTAGATACTAACACAGCGGGGTCCGGTGTGCCGTCCGCCTTAATACCGCGTACCATGATGTTGATTTTATTTACCCGACCAATGCCGGAATTACCTTCAAAATGCTCGTCAACGATAGTAAATAACGCCTCACGGGTGCCGTGATTATACGTCACCGTGTACTTATCATTCACGAAATCGCTAAGGTGTAGTTCAAGTTCCACTAGTTACTCCTTCCGATACTGCGACTATTTTATTCGCGGGTAAGTTCTGGCCCATACGGTCGGTATCAAACGCGGCTTTGCCCAGCGTGTCCGTCGCACCGATAACCCACGGACGGCGGAACTCGCCTATGCTGCCCTTATATCGACGCATAGACAGCACCGGTACTTCCTGCACGGTCAACGTTACCCGCCACACGTCGTCCTCGTTGTTACGTTTTTCAGCCGTCTTATCCGTTATAAGCACGTACTTGCTTTTATCGCCCATCCATGTCTTGTACTGCACGATATTGCCGGTAGCCACCATCGCGTCCAGCGAATCTTTATTGTACATCTTGTACTCGTCTTGCGGCAAGCTGCCGGTGCCTACGGATGATTCCGCGTCGAGTGTACCGAGCGCCTTCGCGTAAGCGCTGTACTTGTTATACGCCATATTTAGCGCACTAAGCATGTACTGCTGCGCGGACGGAGCTATATAGTCCTCCGATGGTTGTATAGTCTGTATAACGCTGCGCATAACGTAAATGTTCTGCCGCACGTATCGTCCGAAAGGCATGTACGGCACAATTACCTCAAGCTGATACTCGACCGGATTTACTACGGTGTTGTCAATAATGGTCTGCATGAGACCCTTGCGCACCGGGTCTATCTTTCTGCGCAGGTCGGAGTCATCCACCGTAGTCGGCGGTTCGTACATGATAACCCGCTTTTTACTGACGTCTATCTTCTGCTTATCCTGGTGCTTAACCTCGTGAAAAAAGCAGAAGGGAAGTGTCACGACATCTGGCTCCGGGTACCACCACTTGTTGTAAAATACGGATATACTATTCCAGATGTTAAGCTGGTCCCTGGCCGCGTTCAGTACCGTCGGTATAACTATGGGGAGGTATTCTTTTGAGTCGCGAATGTCGTTACCCATGGGGAGCCACGGGGTTTCGCCGCGATAGGTCTGCTGCTCGTATGGCGCTCCGCCATTTAGTATGCCTTGCATTATGGGCCTTTAACCTCCTCCGGCGTATTACTTATATTTTTACTTTCGTTGAGGATGAACGAACCGGGAAGTGTCGGCGGCGCGTCAGTCGCTAACCATGCGGGTAAGTTGTGTGTTAGTTTTATTTGCAGGTTTTCAAACTTACCGTGATAGTTCAAGTCTAGCGGGGCTACTTGTAGGCTCTGTATCCCCTGTAGCAGCTGCTGGCCTAGCACGTTGCTAATGTCCGTCGCGCTATTTCTAACAATCATGTTTAGCTGCCCTTGAAGAACAGGGTCAGAACTAATAGGCTTTCGCTTACTGTCGGCACTACCCCAGGGGCCAATCGTCATTTCAGGATACCGTAGCGACCTCTCGCCGTCGTAGACCTCTTTGTAAGAGTGCTTTATTAAGCCTTTAATGAAACTAGAATCTTTTGGGTTTTCGCGGACACTATCTGCCCATTTAAGAAACGTACCGATGTGGTTTATAGGCAAGGTTGACGCATACACTAGAGCGTCTTTTTTGGGCGCATATCGCCATAGTGCAGTCATTTCAGCACTCGTGTTGGTAATACCTGGTATGCCGTCCAGTCTAACCGTTTCATCTATCCTTTCATGCTGCATCATATTTTGATAACGCTGTATGTTAGTTACCGCTTTATTTATCTCGTCTGTACTTTGCTGTGCTAAAAGCGCCACGCTGTAGTTGTTTGTAGGGTCAATATAGAACGTTCCTATTTTCGTAGTAGGGTATTTTTCTCTCGCTTTCGCGCCTTGCGCTCTTTTGTCCTCTATGGTACTAGCAAGGTCCATCATATTAGCCGCCCCAGCAAGCAGTGTGAAGTCTTCGGCGCTGCCCTTAAAGTTAAAATCGAAAGGGACCCTATCGCGCCCGTCATATCTTGTAGGTAACTTTCCATAGCCGCCGGCAAACAGTTCCGAGTATCCTCTGGCCGCCGCGAGTTTGTCCTCCGGCTTCGACCTGGGGTCTATCAGTCCTCTGGACTCGTAAATAGCTATCGCGCCCTGCTGATACTCGTCAATGGCCGCCGCATATTCCTTATCTTGCGCTAATGACTTGTTATATCTATTTCTATTTCGGTCATCTATCAACGGCTGAAAATCAATACCTAGCTTAAACCATTTATTCACGCCCATAGCAAAACCGAGTAAGGCGTCCTGAAATTGCTCCATTATGTTAAGGAGATTCGGCCCGAAGGCCGTAAGCAGTAGTCCTTTCAGTGCTTCTATTGTAGCGGAAAACACCGCCACGGCGTTAGAAAAAGCATCGCCTACTGACTTCTTCGCAGCCCCGCGTGACTCGGTATCGTGCCGCTCCAGCACGGCGGAGTCCGGTACTATCTCGGTTATCAACCGCTTATACATGTCCTGCGGATTTTTGCCGTTCCACTCATCAATAATCTTATAGGCGTTAGCCGCTCGCTGCGGATTAGTTTTGGACAGCGCGGTAAGCTCGGTTACGAGCATTTGCAACTCTTTACCGCCGCCGTTACCAATCATATTGAGATATGCGCTCCACTCGCGGGCATTGGTACTGCCGCCGTAGAGACTCTTGTTGTTGCGCATACCCTTGAGCGCGGTCATCATCGCCCAGTCAGCTACATACGAGGCGTCGTTTTCCTTGTTAAGCATAAGGTTAACCGCGCCGTCAACACCGCCTCCGATGCCTGCGGCTGCAGTCATCTCCGCCAGGCCAGTCGCAGCCATGCGGATACCTTCGCCCTTATCTGCCGCTACGTTACCGAGCTTCGTGGCAACGTTACCCCGGAACTCCATGAGGTCCACGTCGTACCCGCGTTTCTTAAAAAGCGCGGTGGCCCGCTCGCTAAACTTTATATCATCGTAGGACATGCCGGTCGCGGTCTGCCCTAGCATAGACATCGTTACGAGGTTTGCTATCTTTGTTGCGGTTTCCGATATTTTTCCGAGGACGTTAATGACTAATTTTACAATTCCTACTACCGCGTCAATAATCATTTTAGCCACGAGGAACGGCGCGACTACCGCGCCTACCTTTGTGCCTATCGCGTTTGTTACCCGACCGATACGCCCCGCCGTTTTGGAACCTACGCCCAGTTTACGCAGCCATTTACCGAACCGACCGGTGCCGCGCATATTGAATCGCTCCATTCTGTCCCGTCTACGCTGCACGTATTCAAGCCCGCGCTCGGTACCTTTTCCCTCGCCGTGCATATAATAGTCCATCTCTGCTTTTTCTCGTTTCGCCGCCGCGCTTAATTCGAGGGTACGTCGTCTGGTAATGTACTTCTCATCATCATATAAAGATAGCCGCTCCAGCTCCGCCCGCTGCTTTACCGCTACCTGCGTTTTCCGGTCCATGTTTCGAAGCAGAGAAGAAGAGCCAGATTGCCCGGTGAAGTTTTTAGCCAGGTAGTCTTCTACGGACTGGCCTTTAAGTCTCGCGTTTTGTTCTACGGCCTCACGTTCCAGCTGATTGCTTTTTACTTTCGCGTCTATTGCCATTGCTCTATTTCTGCGGCGCAGGTGAGGATCAATGTCCCACTCCGCTTCCAGCTGGTTTCGTTCTTTTGCTACGGCTTTAAATGCGGCAAACCTATCGTCGGGTAATTCGAGCACATAATCGGCAGGCAGAAGAAGCTGGCCCGCGACTGACTCCCGCTCCTCTTTCCGTGCGGCTTCTTTTTTTTCTTTTCTCTTTTTATCGGCTTCTCGTTTATTTCGGTCCGCTGCTTCCTTCCTCTTCGTGTAGGCTATCTTTTTTCTTGCCTCCTGCGCTGCCGCTCTGTTTTTCAGTTTCTCTGCTTTAGCCTGTGCCGCTTCGGTACGCTCTATTTTAGCTACTTGTTCCGCCGTTTCTTCTAGCTCCCACGAGTCCGTAACCATATCTTCCAGCACACGGGACATAGGGGCACGTCTTCCATTATCTAGCTTTTTACCGGTAGGGTACTTAGTGGGATATAATATCTGCCGCTTATCGGTATCACGATACACACTAGGGTCCTTGCCCGTCATGCTGCGTAGCTTTTTTTCAAACTCCTTGTCCGCATAGCTACCGGCAGAAAGCAGCGCGCCATAGTCAAATACCTTGTACCCTTTCGGTGTGGACGTAAAGCCCGTTTTAATCATGTCAGCGATAGCTTTCTGCACATCGGCCATTTTAGCCGCGTCGATATTACCCTCTTTATCCGTCGCAAAGTCAGTCGCATATCGCTCCTGTATCTGCTGCACGAAGTCCTCTATTCCCTTACGCTGCGGCGCGGTCAGTCGTCCGCCGATGTCATACGCGGATGTCGTCTGCCCCGGCGTAGGCGAGTATTTAAGCGCCCGATTAGCCCCCTCCAACCACGGACTACTTTTGAGCTGGCGCTGCAGCTGTTTGATAAGCTCTACTGTCTGCACTTCGGTAGCACCGGTGAGCTGCTTGAACGCCTTTTGCGCGTTTGCGTTGAGGGTAATAGCGAAAAATCGCGGACTAGCCATTGGCCGCCTCCGCCATACGTTTATAATGCGCTTGTATTTCCGACATAGTTTTAGTATACGCCATAAACTCGAACAGGTCGAGCCATGTCATAGGCTCCGCCCCGTACTTTTCCCGGTATGCGTGTATGCAGAAGAGAGTAAGATTGGACCCGAAGTACTGCTCTACGATGTAGGTTTCGGCTTTGCCGCCCGCGTTTTCTTCCTGCTTTTTCCCGCTGGCGGCGCGGACTTTTTCTCCGGCAGCGGAAACTTTTTTGACAGGTGGGCCGCCATAAACTCAACCAGCCAGCTGACGATGTACGGATACACTACTACCGCGTCCATCGCCCGGAGGTCAAACATTTTATTAGGCACGTAGACTTTACCCAGCTCCCGCCGGCTGCCGTCATCATCGCGGATGTACACCTCCATAGTCTTACCGGTAAGGTACTGCATGGTAAGGTCGTACATTATGTCGAAGTTTTCGAGGTCGCATATTGCGCGGCACTCATCGACCACCGGGACGGAAGCCAGCCCGTCCGGGAAGTGAAACTCGATTCTGTCGAGTTTCACATACTCCCGGATAAGGGCTATGTCTTCCTTGTCGTCTAAGATACTCGCATCGAGCGCAAGAAAGTTTGCGGGTTTAACCGGTTGGTCGGTCCCCGCCGTTCTAGGACCTTCCATTAGTTGTTACTCCGTTATATCAGCATCTGAAAGTCCGCTTCCGCCTGTAATTCCACCGTTGTTCCACGGGCTGTCTGTAGCTACGTTAGTAGGCAGTAGCTCACTTTTTTCATAGCCTCCGCTAGAACCACCATTTGCTGTATAAGCGCTTGGCGAAAACGTGTACCCTTTCTGATTCCCCGCTGCCCAGAACTTGCCTTCGCCGCTGTCCGCTACGGATAGCACGCCCTCATAAAATCCGCAGTACAGCATGGTCATAGCATAGATAGGCATACCGTTGCCCATGTCTACGTCATGCGGAAACCCGGTAAAGGCGACGCCGTAGTAGACACGTACTAACGCCCCGGCAGAGGTGTAACGTGTCCGCTTGAGCTGCCCGCCTACACCATCTTTTGACGCGGCAATGAACGGTGCGATAGCAGTTAAGTCACCGCCGTACACCGTGCCGTCACCGGGAAGCACCTGGAGGGTAGCTCGTCCGGCCATTACATGATTCGTAACCACGATAGACGCGCCGCTTACCGTTGTTTCGATAAAAGCATTTTCCATCAGTGGCTGTGCGTTAAAAAACGTGTCATTAAGCCGCAGACAGTCTCCCAGCTGCACCTCATCACCGTCCAAAGTTTTAAGCGACCCCTTTAGAAAAGGATGCTTAAACGCATACTGCGAACCACCGGCGGTTCTAAAACTTGCCTTCGGCCTGCTTAAGGCCATATTGTTAGCATACATAGCACACTCCTTTATTATTGTGCGGTAAGTCCGCCGCTAACTTCTACACGCTGTAGGTCGTCTACATAGTAGGCGTGCCACGCACTTGCGGCTACAATAGCCGTGCGGCCCTGCTTAGCCTGGTCAAAGCTAGGGAAGGAAAGCCGCACGTCAACCAACCGATTATCCGTGGCTGCAAACCGTTTAAGCGTGGTCGATACAATTGTCTGTATTTGTTCATACGTTTCCGCATTACACAATACCAACACTCTTGTCGTCATCAAGTCCGCTACCCGCATTGAGCAGGTGTAGTCCACGAACTTCGCAATCATCAACATCGACAGCGGAATACCGAGGCCCGGCGCATTGATACCAGTCACTCTCGACAAGCAGCAGTCCTGTATCGACGTATCCGATATAGTACGCAAGTACCCGACTTCCATCTCATCGAGTTGGTTGGTGTATTTCTCATCACAGTTCTCATTGACGCTCGCGTCAATCCAACTCGGCCAACCGAGCGGCTTGATAGCCGTACCGTTCAGCCGCCGCATGGACAACTTGTTGCCGATGAACGTACCGGAGCTGTTCCGCTGGTCAAACCATGCCGCCAGCGCCTGTGCAGGTATGAATACGTTAGGCTCGCTATGCACCGTCAGCGTGGTGTTGATACAATTCAGCAGATAGCGGCAAACCTATCGTCGGGTAATTCGAGCGCATAATCGGCAGGCAGAAGAAGCTGGCCCGCGACTGACTCCCGCTCCTCTTTCCGTGCGGCTTCTTTTTTTTCTTTTCTCTTTTTATCGGCTTCTCGTTTATTTCGGTCCGCTGCTTCCTTCCTCTT
>LSPZ01000037.1_pt1 | contig 34536 bp, 37 predicted proteins | sample 651281 | NCBI WGS metagenome assembly LSPZ01 (sample SAMN04438313, study PRJNA306036) | termite gut metagenome | isolation source: viral DNA filtered from gut of termites from termite colony 2 | host: Coptotermes formosanus | place: USA: New Orleans, Hayne Blvd. | collected 2013-06-18
ATTATGCTTTGGTTCTCTGATTTCAACATTTCACCCCGACCGGTAAGGAGCCATTCTGGATTAACATCTGGTATTTCCGATAATATATTTTCGATTGCATTTGAATTAAGAGGTGTGTGTTTTGCATTTCCCCTAAAACTTGCGGAAGTCATTCCAATCTTTACATAAAATTCCTCTTTTGGAATCTCTTTATATTCAACCAAGTGTATAATTCTCTCTTTTATCATCGCGAATTTATTGTCGAATTATTTGTAAATCGAAAATATATTTTCTATCTTTGCCCCAGTTAATAAAATGTCAAAAAAGGCTACAAAGATAATAATAAAAACGATAAAAGCAGGAACAACCGGGCAATGAAAAATTTAAAAATTAACAAAAGTAACACAGGGCATCCGCACGGTTGGGTTTCTTTGGATTCCGGGCGGCTTAACCTGCTTTTATTGATAAGGGTAATATTACAAAATAAACAGGTATGGAAAAGAAGTTTAGACTAACAGAAGAATTTATTGAGATTGAATCCGGTAAAAAACTCTACCGGATTGAATGTACAATCCCTTTTAGGGATGTAAAAAAGGGGGAATTGGGAGGATGGATAGAGAAGGCAGAAAATTTATCCGGCAACGCGTGGGTGTTCGGCAATGCGAAGGTGTTCGGCAATGCGAAGGTTTACGGCAATGCGTGGGTGTCCGGCAATGCGTGGGCGTCCGTCGATGCGAAGGTTTACGGCAATGCGGAGGTTTACGACAATGCGAAGGTTTACGGCGATGCGGAGGTTTACGACGATGCGAAGGTTTACGACAATGCGAAGGTTTACGACGATGCGTGGGTGTCCGGCAATGCGAAGGTTTACGACAATGCGTGGGTTTACGGCGATGCGTGGGTGTCCGACAAGGCGGAGGTTTACGACAATGCGAATTTCCTTGAGAAGGCACAATAAAGACAATTTAATATTAAACGCTAAAAAGCAGTAAAAAAGTAAAAAAAATGAAAGACGAACGATTAGTTATTCCCCCCAGTGGGTGCATGGGCGAACTGGCCAGGCTTTGCGGGTGCTCCCGGGCCACGGTATTCAATGCGTTACGTAAAAACATGCGGGGTAGGAAGTCCGACATGGTGCGCAAGATGTATTTAACGAAGTATGTTTCAGGGAAGTAATTATTAAAATTTAGAGGTATGGATGAATTTATAGACACACTGGCGGAAAAGGTGATCAACAGTATTTCCGGGTATTCGTTTGATGACCAGGCGTTCATAATAACGGAGTTGACAGACAGGCTGCTCGACGAGAGGGGTATGGTGCTGCTGATGAATTTTAACCCGAAGGACGAGGATGAAAGCGAGGATTATAGTTTTTAACTGGCTTCTCAGTTTCACAGGGCTTTGTATCGACATGGAGCGTTCCCCGTCCTGGGCGGTCGTTGCGGCGGTTTCCTGGTTTGCGGTATCTACGCTTCTGCTCCGCCTGGCCGACCCGTACAAAATATTCAGGGACGGCGACGGTAAACACCGGGACGACCGGGACATTTAATCAGGCAGGAATTTTTAACTTAATAATAAAAAAAGAGAATGGATACAATTAATGCCGACAGCATGACTGTTGAGGAGCTTCGGGCAATCCTTGCGAAAAAGGAGAAGGCCGAGAACGAGAAGGCCCTCCGCGAGCGGAAAAAATACGAGGAATTCATTGAGAAGAACACGTCCGAGATGGTTGAGAAGGCGATCCTGGTTAGCGGGAGCCTTCTGGCTTTCCACGCCGAGTGTACCGAAAAGCTGGGCAGGGTACGTGAAATGCTAAGCAACTACGGACGCATCCGGGGGAATTCCAAGGGTGGCTTCCACCTTAAGACGGGGGACGGGAGATACAGGCTGGTTTACAGGTATACGACCCTTTGCGACTGGGACGAGCGTGCGGACAAGGCGGAAATGCTTTTAAGGGAGTTCCTGCTGGACGTTGTGAGGAAGCGTGACCGCGAGCTGTTTGAGTTGATTATAAGCCTTTTGGAGCGCAACAAGGAAGGGAAGCTGGAGTATTCCCGGATGCAGGCCCTGTATTCGAAGGAAACAGCGTTTACCGACCCCCGCTGGCGGGAGGCGCTTCGGTTGTTCCGGGAGAGCTTCCGGGCAGTAGATTCGAAGATGCGCCTGGAATTCTACCGGCGTGACGGGGAGTCGGGCAAGTGGGAGTTGATTCCGCTGAACCTGTCGAGTTTCTAGGGATTACGAACAAGGAACAAGGAACAGGGATTATGGAAGTATACAACGACAGGATGTGTCTGACAGGCGAGGAGGTATGGGCGGTTCTGGGCTCTAACTTCAACACCCTTCTTGGGCGCAGGCGCTTGCGGAACGTATCGGGCAGGGCCTGCTACAACCGTCCGGGGCTGTACGCTGTTGATGACTTCCCGAACAGCAAGCGCCGCCGTTACCGCGACGAGTTGTATGCCGCTTACCCGGAGCTGTCCGAGTGGAAAAGGATACAGGATTCCCGGGAGGCACAGTGCTGGCTTTTGGATAATGCGGTACCCGATGCGTCGGCCCACGCCTTTTTTTCCGGCTACCGGAAGCCGGGCGGCCAGCCCCTTGGGCAGGAAGAACGGACGAGGTACGCGAATTCGGCGATGATCCTTAACGCCATCCGGCGTGTATGGGACAAGAGCTTCTCCGGCCATGCCAGGGCGGGGACCCTGGGTCGTCTCCGCAAGGGCGAGTTCTTCTCGCGGATGGCCCGTTCCATGCCGGAGGTATCTGCAAGGTACCCGCTCTCGTTCCGGCGCTTTTCGGCCCGGAGGCTCCAGGAGCTGTATGAATCCTACCTTGCAGGCGGTTACGCGACACTTGTAAGCGGCAAGGAAGGGAATTCAAACCGGCGGAAGAAGAACAGGAAACGGATCGAGCAGGTTATCCTGAGCATCTACGGGTCGGGCGAGAAGCTGTTTGTGAGTGATGTGAGGAAGTATTACAATGAATTCCTGCAGGGCCGGCGCGAAATCTACAACCGGGATACCGGTGAAGTCTACGACCGGAGCGAGTTTTTCCATAACGGGGATCCCGAGACCGTCAGCGATGCCATGGTATGGGGTATTATCAACGACCCCCTGAATCGCAAGGTGGTTGACCGCAAGCGCAATGACTTCCATTACAACCAGGAGCGTCACAATCCGGACGTGCAGCGCAAGCCGCCGCGCTTCTCGCTGTCGAAGGTATCGCTGGACGACAGGGATCTGGTACGCAAGGCCGTTGTTGTCATGGAGAATCCGTTAACCGGGAAAAAGGAGCGCCGGGAGGCGTCCGTGCACGCCTATTATGCTTACGATGTTGCCTCCGGGGCAATTATCGGCTCTGCCTACTCGATGAAGAAGGACGCCGCCCTGGTAGAGGAGTGCATGCGAAGTATGTGGGGCAACCTGCGGCGGTGGGAGCTTCCGGCTCCTTATGAGTTTGAAGTGGAGAATCACCTGATCCGGGGCACTGTCCTGGAGGAAAAGTTCCGCGACACCTGCGTCGAGTTGAGGTTTTGCGCCCCGCTGAACAGCCGGGAAAAGCGTGCGGAGCACCTCAACAGGGCGAAGAAGTACCACGGGGAAAGCAGCGAGGTAAAGCTGGGTATGGCCAGGGGCCGGCACTATGCGCGACACGAGGCGTACCTGTACCGGCCGGAGAAAGTCTTTGACGAGATGAACGACACTTTCAGGAACCCGGTAAAGGCATTGGATTGGGAAGCTGTAATCAGGGAGGACCGCGAGCAGATAGCGGCGTACAACAGCGAACTCCATCCCGGCGTGGAGGACAGGAAGGCGAAGCGTCCGCTGTACCCGGGCATGACCAGGATGCAGGTATTGACGGAGCGTGTGAACGGGGAGAAGTGTGCTCCCATCGACTGGCTGCATGTATGCAGGGTCTGGGGCGTTTCGCGCGGGACAAGCGTCAAGCGCGGCCGATCGGTAACGGTCGATTACCGGGAGTGGTGGCTTTCTTCCCCTGGGGTGATTACCAGGCTCCGACCGGGCAAAACCGACTGTACGGCCTTCTGGATTCCAGACCCGGATGGCACGATAAGCGAGATACACCTTTACCAGGACGGGCGCTACATCGACACGCCCGAGGTTCTTGGACGGTTCCAGGAAGCGGTTGCGGAGCGCACGGAGGAGGATATTGCCATTATGAACAGGCAGCTGGGCTTTATCAGCAGCGCCGGGAAACTGGCTCGCGACCGAAGGGAAGAGGTTATCCTCGGCAGGATCGGGACGTTAAGGAGCGCCCTGGTAGACCGCGCGATTTCCGCTTCGGAAGCGTTTCCGGAGACAGGTGTCTCCCCTCCGGTTGAGGAGGCGGAAGATCCGGGATACATCCATCCGGATGGTTCCGGGAAGGACTGGGCGGCCATAGCCCTGGATTCGATTTAAAAGCCATTTAAAAACAATAAAAACAATAAAAACAACAAAGAAATGATTACGGGAGAATTAAAAGGGGAGATTGCGCGGGCGATGGCGTCCCGGCGGGAAATGTTTGGCGGAAGCGACGCGCAGTACGCCGCGAGCCTGGGTATTAACGGCTCGGTTTACAACCGGATAAAGAACGGCGAGACGGAGCGTGTCTTGTCGGACAGCAAGTGGATTGCCCTGGCCAGGGCGATGAATGTGGAGATTGGCGGCGGCACGCCGTGGAAGGTGGTAGCCACCCCGGCATTTACCTACATCACGGGCCAGCTGGAGTTTTGCCGGGAAAACGCTGCCCTTTCCCTGCTGTGTGATGATCCGGGGATCGGGAAGACGTTTGCGGCCGAATATTACGCCCGGACGCACCGGAATGTTGTCTATGTAGACTGCAGCCAGGTGAAGACGAAGCAGCAGCTTGTCCGGTTTATTTCGAGGGAGCTGGGTCTGGGCGAATCGGGTCCATACAGGGAAGTGTACGGGAACCTGGTGTTTTATATCCGTACGCTTTCTTCCCCTCTTGTTATCCTGGACGAGGCGGGCGACCTGGATTACCGCGCATTCCTGGAACTGAAGGCGCTTCAGAACAGCACCCGGGAGTGCTGCGGCTGGTACATGATGGGCGCGGACGGCCTCCGGAGCAAGATAGAGAGCGGTATTAACTGCAAAAAGGTAGGCTATGCGGAGATTTTTGACCGGTACGGGACCCGGTTCAGGAAAATTGTCCCGCAGGGCGTAGAGGAACGGCGGGCGTTTTATGCGGAGCAGGCGGCGGCGGTGATAAGGGCTAACGCCCCGGATGGAGCGGACGTACGGAAGATCATGCTTTCTTCCGACAACCGCCTGCGGAGGGTTTATACTGAAATTAAGAAACTTACAAGGACAGATGCAGGTGGCGCTATTCAGTAACCGCAACATAGTAGAAAGCAGGCACAGGGTATTCCCGTTTACGGGCAGGTGGCTTGATAGCTTCGGCTGCCCGTCGGTGGAGGGGAGCTGGATTATCTACGGGGGCAGTGGCAGCGGAAAGACCTCGTTTGCCCTGCAGGCGGCAAAGTACCTGACGGGGTTTTCGCGCGTGCTGTACTGGAGTATCGAGCAGGGGAACAGCGCGGCGTTCCGCAAGTCTTGGCTTCGCGAAAACATGCAGGAGTGCGGCACCCGAATTGCGGTGATCGATTCCGACGAACTGTCTGCCGAAAAGGGGGACGTATTTGGTGGCGCCGCCGGCAGGATGCTGGGGCGTTCCGGCTATGACGTACTGCTGATAGACAGCCTCACGCCACTGCGGTCGGTGTCTTTTTCATGCTCCCGTTATGAATCGCTCCGCAAGCGTCTTAAAGGCAAGCTGCTGATATGGATCAGTCACGAGAAGAACGGGCTTCCCGACACGAGCGTCGGGGATTATATCATGAAGCTTTCGGATCTGAAAATACGTGTAGAGGGATTCAAAGCCTTTGTAAACAGCCGTTCCGGTGACCGTATGAAGGATTTTGTCATCTGGGAATCCGGGGCGAGCGAGTATTATGCAGACAAATAACTTAAACAGCAATTAAAATGAAAACAACTTTGGAAAAACAGCATGGCCGCCAGCTTAAGAGGTTCCATACCCTTTGCTCTCAGCTGGGCATGAGCGATGAGGAAAAGCGCGCCCTGGTTCTCTCCTTTGGCGTCGGGTCCAGCCGGGATATGACGGCGGCTGAACTCCGGTATACCTGCGAGCGGATGGAGGAAAGCCTGCGCCCGGAGGCCAGGGAGATGAACGTATGGCGGAAAAGGCTGATAGCCGCTATTGGCGGCTGGCTCCGGAAGATGAACAGGACCGGGAATATAAGGATTATAAAGGCGGTTGCCTGCCGTGCATCCGGGAGGGATGACTTTAACAGAATCCCGTTACAGCAGCTGGTAAGCCTGTACAACGCATTTATAAAGAAGAGCAGGGATATGGAGATGGTTGAATTCCTGACTGCTGAGGATCTGGACGGGCTTGCGTTAATGAATTAACATGGCATGCGGCATGATTACGGAATTTGCAAGGATAACCGGGATTCCCGAGGAGGAAATACTTGGGAAGCGCAGGTACAGGCGCATTGTAGATGTCAGGCACCTGTATTTTTACAGGCTGGGGTGCGAGGGTTTTGGTGTGAGCGAGATAGCCCGGCTTTGCGGGTGCGACCACTCGACGGTTGTTGCGGCGAAAAAGCGGGTCCGCAACCTGATAGAGGCAGGTGACAGGGATCTGCTGTTCCTGTATGAACTTACAAGAAAAATAAAAAGATACGGAATATGATCATAGCGATTGACTTTGACGGGACCCTGCACACCGGCAAGTGGCCGGAAATCGGCGCGCCGGCGCCTTATGCAGTAGAGGTGATGAACAGGCTGAAGGCAGACGGGCATTACCTGATTATCTGGACGTGCCGCGAGAATGAAACACAAACGGCAATGATCAACTGGCTGCTGGAGAAAGGCATCCCTTTTGACCGGGTAAACGAGCACAAGCCGGGCAGCTGCGAACTGTACGGATACAAAGCCCGGAAGGTGTATGCGCACCTGTATATTGACGACAAACAGGTTGGCGGGCTTCCAACGTGGAACGATATATATGATTATGTGAGTGAGAAAGAAGCTGAATATCAAAAAACGAAAGCAAAATGAAATCCGACAGGGAAAATGCGAGAAAAGAGATGGAAAAAGTAAAATGTATAACATTCGACAAAGCGGCACAAGATGCTTTGCCGGAACATATAAAAATTAAAATGAAGCAAGCCAGGGAAAAGGCAAGGGCGGATGGCTGTTTGCGGAAATTAAAGGCAGGTTTTGTTTTTACAGGAAAACATTTTACAGGCAAAGTAACAACGATTAAAATAACAGGCAATACGCTTAATGTAAAATGCGAGAGTAAAACCGGAGGTTTCACGTGGCACGAAGATTGGGATTTACAGCATGTTTTATGGGGATTTGAACAGGGGGAGTATTTTTGGACGGAATAACAGGCAGTATAAAAACACATCCGCAATTGGCTTACAACAAGAAAGGATATAATATCCGGGCTGAAAACATTAAAAGGATAACCGAACAGTATTACGAGCCCGAGAACCAGTCCAAATGCTATAAGGCTGTCTGGCGTTACCATGTTTTCCCGCTTTACGGGATTAGTTACCGTTCCTATTTGGTCTATGTCAAGAAAGCTGAAAAAAAACCGGAAGCCGGAACAAATAACAATGGCCACAGGCAATTAGATATATTTAAAGACATGGATTTTTAATTAATACATAGACCAAAATGGACAGAATTAAATTGAAGTACAATTGCCCCACATGCGGACACAGGTTGCCCGGAAATAGTTTAGTATTAACAAAAGCTAATAAGCAGGCCATGACGTATAAGGCGAAAATTGGATTAATAGATGTCGATGGACATACGGATATTGCCGGAAACCATTTTCCTAATTTGGCTCTTATGAAAATAAGTGCATACCATAAATCGAAAGGAGATGCTGTTGAATGGTATTCTAGTTTCGACTTTTATGACAAAGTATACATGAGCAAAGTATTTACGTTTACTCCTGATTATCCTAATGCAGTGTCTGCAATGATTATCCATAAAGGAGGCACGGGTTATGATATTAATTCGAGTTTGCCGGAAGAAATTGAAAGAACGTGTCCAGATTATACACTTTATCCTATTTCAGGGAGAAATGATCATGCTACTGCGATTGGATTTCTAACCCGTGGTTGTATTCGTAGATGTCCATGGTGTGTTGTCCCGGTGAAAGAAGGAAAAATAAGACCAAATCAGGATATAGAAGAATTTTTAGGAGGAAACAGTAAGGCTATATTGCTTGATAACAATGTTCTTGCTTCCGATTTCGGACTCTCTCAAATCGAAAAGATCATTCGATTAAATATAAAAGTGGATTTCAATCAGGGGTTAGATGCCAGACTTATAACTCCCGAAATAGCAGGCTTATTAAGTCATGTGAAATGGATAAAAAGAATTCGGTTGGCGTGCGATAAATCGGAAGATATTCCGGTAATTGAACGAACATATGATTTGTTAAAAAAAGCCGGATACAATAAAGAAATAAGCTGCTACACACTTATACAGGATTTTGAAGAATCGCATAGCAGACTGAAATATCTAAGACAATATAAGTGGTTTATTCCACATGCCCAGCCGTATAGAGATTTTAAGGTGAACAATATTATTCCGGCATGGCAGTCTGATATGGCTCGATGGGCTAATAAGAGAGAGATTTACAAATCATGCGAATTTAAGGATTACCAGCCTCGGAAAGGTTTTTTTTGTAAAGAATATTTTTAATCAACTTGCTGATTTAAAGCTGGTTTTAAAACGGAATTAGACAATGAACAAAGTACACGCATCTCTATTTACCGGATTTGGCGGGGCTGAGCTTGCCTCTCTATTGGCTGGATGGGATAATGCTTTTTGGTGCGAAATAAACGACTTCTGTCGAACAATATTACAATATTACTTTAAAAATAGCACAGGATATGGAAACATCAAAGAAACAGATTTTAAATCATGGCGCGGGAGGGTTTTGGGTATTCCTATTATGAAACGGAGTCTGATTGCTTTAGTGCGGAAGAATTCCGCGATAGTAAATTTAATGAAGACGGCGGAGACTATATTGTTCTTTTTTACAAAGAGATAAGTAGGAAAGAGTATGATTATAATACTAAAGCCAGGTAGCTTTTTAGACGAAAAAGAAAGCCCCGGAAAATTTCCGGGGCTTTTTTTATTCGATTTCTTCGAATTCGGTTTCGAATTCTATCTTGTAAATAAACAGTCCGTCCTGCCGGTTTTCTTTTTGCTGCCGCTTTCGTGAAAGAGGGTTGAATTCCGGGGTTGAGAATCCCTGTAAGGCTTCGTATATTTTATCTATAACCGTATAAGCCTCCAGCGCTGTCTCCCTGACTTGCGTTGCCGCCTGTGAGTTCGTCCGGATTACTATTGGGTTCTGCGCAATCCTTACCGTAACGCTTGCCCGGCAAAGTTGTGCAGTTTCGCATATGTCCTCGCACAAAATGAGCGCAATATTTATCAGCGCGCAAGGGAACGCCACTCCGGGGCGTTCATTCTGAGTGTCTATTTGCCCGGTATCGAGGTCGATCCATTTCAATTCCGGGACCAGCTCTTTTAACCTGCCCATCAGGGCGATGTAAATTGCTTTCATTTTTTTAATATATTAGTCATTTCGCGGTAAATCTTTTCATCTATCCGTAGCTGTAACGCGTCGGAATAACCCATAAACCGCCGCTGCTTCATCACGAACGGCTTTTTGCCGAATATTTTTGCCGGGCCTCCGAAGTTATGCACGGCGGCGTAAGGCTTGTCGTTGGTAATGATCGTCTTTCCGGGTTCCGTCCGGAAGGAGATGGCGTTTCGCAGTTCGCCCGTCTCGCCATGCAGGATTTTAGCCGTTGTGCTGGCTTGGGAAAAGTTTTTTTTGCTTCCTGCGGAAAACCCGTACCAGGGTGATTCCGGGTTACGCCTTTCGACTTCCGGCCACGGCTCTCCGCCGCCGGCGAATGCCTGTTTATCAAACGATTCCTTGAAGAAATTTACGGCTTCCACACCGATAATATCCGGCACGTCCTCCCGGACAAACGTCTGGATTTCGTCCATCTTCGCCTTTATTTTCCGTTCCAAATCTTTTATATCCATAAAAAAAACGTTTAAATGTTGTTTTATTTAAAATTAAACCGTATATTTGCAGCTCTTAGAGTAGAAAACCCGGTTTCGCCCCGGGCAATTTGTACTTTGTCGTACCCGCCGGTGATTTATCACCGGCTTTTTTTATTTAAATCGGAATAATTTTCGTCCGACAATATAATAAATATTTTCAATTGGATCCTCCGCGTCGCGCGCGTAGTGCTGATAACCCTCTTTTAAGAGAGTTAAGGAAAAAACATCCGCATTATGGTAATACAGGACTACGGAATTAACGCCCTGTGCCTGTGCTGAACGCAGCTTGTTGCGAATGGTGTATTTTCCCATTGCTTCGACAGCTTTTATGTCGAATGATTTCCCGTCCAGGATGCCATCCGGCGTTTTCGCGCCCTCGACAAGAGATACTTCGGAGGAAAGGATAACGCTTCTCCCGTATTTGTAAAGAACCTGTGCTGCGTTTTTCTCGTAGTCCCCGCGCGGGATGTTAAATATCCCGGTTGTCGCGTCAAATTTGTGCTTTTTATGTATGGCCAGCAAACCTCCCGTCTTTTCGTTGAATTTAACGCCTGTAAAATTCTTGTCATGCCGGAATGTTTCCCAGTCCGCCCGGTTTTGTGCAATCCTGTCCCTGTTCAGGCGCCAGGTCTTTGCGAGCAGGCAAATGTTGCACTCTTTGCGGAACGGGCGGTCGGCGAGGCTGATCCGCTGCCGGGAGCAGTCGTCGACCCAGGGGCAAAGGCCTTTGGCATACGGGTGCTCCCTCAGGTTCACGAACCGGGCTGTTTTTCCGGGATTATTCCTAAATACCGGGTTGCCCCCATTGTCCGCAGGGACAGGTGTAGTGGGCTTATCGGTCTGCCGTACTGAACACTGGCAGTTCCAGTCCGACGGCGGAAAATGATCCTCCCACCAGGGGTGGTATAGCGATAGTATGGTGCCTACCCATTCCTCGTGCTTCTCCCTTGGATGTTCGGCCGAAGATTCTACATACTCCAAATTCGGGTACATGCGTTCCGCCTGCTCTGCCTGCTTAAATAAAACCGCCTGCCTCGCTGCCCGTACGGCCGTATTGTATTCTGTTTTTAGCCAGGCTTCGTTATAATCCTTGCTAACCTTCAACGCTCGTTTTTTGAAGTCGGAAAACGAACGTAAATCGCCTTTTTCGTTTCGCAGCAAATTGACAATTTCTTGCGTTTGCTTGTGATTTTTAAAAGCGGCGAATATGGAAGCGTTGTATTTAAACTCCTCTGTAAAAGCCCGGTTACGGGTGCCGAACTCCATACCGGCAGCCCTGAATTCCCGGTCTATTCCCCGTTGTAGTGCGCTATTGGTAATTTCAAACAGGGAGCGGGAAATTTCCGGTTGTTCCCTGCCTTGGATTTCGATATCGTACACATCCCTTACCGCCTTGTTGAACAGGCGTACGATATCTATTTTAAGCGGTTTTTCTCCGCTGTCCGCCAGGTTAATTGTTCCGGTTATAATGTCGGCTAATTTCCCGGTGTGTTTCCGATAAGCCCCGGCCATCGACGCCGGGGCTTTGACGAAAAAATTGAGAATCCGGTCGAATAATTTTAATTTCTCCGTATCCTTTTCCGGTTCTGGATCGGGATTCGGTTTTGGATCGGGATTGGGTTCGCCTTCCGGATCCTGAATATCCTTTCCGGCTATTTTTTCCGTCCCGTCCGGTTCCGGGATGCTGTATTTATCATATAGCCACGCGGCTGGAATGTCTATGATTTTTGTCAGGCTTAAAATTTCCGTGACCGACAGCGACTCGGCCTGTTTGGGAAAGACAAATTTTCCGCCTGCCACGGGGTATCCTCGGGATTCAAGCACGGGAAGTACGCGCGAATTAAGCATGCGTTGCACGAACCGGATATCCGATTTATTCTTTGCTTCTTCCACCTGCATATGCACTTCGCCCAGCGAGCGCGCGCCTTTTTCGCCTGCCGTTGTGGTAAGGGTCTGTCCGAGAACGGTAATTAACAGCTCCTCGTTACACGCCTGTCGGAATTCGTTATACGAACTGCCGGAGCTTCCGTTTCCGGTATTATTTACCGTTTCTATTTCAGACTCCTTCGGGATTACGGCATACGGGGCGCTTCCGGCCTCTTTTAACGCCTCCAGAAGTAATTGCCTGGCTTGGGGATCGTAATTATTGTACTTTCCGATCCGCTGGGGCATGGCAAACAGTTCGAGCCATTGTGCGTAATCCCCAAACCCGCCACGCTTCCAAATTACCAGGGGCGCCGTCTTGAGGAATATCCCGTAATCGCGAGGCTTGCCTGTGATTAAAATATTACTGTCCTTTTCGTACGGGATACCATCATCGTCGGTCTGGTTAAGCAGGATAACCTGTTTTTCCAGGCTGATATGCTTAGCCGGGATTGCCCGTACGGAAAACTCCCCTGAAAAATCATATTCCAGCCCCGCGCGGCCATTAAAAATACTCATCCCCAGTATTTTTAACAACTCGTCAAATCCGACGGTGTCGATTAGTTCTTCAATTGCCGGAACCTGCCTTCCCTTTTTGTCAAGGAATGTTAATTCCGAATTCGTTATGGCCGATATCCGCTTGTCGACCGCATCGTATAAAATGCCATCCAGCGCCAGGTCATCGAACATATCAAAGAGGGGTGCCGGGCGTCCGATATCCGCACTCCGCATATTTGTTCGCCAGGTTCCGACGTCAAATACCCGCCTGTCCGGCGCCTTTATGATTAGCTGGTTTAATATTGTCCTGTTTTTCATCTAAAAATGCTGTTCTTTTTTAGGGTTACTGCCAAATATAATCAAGTCTCCGCTCCCCGGCTGCAATTCCGTGTCCTCCCGCGGCAAATCCGGGGAAACGGCTCCTTTCTGCACGGCCTTGAGCCAGTCTATTGCCCGTTCGTACCTGTCCTGGCGGAGTTTTAATTCCGTACCGGCATTACACAGGTTTACGTAATGCCATACCGCGATATCCTTTACGAATACTAACAGTAGCGCATTGCGCGCCTCGCCGGTTGCGGAAAAGACAGCCTCCCGGTCAAATCCCGCCAGGTAGCCTCGCGCCTCGCTGACCGCGGCGTCGATGGCAGCGGCAAGTATCGTATCATCCTCCCCGGAGATGGCCAGGACGGACTCCCCGTAAAGGTGTGTTTTTATTTCTTCAAGGCTGACAAACATGGCATTGCATCTTATCGGTGTCAAAAAAACAAATACGGTCAAAGTCGGCTCCGGCTTTCAATCCCGCTCGAAACAGTCCGGATTTTATTTGCCGGCGTGTTTCTTTCCTGTCCCAGACCCGGTACCGGTAACCGAAAAAAAACACCCGGTACCGTTTACCGTCAATTTCGTGCAAACGCTTAGCCTTGCGGATGGCTTTTTGTTTTTTTGCATCGCGCCCGTGAAACCGGATACGCATTTTCGTAAAACGGCTTTTAATTGCCGTTAAAATCGTTTTTAAATGTTTCATTTTAAAATCTTTTAGAATTATGTCGCTCGCGCCCGACAACGAACGCGCCGGGCTGTATGGATTGTAATTTCTGGTTTAAGATCCAAACACCCCCCTCAACACAGTCCGGTGCATCGGCCGGTGCGCTTAATTGTGGATTTACAAGCAGGAATTGTTCTGTTAACCGCTTCATGTGCGGGTTCTCTTTTTCCGCCTCGTTAAAAACAAGTTTTCCCAGGCGGTTAAGCGGTTCCAGGTTCCCTTCTATCCTGGAAAACTTGTCGGGCTTTTTTCGTTCATCCGGTGTGATTCCGATCAATCCTTTTTTTCGTCCCGCTTCGACGAACAGTGGAATAAATACCTGCTCGTAAAAGGGATTTTGCAGGGTGTTGTTCTCTATGTAATAATAGAGTTGCGTTTTATTGTTTACGTAGTCCCGTAACGCGTAATACCAGTCGACAAACTCAGCGTTTGTAACATGGTCGACAAATCCTTTTACAACGTAATAAACCCCATCCAGGAACCCGACCAGGAATAAGGATTTAAAGGAGCCTTTTCCGTTTTTCGCGTTCGATGGAGCCGGGTCGCCATAGCCGACCAGAATCCGGAACCGGTTCAAATCCGGGATTTTTCCATACACCATCTCTGCAAATACCGCCCCTTCGGTTACGGGATTGTTCATATACTCTTTTTGGAACGCGGCAAAACCCATAAACAGTTCTTTTTCCCGTATACGTTCCTCTGTCCAGAGTTCCGGCCAGGCCGGCTTTCCGTATTCATCCCGTACGTTTACCCTGGTAACCAGTACGCCGTCCGAGGCTGCAATATTAGCCAGTACGCTCTGGTTGCTTATCAGGTTCCCGACCATAATAAACCGCCCGCCGGCAGCACCAAACGTACCGAACAGGGCCTCTTTGACCCATTTGGTTAATTTTTCTACCCGATCTTTATTCAGGCACAGCTCGTCATCGTCCAGGTCGTCTATAACTATGTAATCCGGGCGTTTGTCCCGGTACCGCAGTCCGCGCGGGGACTGTCCCCGCCCGCGGGAAAAAAAGGCAACGCCCGTCTTGGTTACAAATTCGCCGAACAGCCAGTGCCCGGCGTTGTACTGTTCGCCAAAATCGTGCGCAAAACGCCGGTTGTACTGCAATTCCGCCTGGACGTCCGAGAGCAGGGTGTTGGCCGAATCCTGGCTTTTGCCAACCAGCACCATTACGTTTATTTCCCGCTGTTCCTGGCACAGGAGCCACATGGGGGTAAATACGCCCAGGTGGGTGCTTTTGGCATGGCCGCGCGCCCATTTGAATACGGCTTTCAGGGTTTTATTACTTTTAATTTTTTTTGCTGCATCGACATGGAATTTAGCGCTTGGGATTATCTTCCCGTCTTTCCCGGTGCACCAGTGCGGGAAATAATACTCCACAAAAAAGGCGTAATCCTTTCTTGCGCGGGAAATACGCGCCGCCTGGCAGGACAGGGATTCCGAATCGTTTACGGTTGTGCTGTGCAGGATGTCCTCGCAATGCTTCTGCCATCGTTCGTGTTGCTTTTTTAATGCCGGGTTCATGCCGGCTTCTTTTCACTTTTCCTGCTGTCCGTGTAGCGGATTTGTAACAGGTTGTCCGCCTTAATAACAGTTCCGTCCGGATCGACTGATAAAATTTCCTGGTACCGGTTAATTTCCATCAACACGTTACTTTCTTCGTGTCTTTCCTGAACCCATTTGTTATAAACCTGGAATTTTTCCAGCTTGTCAATCACCGCCGTGGCGTCTTCGACTTCCCCGGCCAGCTTGTCTAATTGCGATAAAAGATTTTCACTCATGCTCTTAAATATTTAGGTGTTCGTTTATATATAAATCCTGGTATTTATTCAGGGTGCGGATAAATTCCGGGGTTAAATCGTTGTAGGCGGAATCCTTTTGCCGGGAAAGCGGAACGAGGTTGGACAGCCACTTGTTATGCGACATAAACACGTCCATTGTGTGCACGATGTTATCTTTTTTGTCCAGTTTTTCAATGGCCGAGGCGAACTTGACCAGCTTATCGGGCAGCGAGGAGATAAGATCCATGTCATCGCTTTCGTACACCTGGTCCAGTATCTTGTTTAAGGCCGACAGGGACTTGTTTACCAGTTCCGGGCGTGTAATGTTCATTCCGGCGCGTTTCGTTGCCCAGGCGTCCTTTTCAGCCCATCTCGATACGGTTTGTTCGCTCACGCCGGTTTTGGTTGCGACCGCTTTCTGCGTTTCGCCTTGCATGTAATACATGCGGGCGAGTTCCTTTTTTGTGCTTAGTTCCTTTTTTGTTGCCATCTGTTAAAAAAATTACGACAAAACTACGCCGCGCGGGCGGGTGCGAAAAATAAAGTGTCAAGGCTTGACACTCTATTTTTTTGGGCGCGTGTTTCCCTTCAATTTTGCGTGAAAAAAGAGGGAAGGATGAAAAAAAGTTTTGTATTGCACGATGAATCGGTCAATACGCTTGGGTTCAGGATGCTGACATCCGGAGCGGATCTGACTGAATTTAAGAAGAATCCGATGATGTTCTTTATGCACGATGAAAGCTGTGTGATTGGGCGGTGGGATAATATTCGGGTAGAGAACAATAAAATAGTAGCAGAAGCCGAATTTGACGAAGAGGACGAATTTGCGCGGGAAATTTCACGCAAGGTACAAAAGGGATTTATCCGCATGGCCTCTATCGGCTCCTGGCCTCCGGAAGGGGTATCGGACGATTCCTCCCTGAAAGTACCGGGACAAACCGGATTTACGGTTACCGCCTGGAAGCCCCGCGAGGCCTCTATCGTAACCATAGGGGCAAACCACAACGCCCTGACCTTTTACGATCACCGGGGCGGCAGAATGAGCGAACAGGAAATTATCAGGCTGGTTGACAGCCATATTATTAACAAAAATAAAAACGAAAATGACATGAAAGTTTTAGCAGGTATCTTAAACCTTGCCGACACGGCTTCGGAAAGCGAAGTCGCCTCGGTTGTCCGGCAGGTAATCGCAGACCGGGACAGGTTAAAAACGGAAAACGTTACCCTGAAAGATCGCGTCGACGCGATTAACCGGGAAGAAAAGGAGAAACAAAAAGCCCAGGCGGTTGCGCTTACGGATGCCGCAATCAGGGACGGACGGATTGAGGCAAAGGCCAGGGATTCTTACCTGAAGCTGTTCGATAGCGACTTTGACGCCACGCGACAGGCTTTAGAAGCGATTCCCGCACGGCAGTCGGTAACCCGGCGGATCGAAAACTCCGCGGCGCAAAGCGCAATTGAATTGAAAGATTTACAGGATAAAACCTGGGACGAATTAGACCGGGCGGACAAACTGACCCTCCTGCGAGACCAGGCTCCGGAATTATACGCTGAAAAGTTTAAAGTCCGCTTCGGATGTGAGCCGAAATAAAAAAATAAGAAATACAAATTTAAAAATTAAAGTAATGAAAACAGTTAAATTATTAACAGCGCTTTTTTTTAACCTGTTCGTCTGCATTGCCGTATCGGCAGCATCCGGACTGCCCGCACTGGGAGTCTTTTCCGTTTTCTCGGTAACGGGCGCCCTGATAACGCAGGCTCCGGGAACGCTTAATATGGCCATCCAGAAGGAAATCTGGATGAATCATATCGTGGAAAACCTTTTTGCGGATAACAGCTTTCTTTCGAAGGCCTATGCTGCGGATATGTTCGTGAATTCCGGCCGTACCGTGCATATTCCCAATGCCGGCGCGCCGAGCAACGTGGTAAGGAACCGGACGGTGAAACCGGCGACTGTAAGTACCCGTACGGATGCCGATTTAACATTTGATTTGGATGAATTTACAACTGACCCTATTTACATCCCGCACGCCGATACGGTAGAACTTTCTTATAACAAACGTGAATCCATATTGCGCAACGACAAGGCAAAATTAAGTGAAGTGGTGTCCGAGGCTTTCCTGTTTAAGTGGTCGCCCGCGAGCGCGAATACGATCGTAACTACCGGCGAGAGCGTTGTTGCGCACACCGACGCAGCAACCGGCAACCGGCTTAAAATTACAAAAACAGATATCTTAAAAGCAATGACCCGGTTTAACAGGGACAACGTCCCGGCAGAACATCGTTACATGCTCCTGGACGCCGTAATGTATTCCCAGCTCCTGGAGGATTTAACCGCTAACGAATCACAGGCGTTCCACGCCGGGGTAGACGTAAAAAACGGCATAGTCGGGAAGTTATACACCTTTAATATTATGGTGCGCTCCAAGGCGTTACGGTACACCTCCGGGACAAATCCGAAAGAATGGACGACAAACGGAGCCTCGGGCGACTGCGCCGGTGCCCTGGCCTGGCACGTTAACTCTGTTTGCCGCGCCCTGGGCGAGGTAAAAGCGTACGAAAACGAAGGAGACCCGACCTGGTACGGGGATATCTATTCCTTCCTGGTACGCTGTGGAGGACGACTGATGCGAAACGATGTTAAGGGCGTATTGGGAATCGTTCAGGCCGCCTCTGCATAATGAGCTCCCCGCGCGGTTTGCGAAACAACAATCCGGGAAATATCCGCGCCAGCGCGGACCGGTTCCTGGGGGAGGTGCCCTCTCCGGACGGGGAGTTCAAGAAATTTACCGGCATGGAATACGGCTACCGGGCCATGTTTGTAATCCTTGCTACCTACCTGCAAAAATACGGGCGGAACACCATTGAAAAAATTGTTACCGCCTGGGCTCCGGCAAAAGAAAATAATACGCAGGCTTACATCGCGGCCGTAGTCCTTTATTCCGGCGTTGCGAAAAACAAACCGCTCACCCTCGCCTCCGGCGATGATTATATAAAAATTGTCGCAGCGATGAGCCGGGTCGAGAACGGGCAGCCGGCAGAGAGCGCGGAGGTTGCTGCTGGATTCGGCCTGCAAAACAAGATTAAAAAACAATGGAACTGAGGCAATACATAGCAGAGGCGGCAATGCTCGTCGTGGGCGGGATTATCGGCTGGGCAACCTCCCGGAGGAGGGAAAAGGCGGACGTAAAGCTGACCGAAACCAGCGCGCGCCAAATAGAAGTACAGGTATTGGACACGGCTTTGGCGGCTATTAACGAAAAAGTCGTACTGCCGCTCACGAACCGGCTGTCGACCCTGCAAAACGAATATGAAACGCTATTAAAAGAACTAAAACAGTTACGAAATGCGATTACCAAGATGTACGTATGCCGCCATGTTGTGGATTGTCCTATTAAGCTGGAGTTGCAAAAGCAGCAAACAAACAACAATGCAGCAGCTAAGCGAAAGCCGGCAACGAACAGACAGCGTGAGCCGGGTCGAGAAGCTGACGGCACGCCCGATTGTGATCCCGGCGAGCATGGCGAGCATGGCAATTCCCGTAAAGGCGCTCCTGGAACTTCCCCCGGGGGCGCAGTACAGTACAGGTAGCGGACGGGCTTCCGCAAGGATTACCAGGACAGAGGACGGCGTATTGGAAGTATCTGCATCCTGCGACAGCATCCGGATGCTACTCTTTGAAAGGGAAATGGAGATTTACAGGCTCTCGTCCGAGTATTTCGGGCTGGAGGAAAGGTTAAAGGAAAAGGATATTGAAACCGTTTACGAGCCGACCGGCTTGCAATGGTTTCAGATTTGGGGATTCCGGTTCCTGCTGGCGGGAATAACACTAAAATTTACATTTAAAAAAATTGATTTATGGAAAAGACTGTTAAGCCTGTTCTCGAAACTGTTCCGGTAGCGGCGCAGGCGCTTATGAAGCGTAAAAAAGTAAATACGGTATGGCAGTGCGAGAAAACCGGGGCGTGGTTTACCTCCCAGGAACTCGCAGTGCAGTACGAAAAGAAAAACAAAATAAAATTAAAAGTATGGCAACAAGGAATATAGGATTATTAAAAATAGAAGTCGGGGAGCTGGCCGGGGACGGCGATCTTTCCACGGCGCTGGCTTCCCTGGGAGGTACCTTTAAGGAATCTTGCAAGATCACCCAGGACGACAACGAAACCTTCGATTTCGAAATCGAAGAGCAGGACGACCCGATCGAATCGGTCGTTACCAAAAAAGGCGCAACGACAATCGAATGGGCGGTAGTGGACTTCGAGCCGGCAACTTTGCAAAAAGTTTGGGGTGGCGAAGTTGTGGACGGAAAGTGGGAGGAGCCGGAAACGATTCCCGAAAAAGAATTATCTGTAAGGGTAACTCCAAAAACAGGCAGCCCCTTTACTTATCCAAGGTGCAAGGTAAACGCTAAATTAGACTACGAAGCAACCCGCACCGGGATTGCCAAAATAGTCGTCCGGGCAAGGAAGATGAAACCGGTAAAAGAAGGCGTTCCGGCCTTTATCTGGGGCTAAATTAAAGGGCGTTTAATCGCCCTTTAAATTAAAGACAGCAATGGAAGAAAACAATAGAATAGAAAGCCTGGCGGCGCAGGCAATCCTGGATGCCGGGGTAGAGTACCGGCTACCGGAAAAATCCCGAAATCCATTAAAAAAAATATTTGGCCGGTTTCGTACATCCGGGATTATTATCCGGCCGTTGAAGTTCGGAACCGTATTGAGTATCTGCCGGGAGATTTCGCAGGCCGGGTTGACATTGCAGGGTATGGAAGAAGGAGAAAAAGAATTGCCCGCTTTCCTTGCCCGGTTTGCGGAGGTAACAGTACGCTGCGTAGCTATCGCCATACTCAACGACAAAAAAAAAATAGCTTCCCGGCGGACAGTTCGCAAAAAAGCGGACTGTCTGTCATGCCGGCTAACCAACTATCAGGTTTACGAATTGTTCACGATGGTAGTCGGCCTGGCCGGCTTGCAGGATTTTATGAATACTATCAGGTTCGCATGGATGATAAAGAAAGTGAATCTGAGCCCGCGGAGCCAGGGGAGTTAATTGGGATGAATAGCCCCTGGGGGGTGATGTGGAACATACAAAAAGAAACCGGATGGACAGATGAATATCTTTTGTGGGAAATCCCCTGGATAAACGTACGGATGAAACTGGCAGACGCGCCGCATTACCTTTATTCTAAAATCAAGGAAATAAAGACGGAAGACGAATTAAGAGACTTTTTAGATCAATCCTGATGGAACCCGTTAAAATAGAATTTCAGACAAATAGCGAAGAATTGTCCCGCCAGGCAAAGGTTATTGTGGGCAGCATTTTAGGAGTGGACACCGCATCCGGGAAAACTGTTAAAACCATGCGCACACAAATATCAGAACAGAAAGCGCTTATAAGACAGCTGGTGAGCGATATGGGACAAATTCAAAAGCAGATAGAAAAAACCACTCCGGGTTTAAAACAGGATGATTTAACAAGGAGGTCAAAGCAAGTGGCTAATGCTATTGTAGAGGAAGAAAGGGCTTTGAAAGAATTGGAAAAAGAATTAAATTCTTTAGTGGCTGCTTCCACGCGCCTGGGGACCGAAAAAAAGAATCTGACCGACCGGATGTCCAGGCTTAAAATGGAAGGAAAACAAAATTCCCTCGAATTTCAAACCCTTGCAAGAAAAGCGGCTGATCTTGAAAGGGCTATTGCAGGAGTAAACAACCAAACCAGACTCCTTGGAAAAACAGACGCCGGTTTCCGGGGATTTGTTTCAGGGATTTCCGGGATAGCCGGAATGGCGTCGGCCGGCGCGGGCGCAATGGCTCTGTTTGGAGGTAAAAGTAAAGACCTGGAACAGGTACAAACCAGGCTTCAAGCCCTTATGGCGATTACGATAGGATTGCAACAGAGCTACAATGCACTTAACAGGGAATCTGCTTTCCGTATTGCAGTTGTTTCTAATGCAAAAAAACTCTGGGCGGCTACGCAGGGAATACTTAATACTCAACTCGGCATCGGCGTTGGACTTTCCAAGGCGCTAATGCTTAGCGGTATTGGCGTGCTGATTGCGGGTATTGCCGCTTTGGTTGCGGTGTATCAAAGGTGGAAAAAAGAACAGGAAGAAACTTCCCGGCTGCAACAGGAAACGATCCGGTTCCGGACAGAAGCAAACAAGTCTGTTCAAGGCGAAATATCCAGGGTTGAAACCCTGGAGAATGTTCTTCGTAATGCAAACAATACGTATAAACAACGAAAATCAGCCCTGGAGCAATTAAAAAGTATTATGCCTTCCTATAATGCTTTGCTCGACAAAGAAGGCAGGTTTATCGAAGATAACACCGGGGCGCTAAAACGCTATGTGGAACAGCTTAAAAATGCGGCTTTGGCAAAAGGGGCGATCGACAACCTGGCTAAGGCACAGTCTGCGTACAACAAATGGGAGTCTGATTTGGAAAACAGGAAAGTTCCTCACTCCGGGCACACATACAAAGAGGTCCTGGACACGCCAGATAAAGAGAGATTAGAAAACTATTATGATCGGCTTATTTATGAACGAAAGATAAAAAAAGAGGAGGCGAAGTTAAAAGCGGAAATCGCCCGCTGGGAAAAAGAAGCGGAAAAATACACTAAAGATGATATTATTCACACCGAGGAAAATACGAAAGAATGGTGGGAGTTGCAACAAAAAAATGCATCCGCGCGATTAGCGGCCATGAAGGATTTGGAAAAAGGATCTGCCGAATGGAATAAAGCTGTTTCCGATTACAACAATGCTGCAAAAAAACTGGAATTATGGGATATTAAAACAAAAGATCCCGGAATAAATGAAAAGGCCTCCCAGGCCAGGGCCGCACGCGAACAATTACAGAAAGAGGAAGTTTCCGGACAAAAGAAACTGAACGCCCTGCTCCTTGCAGCGGAAGAGGAGGGGGCTGCCAAGCGCTTGCAGGCGGCAAAGGACGAATACGACGCTGAAATAAATGCAATTTCCCTCAAGCGGGAACAGGTAAAAGCCCTGATGGAAAAGGCTAAGCTTGACGGCAAGTTTACGCCCGGACAGCAAGCGCATGCAGATGGAATATTATCCAGTCTGGACGCGCAGGTTACCTCGGCGGGGGATAAATACACCTCTGCCGTAAAAAAAATAAAAACCGATTCCCAGAGTGTCTTAAGACAACTCTGGGACGAGGTCTATGATACGTTCAGGAGCGAACTGGAACGGGAAGAAAAGGAGATAAATCGCTCCTACGACGCCCGGAAAAAGACAATTATCCGCGAAACGACCGACCTGGGAGAAAGACAGGCAGGATTACGGGAACTGCAACTTAACCGGGAAAAAGCGCTCGACCTGGCGCGCCTCGCCGACGAATTACGGCAATTGGAAGCCTGGAAACAAATCGAATTACAAAAGATAGCGATAACGGACAACCGGCTGCTATCGGAAAAGCAAAAGCAAAAGGAGACACTAAAAATAGAACAGAAAGCCGCCCAGGATTCCCTGGCTTTATATAAAAAAATGGCAGCCCTTGGCGTCCAGGGACTGGAAAATAAAATAAAAGAACTGCAAGTCGCCATTGCCGGCACCGGTAACCGGCTTGAAAAAATTTCCGAAACGGACGTCGGCAAACTTGTCGACGGGTTCGGTGAAATCGGGGCTCTTGTCGGGGAAATAAACAGCGGACTGGGGCAGGTGTTACAAAAGACGGGACAAATGTTATCGGATTCCATCCAGATAACCGGACAGTGGAATTCCGGCCTGGCCGGGGTCGGACTGTTCCTTTTACAGACCGCGCAGTTTGTTATTTCTAACGCCAAGCAGGCGCAGGCGGACAAGGCCGCCAGGCAGAAGGAAATCGAGGCGTCTTACTGGGAGGCGGTCAACTACAAGATACAAAAACAAATCGAATTGGTACGCGAACTGGGGCAGGCGGTCGCACAGCAATCCGGACAGGTAATCCGGGACGGGATAGACAAGTACCTGGAAAAGATTCTTTCCTACAAAATTACCATCCCGGCGAGTTCCTGGGATTCTTTTGCGCTGGGAATCGAGGCCGCGTCCAAGTCCGGCACTGAAGCCGGGCAGCGTTTTTGGGACAATCTCTTAAATGCAGGCAAGCCGGGATTGAAAGGCGCCAATTTCGTTTTGAGTGACCTGTTTAAGGGGATGACCCCGGAGGAAATTATCAGCCTGAAACAAGTCGAGGGGCTCTGGGCGGTGCTGCCCAAAGACTTGCAGGAATACATTAACGGTCTGGAAGAGGCAAAGCAATCCCAAAAGGAATTTACCGACGCCCTGAACGAAAGTTTGACCGGGACAACGCAAAATAAAATTCTGGATTCCATCTTGTCCGGCCTCAGGGAAGGAAAAAGGGGAATCCCGGACTTCGTTGATACCTTCTCCGGAATGATGAAAGAAGCCATGCTGGAATCGCTCCGCTTACAGGAAAGCGAAGATGTAAAGAAATTCTACGCCCGTTATGCCGAGCTGGCAAAAGATGGGTTAACCGCAGACGAGATAAGGGAGCTGCAGGAAATGTGGGAAGCCATCGTTACCCGCGCCGGGGAAACTTACCGGGATATGCAGCGGGTCGCCGGAATGGATTTTTCCAACCCCGCGGCCGGGGCGGACGAAAACACCCTTAAAGGGGCTTATGCTAAAGCTTCACAGGAATCCATAGACCTGTTAGCCGGGCAGACCGGGGCGCAACGAATCGCCGTGGAGGCCATCCTGGAACTCACCCGGCAACGGGCGGAACAGGAACGCCGGGCAATGGATTCCTTTTTTGCCCTCCGGGACTTGGATGTACGCATGGCAGAAGATGTCCGCGCCATCCGCGAAGCAGTCGGACAAATCCTTTCCGATAACCGGGATTACCATCAAAGCATTGCAGGTGTAAAGGAATCGGTTGAATCCGTGGCGAATAGTAACGCGACTATTGCGGCCGCATTTTCGGATGTAAAAACAGGGAATAAAATACGCACACAAATCGAAACGGAATGAGTATAGACGGAATAGACATAAAACAATACGGATGCCGGCAGCTAAAGGAAACCGTTGCTGCAATGCTTAAATACCCGAAGCGCACAGGGGTTGAATATAATAATTACGCCGAAACGGACGGTATTGAACCGGATGTTTCCAGGGTAATATTCCAGGCACGTGAAGTACAACTCCGTTTCCTTATAAGAACGGATTCCCCCGGGGAGTTTTTTACGCGGTATGCGCATTTTATTGCTGTCCTTTCCGCTCCCGGATACCGGGAGATAGTGGCGGATTCTATTTCCCTGTCGTTACGGTACAGCACGACTGCAAAATGTGTTTACCCCAGGCCGTTCAATGCGGGGCAAAACTTAACAGCGTTTCATGTAAATTTTATACAGGACGCGCCCGTCCTTCCGCAACAGGCGCTACCCACAGGCGGTACCGCCCGCGGGCAATACCGGATTAACGGTCTGGATTTTGGCGCTTTCGGCATTGGATCCAACTCGGGGTACGAAGACGTATTAAAATATCCGGGGGTAAAAACTCCTTTTGAAAACGGTAACGATACCTGGCTTTCCACCGTGAGGGTGCAGCATAAGGAAATAAAATTATCCGTCTGGCAAATCGCAAAGAGCAAAGAGGAATTTTTACATAATCACGCCGCCTTTTTTTTTCAGCTGTCCCGGCCGGGGTTGCAGAAGCTATATATAAAGGGGGTTGGCGAGACCAGTGCCTATTACTCCGATTGCCCGTCTTACGAGGTAGTATCCTGGAACGGCAGTAAGGTGGCCGCCCGGTTTTCCATCACGCTCGTCATCCCGGTAGTTACCTGGATATCGGGTGGCGGTACGAATATCATGCGCGTGCTTTTAGACAGCGGGACACAGAAGCTCCTGGCCGACGAACAGGGCAGGGTTATTATATTTAACTGATATGGATGAATACGAAGTAATTAACAGTAACAGCCTGCCGGAGGCTTCCGAACCGGAGGTTTCTACCGGCGAGGTGCTTATTGTCGCCGGCGGTGCGGTTAAGCGTGCGCCGGCGAACGCTATGAAGGGTATCCGGGGTGAAAAGGGCGACACCGGGGAGCAGGGGCCGCAGGGGCAGAAAGGGGATGCCGGGGAACAGGGCCCGCAGGGTATCCGGGGTGAAAAGGGTGACACCGGCGACACCGGGGAGCGAGGTATCCAGGGTATCCGGGGTGAAAAGGGCGACACCGGGGAGCAGGGGCCGCAGGGGCCACAGGGTATCCGGGGTGAAAAGGGTGACAAGGGAGACGGCCTGGATTACTCGACCATGACCCCGGAGGAAATTGCGGGTATTACCGGCAAGTCCGCCTACGACGTAGCGGTCGAAAACGGGTTCCAGGGGACCGTAGAAGAATGGCTGGAATCGCTCAAGGCGGAGGTTGACCTGTCCGGGACTGCGAACAAAATCATCATCCCGCTCGTGGACAGCACGGTGGCGGACTTTATCGCCTCTCCCGCAGGAACTACCAGGGCGTTGACAGTCGGAAGCAGGGTAACGACCACGATTACCCCGGAGGATATGGCCAACCTCCTGACGGTATTAAGCACGGGCGGCGCGAATGGCGACAGGCGCGTCGGGTTCGGCAGTATCAGTGGGCAATGGGCGATAGACTGTACTTACAGCAGGTTTGCTTCGGGGCCAATTACCCTGGTTGCGATTCGAGTGTCATACACAGATACGAATCCGGACGGATCTGCCGGCACGGTACACCTGTTTGATGGCAGCGGGCAGTCCGATTCGCTCATAATCAACACTTCCCAATACTACCACAACATAACCGATGTACCGCTCCTTAAGCCGCATACTTTTGTAAACAACGACCAGGCGTTCAGCCTGTCCGGTATCACGGACATCGCGGCGGTGAAAGCGCTGACGATATGGTCGAAGATACGCGAGGTCAGCCAGGCCGAGGAGGCGCTTGACCTGGTGGACGTGTTCGAAAAGGCATCAAGTGCCGTACAGACGCTCGACGCGATGATACGCAACATCACGGTCGACGGCGTCGGGAGCGATGAGGATGAGCCTAACCGGCTGAATATCCCGCTTAACGCTGTCAGGGCGGAAGACCTCGGGCCGCTTGCCTTTGAATCGTTTGTTTCCTGGGACGAGATTTCAGGCCGCCCGGATGTGCCCGAAAATGTCTCCGAACTGCAAAATGACAGCGGATTCCAGACGGCAGCGCAGGTAACCGGCGCCGTATCATCGCATAACGCCGACTCCGCAGCACACGGAGGCGTATTGCAGCGTGTTTCCGACCTGGAGGCCGGAAAAGTAAGCGCCTCGGACGTTGTGAACAACCTTGTCGACGGAGGTACGGAGGTGCCGCTGTCCGCCGAGATGGGACGCGAACTGGCCGTACGGGTAGATGCCGCAAACGGATCCGGGGGATTTATACCGCCGCACGACTTCGGAACGGACGCACCTGCGCAGCAGGACCTGACCGGTTACGCAATGCAGTACATATTCGGGGAGGACGCCGGCAGCCATGCGCAAACTGAAGTTTTTAACGGGACGAAAGTTCAAAACCTTTCAGACAACCGGGTATGGCAACTGGCGAACACTCCAAACACCAATCCGCCTGTTTTTTCCTGGGAGCCGGCGTTGGTGCTGGGCGAGGCGCAAAGGGACTTCCTGCAATACCCGTTACAGGCAAACGAGCTGTCGGATAACTCGGTTACGGATGCAAAGACTGGAAACCGTACGCTTTCAGACAGCGAGGCCTCCGATACGCTGCCCGGTACGGGAACGCTTACCGCTATCCTGCAAGCCGTCCGAAACTGCCTGAAATGGCTTACGAGACAGTTTAATACCGATACCGGGCACAGCCACGACGGCGTAGACAGCAGGAAGATAAGTTACAACGACCTTGAGGACAAGCCGTCCGGGGGCGGAAGCCTGCCGTACGAAACACAGGATTTTATAAATTTCCATAAAAATTACAATTCCGTAACGTCGCTGCAAAACATACCGGTTTCCGCACAAACCGTGTTTGCCGAAACAACCGGGAACCAGACAATCAGCGTTATTGCGGGGACGACGTCTACAAGCACCATCGGACTGCAATTTACAGACATGAATTCCGGAGGCTGGGGTGATGCGGGTGTTCCGGTTAGTCCGGGCGTGGACGGATATTCTTTTGTTTCGCCTGCCGGCGTCACGTCCGGGCAAACGGTAAAGACCAGGATATTGTTTACAACAACGCTTCCAAACCAGGTTGTTGCGATTGCAATGCTTGCGTCTTCGCACGCGAGTTATGGATTTGGGGTTGTTGGGCGGCTCGACAACAACAACCTTACATACAACGGCAATTACACCAGTCGTGTATCCGGCACGTCCTCTGCAATTGCATACATAAATGTACCAACTCCGGGAAGCCACTACGTTGACATAGGGTATGGGAAGAGCTCGAATACGGTAGCGAACAACGATTGTTGTTATTTTTGCCTGCTTCTATATGCCCGGGATAATGAAGACAGGGGGTACTACCGCCTTTTGCCCGGACGGACAGTGCAGGTATTTATACACAACAAGGATACGTCGGAACGTACGATAACCCTGCCTAACAGTTCAGAAAACCCTTCGTACATACTCATGTCCGACCAGACACTCGCGATAAAGGCAAACGGGTATGCGGAGGTATGCGTTACGGCGCTGCAAGACGGTAAATACAGCGTAAGGAGTGGAGGACAGCCGTAATGAGGAGGAGGTTTTTACTTGGAACGGGAAAGAAAACTTTTAAAGGGAACGAAGTAGGCTTTCAGACAAGCTGGTGGTTTGAAGGATTTAACAATACGTACCGCCCGGAATGGTCTGATGTCGAGCCGGTTTTCGGTGCAAGTATTGTCGCTAACGTGGATGGTGTCGAATGGTATTTTTTCGGTTCACTCGGGTATCAGGGCGGAGGATACACAAACTTTAATATCGAATTGCATGTATACGGGGAAGATTACAGGGGCGAACTCGTTCTGAATATCACCTATCAGGCAGAACATAATGTGATGTAGTTATTAACCGGGCATAAGCCCATTAAATTCAATTTTTATGAGAACAAAATTTTTAAAAAGAGCAGTGTTTTTTATCGCAGCCATGCTGCTGCTTTTTGCTCCTGCAGCCGTGATTGCGCAGGAAGTTGCCAACGAGAACCCGCCGGCGGAGTATGCTGCCGGGTTCGAAACCTTTGCCGCCCTGGTGGCGATCATCCCAATTGTGACGGAAATTTTCAAAAAGCTAATTGCCGGCTTAACCGGATTGGGGGTACAGGTTTTTAGCTGGGGAATCGGGATTGTGATAGCCATGTTCGGATGGTTATTTAATCTTGGATTCTTAGCAGATTTAACCTGGTACATTGCCCTGTTATACGGGCTGGGTGCAAGTTTGGCGGCGAACGGGGTTTTTGATACGGGGGTTGTCTCCTGGATTGTCGGGCTGTTTGCAAAAAGGAAACAATAAGCATCACCTGGCGCATGGGAAGCATCCATGCGCCAAAATTTTAAATAAAAAAACATGAAAATTTACAGACAGGGAATACAGATAGCGGACGTTTTCCTGCGGGATAACAGTTACCAGTATGAACAAATAGGCGGAGACAACCTTGTAACGCTTGTTTTCGATGTCCTGAACCCGCTCGAATTGGAAATAAACGATTATGTTACCATCGACGGTAATGAATTTTCTATTCGACATAAGGAAAGTGTAAAAAAGGTGGAAACAAGTCTCGGCTTTAGCTATACCGCTGTGTTTTACCATGAACAGTACAAATTGCGGGATGTTGCCTTTTTTATGTTCGGCAAGCGCGAGCGGAAGCGGAATTTTGATACTTACACCGGAACGGCATTGCAGGTATTGGAACTTGTTGTCAGTTGTATGAACCGCGAGTTTGCGGGCTGGGCGGCAGGAGCATGCCCCGTGACGGAAATGAAGACTTACAGCCTCCGAGACATGCAGTGCTCCGAGGTTATAGACCTTGTTTGTTCCGAAAACAAGATGGAATACTGGGTCACCGGCAAGGCGATCCACCTGGGGAACCGGCAATTTCCAAACAATGGCCTTACATTCGGGCAGGGATACGAACAGGGGTTTAAGGATTTGGAATTGCTGTCCGTTTCCGAGCAGCCGCCCGTGACGGTGATTTACCCCTACGGAAGCGATAAAAACCTGGGCGGGGATTACGGTGCGGATTTCCTTCTTTTACCCGGGGGGCAGGAAGAACTGACAAAAAACACAGATAAATACGGGCGGTTCTCCAAAGCGGTATCCTTCCCGGATATTTTCCCGAAAGGCGAATTCCACGTAACCGGAAAAATAGATAACTTTACCCTGCAGGCCTCCGATATGGATTTTAATCTTGCCGAATGCCTTTTGGACGGTGTGGAGGTTATCGTTACCTTCCAGACAGGTGCGCTCGCCGGTTATGACCTGGCGATTGTCGACAAATCATGGCAGGACGACTTAAAGCAATTTAAACTGAAATTAAACGAGCAGGAAAACGCGCTTAAAGTGCCGGGAGATATTAATTTCAAGGTCGGCGACATGTTTATCCTTACCGGGCTGAAAATGCCACAAAGCTACATAGACAATGCAGAGCAGCGGCTGGAGGACGCTGCCCGGGCATGGCTGGACGAAAACGCGGACAAGCGGGTGCAGCTCCGGGCCAAATGCGATGATATCTACTTTAAGAAGCACGGCATACAGGTAGCGCCCGGACAGATGGTGCGGGTGTTTTCACAAAAGCTCGGCATAGACCGTGAAATCCGGGTTACGGCAGTAAAAAGGGCGCTGGAAACAGATCCATCGTACAACCTCATACAGCCCTACCGGTACGAAATTACCCTGTCCGACTTCCTCTCCTCGAACGGGTTCAAGGGCATTATAAACGAGGTAAAGAACATGGAGGGTAAAATAAATTCCCGGGTACGTCCGGTGTATGACTTTACAAAGCGTTCGTACCGCGATGCAAAGGAAACCCAGCAAAACATGTTCGATGTGATAAGCAACTACTTTTCGGAAGGGATTACACCGATTACGGTAGAGACCATGCATGCGCTTGTCGGCAACCCGATGCTGCAATTTATCTTTCTCGACGACAGGGATTCCGACATGGAAATAGATCCCGGAATTAATTATGTCAGTGCCGAAAACAGGATTGTTGTCCTGTCCGGGGCGTGGCTCAAGCACATGACCCTCGGCATAGATTACATGGGCGGGCAGCCCACGAAGGAGGAATACAGGTACTGGTATGTGCCGGCGTTCGAATCCCAGGTGATTCCCCAGGAGGAGAATGACAGGGTGTATTACCTGTATGTCAGGGCTTCCCGGACGGACGAAGCGGCAGAGTATGTGCTGGCGGACGAAAAGCGGACTGTCGAGCACGAAGAAGGATATTATCACTTCTGGGTCGGTATCTTGAATTCAAAATACGATAATTCCCGTTCACTTGCGCTGATGTACGGATTTTTTGAAATCACCCCAGGGCAGATGACCGGGCGCAGGTTCCAGTCTACGGACGGGTTCCAGTTCTGGGACTTTGTCCTGAAATCCTTCCAAATCGGGGACGCATCCACCTACCTGAAATACAACGGGGAAACCGGCGAAATGGCCATCCGCGGTTCGATTATCCAGGATGAAGCCGGGGATCCGGTTGCGGTGTTCAAGGGCGAATGGAACGCGGATACTTATTACAAGCTGGGAAACGAGGTAAAGTATAACGGCGTTACCTACACCTATGTTTCCTCTGTATCGACAAAGGGTAACCTGCCCACGAATACATCGTACTGGATTAGCCGCAAAGGCGAAACCGGGGCAACCGGGCCGGCGGGAGCCCCGGGAGCCGACGGTACGAACGGGAGGACACTCTCCTTATCCGCATCGGCGATGGCATTTAAATATGCCGCCGGGATAACCGGAAGCCCGACACCCTCCAGCATTGTCCTTGCCTGCAGTACGAACGTTCCGAATCCGTATTACAACTGGTACATGTCAGCGGACGGAAGCGTCTGGCAGAGCCTGCAATCCGGCTACGGGGCAGGAAGCTATACGGTTCTTCCGACGCTGGACTTGCTGGTGCAAAATAATGCCGTTACGTTCAGGTGTGTTGTTAACGACCTGTCCGACCAGGTAACAATCGTACGCCTGGCGGACGGGAAGGAGGGGAAGGACGCCTATACCGTCGTCCTGGACAACGAAACGCACGGCGTAGCGTGCGACGTAAACGGAACCCCGTTAGCCGGGGAAATCGGGCAGTCGGGAAAGGCTGTCACGCGCATAAAGGCATACAGGGGTACAACGCAGTTACAGCCCCTGCCTGGAAACGGGATCAATGTCCCGCCCGGTTATTACTCTGTGCGCATGACGGATACTCAAGGGGTGTCCTTCGATTACCTGCCGGACGGGAGTGGCGTGTATATCGTTTCCTACCCGGGAGTCAGGGATTCCGCACGGGTCGGACTGAACGTATGGTGCGAAGACGGGGGGGTATTTATCAAAAAGGAATTCACGCTTACAAAGGTGCTTCCCGGGAAAGACGGCCAGGAGGGAGACGACGGGATGCCCGGAGCAACAATGGTCTTCCGGGGCGAATACAATGTGGTCGACGGGGCGGCTGTTTCCGTACAGTATTACGGGACTGCGGCACGGAGGGATGTTGTAAGGTACAACAGCCGGTATTACATAGCCAAAATGACTGCCGGCGCGTTTAACGAGATACTGCCGACCAATACGGCGTACTGGGATGACTTTGGGGCGCAATTTTCTTCAATCGCGACCGGGCTGCTTTTCGCTGAAACGGCACTTATAGCCGGATGGAACTTCAATAACGAGATGATTTGGAGCCAGAACGACAACATGGGACTGGACGGACGACCGGGTCAAGGCGTTCGGTTCTGGGCGGGAATCGACAGGGCGAATCGGGCAAATGCGCCGTTTCGAATTTACGAAGACGGGACGTTTGTGGCCACAGGGGCAACGATAACCGGGAAATTCCAAAGCAACGCGAATGGGAATAGGGTGTTAATAGACCCGAATGACGAGAGGAAAATACAACTGTTAGACACTAACAGCAACCGCGCCGGGACATTCGGGTTTTTTGAGGAAAATGGTTACACGCATTCGAGACTAGATTTATATAATACTAACGCAGCAGGGAATGTATTGTCTCAATTTACACTAGCGCCGTATTTTATCAGGATGCTGGAAAATGCGACCGGAGGTCAGGTTTATTTCGGAAACCAGGGAGGCGGGTTATTTATGGTATTGGATAATCTACCGACAAATCCAAGTCTTTTAGGCTCCGGTCGTGTTTGGAGAGACGGAACAACGCTCAGAATAGTCCCTTAATGCGGATATTGATATTCATCCTTTTTGTCAACATGAATACCTTTTACACCCTCTGGAATTTGGAATATATTTTTTCGTCTCCTTAAAAGCGTAAATTTAATATCGGCCTTTGTTGATGGTTCTGGGTAGTCGCAAAATAAATATATGTATTGTAATGTATCGTTCGTGACGGTTATTTCGTTTGACATAACACCTTTTGTTAAGTCTCCCAGGTCTCCGAGTTTAATACATTTCCCATCAGGATTATAATATCCGGCAACGGAATTTTTTAAAATAACACCATCCCAATTATGCCAGAAAATAAAACTGGTGTAATCCTGTGTGGGTTCATTGTCGTCCCTGGAGCATGCAAGCAACGCGAAAGAAGCGAATAACAAGAGTGTTAACTTTTTCATAACAATTAAATTTTTTGCAAACATAATGAAAATTATTTACAACAACATCATCCCATTCAGGGGATTTGCGGTAGTAAACCTGTTCGGAGTACTGTTCGTCCGCAAAAATGTTATTTTAACAGACCGCATAATTAATCACGAGCGTATACACACAGCACAAATGAAAGAACTGTTCTATATTGGATTTTATGTCTGGTATCTGGCCGAATGGCTGTATAAGCTACCCAGGTACGGCAATCAGGCGTATTACAATATTTCGTTTGAGAGAGAGGCGTACAGCGGGGAAGGCGCAGCAAGCTACCTGCATAACCGCCGTTGTTTTAACTTTCTAAATTTTAGATAATGAAAACAAAAAATTACACATCGGCACCTTTGCCTTTCCAAGGACAGAAAAGATTATTTTTAAGAGATTTTAAATCGGTTTTAAGCGAGGTTAAAAACCCAAGTGTCTTTATAGATTTGTTTGGCGGAAGCGGCTTGTTGGCTCATACTGCAAAAAGAATGTTCCCGTCCGCAAGGGTCATCTATAACGACTACGACAATTACAGCGAAAGAATTCGCGCAATAGAAAAAACAAATCAGATAATCTCGGATTTAAGACTTATATTAAAGGAGAATGGCTTTAGTATTTCTGAAAAAAAAATGAAAATACCGAAAGAATTAAAAAATATAATCCTGGAAAGGCTGAGTCGTGAATCCGGATTTGTAGACTGGATAACTATTTCATCAAACCTCCTGTTTTCACCTCAGTATTCGAAAAATATTAATGAGCTAAAAAAAGAAACATTTTACAATAGCTTACGTGATTCGAATTATAATGCAGATGCATATCTGGACGGACTGGAAATTAAACAGATGGATTACTCCGAGCTGTTTAAAAAATACAGGGAAGTGCGAGGCGCTGTTTTTTTCATTGACCCACCTTATCTTTCAACGGACGTCCAAACGTATAATAATGTAAATTATTGGAAAATGAAGGATTATTTAAATATCGTTGAAATTCTTATTGAAGTTGATTATATTTATTTTACGTCTAAAAAGTCTCATATTGTGGAATTATTTGAGTTTTTTGCAGATAAGTTTGGCTGTGTCAGTGTATTTGAAGGTGCTATAATAAAAAAAAGAAACAATAGCGTTTCGTATAACGTAGGTTACGAAGATATAATGCTGTATAAATTTTCAAAATAAAAAATATTGTACGTTTCGAAAAAAAATATTGTACGTTTCGTTTTGATGATTATACATTTGATATTGTATAGACTTCGTGAGTTTTAGTCATTTTTGAACTATCCAATCCAAAAGATTTCAATATTGATATTTTTTTCGTATTTTCAATATCGTCTTTAAATTTGACAACTATTTCATTTATATAACCAAATTCAAGACCATCATTAGTTTTATAAATACTAC
>LSPZ01000038.1_pt1 | contig 33453 bp, 27 predicted proteins | sample 651281 | NCBI WGS metagenome assembly LSPZ01 (sample SAMN04438313, study PRJNA306036) | termite gut metagenome | isolation source: viral DNA filtered from gut of termites from termite colony 2 | host: Coptotermes formosanus | place: USA: New Orleans, Hayne Blvd. | collected 2013-06-18
AAGTTTAGAAAGTGATAAAGACAAGAATGGTAAAACAGTTACTGGTAGTATTAAAGCAAAAATAGTGAAGTATCTTAAAACATTAAGCCTTTTGGGCGTACAAAAATATATAATTATGGGATATTTGGGATATGTAAACACGAGTGGCGCGACAAGTGTTAAATTGTACATAAACAGGTTGAAACTATCCAAAACTGATAAAGAAGATTTATATGAAATGAGTGGATACGAAACTATAAAAAAAGTTGCTGCCTAGATAAAAAATTGTTAAAAACAGTTGACAAGTCTTCTGATGTGTAATATTCTAGTTTTGCTAGGTTTTTACGTTTACAAATTTTCGGGGGCTGAGGTGGAGTTAACGAAGACCTAAATTTTAAAAAAAGGAGGATACGTGCTATTGACAAAGTCGAATGGTTAGCATTGCGAAAGCAAGGCATTGGCGGAAGTGACGCAAGTGCGGTAATAGGCAGAAATCCATATAAAACGAATGTTATTTTATGGAAAGAGAAGTGTGGCTTGTCCGAGTTAGTAGATATAGGTGATAAACCATATGTACAATATGGACAGAGAGCAGAAACACCACTTATCGAGTTGTTTAAGTTGGATTACCCGCAATACGACGTGAAAGTTGAACCCTATGAAATACGCCGCCACAAAGAGTACCCGTTTTTATTAGGAACACTTGACGGAGAATTAACAGAGAGAGCAACGGGAAGGAAAGGAATTTTGGAAATAAAGACCAGTAATATTTTAAGTAGTATGCACAAAGAAAAATGGAATAACCGCGTCCCAGACAATTATTATATTCAAATTCTGCATTATTTGAACGTAACAGGTTATGAATTCGCGATTTTAAAAGCACATTTGAAAATGGAATACAACGGGATTTGCAGAATTGATACACGTCATTATTACTTTGAAAGAGAAGACGTATTGAATGACTTGCGGTGTTTGGAAGAGGCGGAAGTTGCATTTTGGAATGAGAACGTTTTAAAGCACATAGAGCCAGCACTGATACTCCCTAACTTATAGGGAAAAAACAAAAAAAGGAGAAAAAATGGAGATTAAATTCACAGAACAAATTGAAAGTCTAGTTCCAAGAGAAATTAAGTTTAATAGTGAAGAAACTAAACGGAATGTGATGTTGGCGGTTGAAAAGTACCGTGGTGTTATTTACGCCCCAGAAAATATTATAACGGCAAAAGAAGACAGGGCTAAGTTAAATAAATTTGTAGCCGCAATTGATGAAAAGCGTAAATATATCAAGAAAGCGTATCTTCTTCCATATGAAAATTTTGAAAGGAGTATACGCGAAATTACAGAACTTCTTCTTCAACCGATTGCACAGATTGACAAGCAAATCAAAGAATTTGAAAGAATTGCAGACGAGGAAAAGAAAAAGATGATAGAGGCATATTTTATTGACAAAGTTGGTAGTTTAAAAGGCATTGTGGAAGTTGAACAAATTTTCAAGCCAGTGTGGTTAAACACTACGTATAGAGAGCGTAATATTTTTAATGAAATTGACGAGTTCATAAAACAAACACAAAAAGACCTTAACATTATTGATAAACAGGACGCGAAGTATAGAAGTCATATTAAAGAGTTTTATTTGAATTGTTTTGATTTATCTTCAACTTTTGAAGAGTTAGAACGATACAAAAACCGCATTTTAAAGATTGAGGCACTAGAAAAAGCAGAAGTCAAAGAAGAGCCGTTGCAACAACTTGATTTAAGAATTACGGCAACAGCGACGCAATTGGCGGAACTTAAAAAGTACCTCATAGGCAACAAAATTAAGTTTGGTCAAGTTACTACGGGGCAAGAAATGTACGAGTTGAGAGAACTTTACAAAAAAGGGGAAGAAGATGACAACAAATAATTTACCAAAAACAGAACAGCCAAGCCTCTTGACGGCGTTGAAGAGGGAGACGTTCAGTGCCTATATAGGCAAGGACGCGATACGCAACCAAATAAACGCAATTGTGGGCGGTGAAAACGGGCAACGCTTTATATCGTCTATCGTGTCCGCGGTGAGTAATAATCCAGCGCTTGCGGAGTGTACGCATACCAGTATATTGAGTGGTGCACTTTTGGGTGAGAGTTTGAACTTATCACCAAGTCCACAATTGGGGCAATACTACCTTGTACCATTTAAAAACAAGAGAGAGGGGGTGACACAGGCTCAATTTGTTTTAGGATACAAGGGATATCTTCAACTTGCAATACGCAGTGGATATTACAAAAAATTGAACGTCTTGGCAATAAAGGCAGGTGAACTTGTGCATTTTAACCCGTTGACGGAGGAAATCGAGGTAAAACTCATTGAAGATGACAAGATACGCGAAATGACGCCAACAGAGGGATACTATGCAATGTTTGAATATGCGAATGGATTTACTAAATCGATTTATTGGAGCAAAAAGAAAATGCTTGTGCACGCCGATAAATACTCCGCCGCTTTTAGCGCGAAAGATTACGAGAAGTTGGAAACGGGGAGCGTATCAAAAGATGAAATGTGGCGGTATAGTTCGTTTTGGTATAAAGACTTTGATGGAATGGCTTTAAAGACACTCCTACGGCAAATAATATCAAAGTATGGGATTATGTCAATCGATATGCAAACAGCGCACAGCAAGGACGCTATGACGCCACAGGACGCTATCAAAGAAGTACTGCCCGAATTTGTGAAAGGTGACCGTGTTTTTCAAAGTGAATTAGCAAAAATGGAAGAAACGGTTGAAGATGTATCAAATGACTTCTTTAAAGAGGAGGACTGATATGACAGGTTATACAATATTACCTGAAGCGATTAGAAAAGACAAAAATTTGACTTTCTTTGAAAAGGTTTTGTATGGCGAAATAGCGGCGCTTACTAACAAAGAGGGGTTTTGTTTTGCTACTAATAAATATTTGAGTGGATTTTTTTGTAAGTCTACTAGGTATGTTTCAAAGGGTCTCTCTAAACTTCAAAACCTAGGGTATTTATCGTTAAGCATTGATAAAGACGGTGGCAATGACCGTAAAATTTATTTAGGTGAAATGGATAAAAAGACTTTGTTTGTGCCAATAGTTCCATACCCTATGGAACAAACAGATCCATACCCTATGGAACAAATGGAACAAACAGAGCCATACCCTATGGAACAAACAGAGCAAAACCCTACCCCCTATGGAACTACAGAGCCATACCCTATGGAACAAACAGAGCAAAACCCTACCCCCTATGGAACTATTGTTCCAGACCTATGGAACTATAGTTCCAGACCTATGGAACTATTGTTCCACCATAATAATATAAATACAATATTAAAAAATAATCTTGTTATACCTAACGGTATAACTAGATGTGATAGCGCGCGCGAGGGACACCAAAAAGAACAAACAGATTTAGTAAAATTACCCTCAACAGGAAGTATAGACCCTCTTGCAGAGATAGTCAAGAACTATTCAAGCGACGAGAAATTACAGGAAACGCTTTTTGAATATATCAAAATGCGAAAGTTGATTAAAAAACCCTTGACCCCTCACTCTTTGAAATTGTGTTTGACCGAAAAAAACCGTGGATTAAATGCTTTGTGTGGAGATGACACCGAAAAGGCAATTGAAATCTTAAACCAGAGTATTCGAAATTCGTGGCAAGGTCTCTTCCCGTTGAAAGAATTTAATACTGGGCGAGCCTCTCCCGTGGAGAAACCGAAAAAGAAGTCGTTTCTTGAAATGTTGGAAGAGGCGTGATGTGGAAAGAGCGGATATAAAAATACTTCTAGCCATAAACCGTGCGACGTTTCCAAATTTTTACAAGGACTTGTCGGTTGAAGATTTAAACATACTTGTGAACTCTTGGTATTTAATTTTTAAAAACCAAGACAAGAACGACGTTGAGAGAGCCTTTATGCAAGCCCTACGTAGCGCAACCTACCCCGTGACGCCGAATGATGTGGGAAGTGTTTTGAGAAAAAACGAACGTTTTGCAATACCCACGAATGATGAATTGTTTGAATTGGCGGAAGATGCAGGTGAAAAGATTGCGGAAATCTATCACGAGGACATAGGGTATTGCGACGTTTATCACGATGACGGAAGCAAGGAGGACGGAAAGACCGCAGTGACACGAATTTTTAACGAACTTCCCGCCCTACTGCAAGAAAAATACAAGAGACCAGAGAACGTTTTGATTTGGTACAACAGACTGACAGACGCAAACAGAGGGTACAGGCAAAGAGAGTTCAACGAGGAAATCGAGACAAGAATATCGCGACGTTACCACTTGAAGATACCGCTTACACAGACGCTAGACACACCGTTTCTAGAGAACTTGATTTTAAAACTTAAAAAGGGGGATACAGGATGACGAAAACGGTTAAAGAACTCTTCGGCGAAGTAAAACTGGGAAAAAGACTAATTCGCAATTTACTAGCCGAAAGAAAAGAAATACTTGAACTTTGCGATTTGTTAAAGCGGGGAGAGGTTGTACGAGTTGACGGCGGGGAAGTGAACAGCAGACAAGAAAAAGTGATTTTCCGTCTTGAAGAAATCAACAAGAAACTTGTTGAAAAACTTGAAGAGGCGAACGAAGTTGAATTGCAATTCTTGCAGAAAATTGATTTCTTGCCTGCTTGGGAATACGATTTGATGTTTTCACGATATGCCCGAGGCAAAACAATTCCCGAACTGTGCGAAGAATTTTACTACTCAACCAGAAGTTTGGAGAGGAAATACGACGCAATTTTCAAGAAAATTATACCCGAAAGAGTTCTGCAAGATGAAATCAGGCAAGAGTACCCCGAATAACGCCCGCAAATGCCCCAAATTTCAACGAAACGCTTTTTACAGGAGGAAATTCAACAAATAGTAAAACGTTGAACCTTGACGCCATACAAGCCGTTAAAACGCAACGTACAAGGTATGCAGAAGTAGACGGCAAAAAAAATAAATAAAAAAAAAGGAGAAAAAAAAGATGAAGACACAGGAAGAAATCAAAAAACAAGGGCTAGAACCATACGCGATGCCAGAGACGTTGTGCGAGAAACTAGACGCTGAGGCGAAATTATACGGAGTTTTAATATCGCGTTCAAAAAATCTAGTGAATGCTATCGAGGCTTTGAAAGTAATTGCTAGTTCATACGGTGAAGTCTTCCGTTTCTACGTTGTGAGATATGCGTTGAAAGAGTTGAAAGCGCGGTATCTCCGCACAATGTTGAATGAAGTGGAAGAGGGAGGTAGAAAATGATAAGGAGAAGAAGGAGCCTGCCAAGTAGGTATTTAGACTTGTTTACCAAGGATCTTCCAGATTGTTGCGATGAATGCGAATTCGGGTGCAATAGGTGTTGGAGTGATGACGTTGACGATGAGGGAAACTACACACTAGAAAGTATCCAGTGTCACATAACAGGTGAAGACACACAAGACGTAGAAAAGCGCCCGAGGTGTTGCCCTTTAATTAGCATTGATGATGCCCTTGACGAAGAAACCGACGAAAATCTTTCGCATAAGTGCAAAAACAAAAACAACGGGGTCGAGGGAGATTTTCACTGCTCAAATTGCGATTATAAGTTCAAGGGAGACTTTAATTGCTACGAAAGAGGCGATGAATTTCACGATAAAACCGAACCTCGCTTTTGCCCAGAATGTGGGTTCAGGGTATCGAAAAAAATCATTATAAACCTAAGTGAACTTAAAGAAAAAATGCATAAATATTACTACTCCCAAAAAAAGGAAAGAGAGCATTTCTTTCTTGTTGATACGGACAAAAAAACCGATTTTATGCGCCACAATTACACCAAGGAAGAGCTAGACAGTCTAATCGCCAACCCAGACGAGGTGAAATTCTAAAATGATAACCGAAGAATTAAAAGAGGGCGAACGATACGCCGTTAAAATTAAAGGCAAAACGCAGGCAACTACTTACCATAGTACTTTGGAAACGGTAAACAAGAAAGTTCGCGAAATTGAAAGCAAAGGCAAAATGTGTGTGGTTTCGATTTTAAAAAGTCCAGATATTTTTAATCCATTTGTCTTCGCTGACAAACCACGGCAAATTTACTCTACAAGTCTACAAGGCGGTGCGGAATGAAAGCATTTACACCAAATAATAAATGGTAGTGTAAAATAGACATACTGCTAAAATTTAAAAACTTGTCGCCATTTGTCGCCATTTGTCGCTGTTTGTCGCAACAAAGGTATTGATTGTCGTCTCTTTCTGTGCTACTATGATATGCTGGGTTTCATATATAGTAATATATATTAAACGAAAATTTGTAAACGTAAAAAAATTTTTTTGGAAATCCAGCGCCACCGTGTCAGGCAGATACACGGAGTTGAATTTTAAAAAAAGCCTACTAAGTGGCTTTTTTTTAATGAAAAAAAAGGAGGAGAAAAGGTATCTTGTCGAAAAAGAAAAACAATCGGCTACTCAGGAAGTTGGCAAAAAATGATGAGTTGTTTTCAAAATCGCTAAATGAGCAACGGGCGTTGAAAGCAATCTTCTTTCCAGACTGCTCGGGCGAAAAGACCATAGAAAATCTCTATAATTAAGGCGTAGTTCTTACTTCGAAAATCGACTACTTATCAACTAATTGTCAACTACTTGTCAACTAATATCTAAAAATTAAATAAAAGGAGGTAAAAAATGAACAAGATAAGCAATCTAGACCCAAATAAAGGTTTTGACAAAATAGATAAAGAGAGGTTGCGCGAAATCACCAGTAAAGGCGGTAGAATTTCAGCACGTAACAAAAAAGTCAAAGCGCTTTTCCGCGATATCTTTAAAGACGCCCTAGAAAAAGAATTCAGTCTAAGCGTCAATGAGATTGTGAAAAATTTGACGAAACGCTCAAAAGACCGTGACAACTCCTTGTCTCTCGCCGCCGATTTCTTAGGTCTCAAAGAACAACAAAAACAATGTGACGGAACCGTTAACTTGGAAAGTCTCCTTACAAGGGTTATGGGTAGTGGAAAATTCTAAACCTACACAAATCTTGCAGAAAAGCAACGCACGAAAATGCATTGAGGAGTTTTTGTATATAAAAACCAAAGACGGCGATTTGTTGCCATTTAAGATGAACGCCCCACAATTGAAACTTTACAATATCCTTAAAGAGGAGTTCGAAAAAGGAAAACCACTGCGAATTATTATTCTTAAAGCCAGACAATTGGGTTTTTCAACACTAGTTGAGGCGCTCATTTTCGTTCGTACCGCTTTTTACTTTAACACCGAAAGCGCCATTGTTGCACACGATGAGGAAACCGCAACGCATATCTTCAAGATGTCGAGGCTTTTTTATAACAAATTGCCCGAACCTCTAAAAGCACAAATTCTTTCTAGCAATGCAAAAGAAATCATTTTTAACAACAAGGCAGACACAGGTTTGCGCTCAGGTATTCGTTGCTTGACCGCGGGCAATAGTGACGTCGGTCGTGGTAGAACAATACAAAATCTCCATATCAGTGAGTATTCGTCGTGGAGAGGTGACAAGAAAAATATACTAGGCGGTCTGTTGTCAGCAGTCCCCAGTTTGCCAGACACTCTTGTTGTAATCGAAAGCACCGCAAAAGGATACGACCACTTTAAAGAGTTGTGGGACAATGCAGTTGAGGGTAAAAATGACTTCTTCCCCGTCTTTTTCCCGTGGTTTGAATGCGCCGATTATCGCTTGAATGTCTTACTGCCAGACGAGGATTTGACAGAGGAGGAAAGAAAACTTCTTGCACAATACAACCTTGATAAAGAACAACTTGCGTGGCGTCGGTGGGCAATCGCTAACTTGTGCAATGGTGACAAAGTTCTTTTCGCGCAAGAATACCCCGCTTGCCCAGAGGAGGCTTTCAGGTCAAGTGGTGATTGTTTGTTTGATAAAGACGCTATTACGGCACAAATAGAGAAGATACGTAAAAACCAACTAACACAACAAGTCCGTGGTGAGTTTGAGTATACAAGGGAAATACAGCCCGTACGCAACGCACAAGGGCAGGTTGTTGGTGTTGAAAAGACGATTAAAAACATTAAATTCGTACAAAAGGAAAATGGCTACATTTTCTTGCACGAACCGCCACAAACAAGAAAGAACAGCAACGGGGAAGTTATCTCCCTTGAACCGTACACCATAGGCGGAGATACCGCGGGTCTTGGTCAAGACTTCTACGCGGCAAAGGTCGTTTCAAACATTGACGGTCGTACAGTTGCGACACTCCACATACAGCGTATCGATGAGGATAAATACGCCGAAACCCTGTATTGTCTAGGCAAGCATTATCACGACGCGCTTATAGGCATAGAGACGAATTACAGCCGTACACCTATGCGGGAACTTGCAGACCTCAAATACCCGAACCTGTATTTACGTGAACGTCTTGACACGCTAACGCGTGAAGTTCAAAAGGTATATGGTTTTGAGACGACAGCACAGACAAAACCGCTCATTATCAATGCGTTGATAGCGGGTATACGCGATAACCCGCGGATTGAATGCGACCTTGATACGTTGCACGAGATGTTGACTTTTGTACGCAAAGACAACGGCAAATTAGAGGCTTTAACCGGTTATCACGACGACCTTGTAATTGCAAAAGCAATCGCTAACTTTATTGCAACGCAACAAGGCACGCCGAATTGGATACAAGCAGAAGTCAGGCAAAAAGAGACAAGCATACTAGAAGATATCTTCTATAATTTCGAAAAGGAGAAAAACGGAAAATGGATAACGTGGTAAACGGGCAAGCGCCCGATGTTACTTTTACGTTGAGTGCAACAGAGAGACAGGCAATGTACAAGGAGTTATTGTCGGGTTTTCTACCCGTCTTGTCGCGCGACCTAACCGCTATCAACGGAAAAATCGACAAAGTTGCAGAGGCACAAGTTGTGCAAGAAGATGAAAGAAAGGCATTGCAGAAACGGGTTGATGAGTTGAAAAACGAATTTGAGAACATAAAAGACGGAGTAGAATTAAAAAAGACGGGTCAACAATTATTTAAAGAATGGCTTTTCGGGGAGGAACGAAAATGACAGAAAAAGAAAATAAAATCGGGTCAAATATTGACGAACTATTAGAAATGTACAACAACGGACTTCAATACCAGTCATCGCTAAGCATAACTGCGACCTTGCCCGAGTGTGTGAAGTTTTACGAGGGCGACCAGTGGGCAAAAGCAACCGATGACACAAAGACACTTCCGCGCCCCGTGATTAACTTTGTTGAAATGATTTGTAATAACAAGAAATCACAGGTACTATCTTCACCGATAAAAATTGTCTACAAGGCGGGTCTTGGTGACGTGTCAGTTGACAAGTTCAATAGATTTGCGGAATATCAACAAACAAGACTAAAACAAGACGAAATAAACAACAAGGCTTGCTTTGACGGTATAATAAAGGGGTCATATTGCCTCTATTACTATTGGGACACAGCGCCAGAGGGTACAGACAGTGTAGACGGTGGGGACATCGGCGTACAGGTAATTGACCCGTTGAATGTTTTGTTTGCGAACCCGCTTGAAAAAGAGGAACAAAAACAAGAATGGATTATTATTGTTAGCAGTGAAAGCGTTGCTAAAATAAAGGAAATTGCCGACGCGGACGTTCCCACAGAGGACATAACAGCAGATGAGACAGAGAGCGCCTATAACGAGGTGACAAGCGATACACAAAAAACCGCAACAGTATTGACGCGATTTTTTAGGGTCTCAGGGGAGGTATATTTTGAACGCGCCACAAAGTCAGTCGTTTTTAATAAAGCCCGCCCCTTTACCCCTGATGTTGAGGGGGCAACGGCGGAATTACTAAAAAAGAAAGGCGCTTTTCTTGATGAAACGACGCAAGGCGAAACAACAAGCGTCAAGCCGAAAATAACAAAATACCCCATTGTTTTTGGGCAGTGGAAAAACCGAGACAAAAGCATATACGGCAGGGGCGAGGTAGAGGGCATTATTAAAAATCAAAAAGCCGTCAACGGTCTTTTAGGTTTGCAGGTGTTATCCGCGCAAAATGAGGCGATGAGTGCCATTGTCGTCAGTGAGGACGCGTTGCGGGGGCAGGTCATAACAAATGAGGCAGGGCAAGTAATAACGGACTATTCAAAGACAGGCAATGGCATACGGTATCTTGCAAAACAGGGAATGAGTAAAGCGAGCGTTGACCTTGCAAGCCATTTGATTGACTTGACACGGGTGGTTTGTGGTGCAAGTGAGATTATGTCAGGTGAGGTTATAGGTGCAAATATGTCAGGTAGTGCGATAGCGCAATTGCAGTCACAGGCATTGAAACCTATTGAGGATTTGCAACGCGGGTTTTGGCGGTCAATACGCAAGGTGGGCGAGATTTTAGAACAGTTCTTGCGCTTTTTCTATACAGGCAAGAAGTTCACGTATGCAGACAAAAATGGAAACAGCATTACAGACGAATTTTCAAGCGATGAATATCAAGGTAAAACGTTCGACGTAGTTGCAGAGGCGGTCGCAGGAACGCTTATGAGTGAGGTAGGCTATATAAACTTTTTAGACGGTCTTTTTGCGAAAGGTGCAATTGATTTAAAATCATACATTGAATGTTACCCAGCAAATATGTTGTCTAACAGACAGCGTCTCCTTGAAGTTGTTGCTGGTGCGGAAACAATGCAAAAACAACAGTTGCAACAACAGTTACAACAAATGCAACAGCAGTTACAAGCAAGCAACGCCACTTTAAATAATGCAAAAACAATAGTTGACGAAAACCGCAGATTGAAAGAGGAATTGCTTGCGTTGCAGGCGGAGTACACACAAAAGATGACAAGGGCAAATGCCATACTTTCGGGTGCGCAGAGCAAGGCGACAGAGTATCGCACAGACGCGCAAGAATTTGCGGAGGTACTAGCAAGAAGTGGGGCAGTACGCCCGCCGAGTGTGGCGGGTAATTTACCCCAGCAACCAGAAAACGGTTTTTCTACTTCTATAAATGGAAGAAGAGAAAATATTGGCAAGTGAACGCCGAAAAATCACAAAAATCTGGGCAAGTGAACGCCGAAAAATCACAAGGAGTAAAAAAATGGAAGAAGATGTGCAAGAGAAAAACGAGGGCAAAGTAGAAGAGCCCGAAATCTACGACGACTACGTAGAGTTCACGGACGAGGCAGAGGGAGAAGAAACGCCACCCGTTGTTGAGGTGAAAAAAGAGGAGGCGGAGAAACCGAAACCGTGGAAAACACCAGAGAACGCCGAATTTGCAAGGCAGAAACGCGAAAGAGAAAAAGCGGAAGCAGTAGAAAAAGCGCGTCTTGACGCTATCTTGCAAGTAACAAACGGTGTGAACCAGTACACAGGCGAGAAAATCATTGACGCCCACGACGTAGAGGAGTACTTGACTATGAGGAAACTTGAAGCGGAGGGAAAAGACCCTGTTACAGACTACCCGTCAGTGATGAAAGCGAAACTTCGAGAGGCAGAGAAAGCAAGAACGAAAGAAGAAGCGAACGCGGATTTTATAGCCAGAGACACGCGCGAGTTTATGGCGAAATATCCAGACGTGAAACTTGCAGACGTAATTGCAGACCAACTTTTCACAAGTTTTGCAAACGGGAGGGTCGGTCGAGTTCCTATAACGGAAATCTACCGAGACTATCTATCTTTTCAGCAGGCATATGAGAAGAAGACGGTGCAGAAAACCGCCCAACAAATTGCCAACGCGAAAGCCACAACAGGCGAACTTAAAATACTAGGAAATCCGCAGATGAAACCTATTGAAAAGATGACGGATAAAGAGTTTGAAAAGTTTTGCCGTGATAATGGTTTTTAGCATTAAAACAAAAAAACAAAAAAAAGGAGACAAACAACTATGGCAACAACGGTGACGACAGACGCGGGTTTGACACCCGCACAAGTGAACGCTTTCTATGATAGAAAAGCGCTCACTGCATTGAGGGACAGATTGCTTGTTACAAAGCAATTCCCGACAGCAAAAATACCAGCACACAACAGCACAACAATCAAGTTTTACAAGCCGACCAAAATTACAGGAGTGCAAGACTTGGTGGAGGGTGTAACTCCACCTGCAACCACATTTGCGTATACTCAAATTACAGAGCAGGTCAAGCAGAAAGGCGGATACAAAGAAATTAGTGACATTTTGCAGATGACTACACTTCCCAACAATATTGTTGCGGATATTGCGACCGAACTTGGAAAAGAGGCGGCAGAACAGATTGAAAAAGAGGTTATCAATAAACTTGCGACTACGACCAGTATCGCCTTTGCGAACCCCGCACATTTGACGATTGCGACAGTAACAAGTGCGGACATTTTGACGCCCGCTTGTGTGACACGCATACGTACGATTTTGTCACGCAACAACGCAAAGACGTTCAGTGACGGATTTTACAGAATGTTTATTACGCCCGAACAGTTGGCAGATTTGCAAGAAAGTCAAGATTGGAAAGACCACGCAATTGTTAACGACCCGAAAGACATTGAAAGAGGCATTGTTGGTAAATTCCGCGGTTTCAAGTTCTTTGAAACAAATCTTCTTCCACAGCAACAGAACGCCACGAATGTACAAATACAGACGGCAATTGCAGTGGGTGACGCGGCGGTAAAGACAGTTGATATTGCAGACTATGACATAAACAAGCCGAAAGTTATTATCAATGATAAACCCGACAAAAGCGACCCCTTGGCGCAGAGAATACAAGTTGGCGTCAAGTGTATGTTTGGTTGCGCCCTACTTGAACCGCTTTCAGTGGTTGCCGTGTATACAAGTGCAAGTACGCTTTAATTTAAATTTATACTAAATTAAAGTAAAACGGTGAATTGGGGGCTTTGTAAAAGAGCCCCCGACTTCCCGTACAAAACAAAAAAAAGGAGAAACAAAATGACAGAGGCTGTAAAAAAAATCGAAAACAACCCAGTAGTAGCCCCTCAAAAAGAGGCAGAAAAGAAAGTCAAGGTGCGAGTTCCACACGTGGGACGCACGGAGGAGGAGATAAAAGGAGAAGAACCAGTTGCGGTGCAAATTAACGGCAAATGGACGATTCTTCCACGCGGAAAAGACGTTGAAGTAAGTGAGGCTGTACGTGAAGTACTAATAAGCCGAAATATTATTTGACGGTGTCTTTGACGGGCTTGTCTATGCCCGTCTTTGTGTTATCGCAGGGTGGAGCGACCTTTGTGGTGGCGTGATAAAAAAGAAAAGAGAAAAGAAAAGGAGAAGAAATGACACTAGCAGAGGTAAAGATTGAGGCGTTGCGGTTGATGTTTATCAATAACAATACGGAGTTAAACATTGAAAACATAGCCAGACTTGAAAGCGACGTTAACTACGGGCGGTATTTGGTAAATATGAGAGGTAGTATAAACCGCGCGATTGACAGGATACAGAATGCGCTTGTAATTGAGAAAGAGTACGAGGTTAAAAGCGAGATGTTGACCGACAGCCTCTACGGGCGCGTATTTGATTTAAAAAAGATACCCGACATTTACAAGTTCGACCGTGTTTGTTGTTTTGACGGTAGCAAGGTGGATTGGAACGCAGGTTTTACGCTTGCAAGCAACAAGTTGAGGTTAAGTAATGGCGCGGAAGAGTACCTTATTATATATTTCCCGAAACTATCAAAAATTAACGAGATGACGAGTGACGAAGATGAGTTTCCCGACATACCAGAGCATATAGTTGCGCTCATACCGCTTTTTGTCAAGGGGGAGTTGTGGCAAGAGGAAGAGCCCGCGCTTTCCGCGGACGCCCGAAACTTGTTTGAACAGAGCCTTGCTGATTTAAAGATAAACCCGACGAGCCGACAGACCCGCATACAGGGCGCGATTGATTTGCAATAACTAGAAGTAGAAGTAGAAGTAAGACAAGACCTGCCGTTTTGTGGGGTCTTTTCTTGGGTTAGAAATTCATTCAGAAGGAGATGGGAAAAGATGTTAATACAGAGCCGAAACGCGAGAAGACAACCGCGTCATAGTTTCACCATTGATAATTTCAAGGGTGTTGACTTTACGACGTCAGGCTTTAAAGTACAAAAGAACCGCGCGACAAGAATGGAGAATTTGATATATGAAGACGGCAATGTGCGAAAGCGCAAAGGGTGGGAGGAGGTGTGCGCTTTGCCAACAAGCCCCGTGAACGGTATCTTTAATTTCAGGCTTGGCGAACGTGACGTTTTGCTTGTATATGCGGGAACGCGATTTTATACGCTTGAATGGTTACCCGACCGTCTTCTTTACGGATATACGGAATTGAACGAGGTTGAGGGGTTATTAAATAACCGCATACAGTGTTACGTTCAAGAAGATAAGGCGTATCTTGTTGGTTGCGGAAAGTATTTGATTATTGGTGATTTTGGCGGTGGTTTGGAGGTCAAGGAGGCTTGGAAAAGCGACGCGGTTTTTATCCCTACTACCACAATAAACATTGACGCAGACGGCGAAAATGACGAAATGCGCGCAAGTTTAGACGCAGTGAATTTATTGACGCCATACCGTAAAAATACTTTTGTCGGGAAAAACCCAGAAAGCGTACAAGTGGGCACAACATACACGGTAGACACGGCGGAGATTGACGCGGGAAGTGATGTGACGGTTGAAATCCTTAGGTGGTCTGATGAAGAAATTGAAAAAATTGTTTTTAAAAATTGGACTGATGACAAGACGCAATTATTTGCCGAAGGTGATGACATTGAGGTAGTGGGTAGTATCTCTTTTGAGTTAGGCAAAATCACTTTGTATCTTTTAGAACAAAGACCGCCCGACGTGAACAGTTCGAACATAACGGTGACGTTTTCTGTTACGGCGGAGGGGCAAGCGGACGCAATCAATCTTGCGACTATTTCGACGTTTTTCGGCACAGACGGGACAACGGACAGGTTGTTTTTGAGTGGAACAAGACCCCAAAATATTATATATTGGAGTGAGGCGGGCGACGCGTCGTATTTTCCAGACAACAATTATGCATTATTGGGTACAAAGACAAGTGCGGTGAAGTGTTTTATACGGGCGACGGACGGTACTTTAATGGCATTAAAGGAGCGCCACGGCAACGATTGGGACGTTTTCTACATAAAGGGAAGTTTGGTCGACAGCGTTGACGCGCAGGGTGACACAATAGCATATAGCAGGTTCACTTATACGGGCGGTCTTTTAGGTGATGAAATTCTTTCTCCTCACGTCCACGGCAATTTAAACGGTGATGACTTAGTATTGACGCGTCAAGGTGTCAAGGGTATTTCGCTTAGGGAGAACGTGTCAATTGCGAACTACACAATGCAAGAGCGTGGGCGAATGATAAAAGGCAAGTTGTTGAAACACACGCTTGCCGAAAGAGAAAACGCAACGGCTTTTGTCTACCGCGACAAGTATTATTTGTCACTGGGTGGGGTATGTTACATAGCGGATAGCAGGTTTACGTTTCAAGCCGATGAAGATGTTGCGTCGTCTTTCAATTATGAGTGGTTCTATTGGACGGGGATTGACGCGCGGTGTTTTGCAGAGGTTGAAGGTGTGCTATATTTTGGCGATACAGACGGTAGAATAAAGCGGTTTCACGACGGATACGTCGATACAACCTATCTTGCGTTACCGAGTGGTAGTATGAGTATCAATCAATTTACAAATTGTATTGAGTACAACGGCTTGCTTGACAACGAATTGACCGAGGGTGAGAAGATACGATTTACAAGTTACGATGAAAACGGCGGTGAAAAAATTGATATCTTCGGCTTGAAGATTGACACAACAGAGATTAGCGGATTTGACGCGGAGGGAAACATTTTTATTGACGCAAATAAAATTATGCAATTACACGAGGGTGCTACTATTTATGCGGATTGCAAGCCAGACAGAGGATTTGAAAAGCACAAGCCATACACGATAACGAAGATCGACCTTGACGATAACTCAATACAAATTAGTTTTGAGGGTGAAGTTATCGTTCCGCTTTTGTTGGGGTTTTCGTTATATACGAAAGTCACGGGCAAAGACTTGTATGTCTTAAACCTTGACCGTGAAAACCACACTTTTCAAGTAAGTGAGTATCTAAACGGTGCACCCGTGATACTTTCTGCATATGACGGCGTTTTGCCGATATTACGTGACACGGTGTTATATTTAAAGCACAACGTTGTGTCGAGTTGGTACACGCCTATATTTGATTTTGGAAGTAATATGTTAGCCAAAACATTGCTTGCGTTGACGGTATCGTTTGAGCCGTTGTCAGGCGGAGGGCGGGTTTTGGTAGGATACCAGACATACAATTCAAGCGGGTATGTGTACAATCTAGATATGAGCGAGCGTCGCGAAATTTTGGAGACGGCAGGGAGTAGAGCCCTTGATTTTAACGATATGAACTTTGAGGAGTTTTCATTTGAGGCGGAGTTTGCGACGAGTTACACGCGAAGTATAAAAGAAAGCAATTTTAATTTCATAGTCTTTCGCTTTGTTAGCGACACAGCGACGGCTTGTGCGGTAAGTGGTATCACAGCACAATACAAGATAAACAAGATGAATAAAGGAGTACGATAGAAATGGCAGATGAAACTACACAAATACAAGGTGTGTCACAGGGCACGCAAAACTTGCTTCTTCGCAAGAGCGCGAATACACTACCGAACAGACCGAGTGAGCAGGGGTACAGCGCAGACGAAATCAAGCGTAGATTATATGCGTTTATCACAGACGCGCAGAACTCTATTATTGCGGAATTGAACCGAATTGTTGCGGAGACAAACACGGCAATCTTATCGGTAAAAGAAAGGATTGATGAATTTCGTGACAATTCGCTTTTTGAGCAACCATACCTTTTGGAGATTGCCCCAGATACTTGGACAACGAATGCGACGACGGGAAATTACGAGATTGTCTTGACGCCCGAAATGCACAAAATAACGAAGTATCAAGAATTGAGTATTGAAATGTATTTGTCATATGAGGACGGCAAGTATACGCGAGTTAACCAGTATGACATATACCCGTTTGGACTTTTCGTTGACGAGGTGGAAGTATACTCGGCAGGAAGTATTGTCTTGTACAGCAATACAGAAGTTTTTGGCTTTGTACAGGTATCGCGCAACCGTACGGGGTATTTTACAAGTACGCCCCAAATATCAGCCACAGACATTGTTGGGTTGTCAAAAGTAGGTAGAACGAATGACTACAACGACCTTGACAATGCGCCGACAGCGATACTTCAAGCGTCAGCAAGTACGATATCTCAAATTATACAAGGCGCGTTAAAGACGGGGGCGACGTTACACGCGGATAATGCAGACAGCGCAAGTCAAGCGAGTTTTGCGACTTCTTCGGGAACGTCACAAAGTTGCAGTGGAAACGCCACAACGGCGACGCGTGCGCACGGAGACGAAGACGGGATACGCTTAAAAACAGGATATGTACGCGCTAGCGATTTAGGGTCGGGCGGTAGTTTTATTGCAGGTAGAGCGTACGGAGATGAGGACGGCGCAAACATAAAGAGTACGTATTTTAAAGGGATACTCTCAGGCACGACGTTGACGCTATATACGGGAGGTTAAAAATGGAGGAGATGGAAACGAGATACGCGCCACTTTACCCGCGGGTAGAAGTTGCTTGTAAGAAGACAGGGCGCGTCATAGACAAGGTATTATTAGTTTTAGGTCTCTTTGCACTTGTCTCTTTGTTGTTTTGTATTTTTGGTGGAATTTTCATTGAGGGACGCAAGAAGAACGAAAACAAGGCGGGAGCGGAGGCAAGCAATCCAGAAACAACGACAAGCACGACAGAGTTGGCAGAGATGAGGGAGACGCAAGAAAACTTTCAAAAGGAGAACGGAGAAGATATGTTAAAGGTGGACGATACGGTAATTACACAATTATATGTAGTTGACGCGCAAGGAAATCAAACGGACGTGTCTAGTGCATATTTTAACGGTGTCAACGTCTTTCAAAAGGTTGGTTGGTTTACGCTTGACAGCATACCGAGTGGCGAGTTGATGACTTCATATGATTTAGGGAGAGACCGCGTCTTCCTAAGTATTATGACGACGGGTTACCAGACCGTAACAAACGTACGTGGTACATTTAGTTTTATTAGTAACAGGTTCACGCCATTTGATGAAACGTACGCGGGCGTTGAATTACAGCCTATTGGTAACGGGCTCCTCTTTATCAAGAGGGGCAACGGTTCAACGCTTGCTTGGACGCTATATAACGCGGTTACGAACACATATACGGAGTTGACGCCTCCCGCGTCATTTTCTACCGCGTGTTTCTTAGGAGGAAGAGGGGAGGGATACGTACTTTGTGGAGAAAATGTATATGAATTAGATACGGGGACGTGGTTTTCTTTTCCGTCAGGGTATGCATATATGAATTATTTGGGAGAGGGTAGAACGCTTTTAAAGCTTGGTACTACGGCGTATTTGTTGAAAATGAAACTGCTACCGAATGACGACCTTTATACTTTAACCCAAGCGGGTGTATCAGGAGGCGACGCGTCACAGGTAATATTACCATTTGGCGACGGTTACGCAATAGTTTACCGTCAAAGTATTGGAGGGGAGATCTTCTTATATGACGCTATCTTGAACCAACAATTCCCGACGGGAATGACAGGCATTGTTGGAACGGGGCATAGAATAGACCAGTATAAATTACTAGTTAACCTTCAAGTTGACGGTGTTATAAAATACTATGTCTACACCGTTGCGGGACAGGGCGTATCTTCGTTCATTGATATGGGAACGCCACCAGTTCAAGGCCATATCTTCGTAATAGGGGCAGGTAAAGCGCTTTTTGCAAACGCCGACAGGACAAGTTGGTATTTATATGACGCGGGTCTCAACACATATACGGAAATCCAAATGGGGATAACCCTTCTTGGATATAACAAGAAATTCACAAACGGCAACGGACGTCTAGTTGTGAACACCACGAACCCAACATTTGGTTGGCAAATTGGCGTATTTTAAAAGGAGATACGAAAAAAATGAAAACTTTATTACTTTCGGTTGATTGGTCAACCTTTGTGAACAATCAGTTAATGCCCGTCTTTATTGCGAGCGGGTCGAGCGTCTTAGTCTTTCTTAGTGTGCTAGTTCCATTGCTAAAAATTGTTATTAGTGGTGCAAATCTTTTCAAGAAAACTAGCAGTCAATACGCGGAGGTTGCTAGCAAATTGATAAAGCAGAATGCTGTAATGGAAAAAAGCATTGCAGAAATCAATGCAAAGACGGTCAATTCGGTCTTGGCGCAACGTCAGGAGATTGCCTATCTTCGGCAACAATTAGACAAGACAATTCTTGCGTTACGGGTTGCGTTAGGGAACGACACGGAACTTGTGAAGAAAGGGTATTCGGTTGAAATTTTGCGAATTTTGGGAGGTGAGAGCTATGAAGAAAACTAAAGCGGAAAAGGAAACGCTTAGAGCGGAAAAGGAAACGCTTGCAGAGTCGAAAGCGAGAGCAAAGAAAGAGCAGAAGAAGTTAAAGTCTCTTATTATCCTACTTAGCATATGTAGTTTTGTTACTAGCATTTTACCGCTTATTATTGCTCTCGCGGTACATTGGAACGAATACGTCAAGACGCGTGTTGACGGTGTGAAGTTGGCGACGGGTGGTGTGATTGTTGTTATTTTGTTTATCTTTAAAGCCCTAGGGCGTTTGAAGATGCCCGCGCGACGGATTGTACCATATGTCGTTGCGCTTGTAATTTGTTGGTTGTTGTCTAGTGTATTAAACGACCTTGTCTTCTTGTTGGCTTTGGCGTGTTTAGGCGAACTCTTAGATATGTTCGCAATACAGATTGTATTGAAAAGAAAACGTGAAAAGTATCAAACAATGAAACAGGCGAACGCGATGACAGACGAAGTTGAAAGTCGATTTAAAAGAATTTTAAAGGAGTTTTTAGGAAATGGAAGCAGTGGAAGCAAAGGAAGCAGTGGAAGCAAAGGAAGCAGTGGAAGCAATGGAAGCAGTGGAAGCAAGGAGGGGACTTCCAGTAGTACCGAAAGAGGCAACGATAGGTGAGCGGTTAGTTTTATTTAATGAGAAAGCGAAGAAACGCACAGCGGAAGTTGTACACGGTCTTCTACTTATGGTTGGGACTATTGGCGCGACAGTATGCGGGATTTTATACTTGACGTTAGTTTGTATGTTAGTTTTTGGCGTCAATCTCCACAGTATGCGATTTTGGCGCAACGTAGTCTTTATCTTGTTGTCCTCTTGTATAGGTGTTTTGATTGCTTTTATGTTTAGGTTGCAAGGGGTATCTTTTGCCAGAGAAGAGGGAGACAACAAGGCATTGGAGGCGGAGTATCACGGGACGCGAACGCGAGACAAGAAGTTCAAGAGCATACGGAGTTATTGGGTACAGACGACCTTGACGGACATTGTGACGAAAGGTTTACTTGTTGGGTTATTTTGTATGGGGTCGTTTTACCTTGCGCTATCTTCACAAGGCGACGTCTTTCTGTTATTATTTGCGATAGTCAACCTCTTGTTTTTTATATGCTTGGGCTTATTGGGGTTGAACGGTGCATTTAACTTTTATACGACACACCACGTGCCGTATATGAGGGAGCAGTTGAGGCAAGCGAAAGAACGAGCAGAAAAGGAGGCAAAGTTGGACGCAGAAAAGAAAAAAAAGGAGGAGGCAGAGTTGGCAAAGAGTGAAACGGTGGAAGAGCCGAAAGAGAAAGAGAGGAGCGCGTTTCTTAGAGAAATTGACGCACTAGACCTACGTCGTGAGGTCTGCTACTCTTTCAGTGTCTCAATTAAAGACGTTTTAATAGGTGACGGAGTTGGCAAGATGTGGTTTTCTCTTGATACACTCGCGGGTGAGGCATTGTCAAAGATACGCAATGAAATTAACTACCTTATTGAAGATGAAGTTTTCGATAAAGGCAAAGACAGAGAAACGACAGGGACAAGAAGATATGATTTGCACATTGAGACCGACTATTACAAGAACGCGAAAGTGTTTAAGAAGAAAGACGAGTTGCCAGAGTTAGAGTACAAGATATATCTTAGAGAACCAGAAATACAGAACCTCTTGAAAGAGGAAAAAGACGAAATTAAAAGTGAGGAAAAAAAAGATGAATAGGATACAATTGACAGGGGTACTAACGAAACCGCCCGTAGTTAGAGAAACAGCAGACGGCAAGAAGTTATGTACGATATGTATTGCGGTCAATCGTAATTATGCGAATGCAACGGGTGTGTTTGAGGACGATTATTTCCATTGTGTTGCTTGGGGTGGACTTGCAGACGTAGTTTCGAAAGTGTTTAGCACAGGGTCAAGGATAGCGCTTTCGGGCTCAATGCAGACTAGAAAAAGAGAGAAAAACGGGGTTGAATATCTTTTTTACGAAGTGAGAATTGATTTCGTTGAGAACCTCGGCTCTATCAAGAAAACCTCAATGTTAGAGGTTCAAGAAAATTGGGGAAAAGAAGTCCCAGAAGATGAAGTTTGATATCTTTGGCATTGAGTGGGAGACGTGAAAAATGTACAAAGAGAACGAAGAAGTAGACATAAACAAAAAGATACAGGAAGCTTACTACAAGAAACACTTGGCATTTTTGAAGTACTTGGAAGACACGAGAGAGCGTCAAAAAACCGTTGATATTACGAAACGGTTTGACGTAGAAAACTTGAAAACAAAGTTTAACACAAAAAGGAGAGACGGTGAAGATGGCAACGACAGATGAAGTAACGTGGGATAAATACTTTGAGGAATACAAGAAACAGAACCCACTCAAAGACTACACGAACGACCAGCAGGCTACATTAGACGCATATGCTTCTTGGTACAATCAAAGTCAAGATTTGTTGGAAAAGCAGAAAGCGGAAAGTTCCGCTGGGCTTTTGACGCAACAAAAGAATGCAGAGCAGGGCGCAAGTGTCACATATGACAAGTTGCAGAAGTATTTGGGGCAGAGGCAACAGGCAATTGGATTAGCGGAGGGTTTACGTGGTACGGACTATATCAACGCGCAAAATAATTATTCGAACACGAAAGCGCGCATAGCGAGCGATTTTGCAGGACAGCAGAACGAGTTATTGCAGAAATACGCGGACGCTAACTTAAATCTTAACAAGAGTCTTCTAGACACTGACACGAGCATACGGGACAAGTATCTGGGTTTGAGCCGTGAGGACGAGGCGTTATTGAACCAGTACGCGCAACAAGGCTACAACAACGCGTACACTGAGTACTACAATGCGCACGCCGAAGAAAGGGCAGATAATGAGGCAAAGACGGCGCAGGAGAGAGCGGACGCAGACGCAATGAAACAGACCGTTTTGAGTGACTTTTACAATATAATTGACGAAAATAATTATTATAGCATTAACGACTTGCGCGAGTATCTCAACAAACACGAAAAGGATTTGGGCGAACTTTACGGTATCTTGCAAGACAACGTGACGCGTATGGAAAATAACCCGACGATACAGAAAGATTTGGCAGACAGAAACAAGGAGAAACAGGTAGCCGAGGCAGAAGCTAAAAAACAAGCGACTATGTCTAATATATACGGAAGTGTCATTGTCCCGTATATCCCGATTAGACCGAGTGGCAACAATATGTCAATCACATTTATTGAGGGTGGCACTAGTAAGAACGGAGGACTTATCAAGAACCTTGAAAGGAATAGCAAGGCGGAAGAGAAGATACAGGAGATGGCAAGCATCTATCCAAAAGACGCCGTCTTTCTATACAATGATAGACCGTATTACAAACAGGGAGACACTGTTTACCTTATAGGTGGTACTGGTAGTTCGGGCTATTATGGCAACAAAGACGGACAGGAGGCGCTGAGGATGTTAAAGAAATACTTGGTGGCACAGGGTGCAATTCTTCACGATTAAAAAAAAATCGGTTTACAAGTTTTCGTCTTTATGATATAATAGAGTGTATAACAGTTTGTTTTATGAATTGAAAGAAGTAAAGGAAAAAGGGCGCCTCCCCGAACGCCCGTCCCGCCTTTACTTTTTTCGTCTTTACTAGAAAATAAAAAAGGAGTGAGCGAATGGCAGAAATTACGCTTATCGGCGCGAACAAGCCCGAACGCTTAAAAAGCGGATTAGATGAGTTAGGGTATTTCAAAGAAAATGGTATATATCAAATACTCAATCAACAATTAGGTCAAGTAGACAACACGAGCGACATAGACAAGCCCGTTTCTACCGCGACGGCGCAAGCCATATTGGCGGCAAAGAACGAGATATTGAGCGGGATACCGACGCTTGTGGAAGACAGCGCGGGTCTTGTGATAGACACAAAGATTAACGAGAACAACGTTTTGCTCACCCAGCAGATATCGAACGCAATTATTGTGAGTGAGCAACGGCAAGACAATATACACAGTAGTATTGAATCAAGCCTATCTGAAATTATTTCTTCTTTGTACGAAATCTTTATTGAGGGAACAAGCGAACTTAGTGCGCGTCTTGACGCAATGGAGGGTATGGGCGGAGCGGTACATTATATTGTTACAGACGACGTTTCTAGTCCGTATTTTCTCGACATACCGGACGGCGACATTTCCTCATATGCGGTACAGCGAGACATAACAACGTATGTATGTGGGCAGATATGGGGAGTTGGCGGAACGGCGACGGAGACGGGCAATTTAAATACGGACACGTACACCGTGGGAGGCACGACGCACGGTTTCACGGAGATTTTCAACAGCACGTGGTTTCGCAACAACAGCAACAGTCACAAGTACATATTATCGAACACGCAAGACACAATCCCCCCTGTCTTTATATGGGAAGACGCAGGTATTGACACGGTAGGTTTTGCGACGAATGACGTGGCGGGAATAGTTAGGGGAAACGACGTGAATTTGGGTGTTGTAGTTGACGGACAAGGGCAGATGCACGTTTCATTGACGGACACACAGCGTCAGGTTTTAAATGGCAATGTTACAATTCCCGCGGACGGTGTGACGTACTCATTGCTAGCGCCCGCGGTACAGCAATCGATTGACAGGGCGAACGAGGCATATACTGGTATGGCGAACAAGGTTGACAAGATATCGGGGAAAGGGTTGAGCACGAACGACTTTACGAACGCATTAAAGACGCAATATGACGGGTACGCGAGCGGGAAAGCAGACAAGGCGACGACGCTTGCGGGATATGGAATAATAAACGCATATACGAAAGGAGAGGTTGACACTCTGGTTGCAGGTGTTACGGTCTTAGAGACAGACCCGACCGTTCCGGCGTGGGCGAAAGCGTCAAGCAAGCCGACGTATACATTTAGCGAAATCACTTCTTGCCCGACGACGCTTGCGGGATATGGCATAACGGACGGGTTGACCGCGAGTTCGATATCGAATATGGCGGTAAAGAATGCCAACAACAATTTTACGGCGTCGCAGAGTATCACGGGAACTTTGACTGTATCAACAAGTGCGTCAATTCCTAAAATACAGAGCAGTACGTCGAGCGGTTTTTGTTTAATACCGAGTGTATCGAGTGGTAGTACAAAGACGCTAGCGACGACGGACTTGACGGACGCGCTTTCGTCTAGCAAGGCTAACAAGGCGACAACGTACGGTGATTACGGTATACAAGACATATCATATACTCTAAACGGCAGTGGTTTTTCCACTAGTGGTACGGGTAGTTTAGAATCTACAACGGTCATTAGAATTGGTGGTCTTTGTATATTTAGTTGTAAAATAAACTCCGTACCGTATAATAGTGAATTTCGTATTAACTTTCCGCAAAGCCTTGTTGGGGCGGGTTCTTTTGTTTGTGCGACTTGCTGTCAATTTGGAGGGCAAACGAATCTTCACACATATCGTTGTTGGACGCCTGCCGACAGGTCGATTTCCGTGTCTTGGGTGAGGTCGTCGGGCAGTGACAGCACTTCGTCAATTTCCGTTACAGGCACGATGTCATACTTTTAAAAAGGAAGTTTTTATATATGGACTTAACACAATATCGTAAAAATTTGGCGGATCTTCGCCTCTCTACTGGGTCGCAATATGCGGACTTACTTGCAAAGCGTAAAAATCTTCTTAAAGAAGCTGAACGACAGCAAGAAGAACTTGCGCTCTTGCAGAGACAACAGGAAGAGGAGGCAAAGAGACAGACAGAGCAGGATTGGTTTTCCCGCCTTGGGCAGACAATCCTTGACGTACCGAAAGAGGTTATCGGCGGTGCTTTAAAGGGAATTGAGGGTTTAGTTGACGCGGGTATAGGTTTATGGGGTGAGGCGAGCAACAAACTTTTCGGCATTGACAATAACTGGGCTGAAAAAGCTATTCGTTACGACGCAACGGGCAATCTTTTTTCTTCGTGGGCTGATAACTTAACGAAAGGCTCATATATGAACGGCACGATTTTTGAAGATATAGCGCAAGGTGTGGGTCAAATGTTGCCTCCGATTGCGGTAAGTTTAATACCAGGTGGGGGTCTTGTCGCGTCGAAATTAGTGTTTGCTGCTTCTGCCGCGGGTCTTGGTATGGAGCGGGCTTTAAACGACGGCGCAAATTTTGACAACGCGGCTTTATATGGCGCTCTCTCAGGGGGTACGGAACTACTTATTGAGGGGGTCAGTGGTGGTATTGGTGGTAAAGCGGCGGGAAAAGTTTTTGGAAAGACTGTCGCGAAAAGTGCGGGTGGTCGACTTTTGACGGGTGTACTTGGAGAGGCGGCGGAGGAAGTAGCAAGCGATTTAATCAACCCAGTATTAAAGAAAGTATCGAATGTACCGACAACGGAAAATGACAAAATCTCCTTTAACAGTCTTTTGCGTACGGCGACGGTTGGTGGTGCGGTTGGTGGTATTATTGGTGGTGCGTCAAGACGCTTTACGAAAGAGGCGGGGGTTGCAGACACAGTACAAGAAAACAAAGTACTTGAAACAAAAATCAATAATTTACAAGCACAATTGAACGACAGCACGGAAAACAAAAAAGCGAAAATTAAGGAAAAGATAGCGGAGGCATACAAGGAAAAAACGGCGAACGAAGAGGGAATTGCCACATATTTGAAAAGTTTGAACGCAGAGAAAAGAGCGCGTATAACGGAGAAGTACGGGCTTGCGTCGCGCTATACAGAGGCGGGCGACAGGAAACGCACATACACGCAAGAGGCGGGTGTTGAGCCCGTAGAGGGCAAGCGAGGGCTTTACCTTGTCACTACTACGACGCAAGAGGGGAAGAAAGACAAGGTATACAGGCAGACTGAGCCTCTCACAAACAACGCAATGAGTTTGTCACTTATTGACGAGGATTTGAGATATGCGCCGACGCATGGGGCGTTGACGGAGGCGCAGAAAGAGGCGATGCGGGTAATTTCTAACTTGTCACCGAAGACCCGATTTGTTGCCACTGATATGGAACTTCTAGGCAATATGGCATATGACCCGAAGACGCGGGTCATATACATACCGAAAGAGATTGACGCCGAGACGTCGGTGCGCAAGGTTGCGGTACACGAGATAACGCATACATTAGAGGGCACACAACAATACGCTAAATTACAGCAATATTTATTAGAAGACGAGGGGTTCCAGAAGTTTGTTGATGAGAGGAAAGAAAGATATGCGCAATATGCGGATATGGCGCAGGCTAGCAATGAAAGCGCGGGAGTGCAAGACTATCTTATACTTACCGAGGCGACTGCGGATTATATGGGTGAGATGTTATTGCGAGACCCGCGAAGCATACAGCGTCTTGCAAATTCACAGAAGAGTTTGGTGCGACGTATTTACGAGTGGATTAAGGAGAAGATAAAGAGCCTATTTAAAAGAGGTGCTATACATGGGGCGGAACTCCGCGAGTTGCGAAGTATTGAGAAACTATATCTTAACGCTATGAAAGTGAGCGTTGGCGGGTTTCCTATGGAAACGTTGCGAAGTGCTTTTGATGATGATGACGCGCAGAGTGCGAACAGACCGTTACTTACTGACAATACCGATAAAAGTATACGCGAAGAAAGTAATAAGGGGCAAGGGGACTTACGGTATTTTTTAAGAAGCGAAAAGCCCTTTGAGAAACAGGTTGACGAAGTATTAAATGGAACGTCAAAAGCAAGCCATATCACTATTGTTGATAAAATGCCAGCAATATATACTGAGTTGAAGATTCCAGACAAGCCACTTTTGATGACGGCAAAGCATACGTATCTTGCCATAAATAACAAAGGCAAGTATGATGGAAAGAGTGAACATTACCACGGATTAGGTAAAGAATTATTTTTACAAATACCGAAAGCGCTTGAAAACCCAATAATGATTTGGGAAAGTTCAAAAACACAATCATCGAACGATATTATTATTTTGCTTGATATGTTTGATAGAGAAAATAGACCGATAATTGTACCCGTATTATTAGACGGGAAAGGCAAGGTCAATTTTGTCAATATGACGGCAAATATAATGAAGTCCGCATATGGCAGAGATAACTTTGCTAATTTTATAAATAACAATGTCAATACGGATAATATTTTATTACTTGACAGCAAAAAAACCCGCAACCTGTATAATCGATTTGAGAAAAAAATTCCTCAGCAATTACAACAAGTTATTGACGGCGCAAGGGTCACAATGCCCAAGGACGGCAACGCCAGCGGGTCTTATAACAACATTATACGCACAATTAGTAATAATAGTCAAGCGGATTTACGGTTTTCATTAAAGAAAAGTTTTGCTGAACAGGTTGACCTTGCGCTTGACGGTAAACTTGAAACATATAACCATATACGAGTTATGGCGCATACACCGCAAATATTGCAGGACGTAGGCGTTGCGGACACACAAGTTTTGACAAAGAAAACCGTAATTGAAAAAATAGCAAGCAAACACGATTTGACGAGAGAACAGATAAAGAGTTTACCGCAGAAGATGGGTGAACCGTTTCTTGTAATGCAATCTATTAGTGAGGGTAAAGAAAACAGTGTCATTGAATACATACAAGACGTAGATAAAAATCATCTTCCTATTATGATAGCAATTGAAGTTGAGGGTGTTGGTATGGTAGATAATCAATTTATCATTGCTAACATAATAACAAGTGCATACGGCAAAGATAACTTTGCCTATACTGTTAGGCAGGCAATTAAACAAGACAAGATACTTTATTACAACAAAAAAAGGTTGCTCAGTCTTGGAGTGAATAAGGGGCTCTACTTGCCCAATATTTTGCAAGACCTACAACCTTATAATAATATTATACGCAAAGTTGGCACAGAAAGTCAAGGGGTTTTTGACAAAAACTTACGATATAGTTTGAAAGATAGTTTTGAGAAACAGTTAAATGACCTTAGCAAGACAAGCAATAACTATTTACGAGTTAGCGAAACACCACAGATATTAAAGGATATAGGCATTGATAGCGATACGGTTATAATGTCAAAAATGGTAGTTAAAAAATTATTATTCAAACACGACATAACACTAAGTATGATAAAGCAATTGCCAGACAAGTTAAAGAGCCCGTATTTAATTATAAAATCAAATGACGAGACAAAAAGCAATACGGTCATTGAGTTTATAGAGATGACAGATAAAAACAATATCCCAGTGTTAGTTGCTATTGATATAGATACAACACCACATAAAGAAAGTGAATATGTAATTGCTAACATAATAACAAGTGCATATGGAAAAGACAATTTTAATTCATATATACGTACGGCAATAAATAAAGACACCTCAAACGAGCCACATATTTTGTATTACAATGAAAAAAGATTGCAATCGCTACAAGCCGTCTGGGGGAAATTATCCCCCGACTTGCAAAGCGAGTTACAACCTTACAATAATATTGTACGCAGAATTGATGAAGATAGTCAAGGGGTTTTTGACAAAAACTTACGGTATAGTTTGAAAGATAGTATAAAAACACTTGATAGATATACTGACGAAGAGGCTAAAAGAATTGAGAAGAACCGTATGAAGAAGATTGCGTATGAAGTTGGAGACATAGTTGATTTTGTTGAGTTTGCGGTTAAAGACAATCGTCTTGAAAACAGTAAACTATATCTTGGTAAAATCAATAATGCGCTTGCTAGTAGGATTGTTAAAAGTACCGACTTGGAAGTACGCGGGTACGATATAGTATTAAATAGAGATGATTTGCGACATATTTTTAAAGGTCAAGGTGATACGAAGACAGAGAGTGCGCGCGGGCAACTTGCGGTAACACAAGAAAACGTCTTTGATATAGTTGATACCATAATTACGCCTGACAAAGTAGCAAGCACAAAGAAAAGTGGTACGAATGAAACCGAGATTATATTTGAAAAAGATATAAACGGGAAACATACAGCAATTACCTTTATTAAAAATGATACAAAGGCGCTTTCCTTAAAAACGGGTTACATAAAGAAAGAGAGCATTACGTCAAAAAATCTTCAAGAAAATTTAGACAAAATTATTGACAAAAGCGAAAAAAGGGGTACTATAATTGAGTATGGAAACAAAGAACAAAATGCCGTGGGAGGAATACAAAGCGGAGGCGATAGCAACAATGCGTCGCGAGATGTTGAAAAGTTACGAACATTATATAAAACTGTATATAAGCAATTCAATAGACGAGATAAAGAAATCTTGGGAAGATGGAGTGTCAGCGGAAGAAGCCGGTTTTATAGCGATAGCCTAACAAATACAAAAACAAACACAGAAATAAAAGTATATAAAGATGTTGACGGTACAACATTTTATGAAGTTTTCAAGGCAAATAAAACAGTATTATACAATGGCGACCTTGTCGATTTACACGATGTAAATTATTATAAAGACGCAACAAATTATTTGAGTGCGGACGGTTTGAGTGGCTTTTCAATTACGAAAGACGGGGATTTGACAAGTGTATTTAATTCAAATGCGGAAAATCTTGGTTGGTTGCGAACTATCGCCCCTATCGTGAAAGAGCGTGTAAAGACGCTTGATTGTTATGACGTAAGAAAAGCAGGCTTTATGAACTTGCCAGAGGCATACAGCAAGATATTTAATTTCTCTACCGCCTCCACAATGGATTTCAACCCCGAACTTGATAAAGTTGGCATAGGCAAGAACTACGGCAACCCCGACGTTGCCTTTATGGTAAATACAAAGGCAGAGGTAACCCCGCGACACTTTAACAAGGATAATTACGACGGAGCGAAAGAGTATCAAGAAAGTTTTGTACACAGTGAAGAACGGAAACCGTCGAAAAAACAGCGTGAAGACGAGGCGCGAAGAAATTCAAACAATCTACGTGTGCAGAATTCCGCATTGAAAAAAGAGAATGCCATTTTGCAGAAAACGATTGAAATACAAAACGAAAAAATCCCGTATCCCCGTGACCAGAAAGCGAACAAAGTTATTGCGCGTCGTATTATTGAAGAAAAAGCAAAGGATAAAAAATACACAAGTTTAAAGATAAATATTTTTAAAAGAATTACAAAAGCAAAAGAATATTCAAAGCGCACGTATTCTGTGACCGCGGGCATATTAGCGCACGAGGAAATAAAAGGATTTATAGGATATGTGGCGGGACTTCACCGCGAAAATAGCAATGAGTTTACGGGAGACATACGCGAACGTATGGCGAAACTAAGCAAAGTATATAATGAGAAAAACGTATTTTTAAAAGACGCAGAAGTTGAAAACAACGGTTTAGAAACTGCCACGTTTACACAATATTACGACCCAGACATTAAAGACGCCATTGATATGATTGCGAACGGGGAGGGCACGTTGAAGATAGAGGAATTGCGAGCCCTAGACGTTGTTACAAAAGGTCTTCTTCACCTTTACAAAACATATGACACAATATTTCGAAACGGCAAACGCGAGAATTTAAAAGAAGTCGTAACAAAGGAAATACCTATTTTACAACGTACGGCAAAAATGCAAAAGCGCGGTGGAATGTTTGAGGGGTTTCGTAATATTACAAAACAATATATTAGAAATGTTATTGACCCAAGCGTTGTTTTTAAACAACTTGATAATTTTGACAAAAATGGAAGAATTACGATTGCATATAAGGACATACAAGAGGGTGACACAAAGGCGCAAGTTGCACGTGTTGAGATGTTACAACCTATTGAAACGTTCCTAAAAGAAACAAAAGGCTATAAGAAGAGCCTTGGCGAAAAGAAGACGGTGAAGTTGGGCAACGAGACGGTAGATTTGACGAAAGGGCAAGCAATATATCTTTATCTCCTCTCAAAGCGCAAGCAGGCAAACATCTTTAAAAGTGGCGTAACGATAGCGGACAGAGGCAAATATAAAAAGGAATACCGCAACATAACTGAGAAAAATATTAAAAATATAGAGAAAACGTTTACAAAAGAGGATTTGGAATTTATTAAAATCTTGCACGACCTATTTAATAAAGAGGCAATGGCGAAGAAAGTTGAAACAGACGAGGCATTATATGGATATGCAAAAATTGAGGACACCGACAACTATGTGCCGATTAAACGCAGTGGAAGTGATATTGCGCAAAAATTAGGTAGCGATAAAGGTATATTAAATATGATACAGCAAGTTGACAATATGTCTTTTAATAAAGATACAGTCAAGGGGGCGAGATTATCAATTGAATTAAATAATATAATGGATATTGCAACCAAACATATAGACGATATGGCGATTTATTATGGGCTTGCAGTACCTATTAAAAACTTTAATTTGATTTTAAACAAGAAAATAAAACTAGGAGACGGCAGTACGACCTCATTGCTCAAAATTATACAGAGCGACATTGAGGGTGGCTCAGGAAGTATCATAAAATATATTAACAATTTCTTAAATGATCTTCAAGGTGTCAAAAGAGATACAGGCGCGGTAAATATGGCGTTAGAAAAAATACGCGGTAATTTTGCAAAGTTTCAATTAGGACTGAACGTAGGTACTATATTAAAACAGGGTGGGTCATATATCACGGCAAGTATATATTTGGACGGTACCTCACTTTTTAAAGCGCTATTTATGAAAAGTAACAAAGAGCAGATGTTTAAATATGCGCCGATTACAAAAGCACGTTTTCACGACACTTCATATGTTAAGTCACAGACAGTATATGATGAGAAAGCGTCTACAAAATTGGGAAAAGCCCTTGATAAAGTTGGCGACATTACCACAAAGGGTATCACTTTGGCAGACAATGCGGTTATACGCAAACTATGGAATGCGTCGCAAATACAAATTGAGCGTAACGGAGGTGGCAAGATTGGTACAGAGGAAAATTTGACGAAAGCAGGAGAACTTCTTGAAACGATTATACGCGAAACACAAAGCAACGCTATTATGAGTGAACGTTCAGGTTTTGCCCGTAATAGTAATGCCCTTGTACGGGCTTTCACAATGTTTATGAGTGACGCGCAAAAACAATTTAGCCGACTATATGAGGGGCGCGCGCGTGAAAAAGTAATTAAGTGGCGGTTGAAGAATGAAAGCAAAGAAATGACCGCGCAAGAAATAGCGGAATTGGAGGCGGAATTAAAAGAGGTTAAAAGATACAACGTGCGTGCGGTCAGTGCGGTAGTGATGACAACAATTTACATATCACTTATAGGAATGTTTATGAATTGGTTTCTGGATAGAGACGAAAAAGACAAGCCATTTATGGAACAATTCGCGCGGAATTTTGGCACGGACGCAGTAGGAATGTTGCCTTTTCTTCGTGATATAGTTGGTAAAATGATTAATGGATATAATGTTGAAGTGTACGCGATTTCTAGTATAAACAACCTTGCGACGGCATTGAAAAATTTTAGTGACTTTGGGTTAAAGATTATCAAAGGCGAACCATTAGAACGCTGGTATATTGGGAAACAATTACGCGGTCTTTCGTTTTCAATTGGGCAGTTTGCAGGTCTTCCAGTACGCAACCTTTATAATCTTGTATATGGACTGACAGCCAAATTTTCACCCGAGGCGGCATGGGAGATGAAATCATTTTTTTACGGTACGACGGGAGGTTTGAAAGAGGCACAAAATGCATATACACAAGAAGCGACACGAAAGGCAAAGGCTATTATTGGGGTAATTATAGGGTATAGGATAGGTAATGCTAGCAGTAGTGTCTTAAACGAAATAGGTGACTTAACATTAAAGGGATTTAATGCAATGCCAAAAGATGTGGGTACACGTATAAAGATTGGTGGTGAAGAGTATATCTTGTCTAGCAAGCAACAGAAAGAATTTAACAAAATATACCAGCAAGCAAACGCCATTGCTGATAAAATGGTAAAGACAACAGAATATACTAAACTTGACGATAAGACAAAAGCAAAAACAATACTTGCGCTTTATAATTACTATTATAACATTGCCTGTGAGGAATTGTTTGGAGTGTCTATTGAAACTAAATTAAAACTATTTAGTTTGGCTCTTCCGCTTGAACGTTTATTGCCGATAATTGCATATTGTCAAAGTTTAGAAAGTGATAAAGACAAGAATGGTAAAACAGTTACTGGTAGTATTAAAGCAAAAATAGTGAAGTATCTTAAAACATTAAGCCTTTTGGGCGTACAAAAATATATAATTATGGGATATTTG
>LSPZ01000039.1_pt1 | contig 32069 bp, 30 predicted proteins | sample 651281 | NCBI WGS metagenome assembly LSPZ01 (sample SAMN04438313, study PRJNA306036) | termite gut metagenome | isolation source: viral DNA filtered from gut of termites from termite colony 2 | host: Coptotermes formosanus | place: USA: New Orleans, Hayne Blvd. | collected 2013-06-18
TTTATGATGAAAAACAATTAAAACAAATAAACGAGCAACTTACATATATAAGTGATGTTTTAAATAATATAAAAGCAACGAGCAATTTTGACATTGCAATAAGTGAGTTCTTTTTTGATTTAGTTGCAGGAACAAGTTGTTTGTTAGTTCAGGCGAAAAATAAATATCAGCCGATAATATTTAAGACAATTCCATTTGCCGACTATTCTATTAGTGAAGGACAAGACGGCGACATTGATGGAGTATTTAGAGAGTTTGAAGTAAAGAAGGACGAGATTGAATATATATGGGACGATATAAATAAAAACGTTTTAAATGATATATTGAAAGATATACAGGACGACGACGGGGCTGTTATCAATCTTATTGAAACGACAACAAAAAACTATAAAACGAACAAGTGGGACTACCTTGTAATACACAAGGAAAATAAAAAAGTGTTAGTAAGTAGGCAATATTTAAACAATCCTTTTATAATATTAAGATGGAATAAGGGAAGTAGTGATTGGTACGGAACAGGAGTAGGAATGATAGCAAGGAACGATCTTGCAACATATAATGAAATGATGAAAAATATAATGTTAGCAATGCAATTTTCTTTGCCTTCATTCTTGGCCGACCAGAGCGACCCATTTAGGAAAAATTTTCAGCCGCGCCCCCTTGCCGTGAATTATGTAAAATATGAAAATGGCAAGCCACTTGTTACACAACTTGATTATAATCCACGATATGACTTGACACAATTAAACAAGCAAGAGATGGCAATGGATATTAATAAAATGATGATGGCAGGGCAAATTCCTTCCATATCAAAAGAAATGACAGCAAGCGAAGTCAACGAACTTGTATCACAAGAAGCAATACAATATACTTCAGTGTTTGGAAGATTAGTGCAAGACTTCTTATTTAAGATTCCTAAAATAATGTTAGAATTATTGCAGAACGCATTTGATGTTTTGCAAGACATTAACATTGATGAAATTGATCAGTATATATATAAAGTGCAAATAGACACACCATTCTCGCAAAGACTACACCAGCAACAAAACAGCAACACAATAAACAATATTATAAGTTTATTGCAACTTGACCCGAGCGGAAGTTTATTAAAAAGATATGTAAAACTTGACAACGCTTTATTAGATTACTTAAGAGTTGGAGGAATGAGGGAAGAGTATATAAACGACCTTGAAACAATTAACAAGAATGATTTAATGGCACAGCAACAAGCACAACAGATGCAACAACAACAGATGCAACAGGCAATTGATTTAAACGGTATAACACAGCAACAAAAAGCGATGGCAAATAATATTAATAAAGGAGAATAGTATGAACGAAAACGATAAAATAAAAGATTATATAAAAATAGGACAGCAAAATCCTATCAATGCAAAACTTGATGAAATAGACAAGGAAGAGGAAAGATTTAACAAATTAAGAATAATTGAAGATTTAAAAGATGAGGGGCGATATATTTATGAAATGTTTAATAAAATATTAGATGAAACAGACGAAGACAAGTACACACCAGAATATACATATTACAACGTTGAAAATAATAAAAGATTTACAGCAAACACGAGGAACAACGACAAATTACTATACTTGCAAGATTTAGACAACTACAGGGAACAAGTGAACGACTACAGGGAAAATAAAGACGTTGCCCCGTTGTATATTGGAATGATAAAAACAACAAGACCGAGCGATAATTTTTTGAAACAATTTGGCCGTGGTTTAGTTGCAACGACAAAGAACATGTTATACTCGGCAGGACAGGCTTTAAGTGCCACACAGGAACAGGTAGGAAGTGGATTGGCAAAAACGGCCGAAAGATTAATAACAAACTATATTGCAGAAAATGAATACATTAAAGAAAACACAGACATTAATATTGATATTGAAAAGGAAAACGACGAAAGAGAAAAACGATATAGCAATACATTAAAAGAGGGACATATAAAAAGAATGAAAAACAAGGAAATTTATCAAATAGAATTAAACGACAAGTGGGGAAAAGGAAAGGCAGGTTTCTTTTATGATTTAGGAGGAGTAGGTGCTAACTTGTTTTTGGGAGCTTTACAACACTTGCCTATTTTAGGAAGTATAGGGGTAACATCTATTTATGCCTTGAATAATTTTGATGATATGTTATCACAGGCAACGGAAAAAGATTTATTGAATGATAAAGATATAAGTGTTTTATTAAATATGGGAATCGCAGGAATACATACGACAACGCAACAATTAATAGAAAACTACACAGACCTTGCACTTGATAAAACAATAGGAAAAACAAAAATAGGACAATATTTAAACAATAAATATTTAAAAGGAACTACGGGCAGGTTGTTAAAAAGTGGTTTTAGTGAAGGTTTAGAAGAGATTTTACAGAATCCGCTTGAATATTATATGGGACGAGGTTTTGGAGTGGAAGAGGAAAAGAAGGCAAGTGATTTAATTAATGATACTTTATATAGTGGTTTGTTAGGTTTTATAGGCGGTATAATTCCAGCAAGTGGCAAGGAAGTTTTAAACTATCAACGAAATAAAAAAGATATATTAAAAGTAAAAAGTGATTTAGTAGGTGCGGGAGTTGATGTAAATAAGGCAGAAGGTTTAACTAAAGAAATTTATAACAACATCGCCGAAAGTGGAGAACAATTTATAAGTGAATTTAATAAACTTTATGACAACGATACACAGCAATTAAAGTATACAACAATTGATGATACAATAGGAACTTATTTAAAAAACTTATCAACAGATAATCAGTTGAAGCAAGAAGCAATAAAAGATTTTGTAAGTAATATTGAGAAAGATTTAAAACAGGCAGGAACATACAGCGAGAACGAGATAACTAATTTAACTTTATTAAATCAACAGCAATTGTCAGCAATTGTTAATAACTTGAATTTAAAGAACGAAGAACTACGAGAACTTTTAAACGATACAAAATTGTCAATTGTAAACTCATTAAATACACAAAAAGAAGAAGTCGAGAAAACACTTAAGATTGAGAAAAAGATTGAGAATTTAAAAAACACATTAAAAGAAAGATTAAAAAAGCACGAAGTTTATAAATTAGGAAAAGGTTTAGGTTATACGTACGACAACTCAAAATATTTAAGTGATAATGAAAGGTTAAAGTTAGAGTGGAGAATCCAACAGGCAGAAAATGATTTACAAATACAATATAAGGAACTTGAAAAAATAGAAAAGATGATAGCAAATAAAAGTGCAGAAGCAAAAGGCAATATTCAATTTTTAGATAATCAAGCAATAGTTAGATTATTTAAAGAGGCCGATGTTTCAACAGTTATCCACGAACTACAACACTATTATTTTAACATAATGGAAAAGATGGCACTAAAGGGAAACACTTCAGCGATTGAAGATATGAAAAGAATTGAAAAGTGGGCAGGAGAAGGGGTTTTAAAAGAAGGTTTAGAAAACAACTATAAGAACAGGAACGAATATTTTGCAATGAGTTTTGAAAGATATTTATACGAAGGAAAAGGCAAGGCAAATAATAGTTATATTAATATTGTATTTGATAAGTTAAAAAACTATTTAAGAAGTATATACGAAGCGGTTGACAAGATAGGTTTAAAGATTGCACCAAAGAGGGAGGTTTATAAGTTTTTTGACTATTATATAGGAAACAAGGCAATTATAAATAATAACATAACAGAAGATTTAAAAGAGAAAATTTTAAACGAACATCTTGCAAGTGGAGACGAAGAGCAACAATTTAAACATTATAGGGAAACATTAAATAAGAATCCGAGCAATATAACAATAGATGATATTTTAAAAATTAAAGATTTAGAATATTTAAAAAATATTGCAAAGAAACTTGAAGAGGCAGGAACGACAAGAGACACAGATTTTGTAAAGATAATAAAAGACATTTTAGAAAAGGAACAGGAATCAACAACAGACAGAAAAGAAACAAACGAGGACCTGGAGAAAATGAGAAAACTTGCAAAGGGAAATAGTGATAATAGTTTTAATCAAACTTTAAAAAGTTTAGATATAAAGATAATAGAGTTAGAAAATGAACGAGCGAAGTTGCATGGTTTAGAAGTGGTAGAAAAAGATATAGCAAAAAAGAATGAATTAAGAGAACAAATAAATAAGATACAGGAAGAAATAAACAAAAAGAATTACAATAAGGAAATGTTATTTATGGAAATTGACTCATACAGAAATGCAGTGAACGAAATAAATGAGTTATCATATGAGTTGCAAAATGAAACAGACCAAAAAATAAAAGATGAGTTAAATTTAAAAATAATAAGTGCAAAAAATAAATTAGATGAAGTTATAAAAGAAATTGAAAAGCAAGATGCTTTAGATTATGAAGAGGAAAAAAAGGAACAAGCGGAAAGATGGGAAAAGTGGAAAAATGTTAAGGAAGAACAAGACAAGAAATTCGGTAAGCAAGAGGAAAAAAAAGAAGTAGTAGAAAAAAAGAACGAGCAAAAGCAAGAGGAAAAAAAGGAAGTGAAAGACATTAAAAAACAACAACAGGAAGAAAGGGAAAGAATAAACAAGGAAATAATAGAAGATTTAGAAAATGAAAAAAAACAAGAACAAGAAAAAGCAACTTCCAAAGACAAAAAAGTAAACGAAGAAGATAAAAAAGAAAAAATAGAGTTTGTATATGGAGATGATGTAAAAGATAAGACAAGATTGTTCGAAGAAAAAGACGAGAACAAATATAAGAAAACGACAAACAAGAAGGGGGAACGATATTATTATTACAACGAGCAGGACCCTTACACAAACGAAAGACATGGAAGGAAAAGAGAACGAGCACTTTATTGGGCAAGATATAGACAGGCAAGCGATGAAAAGAAAGAGTTTAAAAGATTGATTAATAAAGTAATAGGAAAAATATTTTTTATAAGTGGAAAGTATAATCAGGAAGTTAATAAGATGGTTTTTGAAGACAGCGAGTTCGGTAGGAAATTAAGAGAAATAAACTATACATCAATTAAAAATGTATATACTGAGTTAAATAATTTTGATAAGAACTATTTAAACAATGAAAAGTTTACACATAAACAAAAACAATTATTGCTTGACTTATTGATATTTAGAAAAACGTCACCAATGGGAATCGGCGAAAAGTTAAAAGAAAGTATAACAAACGGCCTTGATGATGTAGTTAATGAAAGTTTAGAGTTAAGAAGTAAATTGATAAGACAGGAAAAGTTTGACACATACATGAACACACAACAAGCAATTGATAACATTGCAGAACACAACTATAACAATACGACAGCATTAAACACATCATTAGGTTTATTCGGTAGTTGGACTACTTATTTGAATGCATTAGGAGGAAAGAACATGGTCGAGCAATTTGACCTTACAAAAAACGAGAACGAGTACAAGTATAAATACGAAACAAAAACTCGAGATTTAATAAGAGAAATGAAGGAAGCGGTAGGGGGTGACTTAGTAGAATGGACTCGGGCAATGAATAGTAAACTTTTTACAATACAGGCAACAGGGGAAAATCAGCAATTCCAAAAGATAACTTTTAGGAAAGATTTTAATGAGTTTAAAAATAAGTTTATTGATATGTTAGAAAGACAACGAGAACTATACAGCTTTAAACAGGGCATGAGTTATAACAAGGCACAATTTGAGAATAATATTGATATGGAAAATAAGATAATGCAGGCAATAGACTTTTTGAATGGTTTAGAGTTTAGGCAGGAGTTAGACAGTATAAAAGGAAAAAGTTATAATATGAGTAATGAGGTTATAAATACTTTTAGAAGTTATATGGACACTTTACTCGATGAAAAGCAAAAGGCGGAGTTAAATTACGAGATTGAAAATATAAGAATGAAGGAACACGACAAAATACAAAAAATGGACATCAACGGATGGAGTGTTATACTTGCTTCTTTATGGATGAAAAACAAAAAAACTAACTTGAATATGATGCGATATTTTAAAGAAGATTATAAGAAGTTGAAGGGAGCAGTTGATTTAATGACAGAAGAACAAGAAAAGGTTGCAAAGTTATTGTTTGATAGTGTGCAAGATAGGGAACAATTAAATCCTTATTATATAGCAATATTTAATAAAAACATGGGGCAAGTGGAGAACTATTTCCCAAGAGTTAGTATCCACGACATAAATAATGATATATTTAAACTTGATATGACAAGCGACGACAGGGAGCAAGTAATGTCATCAGTGCAACACAGGAGCGACTTTTCAATTCCAAAATTAGACGTTAATCCGTTATTGTTAGCTTTAAAACATATACAACAAACAGAGTGGGTTATTAATATTGCAGGAAAACTTGACACGACAACGAAGACATTTAAAAGCAATGAATTTAAAAGAGATGTAGAAGATAGATTCGGGGAAGGTTTTTATAGGGCACTTATGCATCATTTAGACAGCTTTAATTTTACAACTAAAAAAGGTTATGTAAGTGCTTATAGTGATTTATGGAATAAGGTATTAGGAAGATGGAAAGGAAGTGTTGTAAATACGCCGACAGTGTTATTAAAACAAATATCATCAATAGGCGGTTATATGGAAGGTTTAGACAAGGGAAAGTTTTTAAAATACTTATTTGATGGAAAGAACGCAACTTTTACAATGAAGGACAATAAGGTTGTAAGTGGAAGTAAAGAGGAAGTTTTAAAGTTTTTGTCTAAATACATACAAAACAGGTACACAGATTATACGCCAAATGTCATGGTAAGGGACGAGCAAGGTAAAGTTATTTACAATACAAATTTAAAAGAAAAGCAAGACGACAACGCAAGGGAAATTGTAAAAGAATTAATAGAATTAGATCCGTACGACATAAGAAGCAATGCAGAGCAATTTTATAATAACTTTAAAAATAAAAATGGTTTTACACGAACAATTGATAAATTATTGAATTTAAACGATACATTAAATTTAACAAAATTAGGGGACAAGATTTCAGTAATAAGAGGAGGTTATGCAAGAATAATGACACTAATGGAAACAAAAAGATATACACTTGATGAAGCAATAAAAGATTTTGAAAAGGTAACAATTGCAACACAGCAAGAGACAAGTATAAAAAGCAACTTGAATTTAAGACAAAAAACAAACAATCTTGTCGAGCAACAAACGAACAAGTTTATATCACAAAACTTCGGCTTTATAAATAAAAACTTGAATTATCTTATTGATAACAAAGATAAAGAACTATGGGAAAAAAGTTTAAAACTTACATTAAATATATTAGGGCAATCAATAATGCCAGTTATGGCAGTTATGGGAGGTTATGCTTTAATTGATATAGGAAAAGATGAAGAAAAGAAAAGGGGAAGTTTAGGTGACTGGTTATATGAATTTTTTAATTTTGCTATTTTGAATCAATTTGGCCTTGACTTGATTTTAAAGTTTGCCGATTTAGATTTTAGCGACCTTATAGGAAATAAAGTAAGTTATGGAAAAAATATAGGAAAAAGTGTTTTAGATACAGTAATAGGAATGCCGGTGAGTTGGTATTATAAATTTGCAAAAGGAGCTTATAGAGCAGGAAAAAGTGAAGATTATTAATAATAATAAATAGTAGGGAAATTATGGAAAATGATTTAAAATTATCAATACATATAAAAAACAAGACAGCAATAAGTTTATTGAATTTAACAATTGCTTTAAACTCATTAAACGAACTTAATTTATAATAATTGTGTTTTTTATGGAAATAAAAAAACAACAAGCGATGATGAAACAGAATGGCAAGACAAGATTTATATTGTAGATGTGGAAGTTTTGTATTGTGATGGAGTGCCGAAAGTTTTTAAGATATTAAAAAACTATAATGATTTAAGTTATAAGATAGAATAAAAAAAAGACATAATAAACTAACTATGCCTTTTTTTAGAATGGTATAAAGCTTGCTCTTTATACTATAAAGCTTGCTCTTTATACTTATTACAACGAATAATCAAAAGTTATTACATTGTCAACACTTTTTAAAACGTATCCGTTTTTGATAGTTTTATAATCAGCGGAAATAATAGCAATTTGATCACCATTACGCAATCCGCTTGAATTTTCAAAATACCCTGCCTCTTTTAAAGTTGCATCAGTGTCGTCGTCCTGATTCCAATAAGAGTAACTTATAGGACATTTGCCAGCTTTTCCTGTAGTGTAATTTGTTAAATTTTGTAATTTAAACATATCAATCCTTTTTTATAATTAATAATAACATTATTTATTTACTAATGCTTCCAATAATTGCTCTACTTTTTTATTGTGTGAAGTAGTGCCCCCGATCTCATTGCTTGACAATAAAGGAACAATACCTTCATTCCATATAATCTTGCCTCCTATTGTAAAAGTGCCGTCATATTGATAACCCTTTTTTTGTGGGACGTAATTAATTTCAATACCGCCGACTTCCTTTGCAATTGCTTTACCTACAGCAGACCCATGAAAAGCAAATCCACTTACACCCTTATCATTGCCTGATGTTTTAGTTGGAAGACCACCCTCATCCCTTTTTTCAATAGATATAAAATTAAATCCGTAAGCACTTTTTATATTGCCACTTGCATCAAGTTGCACAGCTTTATATAAAGAGTTTACAATTTCATCATCATTTAAAAGTTGCAATTCCTGTGCAGGAGATATCAATAAATATCTATTATCTTTAGGAACAGACTGATCATCAAGACGTTTTGATGCAATTTTAAGATATTCCACACCGAAAGGAGTTGTAATATTGCCAATAGGAGAAGTAGTTGTTTTATCTAACTCATCAATAATAATTTGATCTACGGCACGACCTAAAGCATCAGCAATTGTTGAAGCAAGAACAGTTGCCTCCGAAAAGTTTTCTTTATTGACATCAAGGTCGTAAATAATATCAGCGACAATCTTATCTTTTAAAACACACTCAATTTGCTCATATTGTGTATTTTGATATTGCACGTCTGACCCCCTGTTGAAATCTTGCGCAATTAATTTACTTGCCCGTTGAAAATAAGCAACAGCACCTTTAATTCTTTTAGGGCTACTTACAACATTTGAAAGCAAAGACCCTTTTTGATATTGACGATATACCTCCGCGATATATTGTTTAACAAATACAGTATTTATACTCATAAAAATTTATATACATATAATTAATAAAATTAAATTAAGATTTATTTTTAATAGTGGTTAAATTGATTTAATAACATATTTTTAAAATAGTGGTTATAAATTCTATTAACATTTTAAAAAATAAATAGGAAGTGTTTAATACACCGTATGGTTTAGTGCAAGTTTGAGTACACTTCCTATTTTTATTATAACATATTTTTTTAAAGTGTTTTATAAAAAAACATATTTTTTATTTATGTTATAATATAAACATAGAATTATTTAATAATGTAAATTATGGAAAATATAAAAAATGATAATAGTTTAGGGCTTGACTTGAATGTGCCTGTAGAAAATGTAAAACAAGAGGAACAAATAAATAAGATTATTGAAGATACAACAGGGGAAAAAATAGAAATTGCAAACGAAGACAACGAAGCAATAGAAGATATAAAAAAAGATATTCCAAAAGAACAAAAAGAAGTGAACGAAGAAACAAAAGAAGTTGAAAGCGACGAAGTGGAAGAAGTAGACACAAAGGATTTGTCAACTGATGAAAAAATAAAAAGTTATGAAAAACAAATAAAAGACCTAAGGAGACTCGTTGCAAAAAACAAAAAAGCACCAAAAACAGCAGAGGAATACGACAACGATATTGATTCTATGTTTAAGAGATTTTATGACACTGAAGCAGGAAAAAGAATATTAAGAGATGCGAAGGAGGAGGCTTTTAAAAATAATTTAAGTAAAGAACAATTTAAAAACAATTTAGATTTTATTAATAGGAAGTTAGTTGAAATAGGTTTAATTGACACGAGAACAGACAAAGAACGAGAGGCAGATTTAAACAAGTGGAGACAGGAACAATATAAATTGATAGGACCTAATGCAGAACAAACAATAAAAGTAAACGTAGATTTTATAAATACAAGTAGCAATTTTAACAAGACAGAAAAAGAGCAACTTTTAAGACTTGTCGATAGTGGAGTAGTAGGTTTAAGTATAGTAAATAAAATAAGAAATTATTTAGATTATAACAGGGCAGAATATAGTGAAATTCCTACGACAATAAACACAGGGGAGTCGCCTGATTTAGTGACATTGATTAAACAATATAAGAAAGAAAAAGACAACGAAAAGGCGGCCGAACTATTTAACAAAATCATTAAGGCAAACGGGGGCGAACTTCCAACAAATCTTTTAACATTTTAAATTTTAAAACATTACATTTTATTAATTTTTTTAATAGGTTTTTATATGGCTTTTTTAGAGAGAAATTTTGTAAATATAGGTGGGAACGGTAAGGCAGGAGTTAGTAGTAGGTTATGGCACTACTTAGGAAAGGAAGGGGAAACGATAGACGAGATAAGTGATTTAACTTATTTTGCTTCACAAAAAACAATATTGATGAAGAACGACATCATTAATGTTGTATTGCCAGAAGCAAGTGGAGTGGCAATCTATCAATTAATAGTTGTAAGAATTAATACGAGCGAGGGGGAAGTTGAAACAAGTTTAATAACAAGCAATGTACCACCAGCAAGCGAAACGACAACAGGAACAATTAAAATTGCAACGGAACAAGAGGCAAGAGATGGGACGGACGACACTAAAGCAATGACACCGCTAAAGGTAAAAATTGCAACGGAAACAATAAGAGATGATATAACAGATTTAACAAATGATATTGAAATAATTAAGAATCACCTACAGCAACAAATAGACGACATTATAGCAGACTACGAACAGACAACACAAGACCTACAGGCACAAATAAATTTAAGAGCTTTACAAAGTGATTTACAAACAGAAAAGACACGAGCAGAAACAAAAGAGGCAGAAATTGTTTTATCAATTACAAATGAAACGAGCAGGGCAATTAATGTTGAAAACAATTTAAACAGTGTATTAACAAACAAACAAGACAAGTCGCCAGTAGATGACAATGTATACGCTTTAAAGAACGGACAACTTTATAATTTACAAAGTGAATTTAATGCAATACAACAAAACATCGACAACGCTTTTAATCAATTGAATCAGGACATAGATTGGGAAAGAGCAGATAGAATACAGGAAGATAACAATCTACAGCAACAATTAGGTAGTAAACTTGAAACAGTTGCAACTGATGGTACGACAATTGAAGGGAACGGAACTATTAATGACCCATTACATACAACGACAAGACCTTAAGAATATTATTAACAATTATTAAATTTAGATTATGGTTGAATATGTACCACCGAAAGCATTTAAACTCGAGGAAAATAAAATAATTATAAATAGTGATGGTTCTAAAGAATATAGGGACACAGAAACATTTTTAAAATTAAAAGTACCGAAAGTACCGAGCGATGAATGTTATACAAAAAAAGAAGATATGGAAGAGATACACAACTATTTTATAAAAAACTTTAATATAAAAAAGAAACAAATTGTTTGTCCTTTTTTTCCAGGAGGAGATTATAAAAGTGTAGATTATAAGGGAAAGGTAGTGATTGACAATCCACCTTTTTCTATCATATCTAATATTTTAGATTTTTATTATATAAACAATGTGAAATTTGTCCTTTTTGGAAATGTTTTAACTATATTAAATAGAATATCAAAATACTATAAAAACTACAATAAAAAGTTAGGAATGTTTTTTTTAAGTAGAAATTTAATATTTGAGAACGGTTTAAAGTTATGTATTTGTTTATTTAGTAATATCAATGATGATATAAGATATATTGAATTGTCAAACGATACAAAAGAGAAAAAAGTAAAAAAACAAATATTTTTAAAACATAATGAAATGACAGGGACAAGGTTAAATGATTATATACAACAAAATAAATACATTAAAAATTATATATATTGTAAGAATAGATTAGATTTAAAAGGAAATGAAAGTTTTGGGGCAAAGATTAAAATTTTAGATGAAAACTTTATACCATTAAAGAAAGAGCAAAAGACTTTAAAAGAGTTATGGTTGAAAGAACTAAAGAACGAGCAAGACGAAAAATATAAAAAACTTATAATTGAGTTGCAAGATGTCGAAGATTTAGAGTTTGTTAAAATTATTAAACAATTGGAAGAACGAACAGGGCAACTTTTATAAAAAGTAGAGTGATTTTAAAAAGAGTAAAACTTATTTATGTTATAATATCAATATAACATATTTAAGTTTTTTTTATGTATAAATATTTGAATAAAGAGTGGCAACACAAACAGGACTTCGGGTTTGAGAATGAAGCAAGAATAAAAGCAAATCCGAAAAATAAGAAAGATGCAGACGGCAACTGGTACAGAGTGGACGACGACGGAACACTTGTAAAGTATGACAAGCAAAAGGACGGCAGTTTTAAAGCAATAGGTTATACAGCACCATCAGGGGAGCAGGCAACGGGAGGAGCAACAGGAGAAGGGGGAGGGGGCATTTGGGGAACACCATCACAAAAAATAAACACATTAAATACGATAGTAGGAGGTTTTAATATTTTAGGTGACCTTTATAGTGGTTTAGACAACGCAGATAAAAACTATAAGGCAAAAATATTAAACAGTGAAAACTTGCTACTGCAGGCCGATATGATACAATTAAACGCTAAGCAACAAATAAACTCAATGAATAGTGAACTTGCCGCAGGAATTGAAGATTTAAAATATAATGCAGTAATGCGAGGGGTTAAGTATACAAATGGAAATACACAGGCAAATATTGAGGGCAGTTTAAATAATATGTTTAAGGACACTATGGCAGTAACAAGGCAGGCGAATCTTGAAAGTGAAAATATGAGATTACAATACGAAGTTGAAAAAAATGCGGCAAAAGCAGAAAAGATAAATGCACAGAAGGGGGCAGTATTAGGGGCAGTTAATCAAGCGGTAGAGTTAGGCGTTAAGGCCGCAATGATGATGGCATAAGAGGTAAAAAATTATGAAATATGTAAACGAAGAGATTTTAAATAATGTAAGTGTTTTTTTAAATTCTAATGAAAGAATTTATAGGGAACTATTGCAACTATTAAAAGAAAGAATTGCGGAAAATATAAACTTTGAGAATCCGAACTATGAATACTTTAAACAAGGGCAACTTGATATAATAAACATAGTTGAAAAGATTAAAGAGTTTAAATTTATTAATAATAATAAAAAAGGAGAATAAAATGGGTCTACTTTATGAAGAGAAGGGAATGCAATCAAAACTTCCACAGCAATACGACAATTTAAACAGACAATTAAATATAAACGAGCAAGAAAAGGCAAACACTCAAAACAGCGACATATTGAAAGCGGCCGTAACACCATATTTGCAACAATTGGAAAGGGAGAACGATATTTATAATTTAAAATTACAAACATCAATGAATGATGCTTATAATGAAGCTTATAAAAACGCACCGCAAAATTATCAAGCTTTTAAGACACTTGTCGATGCAAGTTATAATGAATTTTACAAAAACACAGATAAACAGGGGCAATATATTTTGCAACAAATACAATTAAAAAATGATAGTATTTTTAAAAATAAGATTGATGAAAACGTTGCAAACTTTAAAGAACAGGAAAGATTGTTTTTAATACAAAAGAGCATGGACGATACAATGATAACAAACGAAGTATTAAGGGAGAAAATATTTAACGAAGAAGCAACAGAGGAAGATATAGTAAATTATAGGAAGGGGGTGCAACAATTTAATAGTTTATTGAATAGGAAAGATAGATGGGGAAATTATTTTTATAATGCCACTCAAAGAGCAAACATGCAAAGGAGGTTTACATTTGAGACAAATGTCAACGGAGGAATATCAAGTTTAAAAAGTGCATTTAATAGAGACAATACGGAAGATAAAAGGGAAGCAATAGGAACATTGAATTTGTGGGAAGATAGAAACAACGAGGAATATTTAAAAAAGCAATACCATATTGATAACAACGAATACGAAAAGATAAGAGAATACGCAGTTATTTTAAGGGATAAATATAAAGACCTTGAATATAAAAGATACACAGCACAACAAAAACAGCAAATGTCAATAATACAAACAGAAAACTCAATAGCAGTGCAAAGGCAGTGGGACGACTTTGCAATTGATAAAGACAAGCAAATAACTAACAAGACTTTAAATAATATTGAGAGTGTGCTTGACTTGGGAAATAGTGTAAAAGAGTTGTTTTATAATGGAGCTTTAAGTGATTCTGATTACAAGAAGTTTAGTAAAGATATAAACGAGCAAATTAATATAATGACAAAAAAAGGAACATTTGCAAAGACAAGTACGCCAGTGTTTGATTATGTAAATAAACAATTAAAAGATGATTATTTAATTGATGACATAGAATACGACAACGGAAGCACCGAGCAATTAGATTTAAAAGAATTAAGAGGCAATTTATATGAAAACATTTATAGGGAAATAAAAAACAATAATATTAATGTTAATAATTTAAGTGATGATAACAAGATTGAAATAAACGACATTATGAGAAAAGCAAAGGTTAAGACAATACAGGCAAGATTTAGTGGGGCGAAGGTAACAGACGACGACGACTTTATGATATTGCCTACGGGGGCAGTTATTAATATAATGAATAGCAAGCAAAAATATAAGACAAAGAAGGAAATTGAAAACATAGAAAAAATTAATTCTATTGAGAGTTATAAGAATTGGAGGAAATATAATAAAACAATTACTGATGAAAGAAAATCGCATCAGATACAATTTTAAAAGGAGATTTAAAAAATGGTTAAAACTATAAAAAAATTGATTACATTTGATTATGGAGAAGTAAGTCCGAAGTTAAGTGAACGAACAGATACGGACATTTTAGACAAGTCGGCAAAATACATAAATAACTTTTATCCTACTATTTTTGGGACAATAAAAACAAGAATGGGAAGTAGGCAACTTGGAAAACTACAGCAGCCAGGTTTTGAAGTTGGCAATCCTATTGTTGAAACACACATAGGAACAAACGAAAAGCAGTGGTTTGATAGGGATACTTTATGGGAAAGTGATGTTATTAATGATGCGAAATATTGCTTTACATTTTCAGCGATAGGAAACAACTATATTAAAAACTTTAACATAGTTAACATGTGGACGAATCCACACAAGAAGGCAGATGTAAGTTTAAATTTTGTTGAATATGTACCACCTAATAGAATGAAATTAAAAAACATTATTATAAGAGAAACAGGCAGACAATATAAAAAGGGCAATATTCCATTCTACGCAGATTGGGCAGAAGGATATGTACCTGAAAATTGGGAAGTATTGCCGACATTTAAAAATTGGAAATTTACATCAGGGCAATTGTCAAGTGTGGAAATAGATAACGAAGGTTTGTATAAGGACAATAACTCAATAAGAATTGTTTATAATAGATTTGTCGAGAACGACATTGAAGAGTTGTGGAAGGTTGAAAGTGTTGCAATGGGAACTTATAGTGCTTTAATTAATGATTATACAATATATAGGAATATAGAGAGGTTTGTTTATAGCAATGTATATCCAGACGATCAAGCGAACATTTTAAATGTAAGATTGAATCAATTAAGACAGGGGGAAACTCAATTAAATTGTAGTTATACACTTTACGACACAGGAATAAGACCGAGTGATATAGGCGACCCGAAAGAAAATCAATATAAAGACAGAATTATACAAACTCATATTGAAAGTGTAGACATCACAGGGGAGTTTATTGTATATCAAGGGGAAACACCAGAACAAAGAATATTATACAGTTCATCAGTAGGGCAACAATTAAGTTTTAATTTTGAAAAGTTAAGAGATTACTCACCATTTGAAGAATGTAACGTTACAATGGAAACAGAACTTATAACTTTTCCTAAATATTATAAAGTTGCAGGTTGTGTAATTAATGATGCAGGAAGTGGTTATAATGATTTTAATGTAAACTTTTTTGACTTAGGACCTGATGATACAGCACCAGATATAAACTTTATTATTGATGACAAGGGGAAAATAGTTGATTATGAAATATTAAACGAAGGGGAGTTTTTTGTTAATGATGTAAATAATATACATTATGAATTTACACCAGACAATCCGCCTGACTTTACAATTACATTTTCTATTGATGGTTATTTGAATAGTGTATGGCAAGAAAACATACCTTTTTATTTAGATGGGGCACAGACACCAACGACAGAGTTTATTGTTTCTAATATATCAAAATCCTATGATATTAATTTATTGCAAAACTATAAAAATATAAGAATAAAAATAATTGATTGTAGTTATTATGAAAATAAAAAAGGTTATATCAATAACAAGATATTTTTAAATGCCTTCGGTTTTAGTGTTTTAGATTATAAAATAAAAATACACCCTGATTTATATGTAAACGAGAACACAATAACAGATATTAAAAACGACAATACAAATCATTTTACACAATTAATTTATGACAAGAACGAAGAACTTTATTATTGGGAGTTTGATACTGACCCAAGTGTATTTCAAATACAAAACTTTACATTGTCAAAGATGAGATTGCCAGATTTTGAGATTGCAATATTTTATGATGCATGGCGAAATAGTGAGTTTATAGGAGCATTTGGGGTAGGTTATTATAGATATAAGTGGGGGGCAGATGGTTATATAAAAGGGGCAAGGATAGTAAATCAAGGAAAGAATTTACCACCTAATAAAACTTATGATTTAATAGTGCAAAACGGAAGCTTGAATTATGGGGCGATAAGATGGACTACGAATTCATACGGAGTTTGTGATAGTGTAGCAATTTTAAATAATGGTTTTAGGCATTATGATACAGGGTGGCATACACAATGGGCATACGATAGGACAAATACAAGAAATAATGAATTCCCGAATCCATTGCAAGGGGGAGGATATAATAATTATGCACCATTTAGTGCCTTCATAGATAGGACGAAGTTTACACCGACAATAATTGTTGATGTAGAGTTTCAAGGCAAGAAGGAAAAGGACGATGAGTGGGAAACGATAGACATAGCAAGTTTAAACGGTATTGATGGGACAGGGGGCAATATTAATTGTTTTCATAATAACAACGGAACTGATGGAAATGTTATAAGTTTTAATAGTAGTGTTTATAAGACAGCAGATGATACGTGGACGAGGGCAGGGGGAACAAGTAAGAGTTTTTTTTATGAAGACGAAGCAAATTTAAAGTTATACAAATATTTTAGAATATACAGAACAGATAACAGAGGGGCAAATCAAGTAGGTAGTGAATATCCTAATTATATTTATGGAATAATTGATTTTGTAAGTAGTGATTTAAGTGATGTAAATATAACAGATTGCACACTTGTACCTTTTAATTATAGAGAAAAAAAGTATATAATAATGATTACAAAAGAATATATACTTTTCTTTTTAAACGGTCAATTTGTGGGAAATGTATTTAAGAAAGATTTAACAACAATTGAAAAATTAAACGAGATTAAATACAGTCAATTTAACAATGTAATTGTATTTACACACGAAAAGATTGCACCTTTTTATTTAAAATATAATTTTGAGAACGAGAACTTTCAGGCACCCGAAGACTATGAATTACAAAACTTGCCGAAAGTAAATTTTGATAACAAGTTTATTAAGAATATAAGTGGAGTGCAATTTACATTTGATTGGTCAAGGCAGATTGTAACAACGAACATTGATTTTTTTAATGTGCCTTCTTTTTTTGATAATATGAATCCAACAGGGCAAAGATTGAATGGGGGAAATCTTGCAAAGTTTTATGTAGAGATAATAGATTATGAAAACAGGCAGGCAAGTTTTAATGTAATTGTGCCACCATTAAACACATCAGCAACGGTTTATCAATCATTGCAACTTGAAGTTGGATACGAAGACATTGTAAGTAAAGACAGAGGGTGGCCTTCAACTTGTTTATTCTATCAACAAAGATTGTGGTTTAATGGAAGTCCTAACAAGAGCGGTTTTTTATTTAGTAGTAGATTAGGAGAGTTTAACAACTTTAAGAATTATAGCAATAGTTCCAACGACAGCATACAACAGGAAATTTTAACAAGTCAAAAAGTGTCAATAGTAAACTTGCACGGCAATAAAGGTTTGCAAATATTTTGTGATAGTTGTGAGTTTTTTTGTGATGATAACTATTTAACACCTAATAACTTTTTTGTTAGAAAAGTCAGCGATATAGGAATTACTAAAGATTTAAACGTTGTTGATTTTGTAGATAACATTTTATTTATTGATAAAAACAAGACAGCAATTAATTTATTTAACTTTATTAATCAACAAGCTTTGCCAAGTTATAAGTCGCAAAATATATCAATACTCAATCAAAATATGATAAAGACACCGAAGAAGTTGCAAGTTGATTTTAACAATTTAAACGGCGAAGGTAATTTTATTTATATACTCAACAGCGACGGGGAGATAATAATTGCTAACTTGCTTTTAGATGATGGAATAAAAGCATTTACAAGAATAAAGTTCACCAATGGAGAAGTAAAAGACATTATATTAATTAATAACAAGATTTATTTTATAATAATGAGGAACGAGACACTTTTTATTGAAACGTTTGAAGAACAACTTTTTACTGATTTAACAACAGAGGTCGCATGTAGTGATGAAAAGGGACAATTTAGAATTTATGGACTCGAGAATTATGTAGGAAAAAATGTTATCTTATATAAATATGATTTATCATGGTATATGGAAACTTACATAGAGGAGCCGTTTTTATTTATTAATAAAAGTGATTTAGACGAGGGGGTAGATTTAGAAGGTAGTTTATTTATAGGAATCGCTTACTATGGAGAGTTAGAATTAAACAATATAACAATTGAAGGTATGACAAAAAACATTAAGAAAAGAGTAGCACAGATAACAATTGAGGCAACAGATGAAAGTATGGCAAATCTTGTAATTAATGAAGGAGAACACATTAAAAAGACAACGACAAATCAATATAAAAGAATAAGTTTAACAGGATACAAAAACGAGAACAATGTAAAGATAAGGACACTATTAGGAAGATGTGAAATAAAAAGCATTTTAGAAGTAATTAACTACGGAACAGGAATATTTTAAAACAATTAATCTTTTTGTTCTTTAATATCTTTTAACTCATTTTTTAAATAATCATTCCTTTTTATGTATAAGTTTTTGAATTCCAAAAGGTCAACTTCAACTTTACTTATATGTTTTATTACATATTCCAACAACTCAATTTGATGAGCAAGGCGATTGTCTTGCTCCTTATCTTTTTTGTGTATTTTCATTATAGTTTTGTCGAGATGGAATATTCCCAAATCAAAGCAATATTCAATACGAGAATATACAACGAGAACAACGAACAGGGCAAGATTAGATAAAATTAATTCTTTATTATATGAACTATAAAAAACATTATCTAACTTATAAATTGCAAATATAAACAGGCAATAAATAAGATATATGAAACACTTGCCTTTATGTAAAATAATAATAGATATAAAACTTTTTTTAAGTTGTTTTATGTCCTGGTCGTTGCTTAAGTTTTCCATAGAATTAAGAAGTTATTTAAAATTATAATTATTAACAGTATTCCAAAAGGTAGAGTTTGATTTATCAACTATTGAATAATAGAAATATTTAAAAGATTGCATAAAGTCTTTAAATAATATTCCACCTTTAAATTGATTGTAAAAATTATTGTGTTTAATTTTAAAACAATCAAGGGCAATGTCGAAAGATTTACAATTTAATATATTTAACTCATACACTTCTGCAAGACAACTCAAAAGGTCATTTTCAAAGTTAGTAAGATTGTTATTATTAACTTGCAATGATTGTGATTTTTCTTTAATTGTCATAAAAGAGTTCCTGGATTAGTTGTTTTTGAAGCAAGAATCTCGGCAAGAGTAAGAGGCTTCCATTGATTAGGATTTGTATCACTTGAAAAAATAGTCCGTTCAGATATATACCTAACTTCACCGTTCCATATAAAACCGAAATTATATCCATTGCTTGAATCGCGCAACCATACATCAAGTTTTGTGCCGTTTACTTTAAGATATGGAAGCATACAACCTGAACGTGTAGACAAACCACCACCGCTAAAGATTTTTACAAAACAATCACCACTTCCAGCAGCGTTAGATGTATCAGAAGAGTTGCTCCTTGCTGTAGTTATATTTGTAAGAGTAACACAGCAATCAATGTGTGGATTTGATTTATATGTTTCAATTGTGCCAATTTTATAATAATAAACATTGCTACTTACTGATTGATTGATTAGGACAATGTTATTATTCTTTTTTGTTACATAATAACCTGAATCGTTTTCTTGTGTTGCAATCAAATCAAGGCAAGAACCACCATCAGAATCAACGACATCTATTGTGTCATTGAGTAAAAAAGAACCTGTAAACTTATCACCATTATTTAAAGTTTTATTGCCAATAGTCAACTCACCTGTCCCCTTGTATGTAAGAGTTGCAACGACAGAACCATCACCAAGAACAAGGGAAGGAATGGCAACCTCTAACAATTCTTTTATAGTATAAGAACCATCAGGGAGATTTATTGAATTGTAAGATTGAATTTTTAACAAACCACCAATTGAAAGAACATGGGCTTTATTAAGATTGTTTTGTTTAGGTAAAACTATGGAAAGAGTAGAGTTTATAGCAATGTTTGTGCTTCTTATTTTGAATTGCACCACACCTTCAGCAGTTATACGAAAATCACACATTGCATAATTGCCACCAGAAACAGTTGCACTATCTTCCGCAGGAAGTCTTGTTTGTATTTTTATAGGGGGGCGATATTTTGCATCAGGAATTGTTATACCAGTGGAAGTCCATAAAGTAGCTTCGACAAGATTGCCAGTATTAAAGATATAAACTAATTGATGAGGGAAGTCGTAAACTTCCAAATAACAAGAATTATTGCCGTTGTATTTTGTTATTGTGGGAGATAGATTTAAGTTTTGTAATTCTTGCCAAGAACCATTGAAACCATAATAAGCCTTATTATCATTAGGGGTCTTGTCTTGCTTTTCATTAAGAACATCATTGATTGTTTTATTGTTATTGTCTATGATATCAGAACTTGTAATCTCAACGTTTTTATTACTATCAGGGGCAATATTATTAACCGTGTCTATTTTGCCCGATAAGTTATTTACATTATAAGTTGTTTGTTGTGAAGTGTTATCAGTTCCATAAATAACATTAGGTAAAGTTGTTTTATCAACCTTGCCCGAAAGGTCAGAGTTGATTTTAATGTCCCTTGTAAAAGTTGCATTTGTTCCATTAATGGAAGTGCAAATATACACATACACCAACTCGGGAACATTTACATCTACGCAATGAATAAAGTCGTTGAGAGATGGAGAGTTGGAAAAGGTAGAAAATGGTAAAGTTATTTGAGTGTCTTGTTGTGTATCTATATTGTCAACTGAACCTATATAATTGCCCTTGTTTTCTAAAGAAAGAACACGAACATTAAGGGAAGTAATATCACCATTGATTGTTTGAATTGCTTGCCCCTGTGAAGTAGTTGCATTATTTAAAGTTGTCAACTTGTTATGTATAGTGTCATTGCCATCATTTACATTTGCCGAAGTTATTACAACGTTGCCACTTGTATCAGGTAAAACGTTATTGACAGAATTAACAGTGCCAGAACCACCACCACCCCCACCAGTTGAAACGATGGAAATTGTTGTTTCTTTATTATTGCTAACATCTACTTTATAAACGTTTATACTATTATCATTAATAACTTGAATGATGTCCTTGTTTTTGAAAGATTGCCAAACATCATTAAAGTAGTTGCCAATCTCTACATCATCATTATTTACATTGAAGTAAATAAAAAATGTGTTTACTTTTTGAGATACAACAACAAGATTTTTAATATTAAAACTCATATATTAAACACCTTCTTTTTTAGTTTTTTTTGTTTTCTTTTCTTTTACATCTTCCACAACAGCAACTTCTTTTTTTTGAGTAGTGGAAGAAGGGGCAGGGGCAGGAACGTTTGCCCTTTTTGATAATTTAGAATAATCTTTTACTTGAATTATAGTCATACTATTTTCCTTTTTTTAAATTAATAACAAGTTCTATGTAATCTAATATTGAATTGATAAGAGCAACGGAAGACGAAACAATTAAAGATACATCAATATCAAACCATACAATAACAATTCCAATAACAGCAGGAGCAATATAGGACAATGTTTTTCTTATCTTTTCAATAAGATTTGCAAAATCTTTAAACATATTTTTTAAAAAGTAATTATCTATATCTTAAGTATAACATTTTAAACAAGATTGTTTTTTAAAAAAGTGTAAAGTTGCAGAAATAAAAAAACTATGTAAAAAAACATAGTAAAAAAATAATTAAATAAAAACAGCATTTACATTATAAAAACACAAGAGCGAAAGCAATTAAAAAACTATTAAAAAAGATAACAAAAAAGAGAAGTTTTGCATTGTTTTTTGTTTTCATTTTGTAAAAATGAATGAAAACAAAAACAAAAACACAGGCAAAAGAAAACTTTTTAAGTCTAATTATTTTTTAAGTAAAAAACTATGTAACTAATTATAGTAATATAAAAGAAAAGATTGCAGAAGTCAGTAGGAAAGAATTGCAGAACTTATTTATTGAATTGCACAACTTTAAAAAACAATAATTGAATTAATGTTTTTTGTAATCTAATATAGGAAAATTGATTTTTTTTTGATTGTGGAGAGATAAAAAAGTTAGGTAAAAAATTTAAAAAGTTTTGATAATTTTGTTTGTTATTCCAAAAGTAAAAAACTTATATTTATGTATAAGTTTTAATTGATATATTTTTAAATAAACTAATTTAAAAAAGAATTACAGCAGATTTAAAAAGGTCAAGTTTTAAGATGATATAAACCTGTTGAGAAATGTTTAAAAGTGTTATCATTATTTGTTTTAATTGTTTTTATTTTGTATTTATATTTTCTTTTAAAAGTTGCAATTGTATAAGCAATTGCATTAACAACTTTTTTATTTTGTTTTGCTTCATCATATGTTGCAACAATCTCATCAATAGGGACATCAATACCTAATTTGTGTAACTTGTTTTTAAGTTCAACGATGTCCTCCTTTGAGTATTTTATATTTTTATAATAATTATCAACAACAGGGGCAAACTCATATGAATTTACCCCGAAATATTTACACTTCCTACTTGTTTTTATATAACCCTTGCTTTTTAATACTTTTAATCTATTCCATAGAGTCCGCTCACATACTTTAAAATAATTTTTATTTATGAAAAGACAAGATTGTTTAACAGAACCTTTTAAAATAAAGTAAAGCAAAGATAAATAAATATTTTCACTATCTTTTAAATCATTAAAAAATTTTATGTGTTTAAGAAACATTTTCCTTTTTATTTTTATTTTTTTTAAAGTGATCTAACGAAGTTAGAATACTACACACGGCAGGAATATCATTGTCAGAAAACAACCCGCTTATTTTATGTTTTTTGCTTATAACTTTAAATAACTTGTTATAGCAACGGCGAAGTTTTCTTTTTTGACACATTAAATTATAAATATAATCGCTATCATTTTCATTTAAAGTATTAAGATTTATAATTTTCTTTTTTGTTTTTATATACTTTTCAAAGTCAACGTCCAAACAATCACAGATTACTTTTAATCTATCAAGCGAAATGTCAAGCCGTCTTGTATAATATCTTCTACTATCATTAGTAGGAAAAGATAGACGAAAATAAGCGAACTTATTGTCATACTCATAAACTCTTTTTAAAATATAATAAAAATACTCAAACTCTTTTACATACATATATAATTACCATACATTGCAAAAACTTATAATTAATTTTATTTTTTTTATATATATTGTGTTTGTTTTTTGTTTTTGATTGTGGAGAGAATAAAAAAAATAAGTAAAGTATTTTATTTTTTTACATTCCAAAAGGAAAATAAAAAAAGGTAAATTATAAGTTTTTTATTTTTAATAAAATAAAATTTTTAAAATACTTTAATTAAAGTTTAATAGGAAAGAATTTAAAAAGCAAGATATTTTTTTAATGTTTTTAAAGTAGTGTTTTAATATGTAATTTACTTTATTAAAAAGAAAAATAAAAAGTGTAAAAAATAAAATAATAAAAAGTAGTATAATAAAAATATATAAAAATATTTTTAAATTATGTCATTAAAAACTTTGACAAATAGACAAAAGAAATTTTGTGAATTATATGTTTTAAATGGTGGTGATAGAATGAAGGCTTACAGTGATGTTTATTATAAAGATAAAAAAAAGAAAGACATTAAATATGAAGTTTTAAATTCTAATAGTTATAATTGCCTAAAGCATGCATTAGTGCAGGAAAGAATAAAAGAGTTGCAAGAAATAGGAAAAGCAGATTTTGATAATGAGTTTAAACAAAAACAAATAAAAGCAATAAAAAGTGTTTTAGAAATAAAACAAGTTGCAATGAATAAAACAAAAAGGGCAAGAGTTTTAATACAAAAAGAAAAAGGGACAGACCTTTTCGGTAATGTAATTTATGAAGAAACGCAAGACAATAAAGTTGTGTTAGAGAGCGACCCTGATTTAAGTATTGCTTTAAAATGTGATGAACTTATTGCAAAGATAGAAGGAACACTAAAAGAAAACATTACAAACAATAATATAAATATTAATAATGAAATTTTTTTAACAGAAAAAGATGAAGTACGTTAAAACACCACAAGAAGTAAGGGAGAGCAATAGTTGGTATATAAATAGTTTATTTAGAAAGATTTACGAATCTAATAAAAAAGTTTTTATATATAGGGGTGGCCGTGGTGGTGGAAAAACAATAGGAATTGCAGATACAATAATAAGAATGTGCCTCGCAAAAGGTGGGTCAGGGAATAAGGTGTATGTAGGAAGAACATTAAAAACAATAAGCGATGTAAGTATGCGAGATTTATTTAATAGTAGATTAGAAGCTTTAAAAAACTTTTTAATAAGAAAAGGCAAGATGAGGGGCGAGCAATCTTTTTATAATATAAAAAGCAAGATGATTGACTTTACGCCTATTAAAAATAAATCAGTAATTTATTTTACAGGTTTTAATGATGAAGTTGTAGACAATTTAAAAAGTAATGAAATGAGTATAGTGTGGGTAGATGAAGCACACAACTTGACAAAAAACACTATTGATAAACTTATTCCATCAGTAAGAATGCAAGGTTTCAATAATAAGTTAATTTTTAGTTATAATCCGCAGTTTGTAAATGATGATATAACAAAGATGTCTGAACTATATAAAGATAGTTGGGAAAATATAACAGTAAATTATTATGATAATATTTTTTTTAATGAAAATACATCACTTGTCCGAGATTTAGAAAATGACAAGGAACTTTTAGAAAAGGGCGAAATGTCAGAGTTGTTTTTTAAAAACAAGTGGGAAGGGACACCGATGGTAACAGATGAGAATCTTTTTATTGAGCAAGAGAATATTGTTAAAAATTTAGAATATAAAAGCGAAACTTATAAACTATTTGATAAAGTTATGGGAGTTGATGTTGCCAGAAGTGGAAACGATTATAGTGTAATATTGATAAGACAAGGCAATAAAATAATAGATATAAGAAAGTTTAAAAATCAAGATGGGGAAAGTTTAGCAAGTAAAGTGAACGACTTTAAAAACATCTATGATGTAAAATATATTTTTATTGATAGTGTAGGAGTTGGTGCTTCCCCATGTGATTTTTTAAGAATAAAGTTTAAATTGCCTTTTTTTGAAATTAACAACGGCGAAAGGGCGAAAGATAGTAATAAATATTATAATAGGAGGGCAGAATGTTATGGCAGAATAAAAGATGAGTTGAAGGGGGGATTTGATTTTGGGGAAGGTTATGATGTAAACTATAAGGACGAACTACTTAAGCAATTGTCATTTGTGCCTTTTGAAATAACAAGCAATATGAATATTAAACTACGAAGAAAAGAAGACATAAAAGAAAAGTTAGGGTGCTCCCCAGATATTGCAGATGCCCTTGCTTTAAGTTATAGTGAATTGATTAACAACTTTAATGATGTTATAGGTGGAGACAATAAGACGATGGATATACCTATAACATTTAATTTTTAATAAAATGGGAGATTATGGAAAAAATGAAAAATAAAAAAGAAATTGTAGGAAGTGATTTAATAACAATAAAAGAACTTGCCGAAGTTTTAAAGTGTAGTGATGAAAATTTAAAAGTTTTAATAAGAAAGATATTCCCTGAACTGATGAAAAATGGGAAAACAACTTTTTTAAATAAAGAACAAGTTATAAAAATAAAAATAGAATTAGAAAAACAAGCAAATAATAGTAATTTTAATAACCTACAAAAAGTTTTTGTAGGTGGAGAAAAAGTAGCAAAAGCATACGAAACAACTAAAGAATTAAATATACAGGAAAAAATTGAGTACTCATTTAAAGTGCAAGCAGATATAATAAAAGAACTTGTAAATAGGAACATTGTATTAGAAAATGATAAAGTAAGTTTAGAAAAGGAAAAATTAAAAGCAGTTTTAAGTGAGCAATATGTAAAGTATAGTTTAAATTTAAAACATACAAAATTTAAAAACACAGTAGAGTTTATAAAAGAATTTGAAAATACATATAGAGAGATTGTGGATATATTAAATTATAAAGACTTGTTAAAAGAGTTTTATAAAAATAATAAAGTTAAATAAAATATGATAAATGCAGAAAATAAAAACAATATAACAAAAATATTAAACATTGTTTTAAGTGTTTTGTTGATAGTGTGTTATGTAATTTTAATTGATGTAAAAAATGAATTGAATGCAGAGAAATTATATAACAGTGATTTATTGTTTAGGAACGAGTTTTTAGAAACTCAAAACGATTTATTACATAAATGTTATAGCGAACAATTGGAGATAAAAGAAAAGTTGAAAGTGTTGGAGTGTTTTAAATGATAGACTTTTTAACATCTTTAATTGTGAAGGTAATACCTGATGATTGGTATTCCACTAAGAAGACATGTGATATAATAACAAAAATATGTGAAACAATTGTCGTGTTAGATTGGTGGGTTTGGTTAAGTATAACAATTATTGCAATTGCTTTTTTTAGTGTTGTTGCAATGTTTTTATATTTAAAAATTTTAAAATTAAAAAGGAGGGCAGATGTATAAGGAAGTTGTAGTTTCTTATTTTAGAAAACTTGACAAGTTGATTGATGAGGAAGGTTATAATAGTTTATTGAAAAGAGAACATTGTGATTTAAAGTGGGTTGTGAATAAATTGTTTGCTATTCCTTCATGTGTTGATATTGGAATGATAATTGAAGGTTTAAAAAACTTTATAAGATATTTAAACAATGAGAGTAAAAGTATAATGTGGCGAGATATAACGGACGACTATTATAAAGTAAACGAAGGGGTGCAATTGGAAAAGTATATAAAAGATTATTATTTAAACTATACAAATATTGTTGCTGATTATGGAGTGAATAAAGACAATAATCTTTATTATTTAAGTAAAATATCAAGGGCAATTGAATATGTTTATAGGTTAGGTAAGAACACAGTCGGGGACATTAAAAAACAATATATAAGAGACCTTGATTGTGCTATTTGGGAATTAAAACAAATTACAGGAGGGAGCAATGAATAGGAAGGAAATAAAAGAGGAGAAAATAGTTTTTAATAGTTTTAGAAATAAGACAAAGTTGTTCTTTTTATATGATAATTGTGCTTATACAAGGAGTTTATTTATTGGTTGTAAATCAATAAGCAATACAATTGAAAGCAAAGTAATAAACACAGAATCACTTATATATCAGTTAGGAGTATTTAAAAGTGAAATGATAGATGCTAAATTAAATATAGATGAATTAGATTATAAGAATTACGATTATTACAATGTAGATGGAAAACAATTAGAATATTATATTAAAAATGTATATGAAAAGATAGATATTGATAGTTATGTAAAACATAAAATCATAAGGGCAATTGAATATGTTTATAGGTTAGGTAAGAACACAGTCGGGGACATTAAAAAACAATATATAAGAGACCTTGAATGTGCTATATGGGAATTAAAACAAATTACAGGAGGGAGCAATGAATAGGAAGGAAATAAAAGAGGAGATGTTATTGCTACTGCAGGACATTAAACTAAATACAATACAAAAACAAAAACAATTAAAAATTGATATATTTTTAGGTGGTTATAATTTTACTAATGATAGCATGGGAAATTTAATAAGACTTGCCGAAAGATTAAAAGAATTAAACGAACAACTTGGGGAGGTAATAAAATGACAGATTTAATAAAAAAAGTATGTTTAAATTGTGGAAAAGAGTTTATAGATGGAAAGTTAAAAAGATATTGCCATGATTGTTTAAAAGAAAAAAGACGAGAACATTTGAAAAGTTGGCAACGACGAAAAGGTATAAAAAATAAAAATTGTTTAAATTGTGGTTGTGAACTTACAAAATATAAAAAGAAATATTGCACTGATTGTGCCGAAAAGTTGGGAATTTATGGAAAAAGTAAAGATATAAAAAAAATATGTTTAAATTGTGGAAAAGAGTTTATAACAAAAAAATCAGTGGTTAAATATTGTAGTAAAAGTTGTCAATATGAAATGAATATAAAAAAGAATGCAGAACTTTATCACATAAACAAGGAAAAAAGAAAACAGGAAAAGGAACAGGAAGAAAAAGAAACAAACGAAGAACTTATTGCAAAGAAACGAAGGGAAAAGATATGGGGCAAATATGATAAACTTGCAAAGAAATATGGGGGTTACTATGCCTATTAAAAATAAATTATACTTATTAAGAGTAGTAAATAAAAAAAAATTAAAAGGAACAGCAGGAATGCTATTTTATGGAGAACACGATGGAATAGTAGTAGATGATAAAAAATTAGTATGTTGGACTTTAGAGTTGCCATATTTAGACAATAAAAACAATATAAGTTGTATACCTTGTAATGAATATAAAATAGCACCATACACGAGCGAAAAATATAAAGATGTTTATCAAGTTATGAATGTGCCGAACAGGACATCAATTTTAATACATACAGGAAATTATTTAAAAGATACTCAAGGATGTATATTGATAGGAAGTAATGTAAAAGGTAATAGAATTACAAAAGAGATTGAATTGTTGGAAAGTAAAAAGGCAATGGAAAAGTTAAAAACTATTATAAAAGAAAATAACATTGAGGATTTAGTGATACTTGATAAAGTAAAGAAAAAAGTAGAAGGTTTAGATGGTTATATGGAAATACAAAGAGAATTAGAATATTAAAATAAGGAGAAAATATAAAAGAAAAAACGAGCAATAAAAAAAGTTATTTGTAGGGAGCAAATAACTTTATTTTTTATATATATAAAATTGTGTTAATTAATTTAATATATCAGTTTATTTTATCTTTATTAAATAAAAAAAAGTGTAGTTTATAAAGAAATTTTAAAACATTACTATTAAAAACAAACAATATAAACTACAATTTATTATATGTAATATAATTTATTTATTTAAAAAAAAAGAATATGTAGACAAAAAAAAATAACTTATAAAGATAAGAAGGTAACTTTATAAGTTATAAGTATGTTACTAATAAGTAGAAATTGAGTTTTCTATATTAATATATTGTAGTAGTAAGGTTACAATACAACTTTATTAAATATAATAATTTATTTATTGTAAAAAAATAAAATAGAGATTGTTAATATGTTATAATAAAAGTATAGTAATAATGATAAATTTATGGAAACAGAGGAAGAAGAGAACAGCAAGGCAAGGGAATCTATTTTAAATAGGGCACTTTTTATTTTAGGGCAAGACAAGGAAAGTTTGGAACAATTAAAATATAATGATTTAAAAGAAAATCTATTTGACACGGTTTATAGGAACTTGCTTGCAAGTTATAATTGGGGGTTTGCAAAAAAATATACAGAGTTGCCATTGTGGAGCGATGAAACACAAACAAGGTTTAAGTATATGTATGAAGTGCCTGGAGACTTTATAAGATTAAGAGAAGTATACAGCACCATTAATGAAAATAATGCAATTGTAGATTATGATTTAATAAATAATTTTGTTTATGTAAATAGTGATAGTTGTTTTATTGCTTACACAAGATTTATTGAAGAGAGGTTTTTAAAACACGAATTTAAAGAGTTTTTAGCTTATAGTATAGCAAGCGAACTAATTTATAATTATACAGGGGACGAGCAAAATCTACAGCAAATTGTTATGATGAAAAAGGAAGAAGCAAAGCAACTTGCAGTTAGTGTTGATACTATACAAAAAGCACCGACATATTTAAGTGATTACAATCCACTCATAGATTGCAGAAGGTAAAAAGTAGAGTGTTTTTAAAAATAGTAAAGTTTATTTATGTTATAATATAAACATAGAATAATATAAAAAGAAATGTTAGAATTAGGTTTAAATGCAGTATGGAATGCGAACAAAGAAACAAACGCAATGAATAGTGCAATACGACAGCAACAGCAAAATACACGAAATTATATAAACTTGAATGATGAACTTGCAACGAAAGAGCGGGGAAGTATTATTGACAATTTAAGACAGCAAACAGGGGCGAACTATAATTTAGATGCAGACGGTTTTGTTGATAGTAATAATGAATATAATCAATTTACTTCTAATATTGGTTATGATATTGACAGCAGGTTTAATCAATTAAGGGCAGATAGTAGCAATTTTGAACAAGCACTATCATGGGGCGCAACGACAGAACAAGAGGGGCAAATGATAGCACAGCAACGACAGGCAGAAAACGATGCGAGAAATGCAAACAGTTCAAAAATAGGAAGTATTGTAAGCGGTTTGAATAAAATAGGAAATGCGGTAGGTTTAGGAGCAATTGAAAAAGGTTTAAATAGTTTAGGTTTAAAAACAACGGCTTTAAGTAGTTTACAAAATTTAATACACTCAGGGGTTGGTGCGGTTGGAGGTTTAGCAGTTGGGGGTGCTTCATTAGGAGATGCAAAACAATATTTTAAAGACAACGAGAAAACTTTATACAATAACTTATTAGACACAGGAATAACAGCGGGGGTAACATATGCAACAGGGGGACTCCTAACAAGTTTAGGAACGACATTAGGAAATGTCATGGGAAGCAACATGGCAAATTGGGCAGGACAATTAGGTTTGAAAGAAATAGGGGGAGCGCTTATTACGGATACATCAACTTTAATAGGAACAAATTTAACAAGCTCAATGATAGGGGGTGCAATAGGACAGGCGACAGGTTATGGTTTAAATGGGGCGATAGGACAAGGTTTAATTAGTGGGACGGAAGCATTAGGAAAAGGAGTGGCAAACTTGGGGACTTATACTAAACACAAAATTTATGATATGGGGAACAGTTATTATTAATAATTTTAAAAAGGTAATTTATGGAAAATAATATAAATATAGAAAATGTAGAGAATGAAGTAAACGAAGAAACAAAAAAGGAAGATGTTATAACACCTAAAGGGCGACTTATAGGAAAATTTAAAAAGGTAGAAAAGGAAGACGTGGAAAAGATACTTTTAAAAAAAGACAAGGCAGATAATGTAAAAAACACATGGTCAGATATATACAACGATGTTTTTAAGTTTTGCATTCCACAACGATATAAGGAAAAAAAAATAAACGGCGTATATAGTGGAACTGATGGAAAGTTATTTAACAGCGTAGGGCAACAATCAACAATTGCATTTGTAAACAGAATACAGCAAATGTTATGTCCGCCCGATAGTGATTGGATAAAGATGACAACAGGAAATGCTTTTAAAAAAGTTTATGATGAAAAACAATTAAAACAAATAAACGAGCAACTTACATATATAAGTGATGTTTTAAATAATATAAAAGCAACGAGCAATTTTGACATTGCAATAAGTGAGTTCTTTTTTGATTTAGTTGC
>LSPZ01000040.1_pt1 | contig 32006 bp, 38 predicted proteins | sample 651281 | NCBI WGS metagenome assembly LSPZ01 (sample SAMN04438313, study PRJNA306036) | termite gut metagenome | isolation source: viral DNA filtered from gut of termites from termite colony 2 | host: Coptotermes formosanus | place: USA: New Orleans, Hayne Blvd. | collected 2013-06-18
GGACAGCCCGGTTTTTTCAGTGGCTGCTGCGCAGGGCGGATTTCCGGCGCGGGCTTATTATGACCGCGACAGTGACGGCACTTTTAGGGTTACGGTTGGCCCCTAGCCGGGAAAGCGGAGCGTCTGCGCCGCATCCGGAATAAAACGGACATGGGCTTGAATATGGAGGGCGGCGGTGTCCGGGGGAAAGCGGCTACTCCGTGATGCTGTAGATATGGCACGAACCGCCGGGGTAGCCGTCTGGTGCGAAATGTCCGCTGCTGCCTCCTGCCCCGCCTCCGCCGCCGCCACCGGAGCGGACCGATGAACCCGTTGTTGCCGAAGAACCTTCTCCATTCATTCCGTTAGCCCCGGGTGAAAAGACAGTAGCGCCAGCGCCTGGACCGGCACCGTCGATCCCACTACCGGCTTTGGCTATGCTCGTGTTGCCGCCAGTGCCACCAGAAAGATTGCCGTAATAGCACCGGCCTATTCCGCCAGCGGCGCCGCCTGAGGAACTGTCTCCTGCCCCGCCGCCACCGCCATGGCCGCCGCCATCGCTGCCGCTATAGGCGCTGGCATAGCCACCCATACCGCCTGATCCGGGCGGTACATCACCGGTATCCGCAATCCCAGAGATACAAGTTCTTTCTCCACCACCGGAACCCCCACCCCCGCCGCCGCCACCACCACCAAATAATCCTATACCGCCATTGCCGCCATTGCCGCCTGGCGCTCCAGTGCCACCTACATATATTTCGAGTTCCCCGCCATCCGAAAAAAAGATTGCATTAGTCCTGCGTACCTGATTCGGCTGGCCGCCATTGCCGCCCCGGCCGCCGGGGGATAAATTGTTGTTGAAAATGCTATTCCCGCCATTCTCGCCATCCCCGCCACCGCCGCCGCTGGCGAGTTCGGCATAGAGCCAGCCGCGGCAGAACTGCCGTTCCGCCGTACCTTTCACGGCAAGGGAAAATTCGGCGGCGGCGGGGTTGAAGGTCCCGGAGGGAACGCCCATAGATACCCAGTTGAGGGTCCGCCTGCCGTCCGTCCGGTAGCAGCCCTTCTTCGCGGAATCCCACGCGCCGGGGCGGTCCACCAGCTCCACATCCGTCGTGCCGTCTCCGTTATCGGAGAGCGCTATCCAGTATGCCGTGTCCGCGTCCGGCTTGGTTAAGGTTAGCGGCACTGTAAGGCGGAACATCACGCCGTTCACCTCAACAATCCCGCCTGCGGGAACCGATATGACCCCGTTTCCGCCGTCAAAGGGCTCCGTAGTATCCAGCCCCGTCTGCAGCGCGTAGATGTCCGTGTTCTGCGCCTGGTAACCCGATATAACCGCGTCCGGCACGTTGTCCGGCACGGGCAGCGCCTGAAATTCATTGGCCATTATTCTGCTTCCTCCAGTGTCAGCATATCCTGCGCGGGGTTTATCTCCGTTATGACAAACTTTTTAGCCGCGCTGAATTTCCTTCCGTTTATTGTCAGGTCCATGTATACGGTGTCCAGCAGATCCATGCCGTGGGTGTCGGTTCCCAGGGCGATTTTAATACGCTGGCGCATGACCGCGTAACGCCGTCCCAGAAGCCGCGCAAGGGCCAGGGCATCCGCCTCTTCCGTCAAATCCGTCTCATATTCCCTGAAAACTTTTTTGCGGTATCTGTCCTCGGCGGCGTTTTCCAGGTCGCCATAAAAACACGACAGAAACGTGTCCCTTCCGGTTTCCGTGAAAGCGTACTTTACCAAACAGGAAGAGAACCAGTTTTCCTGGGAGGCGTCGAAATTTTTTTCAGGCTTCCGCGTCAGCGCCCAGGCGGGCACGGTATGCTCCCCGTAGGTCTGTCCGTATCCGCGCAGGGTAAAGCGTCCGTCCTGTTTCTGGATGAAGTAGGCCATGTCCGACGAGAGCGCGTCCGCCACCGCTTTTTTTACATTGCCCGACGTGAAGGCGATGTCGACCGGGGCGGAGCTGGCCGTGTATGCCCCGGCCTCGGCGGTATCCCAGTTTGACTGGTTGTACACGATACCCGTCTTGTGCGATATGATGTCCACAATCACGGCGCCGATGGTATTCGGAGCATAACCTGTTACAAGCGCGGTATTCACCTCCACCAGTTTACCGCCGTTCAATGTTTTGTTGTATAGGACCATGCTGCTTTCAAGAACAAGGTCCGCCGTGTCCGTTGTCCCCATCAGGTTGCCGTCTTTATCATAGGCGGTACAGGAGGATGCATACTCCGCCAAAAGGTATCTGGCGGCGGTTGTGTTGCCGCCGGAATCTTTCTGTTCCCATATCTTCAGGGGTTTCAGTTTTTTCTTGCCATATACAACCGGAATGTTTTTCCCCTCCGCGCTGTCCAGAAGCGGGAAGGACGGAAAGCCGGACTGCCGGATTACATCACAGACCGGTTCTTCCATGCCGCGCAGTTTGTCCTGTACGTTTATCCTGAATTCCTGAAAACTGGTTGAGGTGCTTCCCGCGTTTCCGCCGCGTATTTCCCGAAAATCTTCATACCGGGGATTTTCCGCAACCGCCCTTTTCAGATGGACCGGGGTATTGAAGAGGTCCCATTTGCTGTCATCGTCGAAGTACCCGTCGTCGTTGTGCAGGACGATATCAAAAGCCTGGTTGAGAATAACTCCGGAAATTCCGTCCGAAAGTTTGACCGTAAAATCCGGTATTTCCAGCCGCGTCTGGGCGGGTACGCCCCGGACGGTATTGCGCGGTGGGTTGGCCGGGTCCAGCGCCGAAGACAGGAACGGGACGACCTCTTCACCTTCGGCGGAATAGTCCGGATACAGCCAGGGGTGTTTCGGGAGGTTTAAGTAAACCATGTGCGTTGCGGTATCGATAAACAGGGAATAGGGGGTAGCCAGCATATCCTGGACCGTGCCGGCGTGTGTCAGGAACTGGCCGTAGTACAGTTCAATCTGCGTTCCTGTGTATTCGTTATAGGAACCGCCCCAGGCAGTCCAGTATGTGCCGGAGGGCGGTGGGGACATATCGATACAGTAAATGCCCGTGACAATATGCTGTCCGTTTATCGGCGGGAACGGGACCGTGCGGGAAAAATCCGGCGCGGGGGAAGGCAGTATTTTCGCGTTTGCCCGCAGCGCCAGTTCCGCCAGGAAGCGTATCATCAGAAACGCTCCGTAAAAGTCCAGCGGCGGGAGTAAAGGAAGCGGGGAACGCCGCCCTCAAAGGACAGGGAACGCTGGTCTTTCTCCTCGGCGTAAAGCCGCGTGTACCAGAGTTTGTACGCCTCTTCTTCAAGGCTGATAAAGAAGGGATAGCCCTCGCCGGTGAACCTGTACCCCTCAACGATTTCTGCCATCGCTTCCCGGTCCAGTTTGTAGCGGCTGTCCAGGGAAAGGGACCGGTATATATAGCCGCCGCGTCCCGGCATGACCTGTCCGGAAAGTGTTACACGGGGTTCCGCCGTGGAGACCAGGCCGGGCTGTTTTGCCAGGGATGTAAGGATTTTTACGCCGTTGCCCGCCGCGAGCCGTCCGATAAATGTGGCGTCTGTCGTTACGATAATGCCGTCTGCGGTTACGCCGCCGGGAAACCGGTACAGCCCCGCGTCCTCGTAATTCACGCGGAATACCGTGGCTGCCGGATCATTGAGCGCGAAATCGAACCAGGAGCCGTCGGTATTGCCGATACCGACGCAGTTTATTTTCCGGGGTCTGTCCAGGGCGAGCATCAGCGCGCCTTCCATGCCCGCCGTATCGGAGAGTGCGGGAGAAAGGAGCGCCGCCGGGGCGTCTGAAAACTGTAAAACGTCGTTGAACAGTATGGTCATAGATTGCCCGCCAGTTGCAGGGTGTGTAATTCCCCCGCCCGCGCCAGGCGGTTGATCGCGGATGCCAATACCTGGCCGTCAAACATGAGGTTGAATGTCTGCGTTCCGCCCTGGCCCGCCATGCCGGCTGGGGTAACGTCCACGCGCTCGCCGCCGTTGAAGGCCATGAGGGTATCATCCACGCGCCCGGTCTGCGGGATCATGTAGCTGCCGCCGGTTTCGGCGGAGAGGGACGGTATGGGGGTCGTGTTTATTTTGACGGCGTTTGCCAGCCCCGCCGCTATTGTCGCAATCATTCCCGGAAGCCCCCAGGGAATGCCGCCGCCCTGGGCCAGCGCCTTGCTCGCGGCAAGATATGTCTGGATAACCGCCTCGGCGTTTGCCACCACCCTTTGCGCGACCGCCGCCGCGCGGGCTTTTTTGTTGGCCGCATCGATTATCGCCGCTTCTTCTTTTGCCTGCTCTTCCTTGAGCGCCACCTCTTCCGCTTTCTGCCGCTCCATCAGGGCTTTTTTCTCTTCGTCTGTCAGGGCCTCGTCTTCAAGTTCCGCTTCGTGCGCGGCTTTCAGGGTGGCGAGCCGCGCCTCCGCGTCTGTCCGGAACGCTTCAAGTTTTTCATCCAGGGCGGCCTGCTGGAGGTCAAGCGATGCCTGCGCCAGGCTGTCCACGATGGAAAGCATCTGCTGGAACCCCGCCGCGGTGTCTTCGAGCCGTTTTCTGGCGGCTTCTGCCATGATTTGCGTTATCATGTCTTCGGATGCGCGGGCCGCCGACTGCCTGTTTTCCTCGTACTGCGCCTGGAGCGCCGCCAGGGCTTCCGCGTTGCCCGCGTATTTTTCCTGATCTTTCGCGTACTGCGCGTCAAGTTCCGCCAGAACAAGGTCCGCCTGTTCCCGCAGGTATTCCACCCGCGCCGCCCCGGACAGTTTTTCCGCGTCCAGGCGGGCCTGGAGGAACTGCGTGAACTGGCTTTGCCGCTCCGTTTCCGCCTGGGCTTCGGTCCGGCTTATCATGTCCAGGCGCTCCCGGAGCCCTGCGAGGGCGGTTTCCGCAACCGCCGCGTTCCTGTCATTCTGCGCGGCGGTTGCGGCGGCGGTTACGGCCTGTTCCTGTTCCGCCGCCGCCGCCTGTTCCGCCGCAAATTCCTGTTCCGCCGCCGCCTGTCTCTGTCCCAGCGCAGCCCGCCGCGCCCGCGCCTCTTCGTCTATGGCGGCAAGCTTTTCCCCCATCGCGTCCCTGGCGGCCCGGCCCTCTTCCCGCGCCGCGTCGACCGCCGCCTGTGAAGCCGCCCGCGTTTCCGCGATTGACGCGCTTATGTTTCCGGAAAACTCCGCCACGGCGGCGGAAGCCTGCCGGAACGATTCCCCCACAAAGGGAATATGGCTCATAACTTCAAGTAATTTCTGGACGCCGCCCAGCACTTTGCTTTGAATAATATCCAGCAGGCCCAGAAAGGCCATTTTTATGCTGTTGACCGCCACGATGAACTTTTCCGCAATCTGGGAACCGAGCCACCTGAAGGCGTATTCCAGCCGGGCGATGCCCTGCTGGAGGTATGTCTGCACCACGTCCCAGTTTTTTACCAGGAAAATCAGCGCCGCGACCAGAAGGCCGATTGCCACTACTATCGCGCCTATCCCGGTCGCGGTCATGGACGCGCCGAGAGCGGCCATCGCCGCCGAAAGCGCCTGTACCAGAACTATTACTTTTGATATGACCATGAATGAGAGGATCGCTGCGGCAACTCCCGCGATAACCGGGAGGAGAATATTCAGTTTTTCCCCCCAGTTGTCAATGCGTCCTATAAAATCGGCAAATCCGTTCAGTATTCTGGTCAAAACGGGCATGAATTCGGCGGCCAGTTCGTTTTTTACGCCTTCAATGGCTTTTTGCACTCTTGCCTGCGAGTCAAGGAACTCCTCTGACGCCAGCGCGGATTCGTTGCTGATAACGCCGTACAGTCTCGCTTCTTCCCGCAGCGCTTCTATCCCGCCGGTTCCGGCTTCGGCCAGTTTTATCAGTTCCTGACCGCTTCTGCCAAACGCTTCCTGGGCAAGCTGCGCCCGCGTGAACTCGTCCGGGGCCCGGTCAATCGCGTCCATGAGCAGCATGAACGCTTCTTCGGTATTCCCGGAGGACCGCAGATTTGCCAGCAGGGCCTGGTCGTTTTCACCCAGATATTTTGCCAGCGCGCCCGTCCCGCTTTTAAGGTCCCCCATCGTCTTGTTGAGCTTCTGCATGGAGCCTTGCAGCGAGCTTGACGAGACGCCGGACATACTGGCGGCATATTCAAGTTCCTGCCACGTTTCGGCGCTGGTTCCGATAACGCGGGCGGTTTTTGCCGCCGCGTCCCCGGCTTCGGCGGTTCCCGTTACAAAAGAATTCAGGGCGTCATAGGCTCCGGTAAAAATGCCCGTTATTCCGCTTATCGCCGATCCGGCAAGGCTCATCGCGTTTGACAGGTTTTGCAGCCCGGCATCCAGGCTGGCGGAAGCTTCCCCGTTTTTTTCCATTTCCCCGGAAAGGCGATGGTACTCCGCCTGGAGATTCTTTACTTCGTCCGATTCCGGGGAGTAGCCTTCGTTCAGCAGCGCCCGTATGGATTCCTTTACCTGGTCCTGACTGTCTTTCAGGCGGATGTTTGCCGCTTCGGCTTCGCTTTTCGCGGTCAGAATATCCGTCATCACATCGGCTTCATGGGCCGCCGCTTTCGCCGCGTCCTCAAACGCCTTCGTGATTTCCTGTTCTTTCGCGGCATGGGCTTCCGCTTTTGCGGCGGCTTCTTCCTGCCGCTGCACCAGCGATACCAGTTCGCCCTGCAATTTTTTTACCGAATCGTCTTCCGGGTCCAGCCCGGCTTTTATCAGGCGCTCTATCTCCCGCTGGTACGCCGATACCCGCGCCGCCAGCCCTTCCGTTTCCCGGCCCGTGGCCTGCATGGCGATGCCGGCCAGGTTCTGGCGTTCAATGAAGCGATCAACAGATTCGGCATTGAATTTTTCGGCGAATTTTCCGATTTTCGCGCCGAGGTTTTCGGAACTGGCGGCCAGGTCCTTGAAGGCGGCGCTGGCGGCGGCGGTATCGGCGGTGATTTTTAGCGCCAAATCAGCCATTGACGGGCCTCCCGGCATGACCTACAGTTTTAATCGCGGCAGCGCGCAACAGGTCTGCAAAAGGTTCAAAAAGGTCTGCAAAAGGTTCAAAGAAAAAAGGAGAGGGGGCGGCGCGATGCATTTTCTTTTCCCTGCCGGTTTGCTGGTGTTTTCTGTCATTCTTTTCTTCGTCTGGCGCCGGGAAAAACGGGACGCAAAGCTTCTGGAAAAGCTCTGGCGGGAACGGGGCCGGGAAGCGGGAAAGGAATTCAGGGAAAACCTTGCCATACGGGGGGAAAACCTTGCGGCCCGCAGAAGGGAAGACCTTGAAAACCGCAGGAAGGCCATAGAGGATCACAGAAAGACAATGGACATATACCGAAAGGGCCTTGCGGACATGAAGCGTGCGCCCGGACAGGCTTCCCGTGACGAATGGCTGGAAAAATTCATGGCCCTGCGGAAGCGGGGCGTCCCGGTTGACCGGGCGCTGGAAGAACTTGGAGAATACCCGGCGGACCCGGACCCGGTTTCTCCCTGACAGGCTTCGCGCAATGAAGGGCTGAAAGCCCGGCCCGCTCCCCCTGTTCACGCTCACAAATCCCCGGCTTTGACCAGAATGTCCGCTTCCAGAACCGCGCCCTCCGGTTCCGGCGGAACCGCCCCGGACAGCAGTCCGTCCAGCAGCGGCAGGCAGCGCAGGTCCGCCCCGTCAACGGCAAGGGTGAACGGAACCCGCCCGGTTGCGGTTTCCATGAATCCGGTCCCGTGAAGCGGCCACTGTTCCGCCGCAGCGCTGAACGGCGCTGTCCATGTGGCGGCGCTGTCCCCCGCTTCCCAGGCCCCCTGCGGCGCCTGTATGCCCCGGACCCGCACCGCCAGCAGTCCCAGAAGCTGGTTCCAGCGTATCTGGAGATGCCCGTCCGCCGCGGCGGTCCAGCCGGGGGAAAGGACGGACGGACACTCCTCCCAGCCCAGGGGAAAATTCTCCTGCGTCCCGTTTTCGCCGACACCGTAAACGGTTCCGGCGGCGGCGGACTTTTCAAGCCGGGCGGCTATGGCGGCGTCCTGCGCCTGGTCAATGATGTCCTGGGCGGCGGCGGTCCGGTACGCGGAAAGGTCCAGGTTCTGGTCCAGGCGGTTCCAGTCTTCCGCGAACCAGTACCAGCCCTCTTTTTCCGGCGTGTCCGGCAGGGACCAGATGTCAAAGTCCTGCGGGGTGTATTCCGCGTCCAGCCAGTCCGCCGTGTCCGCGTCCCATGTCTTCACGGCCAGGGGCCAGGGTCCGGCGGCGGGCGGCGGCGCGGGGGCATCCAGCCAGCGTTCCCCCGGCTTCGCCAGGCTCCGGGGGTCCGTCTCCGTTATCCAGCCGGAAAAATGGTACGTGGAAATTCTGGCCTGGTTTACCAGATCGTCCGTTTCCGCTTTCGTGTAGCGGTCGTCAATGGCCGCTTCCGCCGCGGTGGTCCGGCTGTCCAGCGACCCCTCCGTTGCCAGGGCGCGGGTTTCTTCGGCAGCCAGGTCCGCGGCAATCCCGGCTTCCGCCGCCGCCGCGCGGGCCGCTTCCGCCGCGGTGGCCGCCGCCAGTTCCGCCACCGGCACGTATTCCCAGGCAAGGTCCTTCCGCCCGTATATGTTCCCGTCATCCGGCGCGTCGGGAAAGACCACCCTCCCGGCGTCAAGCCATATATCACTCTGCGGCATTTTCCCGCTCCTTTGCGGCCCAGGGCCGTTTTCCCGTCATGTTTTCAGCCTTGCCCCGTGCAGGGCGGCCTGGAATTTCCGCTCGCCGCGAATCCGCTCCCCTTCGATGATGCCGTCAAACACGGCCACCAGGCGCGGAACCCAGGGCGGCCACTCAAGCCAGCCCGCGGCCCAGGGGGGACCCGCGTGCCGGAAAGACGTGTAAAAATCGTAGTACAGCAGAAATTCCTCGTTGACATACTCTTCCACCTTCGTGGACGCGACCGGCTTCTCCAGCCCCGGCACGATCACCGGGTAGGGGTCGCCGGAAGGGTCGTTCTCCGTTACGCCCAGCAGCAGCAGCCGCAGTCCCGTTGCCAGGCGCTCTATTCCCCCATGCTGAACTCGTCCCGCTTCTCCGCGTAGGCGTGCGCTTCCGCCGCGATGGCGTGCGCCGCGTCTTCCGGCAGAATCCGGAAAAAGTCTTCAACGGTAACGATTTCCGCTTCCTCATATTCAAGGTTTTCAAAATGGTCCACACATTCCCCGAAAAAAACCCGGTAATCGGTCTGCCCGCTTTTCAGGTTCTCCAGAAATTCCCCCACCAGGTTGTCCAGAATCCGGGTCCGGGTTTCTTCCTTCTGGAAGTCTTCCGCCTTCACTCCGGCAAGCAGCCTGCGCCGGGTTACCGGGGTGAAATTCTCGCCGGGCCGGGGAAAGCGGGCAAAGACGATTTTCGCGGGAACCTTTTCCCGGTCGTTGCCGTATGCGGTGAAAATGAACTCCCTGCTTTTGAGCCGAAGGCTCTTGAGCCGTGCCATGCGTTCCTCCTTCGTAAAAGCCCGCGCCCGGACGCCTTCATGGAGGGGAAAGCGGCGGTCCGGACGCGGGCGGGCAAATGCTACGCCGCCCGGGGCACCCGGTATATCACGGCCTTTCCCTCTCCCTTGCTCCAGGACATCTCCTTGCTCTGGATGTCCGACTGGCCCAGGGAGACGCTCATGCTGGAGATGATGATCGGGAGGATGATCCAGTTTTCAATCTGTCCCGTCTGGGCGTTTGAATTGAGGAGCGCCGCCATGTACACGGGGTTGTCCGTCCTCTGGCTGATGACCCTGCCGCCCATGCCGTCATCATCGATGATGTCAAAAAACCGGTTGACGATGTCGGCGGTTACGTCATCGAATTCCCCGGTAACATCATCGTACCTGAAAAGGCTGGAGATGCTGCCCGTGATTTTGACGATGCCGTCCAGGATCGTGGCGCCGGGATCGCAGTCGTCCCCGGCGTCTATCGTCCCCTGTTCCGCCGAAATGTCCGCGCTGGTCTTGCAGCAGCGCGTCATGTCAAAGGGGTAGAGTTCATCGCCGTCCACAAGGGTTATCTGCGCCGCCCCCGCCCCGGAGGGGCCGAAAAAGGGCGCCCCCTCCCAGGGCAGGGCGCTCCCCGGCCCCCGCCGGTTTATCCAGTACCACTGCCCCGCCTGGGTGGCGGCAGTTCCGTCCCCGTGAATGATTCGTGACAGATCGTATCTGTCAAACTGTATCATCGCTTTCGATCCCGCCAGTTTCATGTTTCTTCTCCCCGCGCCGTCCGGCGCCGCCGTCTTTTTTTTCGCGGTTTTCCGCCGCGTTCTTCTCCGCCTCAAGCTCCCGCACCGCCCGCAGCGCCAGTTCTTTGGCGCGGCGCAGGGCGTCGCATGGCGCTTCCACGCGCCGCTCCGCCGCCGCCCCGCCTTCCGTCACGCGCCAGACAAGCCTGCCGTTTTCCCTCACGGGAATCATGCGCCGTTTCATTTCCGTCCCCCTTTCACGTCCCTTTCATGCCCCGCCGGCGGCTCCGGCTATCGAGCCAGGAGGATGCCCGCCAGAAGGCCCAGCCCCGCCGCCGCCGGAACCGCGATGATTAAGGAGAGCGTCAAGCGCTTCGATCTGGCGGCGTATGTCCCCAATAACCGCGACTGCCTCCCGGAGATTTCCCGCTGTTCTTCCCAGGCGTTCCGCTGTTCCGTCAACAATTCTCCCTGCGTCCGCAATAATTCTTCCAGATTCCGCAAGGCTGTTCTCAAGTTCGCGCTGTCTGCCAGCGTACTCTCCGTCAAGTTCAGCGATTCGTCCAGCAAAAACTCCAGCCTGTCGAGCGATCCATACACGGGCGAAAAGTCCTGTGCAGGCAGCCCCCAGGGCAAGGCCAAAAGCAAAAACAAGAACAATACGGCTTTTTTCATTCATGTCGTCTCCCGCAGGCCGGTTCCTCCAGCCGGTCTGGGCACTTCAAGCCGGACGATTCCGGTTCATTTTTCCCGTGCCGGTTGCAGTAACCGTCAAACGGGCTGTGCCGCCAGACACAGCCCATGCACGATCTCACCACGCCTTCTCCCGCACGCGGCTCCGTACCTGCAATTCCGGAATTGCAGGCGGCCACATTGCCACCCGAAACATGATGGGCGTACACCTGCCCCTGTTTCATCCGCGGCTCCTTTTTCCTTTCCGGTCCCGGTTCCGGCTTCCTGTCCGGGACGGCCCTTCCGGGCCGGTACATGGAGATCACCTTTCCCCGCTCTTCCGTCATACGGCCTCCAGCAGCGGCTGCCGCGCCGCCGCCTCAATCCGCCGGCAGGCTGCGTCAAAATATTTTTCGTTGATCTCAATGCCGGCAAACTTGCGCCCCGTTTCCACGCAGGCCACGCCGGTTGTGCCGCTCCCCATAAAGGGGTCGAGGATTATTTCATTTTTTCTCGTGGAACATTCCAGGGCTCTTGTAATTGCCCCTGCCGGTTTTTGCGTGGGGTGACACCGTTCTTTACTGCCGCCGCTGACAGCACTGATATTCCAGACGCTTGTATAAAGATTGTTAAAATACGGCCTCTGCGCTTTAAATCTTTGTTTTGCTTTTATATAATCCGCTTTTAATTGGTCATAAGGCCGGCTAAAGTATTTATTCTTATAATACTTTTGCAATGCCGTATATGTTTTCCCGGTACAAAACTCATAGCCAGTTTTTGTATAAAAATGACGGCCGGTGCCTCCCGTTATGGCTTTCATTTTTGTTTGGTTTAATCCGGCTTTCCTGTATTCAGTTTCAAGATAGCTCCTTACAGGCTCATAACCCTCAAAGAAATCGGTTTTTCTGCTGTTGCCCAAATTGCGGTGGAAACCTTTCATAAAATAAAGGATTTTTTCATCTTGCGGCGTATATACCATAAATTGTTTATTATTTATTCCCTGAGCAACGTTTTTTACCCATGTTATAATATTCCCAAAAGTCAGCTCATGCCTGTCAAAAAACGGCCATAAGCAGATACAGGTTGAAATTATGGATATGTCATTGCCAAAAATGTAAAAGGCCCCGGCGTCTTTTAATAAAGAAAGACACCGCTCGATCCATTTTTTATTAAACTCAATGAGCCTGTTACCATGTACATTATCGTTCAAAAAACCTTTATTCATGCCATAGGGCGGGTCGGTAACCACCGCGTCCACCGTGCCGAGCACTGGCAGGATTTCCATGCAGTCGCCGAGGTACAGTTCGCAGTTGCCGATTACTTCTTTTCTCACGCGGCGGCCTCCAGAGGCAAGAAGCCGGAAACTTTTTTTGCGAAAAAGAGCTTGACGATACAATATATAAATTGTATGCTAGTAGCATGAAGGCGCAGGAAGTTATGGACATTCTGAAAGCAAATGGTTGGACGCTTGACCGGGTAAACGGCTCTCATCATGTTTTTACCAAGCCCGGCTGCCGGTCTATTGCCGTTCCTTTCCATGGCGCCAGGGACATCGGCAATTTTGCCAAAAGAATTCTCAAACAGGCTGGAATAAAATAAGGAGGCTCTATGGTTTACCATTGCACAATCGAAAAAGAAGACGGCGAGTTTATCGCGCAGTTCCCTGATATGCCTAATATTGTTACTTGCGGTTTTTCGCTTGAAGAAGCCCTCGCGATGGCAAAGGAAGCTTTGGACGGCTGTATGGAATCGGATGTAGCCCGCGGTATAGAAATACCGCCTCCTTCTTTTGACGGCGGCTATCCCGTGCCGGTTGCCAATAACATTGTCGTTGCTATGCGGTTGCGGGAGCTTCGAGGAAGCCAAAGCCAAACCGACATTGCCCGGCGGCTCGGTCTTTCCTATCAGGCGTATCAGCGGCTTGAAAATCCGCGTAAATCCAACCCGACAATAAAGACTCTTGAACGTATCGCTCGTGCCTTTGGCAATGAACTGGTGGTACAATTGTAAAGACAAAAAACAACACCAGTCGGGCTTTTGCTTGCAGAAGCCGGAAAACCAGATCAACTCCATCGGCAGCGGACAGCGCAAGACATACATCTGGCTGGATGAGGATATTGAGCGGTTCAGGAACAGGCCCCCGAAAGGCAGGCCGGAACCGTTTTTCACGGAACCCCGGAAAAAGGGCTTGCAAGGCAGCAACGAAACGGCCTTGCAAAGGAGGTGAGAGCATGAAGCGGAATAAAGAAACCCTGCGGGAGCTGCTGGCAATCCTGGCAGACCTGGCAGCCATCGCAGGGCTGATAACCTACCTGATTGACCGCTCAGGTTAATCAGGGAGGGCCGGGGCCCCAAGGCCCCGCCCTCTTTCCAGTGTAAATCCATACAGGAGGAAAAGTCAATGGATTTGGGAACAATCGGCATCATCCTTATCATAAGCGGCCTTACCCTTCGGCTTGCCGTCCGCATTGTGCGTCTGGTGGCAAAGTAATCCATAGCGCCCGCCGGGAACGCCCCGGCGGACTTTTCCGGGGTGATTTTATGACAAGTGGCGATGTTGCCAAAAAAACCGGAGCCGCGCTCCGCACGGTAAACAAATGGGCGGCGGAGTACGATGTTGCATATACCGGAGAGGGCAGACGCAAGACCTACCAGTGGACCGAGGACAAGCTCAACCAGTTTACAGGACGTGCCCCAAAGGGCCGCCCTGGAAAACAGCCAGCTCACGCCGTCCCCCCGTGAATGACCCGGTAACTTGCGGGCCGGTAGCCCTTCGCGGCGCGGCGGAGCGGCGGCAGGGGGTCCCAGGGCTCCCCGCCGATTACCGCCGTGAAGTGGGTGTACATGGTCTTTTTGTTGCAGACAATGTAATCGCCCCCGGCCGGCGGCTCCGGCTCCTTCGTTACCTCCGGACGGTACGCAAGCCGCCCCGCCCGGCGCAGGACGGCCCCCGGATCGTTCACGTAACACTCCGGCCCAAGCCAGCCCTGCACGCGGGCAAAGTTCTTTTCCTGGATGATTTCCGTGCCCGTGTACTCCGCCCCGCGCGTCTTTTCCCCCAGCGCCAGCAGGCACAGGAAGTAACATCCGTACTCCCGGAGTTCCGCGTCTTCAAGTTCCGCCTGTATTCCCTGTCTCATTCTCCGCTCCTTCCCCCGCCTGCCCAGAGCAGCTCGTCCCGCGTGAACAGGCCGTTCTTCACCACGTACTCGTCCACCCAGGAATTGAGCCCCAGCGTCTTGTACTCCCGGTACGCCTCCCGCTTCGCGGTGGCGGGCAGGTTCATGGAGCATATCTGGAGCTGGAGGATGCGCTTCCCGTCTTTCTCCTGGTTTTCATTCTGCCTGCCAAGCCCCGCCGTGGTGTCTTCCCGGAACTTCTTCATCTCCACCATGTCGGCGGTGAGTTTCGTTACTTCCTCAAGAATCCTGTCCTGCTTGCGGTTGCGCTTGCTGTCTTCGTACTTCTGGCTGTAGAAATACATCTTGCCGTGCTTGTCCCGGCGGATGTGCGCGAACACGTACAGCCCGATGATCAGTACTGCCGGAACCAGCCCCATAAGGTAGGTATGGGGCAGTTTGCGTATCAATTCGGTTAAAACGGTATCCATCATTCCCTCCCTTAAACGAGTTTCTCTATTCCGAGTTTTTCAGCCAGTTCTTTTTCCAGCATCGCCCCCCTGCTGTTTTCATAGCCGGGTAAAAAGGTTATGTGGGTTGCCCGGCATAGTTCCTTTACGCAGGCCCGCATATATTCTTCCCATGAAGGAACGCGCCGGTATGCCATTTTCTCACACTCAAGCAATATTCCGGTTTTAACGGGATTGATTACTTCCGCTTTTTTATACCGGTTACGCAATGCTTCTTCCCTTGAGAAAAAAGCCTCGCGGTTGTTGCCGGGAATTCCGCTAATGGGGCCGGATATGTAAATAATGAATTTTTTCCCGGAAATCATTTGTAATCTCCTCCTATGCCCCAAGCGGGACCTCACTCACGCCGCTCACAAGCAGCAGGCCCCCGTTTGAATTCGCGGGGCCCCACGACACACTGCCTGAGGCGGTGCAGAATACCCGTATCCTCGCCCTGACGTTTGCCGGAAGCAGCATCCCCTGGCCGCGGTTGAAAACGCCGCTCGCCCCGTCCATCACCCCTACCGAATAGGGGTCCGCGATATTCCCCGTCCGTATATTCTCCACGTCAAAGGCGTAGCCTATCCCGTTGCCCGCCACGTTTGAATAAAGGGATAAGGTCAGGTACACGGGGACCGCAAAACTAAACCACGGGCCGACAAGCGGGCTGGACGAGGTAACGGTAGCGTTGGCGGGCCAGTACGTCTTGTTTGTTGGCGTGAAGTTGGCAATACCGCCCGCCATCATGGGAACGCGGGAAAAATCCCACGCACTGCCGGAATTCCACTGGTATGTTTTATTGCCGGCGGCGTCCACCGCGCATTGCAGCAGGTAATCCCCGGCGGCGTCCGCCGGATCGGGAACCTTGTTCCGCAGCTTGACGATTTCCCCTATGACCGTCTGGTCGTATGCCGGGGACAGGTCCAGGAAGCTCCCCACCATCCGCGCCAGAGCGCCCAGGTTCATCCGGGTGCAGGCGGAAACAGCGTTTGCCCTGCCCGCCCAGGAACCGGATTTTGCGGCGGTATACCAGGTTTCTTCCGGCGGCACTTTCAGATAGTAGTAACGCCCGCTGAAACTGTGGCCGCCCTCGTAAATAACAGTCTGGTTTCCCGATTCGTCTTCAAAATAAAATTTGTCCGCCGCCCCGTCCATCACGATTTTAAGGGCGAAAGAACCGTCTTCTTTGTGCCAGGTTTCCTCATAGTAAGCGCCCGGCGGGATGGTCCAGCCTTCGGTCAGCTTATACGCAAAGTTGGCGTGATGCCAGGCCGTGCCGACTGGCAGGGCGTCGATGATGGCATCGATGGGTGTAAAAATGTTCGCGTCATTAAAGACTTCGCTAATCGCCCGGACAATGGACATGATGTCGTGGGTTTCCAGGTCCGACAGTTTGCCCCGCTGCAAAAACGCTACCCGCTCGTCAATGAAGCGGACGGCGCGGAAGGAAGCGTCCTGCATGAAGGCGGAAAAATTGAGGATGTTGACAACCCTGGAATTTTCCGAGCATTGTAAGTCAAAGCCGTTGGCGGGCGCGTTGAACTGCGCGGCGCCGTTGTTGACCAGAATATGCGCGTCCGGGTCGGGGTTCATGCTCCGGTAATCGATTACGATGAGGGCGGGGCCGGTTATCATTTGGCCGTCGGGAAGCGGCCCGGACATTCCGGCGGGGAAACCACAGACACGAATCCTGCTGTGAAAATCATCGTCCGGGGGAATTGCGCCGGAAAGGTCGTCAAAGACAATCACCTCCCAGTATCCGCCGGGCGCAACCTGCGCCGGATTGTCCAGAACCAGATGAACGCCAACCATCGGCATTCCGATATTGTTGAGCTTAACGTCCACGTGATATTTGTCATTCTGCCAATAGTCGTAACGGCGGATGTTGTACTTGCCGTATTCGTTGGGCGCGGAACCGCTCCACGCCGGGGGCGTTGAGGGGCTGGCCGGATCGGGCGGCTGTACCAGCAGCCGCAGGTAGGCTTTGGCAAAAGAACCCAGATCGGTCAGGCTGTAAATGAACTGGCCGGGCCGCGTGATCTTTACCCACCATGACGGCCCGGAAATGCTGCTGCCGGGCTTGTAGGTGTTGCCGTAAAAAAATTCGCAGTGGTTGGCCAGGATGTCAGAGCTTTCCAGAGAAACGGTGTGGCTTGAAACAAGCGCCATGCCGCCGGGCATACCGCCCTGGGATGCGGCGGCGTCAAACATATTTGAGGTAGACCACTTGGCGATGCTTTCTTTTTTCTCTTCGCCGCATCGCGGAACCGCGACCGGGTCGTCGGGGATGAATACCGACGTGCTGGCAAAATAAAACCTGCTGCCCCCGTAGCCGTCCCACATATTGGCGATATTCACCCAGCAGGGATTATCCTCGCTGGTTCCGGCGGGGGCGTTGAACACAAAGGGCCGCCCGATCATGGATTCGGTGTCAAGCCAGTGGGTGTAGGAACCGATAACCAGCTTGCCCTCGTTAGGCTGGAGCGTGATGTTATACAGATTCAGTGCCGGGTTGTTCCAGGAAATATTGACGGTCCGCGCCGCGCCGGAACTGTTGAATAATTCCAGTACCCTTGCCGTGGAACATAACCATTCGTTAATACGGAAATCCGTGGTGTCATCGTCAATATTGATGGTGAATACGCTGACTTTATCGGGAATGGCAAGCCATCCGTTGGGATTTGCCTGTTTCCACGCGGCGTACTGGCTGCCCGTCATTTCCGCTTCGTAGTGGGCGTTGAAGTCGGTTATGTGAAGACTTTCGCTGTTGCCGGTCTTGTCCCTCACTTCAATACCGGCCTCGCCCTTCGGACTGATGTGGACGGGGCCGCTGGTATCGGGATACAACTGAATGTTTGACTTGAACCTGATGTCGTCTTTAATGCCGGTTTGCGCGCCTGAATACCGGACGGTGGCGTCTATATCAATCCCGTCCGACCTGCCGGAAGCGGTATAAATAAAATCGCCGAAGTTGCCGCTGAAGGTATCGGGGCCAATGCCGATGTACAGGTCCGGGCCGTGATTGGCGGCCCACCAGGTATTCAGGGCCGCCCAGTCCCAGCTTACCGAATAATCGTTGAAGGACAGGGTGTAAACCGTTTCGGCGGACAGGTCGCCCAGATCGGCGATTTTTACCCAGGAAGAGCCGTCCCCGTTCAGCGCCCAGACGCACAGGGGGCCGGCGTGGTTGTTGACCTGCCAGTTGTACCAGCCGTTCTGCCATTGCGTGAAGGCGGTAACGGCGTCAAGCCGCTCGTCGGAGAGCCACGCGAACCGCGCCGTCGAGGGTGAGCCTGCCCAGCTCAGGGCGAGGGCGCTGGCGGACGGCTGATCGGTTATCTCGACCAGGTACTTGTCCAGGGAGGAAATCTGGAGCGCGGCGGAACCGCCGCCTCCCCCGCCAACCGGAAAAAAGGTGATAACGGGGGCGGGGTCTGTGCCGCTGGCGCTGTTCATTTTGAAGTAGACCATCCTGCCGGTATCATAATCGGTGATGGTTCCCTCTGACGTATAGCCGCGGGCTCCGGACGTACCAAGTTTGATGTAGTGGACAATCACCGTCGTTGCCCCGGACAGGTCAGGGGGAACATTGGTCCATGAAGGGTCGATACTGCCGATGCGCGCCCAGCCTGCGGTGGACAGGGAAAAACAGGCGCGAATCCAGTGAGCCAGATTTTTGTTTTCAGCGGGCGCAGCCGGAGCAACGTACTGCGCCGATGCGGGCATTTCCTTCCAGGACAGGTCCCGGTATTTTGGCGGGGCGTTGGGATTGAAAGTACCGGACAGATACGAATTTTTATTGACCCATGACGGATTCATGGCGGGAAGGTCCTCGCCCCCTCCCCCGCTCCCGCCGCCGGACGGCAGGGGAACCCACTGCTGGGTGACGCTGTCCCAGACCTTGTCAGGGTTCCCGGCGTCAAAACTCGCCCGGCGTTCCGGATCGTCTGTCCTGTAGTCCATGTTCAGTACCTCATGCCAGCCAGAGAACGCAGCCGGTGGCCGCGTCCGTCTCGTGCTTCTGCGCCCGGAAAGTCCTGCCCCGGACCACTACTTCCGTCCTGCCGGATTCGTAGTCCGGCGCTTCATGCAGCATGATCCGGGGAACGGGCCGGGCTGTGCTTCTCCCGTCAACCACCAGCACCGATTCGTCAAAGATGCCCCGGATGGCGAAGGGTTCTCCGCCGTCCGGGGGCTGTACCGTGAACTCTTCGGAGAAGGGGGACGCTTCAATGATCGCCTTCAGGTCTTCATCAAACGCCGGATCAGGCCCCACTGCCCCCCTCCTTCTCCTTCTTTCCGCCGTCCCGGTTTTCACGCTTTTCCAGCCGGTCCAGCATCTCCGCGTTGGCATTTTTCCAGGCCTCGTAGCGGCTCTGCGCGGCTTTTTCCGCTTCCGCGTTCCGTGCCGCCCGGCTGTTTTCGTCTTTCATCCCGGCCTCCGTCAGGTTATCGATGCGTACACGATGTGATCGATGTCCGCGGGAATAAGGATGGGCCGGGACTGGCTGCGGAGAACGTAGCTGTCCGGGTCCTTGCGCCAGAAGGCATCGTTTACCAGTTCGCCTTTTTCCATGCGGCCCTGTCCGGTCTGCGGGTTGACGATGAAGACGCCGCCGTATGCCTGCACCCGCGTGGCGTTCAGGCTGGTAAAGATGATCCCTTTCGGGTTCATGTACGGGACCAGCGCCCCGGATTCGTCCTCGTAGGATTCGTCAAAGGCCAGCAGGCTGGTCCGCGCCGCCCTGCCGGGGATTTTGAATCCTCCGGGAATGATGTCCGCCAGCACGGAGTTTTCGCCCACCAGCCGGGACATCCCGGCGTTGACGCCCTGGAGTTTCAGTGCGTTCTGAAAATCGGCGCTGTTTTCCAGGGCCGACAGCACGTCCGCCCCGATGAGCGCAACGTAGTTGCCGCTCACGCCCTTGGCCTTTGCCTGGTCATAAGCCGCCTGAAGCTGCGCCACCGGATCGGCGGCGGCGGCGATGGTGTTCGCCGGGTCCCGCCCGAAGTCGAAAATGCCGCCCACATTCACGCCGCCCCGGCCTTTCGGCTGGAATGACCCGAAGATCATGATGTCCATCCCCTGCTTCACGATGGCCGAGGTGATCATATTGTCGTGGTTGGCCTGTATCCGCGCCACCTTCTCCACAATCTGCATCTGCGCCGGCGCGTCCGCTTCCAGCCCGGCGGTAACGGCCCGCGCAAGTTCTTCGGAGATCGGGGTGGATTCGTCCAGCGCGGGCGGGTCGTAGACCACGCCCCTGCCGGGAATGTAGGCAGAGATGTTGCTCGCCCCGTTGTTTTCCCGGTAGCGGGCCATCCTTCGGCTCACCGGCAGGGTATCAGCGGGAATTTCCGCCGTGTCATAGGTTACGACGGATGGCCAGAATACGTTCAGAAAGTCCGCCAGCAGTGTGCGGGTCCCCTGGAATACAAGTTTCAGCGACCTGGTAAGGGTCAACACATTGTCGGAAATGCCCGGCATATTTCGCTCCTTTTCGTCAATTCAGAATGATGCCCGCCGCGAAGCAGGCGGCCACGGCGGCGTCTCCAACCGTGACGGGGCTGGCCAGGGACGCGCTGACGGCGGCGATGCCTTCCCGCCCGAACTCTCCCCGCGCTATCGCGGCGGTCCCCTGCGCGGCAAGGGTGATGTCGTTGACGCACACCGCCCCCACCGCCCCGGACCCGGACCAGGCGGAAAAAACCCCCGCCGCGCTGGGAGGTCCCAGAAGCTGGCCCCGTTTGTAGGTTCCGGCTGCCAGCAGGGCGTTGTTCAGCACTGCCACCCGCTGGAAAAAATCAGATTTGTAGTTCACGTTTTACCTCCTGCCCAGTTCCCGCGCCAGGGCTTTCACGCTTTCTGCGGTGGCGGCATCTTCCGCCGTCCCGGCGGGCTTCATCCCCGCCTGGCCGCCGGGGGTCTGCTCCACCGTGCCGGGATGGAGATCATTCGCGGTCCTGAACCGCGCCTCGATCTCCCGCTGCTTCTCCAGGACGCGGACGGCAAAAGCTTCGGGGCTGGTCCACTCTGCTATCGCCTGTTTCGCGTCCTCCGGGACCGCCGCGCCGGAAAGCGCAAGCAGTTTCAGAATCCTCTCCGATTCGGCTTCCCGTTCTGCCTTCCGTATGGCGGCTTCAATGGCGGCCTCAATGGCGCCGGGGCCGGTCCGGGTTTTCGCCCAGGCGAAAACCTCTTCTTCGGCTCCGGGGTTCTGCGCCAGAAACTCTTCAAAGTTCACAACATCGCCTCCCTGGGGTTTATTGATATCGGCGGGGGCCTGTTTTCCCGCCGGGGGTTCCGTTTCCAGCATGGCGGCTATTTTTTCCCTGCGGATGCTGTTTGTGTGCGCCCGCATGGACGCCGCCCTTGCTTCCCTGATTCTGTCCCGCATGAGCGCCACGGTTCTTTTGTCATCGCCGCCGGTTTCAGGGCCGGGGGATTCCCCGTCCACCAGGGTCCCGGCGATGCCGGCGGCGCGGATTTGCGCGTCCCCGACCAGCCAGGTTTCATCGGTGAATTCCGTTTCCGCCCGCGCCGGGTCCCTGCCGGTAACGCGGGAAAAATCGGCGATCCTGATCCGGTCCAGGCTGTCCAGGATGTCCGCTTCTTCCCGCAGTTCCCTGGCGTTGCCCAGGACTACCGTCCACGCCCGGTGGTACATCACGGCGGAATGGCTGAACCATTCCCTATCGTCCGCCCCGAAAAAGAGATCGGCGGCGGCGCTGGCGGCAAGGCCCGTAACGCGGGCCGTCACCCTGCCGGGGTATGCTTTCAGCAGGTTGTATATCTCAAACGCCTCAAACACGTCCCCGCCGGGGGAATTGATGTCAAGCCGCACCTGCTCCTTCCCGGCGGGAAGCTGTTCGCGGATGTCCTCCGCGAATACGTCAAGGCCGATGATGCCTTTCAGGATGATTTCTTTCACCATTCCTCCCCGCAGTCGTCCGCCGCCGCCGACAGCGCCGCGTCAAAAAACGCCTGGATGTCTCCGGCGTGAAAATTTTCAAGCAGTTCCAGGCTGACGGTCTTGAGCGGGTAGCCGTACACGGACCCGTCCAGTCTGCCGAGCCAGCCGTTCACCGTGTCCAGGTATTTGTACGCATCCGTTTCCGGGATTCCCGGAAGCTGGATGTGCGCGGTGAAGGTGAAGCGGATAACATCGCCGCCGGTTTCGCCGCTCGCGTAGCGCAGGGCGCAGTATTTTTTGTTCTGGTCCGCGGGGTAGCCGATGCCGTATGCGTCAAAATCGGGAAGGCCATAAACGGCCAGCAGGGGCGGGAGTTCCGCCCTCATGCGGTCCAGCAGCAGGGGTATCAGTTCACTGATCTTTTTCATCTTTTCCACTCCGCCTCTATTCCAAAAAGTCCGCCTCTCAATCCCCCTTCCGCCGAACTCCCGTTTGTGCCAGGCCCCAGGCCGTTGCTGTGTACTTCCCGCCTTATTATTTTTTCAAAATCCGCTCCAATGCCGCCCTTTCTTTCATATTCGTCAAGAATGTCTTTTAATGCTTCCGCCGCGGTATCGGTTGCCAGTTTTATAAATCTTCCGCGATAACTTCTTAATATATACCGCCCTCCTTCTCTTGTTCCGCTTCTTAATGTACGTCCTCTCTCAAATAAATTGAGCGGAAATGAACTTAATGACATATATGATATTGTACCTTTTTGATGGGTGCTAAAGGTTACCATCCGCCTGCCCGATTTTACCGGCGCACCCGTTGATGAAAAACTGTCAGGATAATAGGTAATTTTGCCGCCATTACTGATTACTGATTGATAAAAATCCCTTGCGACAGCAAAACCGGCGCGCGCCAAAACCTTTCTCGACAGATAATTCATGCCGGGAATATCTGGTCCAAGTAAGCTTAATTCATTGTGCATCCTGTCCCTCCTGTTTGTCTTGCGGGTTTTGCGGCGGCGCGGCGTTCCGCTCGTCCTGTTCCGCCAGCGCCCGCGCTTTTTCTTCCGGGCTTTTTTGCCGGAATATCTTTTCGTCTTCCTGCCAGATGGCCATCGCGTCCCGGTAATCGGAGCCCGACACGTTGTACATCTCGTCGGAGCGCAGCGAAAATCCGTTGGCAACGCTTTTTTCCCTCGCGGATATTTCCTGCAACGGATTGATGGCGCCGGGCACGGGCCCCAGCCAGGAGCCCTGCAAGTACGCGGCCCGTATCGCCGGATTCCCCGAAAGAAAGCCGGGCGCTTCAATTTCCCCGTCCAGTACCATCCCGGTCGCGATTTCCCGCAGCACCGGCGTACACCACTGGTGCGTAAACAGGTCGCGTTCCCATTCGTATGTTTTTATGAAGTCGTTCAGGGTTCCTTTGTGGGCGGTGTACGCGGTGGAGTATTCAGACAGAAGCACTTCCGGCGGGGTGTTTGCGCCCATGCCGAACTGCTTGATCCGCCATTCCTTGAAAGCCGGGTAGGTGCCGGAGGGGGTTTTCTTGTCCAGGGGAACCACGTCTCCGCCGGCCTGGATGTTCATCACGTTTCCGGGGCCGAGTTTCGCCGCCCCGCCCAGGCTGCTGATCGCGTCCAGCGCACGGCGCACGGGACCCCGCCTGACCATCATCGCCTGCCGTTCTATGTTGTCTTTCGCGCCGGCGGGGTTTTCGGTTTTGGTTATCAGGGCGATCATCGCTTCCAGTATGGCGGCGTTGAGGGTGGCGTCCTCAAAGCGGTCGTCGTTCTTCGCCGCGCTGATCTGGCTGTAGACCAGGGGCCAGCCGCGAAGCTGCCGGGGAGCGCGTTTCAGGTAAAACTGCACGGCCTGCTGGCGGCCTTCTTCCGCAAACGCGGTATAGCCGCCTGTCCGGTTGTAGAAACCTTCCCGGCGGTAAAACCGGTCGTGCTTTATGCCCAGGGTTACGCCGCCGTCATGGCCGCTCACGCTGTTCGCCGCGTCTATCTCCGTGCCGGGAAACTCTACGATGTCCAGCGGCCTGCCGGGTTCCCGCACAAAATACGTTACCGTGTCTCCGCCCGCAAGCGCCCAGCGGAACGCCGCGTTCTGTTTCTCAAAAATATTCAGTTCAAGAAATTTGTACAGCAGCAGTTTTTCAAACCGTTCCGCCCATTCCGCCGAGTATTCTTTTGTCCAGCCAAGCAGTTTGTAGTCGGGATGGCTGCGGAATTTGAGCCCGTAGCCTATGGCGTAGTCGGTGTGCTTGTTCACCGCCGCCGCGGCGGGGCCGTAGGTGTGGTAGAGCGACAGGCAGGACTGGCTGATAAGGTCGTAGGTGTTGAGGAGGATTTCGTTGGGGGTTTCGCCCAGCAGCAGCCGGGCCCAGCCGTCCAGATCGCCGGGCATTTTGGAGCCGGTGAGCTGCGCGCCGCCCAGGGTGATGTTCCGCCCGTTCAGGGAGAGGGTGAAAGCCGCCACGCTACCACCCCGGCCTCACGGCGATCATCGATCCGCCGGTGGTCATGTCCGCCAGCTGGTTTTCCAGATCGCCGATGATTTTCCTGATCCTGACCAGTTCTTCAACGTCGAAACTGGCTGCGTTCCGCGAGCCGCCGCCGGAATTGAGGGAGTATGATTTTGCCGGGGATTTTGCGATCTTTTCCCGGATGGTTCTTTCAAGCCCCCGGTAAAAGGCCAGGTCTTCCTGTATCTGGTCAATGGTCATGGCGCGCCTCTCCCGTCCTGCCGCTCCGGGTATTAAAGGCGCGCCGTCAACTTGCCTTTATCTGTTTATACTTCACCATCAGGCGGCGTGTCAAGAGGGAGGTTAGGCAAAAACTATTGCGAAAAAACGGGAGGTTAGGCAAAAACTATGGCCAAAAAAGCAGGCCGTAGGCAAAAACTATGGCCAAAAAAGCAGGCCGTAGGCAAAAACTATGGCCAAAAAAGCAGGCCGTAGGCAAAAACTATGGCCAAAAAAGCAGGCCGTAGGCAAAAACTATGGCCAAAGGTTGACTGTGTGTTACACTGGTTGACTGTGGGTTACACTCTTTCGCAGTTCTGTTGACGAAAAAAAATTTTCTTCGCAGTTCTGTTGACGAATTTTCGCAGTTCTGTTTGCGGTTCTTTGCGGTTCTTTGCGGTTCTTTGCGCTTTTACCTCGATTTTTCCGGCTTCTCTAAAGCTTTCTAAAGCTTTCTAAAAGCATTTTTTAACGCCGCCTTTTAACAGGCGGCTAAAAATGCCACTTGCCTAGAAGTTCGGCGCAGCTATTTCTTTAGGCGGCTCTGCGGTATACGGCCTAACCGGTTTTCCCCCCGTATGGCAAGGTTTTCCCCCCGTATGGCAAGGTTTTCCCCCCGTATGGCAAGGTTTTCCCCCCGTATGGCAAGCCCTTTATTTTTTAGAGTATTTACTCTATTAAACAAAAAAAACGCCTTGCAATGGCGGTTTTTTTGTATATTTTCCAACAAGAATTATTTATCGTTGCTGCCTTTTCCAAAAAACAGACAGACCATCCCGCGGGATGGAGCGTTACTTAATTAAGCGGTGGCGGCTCCAAAAGAGCCACCGCGTCTTTTTCAGGACAATGGCCTGCCCCTAAAGGGCGGGCCATTGGTCCGCCTTAGTAATCCATAGGGATTACTAGGAGGGAAGCCGATTTTAGGCAAAAACTATGGCCAAAAAAGCAGGCCGTAGGCAAAAACTATGGCCAAAAAAGCAGGCCGTAGGCAAAAACTATGGCCAAAAAAGCAGGCCGTAGGCAAAAACTATTCCCAAAAAACGGGGGGTTTATCGCGGGTCAATAAATTTGGCAGAGGTAAAAAACCTGCGGGGGTTTTTGAAAATTATTTTATTTTTTTTCAAAAAGTGATTGACAAATAATATATATCGTTGTATATTATACATAGGAGGCAGTTATGAAAAAGCCAAGAAAAAAGCCTCCGTGGTATACCACGGAGACTTTCTGGCGGTTGCTTGCCCTGGCCGGAACCCTCGCAAGCATCGCCAGTTTGCTTCACAGCCTTTTGAAATAGGCTGACGGACGAGCCGCCGGGACTCAATTCCCGGCGCCCTTTATAAAGGGTATTACCAGACAAGAGGAAAGTCAAGATGAAAATGACCACGAAAATCTTTATAGCGGTTTGCCTTGCTATCTCCGGCCTTTGCGCGCTTGCCGCTATGGTAATAAGGCTTGTATGACAACTGACGGCGTAATGGCCCGCTTCAATGTGGGGCGGGCCGCCGTCTGCCGGTGGGCGGCGCGGAACGGCGTAAAACGGGAGATTGACCCGCACGGCATAGCCGCCTATGTGTGGACGGAAGAAGACTGCCTGCGGTTTGCCGCCCGTACCGGCCCCGGCTGGAAAAAGGGCAGGGCGCGGAAAGGCAAGAAATGATCGGCACGGAAGGGCTTACGGTTTTGGTTCAGTCGCTCATTACCTGGTCGCGGAAGTCAAGCCAGTCGTCATCGCTCCAGAGGTCGTAGCCGCAGATCATGGCGGCGGCACGGCTGTACACGAAACAGTCAAGCGCCTCGTTGCGCTCCACCAGCTTGTGCCAGCCGGTCCTGCCCTTTTCGTCCTCGCCGTAGTATTCGCTGGCAAACTGCCGGAAAAAGCCTTCGTCAAAGTCTTTTGAAAAATGCACGGCTCCCGCGCCTTCTCTGTCTTCAATATGTTCGAATATCATGTCCTTGATCGCCCCCGTGTCCGCCAGGTACAGCGTGCAGTTGTACGCCTTGTGGGGCCTCGGCGTGATGGTCATGCCCAGCCTGTTCCTGCCTTCCTCAATGCCCTTGACCGGAGAAAAAAAATCCTGGTGCAGGGACGCGAACAGAATCGCCGCGTTGACCTCGCTCCGCAGTTCCGGGCTGTCCAGCGTGGGGTCCCGGCTGGGGTTGTAGCTCGTGTCGATGGCGATTCTGGAGATGTTGACCTCCAGATCGCCCAGCGCGGCAATTTTCAGGGGCCGGGACACGTAAGCCAGCAGGTTGGACCACGCGGGGCTGTGGATGTTCGCGGTCTGGCCGAAAAATGCCTGGTGGTCGAATATCCAGGCTTCCATGCCCGGACCCCAGCCGGCAAGTACCAGTTCGATGCGGTTCTTGTGTACGTCCGCGCCGCCGGTAACGGCGAAGGTCCCGGCGGGCGGAACTCCGGCGGGGTACGTTTCGGCCCTGGCTTTCAGTTCGTCCCACAATACCAGCCGCCGGTCGCTTTCCGGGTGAAGGCCCTCGCTGGTGATGGTGAAGTTCCGCATATCCTGAAAGCGTTTCCCCATGTCCGTTTTAAGATAATCAGTAATGATGTTTTCCCAGGATGTCATGGGGCTCATCATCGCCGATATGTGGTAGCTCCGGTCCCGGCTGTCGTGCGCCTGGGCCTGGGGTTCCCAGCGGGCGGGGCCGCCCAGGTCCTCGCACGGCATGAAAGCGCTTTTTTCATGCTCGTAAAAATCCCCGCCGCAGTGCCTGCATTTGTACCGCGCCGTGCCCGGAACCAGGGAGCCCTTGCCGCGCGGGTCGAATTCGTAGTCTCCGTACAGGCCGTAGTCCCGCAGGTGCATGAACTCCAGCCACTGGTAACCGCCGCAGCGGGGGCAGGGAATCAGGTACTCCCGGCGGTCGGCGGAACTGAATGCCCGCGCTATGCGGTCGTTCCCGGCGGCGGTGGGGGTGGACAGTTTCACGACTTTGAGGTCGCGGATGGTTTTCCCGCGGGCCTCGATGATGGTTTCCGGGTCTCCCTGTCCGGAGAGTTCCGCCGGGGCCTCTATTATTTCGTCCATGATGATCAGGTCCCAGGCAAAGGATTTCAGTTTGGCTATGGCGTTATAACTGGTCATTAAAAACCGGTGGCCGCCGGACAGTTCCTTGTAGAGTATGGTGTCGCCGCTTTTCCGCTGGTTCTCCCGTCTGGTCATCGGCTTTATGTGTTTGGCCAGGCCGCAGAAGTCAACCAGCAGGTCGATTGATCCCGAACTGCGCATTCTGGCCATGTCCAGATCGCTTATCACGTAGAGGATGTTGTGCAGGCCGTACTTTATGCTGTGGCCGATGGCGTTTTCTATTCCGGTGGTCGCCCCGGACTGGGTTGACTTCATTATCGACGTTACGCGGGTTTCGCTGTCGGGGTGAAGGTTTTCCTGTATCTCAAGGAGGTAGGGCATGAACTCCGGACGCCACATTCCGGGGCGCTCGGTGCTGCCGGCGGGAAGGTAGCGGTTCCGCTCCGCCCATGTTTTTATTGACGGGATGGAGGGGTCCACGCTGAGGGCGCGGGCAAAGGAGATTATTTTTTCCAGGGTGTTGGCCGCTATTTTTTGGGCGGTTTCAGTCTGTTCCATCTGATGCCGAAAGTTCCGGGTTGTCGTGGAATCTAATCATATCATCTTTTTTATACATCCGGCCTTGGCGTAGTATTTCATAGCCCTCCCCTATAGTCACTCACTTCAAGCTTCTCGTCAGCACGTAACGGCTTGCCAATGTAATAGGGGCAATGCGCCCCTATTAGCCATTCAAGCCCCGATTCAGCGCAAACACCGTCTTTGCGGTATTTACATTCTTCATAGCAGACATTGTAATCAAAATCCATTTTGAAACTCCTTTATATCGTTGTCGTGGATGTTGCCGATGACACGCACGTTATCATTTACATAGCGTATTGTGTTTCCCACGAGGTACGATTCCCCTTCATCGTCTATTAACCAAAAAGCGCCACGTCTATAACGAATATGAAACTGTTCATCATCGTTGAATATTACAACATCCCCCTCGAAAATCTTGACGCCGTTCTTGTCTTTCAAGCCCGTGTACTGGCCCACGGTTTCGGGGTAAACGCCATGGCCAACATAATAACCTTTAGGGGTATCACTAAAATGTGTTTTTTCATAAATAGTATAATGGCCGTTACGCTCTTCAAAATTGCCATACACCCATTTTTTATACATTCCCGAAGCGGTTGCTTTCCCGCGAAATTCAATCTCTCTCATAATTTTTTCCCCTGTCATTTTTTATTTCCTCCTCCAGCCCTTTGATGGCGTTGGTAAAACAGATTCCCAGTTCGGTGATTATCGCCTTTTCGGCGGAACGGGGTTTTCCCGCCCGGTACAGCCGCCCGGCGTCGGGAGACACTTTTTTCACGGCGGCAAAGCAGTCGGATATGCCACGCTGGAAGAACGAAAAGTAATAGCGCATCAGATTGACGTCTATGTATTCGCCCTGCATGGCTTTTGTTTTCATCTCCTCCTGTTCCGCCTTGAGGATTTTTATTTTCATCATGGCGGTTTCGGTTTCCATGCGGAGGTCAGACCGCTGTTTCCTGATGTCGTTTTCGATTTCTATTTTTCTTGCGGCGGCAAGAAGTTTGCGTTCTTTTAATTCACGCTCATTGCTTTGCGCCAGGGCATCTTCACGCGCTTCCTGCCTGGCCATGACAAGCGCCTGACGGATAACTGCCGGATTTCCGGAATCCAGGGCACTGTTGACAAAATTTTTCGCAAGTATCTCGCCGCCATCCATTTCCAGAATGGTGCCGTCAGCATATTTGTATGTTCCTTTACGGTGTTCCAGGGCTTCAATTATGCCGATTTTGCGGGGCCTGCCCGTTTTGTGTATGCGCCCGTCCCCTTCAGCAAACGTTTTTCCCCGCGGTTTTTTTTTCGTTTTTGTGTCCATTATCCGGTTCTTTTCCCCACCCATCGGAAGCTATAGGTATTGCGTTTAGATGATTGCGTTTTTACAAGGGCTTCAAGTTGCTGATTGTTATTTCTACCTTCTCCTATCAAACACCAGTTTTCATCTGCCATGAGTGAACGACCAAAACCTTTTAGACTGGTTGTGATATAAATGCGATCATTTTTTTCACTTTCTTTTTTCGCCGTCATGTTTAATAATTTTTTACCTATACCCAGCCCTTGATAATCTGGCAGTGTTACCATGCGATGTACACGCCGCATTGAACCAGCCGGGTGTTGCATATTGATAAAACTAATAAATGAGACAGGTTTATCTTTGACAAAGGCAACATATTGCTTGGCCGTTTTTGAAAGACTATGAGTTAAATAATGATAACGTCTAAAAATTTCCCAGAATCCTCTGGTTTCATATACTTCAAGTTTAATTTTAGGTCGTTGAACTAACCCCCTTGTATACTGATATTGCATGGTGTCCGTGTTGAATATCCAGTCAGGATTCAACCAATCAATCACGTCAAAATGGCAAGTAACGGCAATAAACTTTTTTTTCTGCTTCCTGATCGTTTTACTCAGAGCAAGACTTCCTAATTGCGCCACCTCCCGATCAACCACTGATGTATATTCATCAAAGACAATTATTTCCCTGTTTTCGCAAATGGCCCTGGCAAGATCAACGCGCATTTTTTCGCCGTTGGATAATACGCCGTAGGGTTTCAACCACGATGGAGGGGAAGAAAAACCAACAGAGGAAAGAATATTAAAAATTTCCGTATCGCCGCCGGTAGTTTTCGGAAAATCGTCAATCACGCAGGCGGCTTTATATTTGGGCGTAAATATATATTGTCCAAACAATTCGCGGCTTATGGTGCTTTTTCCGGTGCCGCTCTTGCCGACAATAACGCCTATCTGCCATTCCTTTTCAAGGTCTATGTCACCTTCAAAACACTCTTCAAAACTGTCATCGTTCAAATCAAATTGATCATATAATTTTGCTACACGGAAACTTTTATTTTCGATTTTATTTTTCTTTATAATGTTGAAATGCGGCATTTTAGCCCCCTTTTTTTGAATTCATTGTATAAGGTTTCAGCCTCTCCATCATCGGCGCATTCAATAACAAGCTCCGTTTTATCTTTATGCTCTATTGCTTTTATCGGTTTTGCGTCTTCATCGATTTTGATGTCAGCCAGTGATAATTCTTCCATGTTTATTTCTATGTCGGCAGCAAATTCAAAAAAACCTTCTTGCGATATTTTACCGAACCGGGAATCGCATTCAAGTAATAGATGTTTTGCTTCGGCCTTGTCTTTGGCATCCACGTACACCACTGGAACAGGAGGTATAGCCCAGCCTTCTTTTTCAAGTTTCTCGTAAGCAAGAAGCCGCCCGTGGGTATCAATGGCGTAAATATGTGTGCCTATGCGGGAAACAAAAGATGGAAAGCGGATACCCCGCTTTTTGATAAGGTTGCATATTTTTTGAATATCGGCGGCGGTTCTGGTTTTATAGTTGCCCTGGAGCGGCTCAATTTCCCGCCAGGGCAGCCGATCCGCCGTTTTGCAGCGGACGCCGATCTCGTTGTCAGCTATCGCGCCTGATGATTTTCGTTTTGTTCCCATGTGTTTTTTATGCCTCCGGCATTTTGGCAATAAATCTGTTTGGGGGAATTATCAATTATTGCCGGTTTCGGAATTGTCTTGCGCGGGTTTCTTGCGGGGGCGGGGCTTTTTGGCGTTCTCGCGGACAGCGGCGGTTTTCTTTTCGCTTGACACTGATCCGCCTTTTCTTCCCATGATCGCGGCGGCCCTGGCGGTGCTTCCACCGTCAAGCTCATGTTCAACCGCCATGTTCAAAAATTTTCGGCGCTCCGGGTTTTCTTTGGGAATACGATCCGCTAAATCCTGCCGTAAGAGAAAATTGATGCGTTCACTTTTTGGAAACATAATATGCGCCATTATTTATAATAGCCTTTCAATATCTGTAGGATCAAGCGGATATTCCCAGATGGACAACTGCCCTCTCGCCGGTATCCATGTTTTGAATTGGCGGGGGTTTTGCAATACCCAGTGATAATGATCGGGAAAGGCCCACTGGTTTTTTAATGGTTTATCCGGCGGCAGGCAGTCAACCAGGTCAACCACGCCGATAATCATAGCAGCCTCCGGGCTTTCCGGTTTTTTGGAAACATGAATAAGCAGCGGCCCCCGGTAGGATATGCGCCAAGAGCGGTTTTCAATATTTTTGCCGTCTCTCATTATGTACTGCGCCCAGGGGGTTTTGATTGTTAGCGCTTTCAATATATTACTCCTATAAATGGCCCCCTTGCGGGGGCCGGGATTGTTATGCGCTTTTCCGCTTCCTTTCCGATTTTGGCTTCTTTTCAGCCAGCTCTTTAAATTCAAGGATTTTCACCTCCGGGGTGATGTCCTTAAAATCGGGACCAACGGTTACTTCGTCCACTTTGACGGTCTCTATCTCCGCCATTGGCATTATAACGGCCATGAGATCGCCGTTGATGAAAGTGAACGCTTTTTCAGTATCGTTAAAGTACACGTCCCAGGAAGTTCCGCCGTAAAGGGTGGACCCCAACGGCTCAAGATACTCCATGTTAATAGCGGCGCTTGTTGCCATGAAAAAACCGAATAACACCCGCGAAAGTTCCGCCTTGTTCTTGGAATGAAAATCAACGCGGATATGTTTTTGGGCTTTTTTAGGAAGCACGGCGCGCCAGTTCGGATATTTAAGGTCTTCATCCGCCGGGTACAGGATCATAAAGTCGCGGGTGTTTTCCTTGACCTGATAATCCCCAGGCTCAATGTCCAGAGAATCCAGCGTCGCCAAATGCATACGTCGGCCATCGGTCGCTATCAAGAGCGTCTTGTCGTTTATCCGCTCAATGTGAATACCGGTCATAAAAAACCGCGTTTCATCCTTTGATTTTGCCCCGGAAATAAACCGGAACTTTTCCCAGCAGGGAGCGTTTTTT